>BNJV01002963.1_pt1 | contig 54537 bp, 59 predicted proteins | sample 8540591 | NCBI WGS metagenome assembly BNJV01 (sample SAMD00202457, study PRJDB9452) | human saliva metagenome | host: Homo sapiens | reverse complement strand
ACGAAAATACGGTCAAACTTCTCCAATGAGACAAGTCACCATGCTTCGTCGCTGGATTGATTTCAAAAATACAAGCAGGCGAATATGTAAAGAAAATACTTACACACGGTTCCGGCCTGGCCAGCGAGAGTCCATTATCATCACTGTTCAATGACATTCCTGGCGGTGGTCAGTGTCTTTATGATCTTCTGTTGAAGCAGTTCAAAACCAAACAATAACACTGGTGGAATTCGCGAAATTTCTAGAAGCATACCGCGTCTTCGGCCGCACCAATGGCGAAACCAAAGAATCAACGAGATCCTGAACCATAATATGGATGGTTTTATACTTCCGGCAAAGTCAAGATGACGGCTCTGTAATGGCAACGCAATTTTAATATCTTTAAAATTAAAGTTGAAAAAAAATCTTTAGTGGCGTCATCTATGAAATAGCAAAGGTATGACGTACTTCAGAGACCACTCACTACCATTGAAGTACTTTGGGAGGACCACAGCCTTCGGAATTTACCGCATTACATCCAGCATGAATGCACTGGATAAATCGAGGTATTACAGCAAATTGTTCTCCATTATCCCGATCTTTATGATTTAATTCTGTATGCTATTGACAATCACAATTGCCTGGTTTATAATCCTCTACTACAGAAAGCGACAAGCCCAGAAATCGAAGCTTTATTATCTAATCCGCGAGGATGATAAGTTGAAGAAGGGGACGATGCAGTCGTCAAGCGTTCAAATAAAAAAATAAAAGCAGTGTGATAAGAAGAAAAAGGAATAATCAGTCTATTCGGTTTAGCCTCAGCTGTAGCCCGGATTAATCATTCAGGCTTCATTGCCTACCATGCAGCAAATAGTACTAATGTTACTGTCTCAACAACGGCGGTGCTTAAGCGGTGAAGCTCTCAGATTGAGCTCCCAAGCAGATGGAAACATGTATATAGACAAGGTGACCGTCAGCAACAGTATAGGTGAGAAGCTAGAATATTCAGTGGCGCATTGTCTATAAAGATGATGCAGGCGCACAAACGACAATATCAGATCTCGTATTAGCTGATCCGGTAATGCCACTTCTGGTACTCATGAGAATGAGTTGACCTTACCGCATTAAACAGTGGAAAATATGGTACATATAAAATCATTTCAATGATCAACAATAGAAAGCCATCAACCGAAGATGTTTGAGCCTTTGAATATCGTGCTTTAAAATCCAAGAACAACAGGTGATCAAATAACAATAATCCTCAGGTAATTATTGATCACGGTCAAAATATCTGACCATGTCAATGTCTGAATCTATGATCAAGTGGTAACCAGTCCTACCAGCTCAATCAATGTGTAACCACTGGCCACCACTGGTGGACACGGTGATTCTTAACCAACTGGACTGTATGATTACGAGAGAACAATCTTAAGATGATGCTACCTTGACAGTCTTTTCGCTATGATAATTTGGTGTATTCTCACGATCCTTAACGCCAGTACTGTTTTGGCCACCTCAAAAGCTCGCTCATGCCAGATACTGATCGGATCAATCTTCGCTGGTACAAAACTTTACAAACGCAGATTACATCTCAACTTCACTCGCCGTCTTCTTTGTTGCAGCATTCTTCGCGCTTATGGTATTAAGCTGCAACCGCAAAAGCAAAACGTCGCTAAAAGCATCAAGAGAATAAAAACACACGCTACTAGAGGCAAGCTCAAAAATAGACTCAGATGGGTCTATTTTTATTTTTAAATTAAATGACTGTTTGTTTTCTACTCCAAACCTATTTTTCTTGTATATTTTAAAAATCATGCTAAAGATAATATTGCTGGACGATTAACTCAGTTGGCTAGAGCGCGTCTTTGACGTAGACGAGGTCAGGTTCGAGTCCTCTATCGTCCACCAGTATACAGAACGTCCGACAGGATGTTTTATTTATCATTGCTGCAATACCATAATTAAACAAAAGGGAAGTATGAGAGACTTTGCCGTCAGATCAATAACTTTCAGTACTGTTAACTTTTCTGATTCTGATGATTGCAATCGGAACTTTCTAGCCTTTTTTCAGCCTTGAGCCTCAGAAATCACTAGATGGATTTTATTGTACTTTAGTCTCTGCCGGACTTAATATGATTACTGCGGATCTCACTGGTAAAAACGGCCAGCATTGGCTGTACCGTACTCAGTTCCTTTAATTTACTTCTCGGTCTCCCATAGTCATATTAACCCTGGGGTCCTCAGCATTGCTTCCGATTGCTGTCGGTTTCTGTAATAAATCTCAAGCAATAAAATTACGTATGACATTAGCTCTTAAAGGAAATCTCATTCACCTTCACCGCCTCTATTCTTATGAATATATTTCCGTAGTTTCCGGCTTTACCATTATCTTTCAGCCTATCACCTCAACAGCCATGCTTAAATCCATGCTGTGGTACTATGTACGTGTCTATGGTATCTCTGATCTTATTAACATTATTATTCTCAAGCGCACGTTCAAGAATTCTCAAAAAGATGAAATCAGCAAAAGTATCTTGGATATTCAAGAAGCTGAGGTTATTGATCAGAAGAAAAAAAATAATTTAATTTACGGTAAGTACCAAAAAGACGTTTACAAACTTATTAAGCACTAGCTATTTATAAAATCACTTGTATAATGTGTACAATACATTTATATGTAGTGGAGTTAAAATAAAGTGAAAAAGATAAGGACTAAACAGTCTGGTCTTCGGGTGTGGCCAGAAATGCTGGCCATGCTCAGAGTGGGTCTTTGACTTCACCTGGGCACTCCCAGTATTTGCATCCATGTGGCTTTGATAGCCCAGTTGTATGCAGCTCCCATGATGGGTTTGACCGTCGCTCGACTACGCGAACTTGACTTTTCTACTGGCTGATGTGAGCCTCGGCCTTCAAAGAAAGAGAAACACTGCTATTCAGCCGGTCGTCTACCGACCGATCCTGCAAGGTTATGACTCTTTACATCCTCAAAGTGTTGATGAGAATACCTCCTCGATGAGCAACTTGGCACCTATGATCATATTAATTCGTCTCCATCCGCCCTCAACGAGAACCGCCTTTACAGCAAAAACATGGGGATATTCGGCAGTACTAACTGGACTAACTATTCCAAAACCTAAGCCAGCAATCTGTAAAATCCTTGAATCGCAGCTTCCAGCAACTGCCTCTCCTGCCTCGGTTAATTTTGCGTTGTGAGTTGCTCCAGACCTCTATGAAGGCACCTATCAGAAGGAGATTGTTTTTACCTGCGAGTTACCAATACCGTTAAGACTGTGTTATATGGGTAACGGCTGGGATACAATATTCCCGCTTGCAATGGCTGGCGAACGCTAATGCTGGTCGATATTACAATCAAGCGCGATTCCATCCCCTACCCAGGCTTTTGTGGAGCTCATCGCGAATATGAAAATAAGTGTTTTTGGGCATGTGCGGACTTAGGAACTACCACGGATCCTTTTGAAACTCTTCTCTGGACCGATACCCGATACTCTGTACCATCTATTTTACATGAAAGACACTATCTATAGTAAGAGATGCACAGGGCATGTTTAATAACATAATGGAACGTTACGCCGGTTCACGCAATCTCACTATTGATCTTACAGGCCGATTTTTCCAAGGCACATCTAAAAACTTGTACGAGATAAGATCAAGTCCATAGAGTGGGGATAATTTTAATATCAGGAAAGCGCTGAGACAGTCGAAGGAATGTTCCGTGATAGTAAGTTGACTGATCCAGATAATTTCTCATGAGTTTTTACAAAATTCAATACCCGAAACGCTGCAGTTTTTCCTATATGTTTAGCTGCTCAGTATCCTCGCTTAATTTATCTGGCATCGACACCAGAAATACTAAACATGTCGGTATGTTTTCTAGTATGATTAACTTCTCTCTACATTAGATGTCGCGCCGCTTAATACGTCTAATGTCACGGATATGTCAAAGATGTTTGCAAGTATGAATATCACTACCAATCTTCAAAAACCTTTCAAGCTTAGATACCTCAAAAAGTGAGAATATATCAGTATGTTTCTCAGATATGGGCGATATATAACTAGTCTTGATCTCTCTCACCTCAATACCTCTTTGGTAGCACTGATATGTCATATATGTTTTTCCTCTTCTGTAGCAATTACAGATTTGGATCTTACGAGCTTTGATACACATGCAGTAGGAAATATGTCGGGGATGTTTTATGGTATGTCAAATCTTGCTAATCTCAATATGTCAGGCTTTGACACTTCCAATGTTACCGATATGTCATCTATGTTTTTTGGTCTTGATGGAATGACAACCATAGATTTGAGCCCCTTAATACTTCTTCTGTAACTGATATGACTTCAATGTTTCAGGACTCACATAATCTCACCCATCTTGATCTGTCAGGTTTGGACACGACTCAGGTTGGAAATTTTATGAGTATGTTTGAAGGCAACAGTAGTATAGCTACTCTTGATCTCACTAGTTTCCATACACCTCAAGCAATGGACATGTCTAATATGTTTAAGGATATGTCGTCGCTCACGAATCTAATAATGCCAAATTTTCGACACTTCAATGTTGCTAATATGTCGTATATGTTTTCGATGGCCTTACTAGCATGACAAGCTAAATCTTTCCCACTTTAATGCCAGTTCAGTCGATAACATGGGTTCAATGTTCCGAAAACACCCCACAACAAATCTCAATCTCAGTTCATTCAACACCTACAAGTCACAGATATGTCTTCGATGTTTGAGGGATGCTATGACAGATAATAGTACGCTGGATTTATCAAGTTTTGATACTTCACAGGTAATTTCTATCTACAATATGTTTGGCAATACTCGATCTCGCACTATCTATGCTTCTAATACATTTGTCCTTGATAACATTGATGAAGCTGACGAGTTATTCAATAACAACAATAATCTTGTTGAGACAGCTGAGTACTGCTTTCTCCGGCAGCAATCCAACTAATAAAACTTACGCTCGTATCGACGCCCCCAGGCACTCCAGGCTACTTTTTACTCAAAAACCGTAATTAGCCTAGCGTTAGAAAAATTATTGCCAAAAACCAGTTTGGCGTTATAATGAGAAAGACTTCTGGGTCGGTAGCTCAGTTGGTTAGAGCACGAGGCCTTTTAAGCCCGGTGTCGAGGTTCGAGCCCCTCCCGACTCACCAGAATTTGAAAATAACAGCCCACGAGGCTGTTTTTGTTCTAAATTCCGCTTATCCTATCGAAAAACCCGCAAAATATGCTATGATAAATCAAATTTAATATTAATATTCTTATCACAAACTGAAATTCTAAGTTGATATTTTGTGGTAACAAAAGGCGAATCTATGGAGAACAAGGAACAAATTCGCAACGTTGCGATTATTGCGACGTTGACCACGGTAAAACAACATTAGTTGATGCTTTACTAAAACAATCAAACACCTTCCGTGACAACCAGGCGGAAATGAATCAGACCCTCATCATGGACTCTGGTGACCAGGGAACATGAGCGCAGCATTACCATCATCACTGCCAAACAAACTTCCGTACTATTATAATGGCTATAAAATCAATATTATTGATACCCCAGGCCGCTGACTTTTCCGGCGAGGTCGAGACGTACCCTCAATATGGCGGACGGTGTGCTATCTGTGGTTGATGCTCAGGAAGGCCCAATGCCAGACCATTCGTTTCTAAGGCGCTCGATCTCAAATTAAAGCCAGTTGTCATTATTAATAAAATCGATAAACCAGCTGCTCGCATCGAGGAAGTTAAGGACGAGATTTCTGATCTCTTCTTGGAGCTTGCAACAGATGAATCTCGAGCAACTACCCAATTTACTCGCCGTTGCTCGTGATGGTAAAGCTGGAAAAACCACCGATCTTGATGATAATCTCCATGTCATCTTCGACTCCATTATCAATGATATGCCATCTCAAAAATCGATGACGAGCGAGAGCAAAAAGCTTGCAACTACTTGTCGCCTCTCTTGCTGCGATAATTATCTCGATAAATATGCCATCTGGTAAAATTCATCGCAGCGTAAAATCAAACACAGTCAGTCTATCAAAAGTAATGAAGACTACTTTTGAAAATGGTGAACCAAAAAGTTACTTCTGAAAATGCTAAAATTGATCGCTTTATGTCTACCGTGGTCTTGGTAAGGAGAGAGGTTCAAGAAGCCTTCTGCTGGCGACATCGTTTGCTGTAACTGGTATCGGATGCTAATATTGGAGATACTATTGCCACTGGCGACAACCGCAGAGCTCTCCCAACTATCGAGCTTGAACCACCAACTCTCAGTATTTATATCGGCCCTAACACTAGCCCACTCAAAAGGTAAGGAAGGTGGGTACTATCTCCAGGCAAATTTCCGACCGTCTCCACAAGAACTTGAGACCAATATCGCGCTTAAAATTGCAGGATGGTCTTGGCTATAAGGTTTTCGGTCGTGGTAGGTTACACCTTTCAGTTTTGATTGAAACTATCAGTCGTGAAGGCTATGAGCTCAAGCTGGTCGTCCCAGTTGTCTATAAAGAAATTGATGGTATGTACAGACCATTTGAAGATCTTACGATCAAGACTCTCTCCAGATACGTGGGCGCTGTTTCTCAGAATTAGGAATTCGCAAAAGCAGAGCTCATCAGTCAGGAACTACTTCTACTGGTGCCCACTCGCTTACTTACGAAATCTCTACTGCTGCACTAGTTGGTCTTCACAACCAGTTGATGACCGCCTAGGGAACCGTCTTGATGTCTTCTATTCCAAAAAGGCTATCGCGAGATTGAAAGTAAATATAAACAGAACTAATGGTGTGTTGATTTCTTTTGAATCTGGCACCACTGCCTATGCCCTCGATAGCGCAGGCTCGTGGTATTCTCTTTATTCCTCCACAGGTCCCAGTCTATCAGGGAATGATTGTTGGCCTTTCAATAAAAAAGACGATATCGATCTCTAGTCTATCGTGAAAAACAACTCCCAACATGCGCCTCACGCATCCGACGGTAGCAATCAGCTTACCCATATCCAACCTCAGTCTCGAACGGTGTCTTGACTTTCTTCTTGATGACGAACTTCTTGAAGTCACCCCAAAGGCCTACGTTTAAAGAAAACGTCAAGCAGTCAATCAAGCGAAAAACGCGAAGCTAAATCTAACTAGGATAAATAAGTGGTGGAGCAGGCATATCTCATCGATTCACATTGTCATCTACATGACCAAGACTTTTTGCGCCAGAAAAAGCAGACCGAGCTTCTTCAGAAAGCGATGAGAGTCAGGTGCAAATTGTCTGTATCGGCACCGTCATCAGGACTCCCCAAATGCCGCTCAGTTTGTATGCAAAATCCAAACTACCAGCTCTTCAGTCCTATAGTATCCATCCATCCGAATGTGAAAAAGCAAGGCCAGTTGTAGATTTTTCAACTAGAAAAACCACCAATTGCCATTGGTGAAGTCAGTCCTGGATTATCATTACGGACGGGATGCGCGACGCTCAAATTAAGTGCTCGAAAAAGTACTCGATCTCGCAAACCGCTCCCATCTTCATTAATCTTTCATGTGCGAAAGCGGATGATTTTGCTATTTTTAGATGCCTTCGGTGATCAGGAAATTCCGTGGCGTAGTTCACTCATTTACTGACAATAAAAAGAATTTAAAAATCTCTCGACCGCGGATTTTTATATTGGCGTGAATGGTATCGCAACTTATTCCACCCTTCCGATGTCTCAGCTAGACCGTATTCTACTCGAAACTGACGCGCCATTTTTTGCTTTTAGTTCCATTTCGTGGCAAAACTAATGACCCTAGTCATATTAAAGATATTACCAAACTGGCTAGCAAGAAAAACTGAATCTTCCTCAAGCTGAAATCGCAAAAATCACCTCAGCCAACACGGAGACCTTTGTTTGGTATCTAAATAGATTAGGAAGAGAAAAATTGGAAAATGGAAAACATTATGGAACCAAATTTAAAAAGTAATACCACCAATCAGATGAAACAAATCTATCTTGATTATGCTGCCCGCCACGCTGATCGATGCCTGGTGCTTTCCGCTATGCAACCTTATTTTTACGGAAAAGTTCTATAATCCTTCCGCCTCCTATCTTCAGCCAAACATATGGGAAGAGTATGAAGCGAGAAAAAGCCGTCTAGCTAATTCCATCGGTGCCAAATCTCCAGATTTAGTCATTACCACCGGCGCCACCAGAATCCAGGTAAATCTTTGCCTTCACGGTCATGCGAAATTATCAAGTCCCTCATTGTCTAATTCTTGAGACCGAGCATGCGGCCGATGCGTGAGATGCTCAAAAATCTCGGTCACGCTGATAGCAGTTGATCACTCTGGTTTGGTACAGTCTAGGAGATCTTATGATCAAAAATCAAAGGAATAACACGGTTTTGGTTTCTGTTGCGCAGCTAATAATGAGACTGGGCACCATTCTAGCCACTCTCCGGACATTAGCCGCATTTTGCAGAGGTTCGCGACCAGCGTCTAAAAACTAAAATCTCACCCCGATCTATATCTTCACTCCTGACGCCTCACAGGCAGCCAGACTGAGTGATCTCTTTCTGTTTGCTAGACTCGGCGTTGATCTGTTATGCGCGCAATTAATGCCGCAAGGGATTATGGACCAGCGAAAGGGAATCAGGGGCACTTTACGTGCGCGCGAGTTAAACTCCTCCCAGCTACTTTTGGTGGTGGACGAGGGAGAACGCTCCGTTCCGTGGTACTGAGGTCTGTACTCAAGTCTCGTCCGGCTTCTACTCCGTGCCAGCGAGCTCGCAGCGTCTCGTAAGTGATCTGATAAACAGTATTATCAGGTCTTCAACTAAAACTTTCAGAGGTATTAGACATCCAAAATTATCACACTCTGGCTGAAATCCGAAACACCAACTGGCAAACTTCGTCGGTCTGCTACGATGGGCTTGATGCTGAGCGTTTAATTTTTAAATTAGAAGACCGTGGCATTTATCGTTTTCCACCGAAGGGTGCCCGCCTGATGCAGCCTCAAGGGGCGAAAATCTAACGTCCTTTCAGCTGTGATTGTCGGATTCAGAAATCGCTGGTTCTCTCCGCATTACTCTTGGCCAAGAATACTACCCTCGACGATATCCACCATGCGCGCCGATAATCTTGCTGAAGTAGTCAACTTGAAGCAAGACGCCTGCACTAATGGGTCTGTAAAGTGAATATTTATCTAAAATGGACAAATTAAGAAAGGAAAGTATGCGGGAATGTACCGAAAGCCGAAAAACGGAGAATGCCAAAAGACAGTCTTTGTTGGTATGTCTGGCGGTGTGGATTCACTCTGTTTCAGCCCTTCTTCTCAAAAATGCAGAACTTTAATGTGGTTTGGCGTCTGCGCGAAAAACTGGTCGCGCAACCTCCCTGGCGCCAGAAGTGCCCATGGGCGGAAGATCTTGCTGATGCAAAACGGGTTGCTACTAAGCTTGATCTCGACTTTCGGATCTTTGATTTTGAGGAAGATACCACCAGTTGTAGACTATATGCTTTCTGAATTTAAAGGTAACACTCAAATCCTGATATTATGCGTCACCAGGAGATCAGAAGTTCAAATTGTTTTATGGGGTTGCCAAAGGAACAAGAGCCGATCTTGTACCAGCTGACATGTACTCGCACCGGTCGAAAAATCTACTGAAATGCCGTTGTGAAAATAAAGATCAGACCTACTTTCTCTATCAGTATCTCTGGGGACGTGCATTTTGCATACTATCTTTCCATTGGGAAATTTTCTTAAACCGGATGTTAGAAAAGCCGGCTGCCGCATGACCAGCCTAGACAATGCTTATAAAAAGAGTCGATGGGGTTTCGTTTTGTCGCGGAGGTGCGAGTTCGCGAGCTTTCTCAGGAATATTTTGGGGTTAATCCTGGCTTGAAAATCGTGGACCGTGAAACACACAGGAGGTGGTTGGTGTTACTCACGAGGGGCGATTTTCTATACGATTGGTCAGAGGCATGGCTTAAGAATCTTGTGACGGTTTGCCATATTATATTGATGATAAAGATATGGGATAAAGAATAGTATTGTCTATGTTTCAGCGCAATATCAATAATCCGGACCTCTGGACATACAAGAACTAAAACTAGAAGATGTATTTTTACCCACTTTTTGATCAGTCAGGGAAGATAGTCAATTTGCAGTCACGTTGAGTGTGCGTATTCGTCGTCGCGCTGATCACCAAAACTGCCCTACTAAAATGATACATACAACTACAAACTGCTACCTCGTCTTCGATGCTGAATTCCAGCGCCGCCGCCGGTCAACTGCGGTATGTATGCTGGCGATGCCTGTATGGCGGTGGAGATTAATCTGATGAACTTCTGTCAGATTGCTAACGTAAAAACTACGAAAGTACAGAACTAAAGAGTAAAACTACAAATAAAAGTTAAAGTTAAATCTCAGAGTTGATCACAAAGTCAAATCTCAGTTAGAAATCTAAGTTGAAATCTAAGTTAAATCTAAAAGTTAAAACCTACCTTTTGAAGCAGGTTTCACCCATGGATTTTAAAATCGTGGGTAAAATCTTCGATAAAACGCATTACTCCCACTTTTCGATTTTTCATCAATCCCTCACTACATAATCCGAACCGTCCTGACGCTTGGCAGAAATCGCCATGTCACTAGTCGGGTCAAATTTTAAGGTAATTGTACCCTCTCCATGCAAATAAGGCTAATTGATCCATCGCCAGTGATTGAGCTCCCAACATTAAAATCACCAATTATACAGGCACTCACAATTATAGAAATCGGGTTATTAATTTTTCTCATCTCCTTTGACTTTATGGATATTTATAATTGTGAAGACTCCTAGTCACTATAAACTAATCCCCAACATACCATACAATTATGGTTATCTCTATATTTACTGAAGTCACTTGGTTTTTGATTGACAATTAAAATAATTCATATAACATAAGGTTATAGATCAAATGGAAATCATACAATTAAAACATTACTAAAAATATAAGATAAGGTTATTTTTAGTGATGTCAATCTCACTATCCAAGCAGTTCATTTTACGGTATTGATGGGTGAAAGTGGTTCTAGTAAAACTACATTACTAAATATTATGGGCGATTAGAGCCTCAAACTTCTCGAAGTGATTATTAGACAACAAAATCTTAAAATTTTAATGCGACAGCGAACGGATATCGTCATGAAGTTGGTCTAATTTTACCAGGGTTCATATTTGCAGCACAACACTCTTTTGAAAATATAAGCTTACCGGGTGTTTTTGCACTAAAATGCCTAGAGCGGGCACGTGATCAGCGTGTTAGAGAACTAGCTAGAGATCTGGGTGATTTCCAAGTATTGAATAGTCTACCGGAGTCAAGTTTCTGGCGGGCGAGGCCGAACGAGCCTGTATTGCACGTGCATTGCTATTAAAATCCATAATTTTGGCAGACGAGCCAACTAGTAATCTTGACAGATGCAATATTATTTTACAGCTACTAAATAACGTTAGAGTTGCAGCAAGATCACCGTGATAGTTTCAAACCATAGTCAACTTGTGGCTGGGTTTGCTCTCAGCTTGTCACTGTTGAAAATGGAACCATCTATGTTCGAGTGAGCTCACTAGAATCTCATCGACTATTTGTCTCCAATCTAACCAAAAGTCTTGCCACAATTATTTCGATCGGCATTCTCTACTCTGTGATTGCCGCACTGATTTTTATTACAAATGGTTTAGGGGCAAACACTTAAGAACTATTCTGGTGAAATCAATGATGGTGAGGTTTGTTACTCTCCAGAATATGAAGGAATGATGATTTGATAGAAAGACGAGGCCAAAAAATATCATGGCGAAAAAGATTGAATTATCCAAGTCGAATTAGACAGATACGGAATTACCGTAAATGATTCTGCAGTTATTTTTAAAGTTTATAAATTTCCATCAAAGCTGAACAATATTATAACTCGAGGGATACTAGGGAATTTGGTTATGCTAAGGATGAGTATCATATAACGGGCTGTTTAATCAGAAAATTAGTACAAACAAACACTGGAAGATACGAAAAAGAAAAGGTCATCCCAGTTATTATTATTCTAATCATCGCCTCGATGTTGATTTTATGTTGTCATTTCACACATAATTTCTAGTGATGACAAAATAATTTTTCTGTATCGTTCACTCAGTGCCACCAAAAACAGATCTTTTTATCTATTTTAGTTACATCAAATCTGCTTCTATATCATCATCATGATGTTTATTGTCGGAGGTCTCATTGGCAGGTTTGTCAATTTGGATTAATTCATACTTTACAGACTGGCTTTTGTCATATTTTTCCTGGCAGCTAATCCCAAAGTTAGTACTTTTGGGTTCAATGAGAAGCTTCATATACTTATTTATTTTCTCTTTTGCCTCGTCTTTTCTATCGTTTCTTCTGTGTATTGATCAATTCTTACAAAGAAAATTTTCACGGCATAAAAGGAGCATAAATGTATTTTACTGATGTTTTAAAATTAAGTTTTCGCGAAAATTTATCAGCAATTTCGTCGCAGCTATAAACTAGTCGTTGCTATGTCTATACTATTTTTGTCTCATTTTTACAATAAATCTCTTTTTACTGGACTTAGGGAACTCTTACATTAAATTTTCGCAGGCAAAGTTGGTGACCAGTTATAATTTCCGCAACTAGACCCGATTCATATACTGATCTAAAAAGCTAGAAGAAGTTGCTAAAACCGAGATGGTTCAAGATATTGAAAAATTTGGTGGGAAGATTCTCAAAAACACTCGATCCGTCACTAGAAATAATATTCCAGTTCTGCCAAAAATCCTCTGTTCAGAATCTAATCGAAGTTGATCCGTCAGAATGCATCAAAGATGCTATTCCGATTCTTACTACCACATCCTTTGGTGAATTATTATTGAGACAATATGATAATAAAATAAATAAACTCACTGCCGTCGAATATCTCTCTAAATATCAGGGATTATCGAGAAAAAGTGCTAGGGAAAACTTTTGAGCTGATAATGGTGCAAAGTTTTTGTTGTTGGATTATTGCCAGGTAGCTACCATCTGACCAACTATTCATTTTATGTATTAGAACGAAATGTAGATACAACACTCTTAAATGAGGTTACTTGATGATATTCCTCTGCAGGGGTTTTGAACCAATTGCAGTCGACAATGGCAATCAAGACTTCTGGCAGACTGGGCAAAAATGTTGAATACGAAATGGTTTATGCGGTCTTTAACAATCAAAAAGATGTCTATCGGTATCTCGAACAGAGGCAAAGCTATGTTTCGAACGATTATACCAGACGACAGAAGCTACGATGCGAATGTAATACTAGGTCTATCTCCAGAAATCACGTATATCTTCAATTTCTTCCAGATCATAATCAGAATCGTTTTCTCATATTATTTATTGTCGCTATGATCGTTATTCTCTCCACGAATACGAGGTTAATTGCACAAGATGAAGAAGAAATTGCACTCTATCGTAGTCTCGGTGCCACAAAGTCTCAGCTAAAAATATTTTACGGTATTTATTTCTTCATCTTGATCATCAGTGCGCTCATCTTTTGCCTATTTTGTTGCTTCGTTCATGTATTCTCTTTCATCTAATTCGTGGTCAGTTAATTAATATTCAAGCCGCACTGGCCTTTAGTTTGAAAAGATGTTCCTGCAAGTTTTTGGTATGGCGTTAGTTCTGATATTCTCGCTATTATTGTTGCAGCACTGCTTCTTGCTCCTCTCTACTCTCTTGAATTCCAGAAAGTTCTCCCCTCGCGTGGTATAATATTTGCTATGAATGCAAGTGAAATCCGTCAAAAATTTCTTGAATATCAGCAAAAACTCAGCACCAGGTAATTGCTCCGGCCAGGTTAGTGCTGGAAAATGACCCTACCACCCTGTTTACGGGTTCTGGTATGCAACCACTTTTACCATTTCTTCTTGGCGAGCCACATCCAGCTGGCAAACGACTTTCTGATTCCCAACCATGCTTGCGTCTGCAGGATATCGAAGATGTTGGCGACCAAGACACCACGGTTTTTGAAATGCTTGGTAACTGGTCGCTTGGTGACTACTTCAAACAGCAGCAAATTCCGGCCTTCTTCAAATTTTTGACTGAAGTAGTTGGGCTTGATCCACATAAAATTTATGTCACTTGTTTTATTGGTAGTGAAAAATATGGTATTCAAAAGACACAGGAAGCAGCTGAAATTTGGCAGCAAGTTTTTCAAAGAGGCTGGTGTCGATGCCAAAATTGCCGAAATTGGTAGCGCGGAAAATGGAGCAGAGCGTGGAATTTTTGACGGTGAGCATATTTTTCTTTTATGACGATCATGAAAAACTGGTGGAGCCGTGGCGGTGGTGTAGAAAACTACCCCAATTGGTGATCCGTGTGGTCCAGATTCTGAAGTCTTCTATGATTTCGGTGAAGATAAACAGGATGTCATGCAGTATGGCAAATCTCATCCAGCCTCTGACGGTGCACGCTTCATGGAAATCGGCAGCCAGGTCTTTATGCAATATAAGCGTAATGAGGGATGGTAGCTTCTCTGAACTAGCACAAGAATATTGACTTTGGCGGTGGACTTGAACGAATCGCGGCGGCCGCCATTGATTCCTTTGATGTTTTTGAAACCTCGCTCTTACGCCCTCTAATCAAAAAAACTTGAAGAAATTTCTGGCAAAACCTACAAAGAAAATACGTCTGATATGCGCATTATCGCCGACCATTTACGCGGCGCTTATCTCTTAGCTGCTCGAGGGCTTACGCAAGTAATCGTAAACAAGGTTACGCTATGCGTCGCCTGATTCGTCGTGCTATTCTTAAGGCTCTCAATCTTGGTATTGAGCAGGAGTTTTTCTTGCCCAGATGATCCCATTAATTGAAGCGAATTATGCTGACCTCTCTGATGAAATTCTTGACAACAGAAAAGATGCGCTCGCTGTTCTTATCCGTGAAGAGCAGGCCTTCCGTAGAACTTCGATCGTGGACTTAAAGAACTCAACAAAGTGAAGGCTTCCGGTCTCTCTGGCAAGGGATATTTATGCTGCAGGATACCTATGGTTTTCCACTTGAATTATCCGTGGAGAGCTCAGCGAGAAAATATTCAACTAGCGAAAACTGCAGACAGAATTCGAGCAGTGTCTTGCCGAGCAGCGTGCACGCTCTAAGACGGCTTCCGAAGGTATGTTTAAAGGTGGCCTCGAGGATCATAGTGAAATGTCTACCAAATATCACACCGCAACGCACCTTCTTCTAGCTGCTTTGCAGAAACTTATTGATAAAAATATTGGCCAGTCTGGCTCCAATATCACCTCCGAACGTCTACGTTTTTGATTTTTAATCTTGATCGAAAACTAACTCCTGAAAAATCAAATCCTTGAAGAACAGGTCAATCTCTGGATCTCAGAGGATCATCCAGTGGTATTCGCTGAGTATGATAAGGAATACGCAAAAATACCCTAAAAGCTCATGGTCAGTTCTGGGAAAAATATCCAGAAAAAGTCAAAAGTCTATACAATTGGCAATTTCAATCAGCCAGTCTCGCGTGAAATCTGTAGCGGCCCACGTTGAACATACCAGTTTTGCTCAGTAAATTCAAAATCAAGAAAGAAGAATCTTCCGCCGCGGGCATTCGCCGCATCAAGGCTGTCTTAGAATAAAATAATTAAACTAAAAGTGGAGGCATATGGAACGACTAATTGAATATCTCATTCCTGAAAATTATCAACGAACTACGTATCAATAAACAAACTGAGAGAAGTACAAGGGCATGTAGTTATAAAGGGCAGGCGGTCAAATCAAACCTCAAATTGCATGCCAGGAAATTAAAAATCGCGAAGATTACAATTAACGACCAGCCAGTCGGTTTCCACCTCGATCAGGAAAATCAATTACTTCTACTTGATTCGGAAAAATCCTAACTGCAACTAGTTCCAAAAATCTGTTTCAGATTCTACGTTCCGAGGATAATAACTCAAAAACGCAAATCCTAGCCAAATCCCCATAGATAATCCTAGCCAAATCTCCATAGATATTCGCTTCAGTTTTTAAAGCTCAGCCATAGCATGATCAGCATGTATCTTTCGACTTATCAGTATCAAGGAAAAGAAAGAGCGTATTGTTTCCCTCAGTTCAGGTCGCATTATGCCAGAATGATGTTTCCGTGTGTCGATGAGCCAGAAGCTAAAGGCCACTTTTTGATGTTAAGGTCATTGATACTGACGTCGAGATACGATCCTTAGTAATATGCCAGTAGATACAGAACGAGTCTTAACTTATACCTCTGTTAATACGGATCTTAACCCTAAAGATGATGCAAACGCTTTAAATCTTAATACAGAGGTTTCGCGTAAATTGTCACCTTCAAGACCACGCCAAAGATGTCAACTTATCTTTTGGCTATTTGTATCAGTAAATTTAACAAAGTTTCTGGAAAAAATCAGCACGGCATTGAAGTAACAACCTATCGGCACTCAATCAGCAAAAGAGTCTCGAGTTTTCTAATCAGATCGCTATGGAATCTCTTGATTTTTATGACCAACTCTTTAGTTTTCCATATCCTCTGCAAAACTGGACCAGGTTTGCTATCCCGGATTTTGATGCTGGTGCTATGGAAAACTGGGGGTCTTGTTACCTATCGTGAGTCTTGTCTTCTTGCGGATGAAAATACTCCAAAAACCACCAAAGAATATATCGCTACAGTCGTCACCCATGAGCTCTCACATCGGTGGTTTGGTAATCTCGTGACCATGAAATGGTGGGACAACCTCTGGCTTAATGAAAGTTTTGCCAATATGATGCAATTTTTATTCAGTTGATCACCTCCGACCGGATTGGCAAATACTGGCAGGGATTATTTTACGGAAGACTGTCTTTATGCCCTGCGACGCGACTCTTTGAAAAATGTTCAGGCTGTTCAGCAGCCAGTTTCTGATCCCGCTGAGATTGATACAGCTTTTTGATGGGGCCATTGTTTACGCAAAAGGCTCACATCTAATGTTTATGTTGATGCGTCTAATGTCTGAGAAGCAATTCTTTAATGGCTTAAAGGACTATTTTAAAAATATCAATATCAGAATACCACCGGTGACGATCTCTGGGCTTGCTTACAAAAATATGCTGACTTCGACGTAAAAAGATGATGGATTCCTGGATTTTGCAACCAGGTTTCCCAATGATTAATGGCAAAAACAGCAACGCTTCCTAGCGGATGGTTCAACCGATGAAAACCACTTGGCTTTTACCAAAAATCACCGATGACATGTCTGGTCATTACTTAATCCAGCTTTCCGATGCAGAATTCAAGTCAAAAATCGCTAATTTCAAGAATCTCAGTTTCGAACAAAAACTCCGACTTCTGATTGATCGCAGCCTTATGATGCGTACTCCGTATATTAACACTAGTAGTATTCTCGATCTTCTCCCTGAATTTAAAAGACGAAGCTAGAATCGATCTGGCAACTAGTGGTGACTTTGATTGCGAATCTTAAAATCTTCTTTCCACCAGATTCTCCACACTATGCCAAATTTCAGCAATACAGTAATGCAATTGGCGGAAAATAATCTCCAAAGGTTGGGGCTTTCTCCAGCAGAAAATGATACGACTGACGATCTTAAGCTTCGCCCTCTCATCTTGAATTTTGCTATCTATGCAGATAATTCAGAAATCATAAGGCAGCTGGCTGATCTTTATGATCAGAAGATTGGTATAAAACAAGATTTTTCAATGGTCTCGCCAGAACTTGTCGATGTAGTGTGAATGCCAAGTTTAGATTTAGCAGAGAAGAAGGTTTCTCTAAACTCCTCGCGCGATATCAAACTGAGTCTAATCCAAATTATAAGTCCATTATTCTTGACACGATCACAGACAGCCGTGAGCAACAGCACATCGAGCAGCTCATTGCATTACTCAGCAGGGATGTTGTGCGCTTGCAAGATCATGTATCTCTCCTGGCTAGCCTCCTATCAAATTTCTGGTCCAAGCGGGCAACCTTAAACTGGTTCTACGGCCACTGGGACTATATTAAGGAAAGTACTGATGGTAAATCTATCGACGACTATATACGCGTAGTTTGGAGCTAGAATATCCACCGAAGCTGAGGCCAAAATTTAAGGCATTCTGTAAGCGAATGAAAATGATCCAGCCATATCGCGCGCGATCAAAATAGCTGAATTTGGCATCGATCTCACCTTGAAGTGGAAAGAGCGAGAATCTAATAATATATATAGTAAATTGTCTGAAATTCTGTAACTGAATTCATATATATCTGTAATTAAAATCATATATATTATAGGATTTTAAATATCCTAAAATCAGGCGTATAAAGTACAAAAAATATATATAGATAATGCATAAATGATGCATAGATAATACGTAAATAATGCCAGAAATCTAGAAAAACATTAAAAATCACAATTAACAGGGGTGAACATTAAAAATCAGTCAAGGGAAAGTCGAAAAATCTGAGAAATTTGAAGAAAATAAAAATCTTAAAAATCTTTCAAAAACCCTTACAAACTTTCAAAAGCTGTACTACAATACTAAACAAGTTCAACAAGTCAACAAGTTGACCACTGCCATGAAGAGAAAACTGCGAGGTAATCTCCTTGGAAAAATCAAGCGAAGATTTCTAGGGTTATCGAATTGATAATCCGTTCATTGCAGAGTTTCAATTAACAATTTGGACAACGATGAAAAATAAAATAGACTTGCATCGTATTTATCCAAAATAAATCCCTTCTCGAGGTTTAGGAAGATAGATACAGAATTAGTAATTGAACTTCGATTACTAGTTAAGTCAATACATAAAAAGGTAAATAAGGGCACTAATAGTGGATGCCTTGACAATCAATACCGATGAAGGACGAGAACTCTGCGATAAGTCTTGGGGAGCTGAGAGCAAGCTTTGATCAGGAATCTCCGAATGGGGCAACCTAATACGAGGTCATGTCGTATTGCAATTACTTGAACACATAGAGTAATTAGACGGGAACCAGCCGAACTGAATCATCTTAGTAGGTTGAGGGAAAAGAGAATAAACAATGATTCCGAAAGTAGTGGCGAGCGAAATTGGAACAGCCCAAACCTTAACATAACCATACGGTTTAACGGCCAGAGTTATGAAAGGGGTTGAGAAATTAGATAATTTTTATGTATAGCAGTCGACCAACTGTTGTCTACTCACTGTTAAGGGTATATGCCTGGCTAAGCGGCCTTGAGCGCCTCCGAAATAGTGAGTAGACAACAATCCGACGGTTATACATAAAAACCAACATCGTTAAATGAGTGGATAATGATAAAATCCTTTTAGATCATAGCAGAAGTGTTTGAATGGCACACCAAAGAAGGTGAGAGTCCTGTACGCGAAATGGTCTTAGGCATTATATATCTTTTTTCAAGTAGGACGGGGCACGAGAAACCCTGTTTGAATCCGGCAGGACCACCTGCCAAGGCTAAATATATTGATTGATCGATAGCGAACTAGTACAGTGATGGAAAGGTGAAAAGAACCCCGGGAGGGGTGAAATAGAACCTGAAACTTAGTGCCTACAAAGGTGTCGGAGCAGCTTCGGCTGTGACGGCGTGCTTTTAGTAGAACGATCCAGCGAGTTAATGTTGTCAGCGAGGCTAAGTCAAATGATGGAGCCACAGTGAAAGCGAGCCTTAACAGGGCGACAAGTCGGCAGTATTAGACCCGAAACCGGGTGACCTAACCATGTGCAGGTTGAAGCTGCGGTAACACGCAGTGGAGGACCGAACCAGGGCACGCAGTAAAGTGCTTGGATGACATGTGGTTAGCGGTGAAATGCCAATCGAACTCGGAGATAGCTGGTTCTCCTCGAAATAGCTTTAGGGCTAGCGTTGTGTTAGTAATCATCAGGGGTAGAGCTCTGAAAAGGTTCAGGGGCCGGCAACGGTACCCACCCTTATCAAACTACGAATACTGGTGGTGTAACCACAGCAGTCAGAACAGCGGGGCTAAGCTCGTCGCTCAAAAGGGAAACAGCCCAGATCATCGTCTAAGGTCCCCTAATTAACACTAAGTGGAAACAAAGTGAAATTTCTTAAACAGCTAGGGATGTTGGCTTAAAGCAGCCATTCATTTAAAGAGTGCGTAACAGCTCACTAGTCAAGAGATTTTGCGTGGAAAAATGTAACAGGGGCTAAAGTGTTAAACCGAAGACATGGACTTCTGCTTATGCAGGAGTGGTAGAGGAGCGTTGATATCGCAGTGAAAGTCAGATTGTAAAGTCTGGTGGAGCGTTATCAAGTGAGAATGCTGGAATCAGTAACCCTACAAGACAGGTGAGAATCCTGTCGGTCGTAGAAAGCTAAGGGTTTCCAGGGCCACAGTAATTGTCCCTGGGTTAGTCGGTCCCTAAGCCGAGGCGTATCAGCGTAGGCGATGGACAACAGGTTAATATTCCTGTACAGGTAGTAGTTGTGAACAGTTCACGGTGAATGACCGGAGCGGATTAATGGTTTATCCGTCCAAGTCTCTAGGGAACTAGAGATGAGTGAAAAGGTAATCTTCGGATTATTAATTCCGGGTGAAGCACTAGCTAGAAAAAGCTGGTTCACTTATGCTGCTGCCTACCGTACCGCAAACCAACACCGGTGCTCGGGTCGAGTAGACCAAGACCTACGTGAGAACCTTCGCTAAGGAACTCGGCAAAAAGCGTCCGTAACTTCGGAATAAGGACTGCCCTCTCATTAAGATGAGGATTTGCTAGAAACTCAGCAGAAGATTCAGAGTTATGTTACTTATTTACTAATAATTTATTTACTTCGAGACCATAAGCTCGGCCGAACGGCCATGAGTGTGTTGAGAAGGAAATAAATTTCTAGTTATTACCTTTAATACTGAATTTTTTCGTTGAGACAGAACACAAATCAGGATTTGTTTTAGCAAATTCGTGTCTTTTCTAGTAGTCTAATCGTCATTTTGATGAGAGGGCCGCAGCTAAAGAGCCCACGGAACTGTTTACCAAAAACATAGGTCTCTGCTAACGCGAAAGCGGATGTATAGGGGCTGACTCCTGCCCGGTGTCGGAAGGTTAAGGGAGAGCTTTACGGTTCGAACTGAAGCCCCGATGAACGGCGGCGATAACTATGATCGTCCTAAGGTAGCGAAATTCCTTGTCTGGTAAGTTCAGACCCGCACGAATGGAGTAATCATGTGGGCACTGTCTCGGCGAAGGCCACGGTGAACGTGCATTGGCGGTAAAGATGCCGTCTGATCATGCCAGGACGAGAAGACCCCATGGAGCTTTACTACAACTTTGCATTGATTATTGGGACATTTTGTGTAGAATAGGTGGAAGACTTTGAAGCAGATACGCTAGTATTTGTGGAGTCGAAATGTGAAATACCACCCTGAATGTTTTAGTAATCTCACTTTTGACCTGATCGGCCAAAAAGGACCGTGCATGGCGGGTAGTTTAACTGGGGCGGTTGCCTCCTAAAAGAGTAGCGGAGGCGTTCAAAGGTTGGCTAACTACGGATGGAAATCGTAGTGATAGTGTATGCGCAAAAGCCAGCTTGACTGTGAGGGCCACAACCCAATCAGACACGAAAGTGGGAGCAAATGACCCGCTGTACGAACTTCGGTTCAATTTACGTGGGAAAGACAGCGCACACGGATAAAAAGTTACCCTGGGGATAACAGGCTGATCGCGCCCAATAGTTCACATAGACGGCGCGGTTTGGCACCTCGATGTCGGCTCATCACATCCTGGAGGAGCACCTTCAAGGGTCCGGCTGTTCGCCGGTTAAAGTGGTACGCGAGCTGGGTTCAGAACGTCGTGAGACAGTTCGGTTTATATCCGGCATGATCGTTAGGAATTTTGAGGAGATCTACCCTTAGTACGAGAGGACCGGGGCGGACGAACCTCTAGTGTATCGGTTGTGACCACCTGCTGCATTGCCGAGTAGCTATGTTCGGAAGAGATAAGCGCTGAAAGCATATTAAGCGCGAAGCCCACTCCAAGATTAGAATTCCTATGAGATCCCAGAGAGAAGATCTGGTTGATAGGCGCAAGATGGAAGTACCGCAAGGTGTGGAGTCGAAGCGTACTAATAGATCCATCGCCTTTTTATGTTCAAACTATCAGGGGTTTATTTAAAATAGACGCAGATAGTTTGATAGACTTAACTAGTAATCGGTGCTCGATCAGAACACCGCAAGTTTATTAATTCATAACACCTAATGGACATCAATCAGCGCACATTGAATATATCAATAAGCGAAATTGGTGCCCATAGCACTGAGGAAATACCTGTTCCCATTCCGAACACAGAAGTCAAGCTCAGCGGCGGCGAGAATACTGCAACAGCGGGAAGGTAGCAAGGTGCCAAATTATACGGAATAACCACCCCAACGGGTGGTTTTCTGTTATCTACATAATATAGTTACGCTAAGTTCGAAATAGAGATTCGATTTGATCGTTTGATTTTTTTGTTGATGTATAATAAGGATATGAAACAAATACAGAAAGAGAATATTCCCAAGAATCTTATCTTACAGGCATTAAAAACGTGGACTTATTCCACTAGCTATTGTAATAATATTATCTATTATTATGGTACTACAATCGGTTGATGAAAAATAATAAAGGACCCTTATCACGGGTATCATAGTGTCTATTATTGCCGCAGCCTCTGTAATCTATGAAATTAAATCCTGGTCTCTCAAGAAACAATCAATTATTCATTTTTAGTAATGGTTTTTACAGTATATCCACTACTACTTATTAGTGGCTGGTACAAACTAAGTTCACCCCTAGATTATGTCGGAGTATTTGGTAGCTTTCTCTGTTTTGGAATAGTATTCTGGATTATTGGGATATATAATTTTTGGAAAAATCATAAAAAGATTAGAATTATGACAATATTGAATTTTTGATCGTAATAATATTTCTAATTATAATAATATATCTGATGAATAAAAATCTGTAATAGCAATTCTTAAATATTTTTAGTTCTGTAATAGCTTTGCTAGCTTAGCGCCCAGTCCAGCTGGCTCATCTGTACCCGCAAGTGTATCAATCGCAACGCGAAAGTAAACCAAATGCGGTAATAAAAGAATAATCAAGATCTTCAGTGGTTGCATTCTCGATACCTGGGATATCGACATCGTCAAGTAGATGCACGAGAGGGGCGACGAGAAAAGGTAAATCTATGTACCAATCAGAGTTGCCAGTGACTCTTGTAATGAAGCTAAGCCTGCACCACCGCCACAGAGTAGAATCTTAGTAGGAAGAGCTTCCACAAGTGGAAAAATCTTCAAGAGCGACCGCAACACCACCTAGCCATACCTCAACATTATCAGAAATCGCTGTATTGATTTTCTTGGCGCGCTCAGGTGTCGCTAAAATTTGCTGGATCTCATTCTTTTTCTCAGCCTCCGCCACTGTTTCCTCCTTATGCTTCAGCGTCAACTGATCAGTGATACTCCACCAAGCTGTAGTTTTACAGCTTCGGCAGTGTCATAATCTAGTCCAGTGCGTGTCGCAATCTGATGAGTAAAACTACGTCCGCCAATCCCAAACATCTTCGTTCCTTCGACACCACCATCATCAACTACTGCAATATCAGTTGTCCCACCACCAATATCCATCACAATTGCAGAAAAATTCGACTCGAGTTCATTTTCAAGACAAGCGCGACAAACCGCAAAAAGGCTCTACTGCCACCGCTAATAGATCAAGATTTAACTCTGCACATACCTTTTTCAATCGCCGAAAATATGCACAAGTGGTGCAAAAGCCGTATAAAAACTGGATTATCAAATCGGACCCTTGAATCCAATCGGATTTCGACACTTTATATCCATCAATCGACAGGGAAACAATTGCAGAATTAATTAGGCGCACCTCAACTTCAGGGTTGTCAGTCTCAAGTGCAATTTCTTGCTTAGCCTGCTCGCCAGCCTTATCCTGAACCCGCTGAATAATCAGCTGCATTTCTTGGTCGGAAATTGGCTTATTGCTATCCTTGCGACTGATACCTCACGGTTCGCGTATTACCTTTAATTAGTTCGCCAGCAATCCCCACTACGCAAGTTTTCGAAAATCACGCCAGCCATCCCCTCAGCATTTGAAAGTGCCTTTCTCACAAGTTGAAACTACAGCTGGGATATCGGCAATGCACCAACATACATATTTCCCATATTCTGGTGTTCCTTACCAACCCCGATCACGATCAGATTGTCATCCTCAGTTCGTTCAGCAATCACTGCCTTCACAAACTCCGTACCAATATCAAGCGCCAAAAATCACATTCTCGGGTTTAATCTATGCGTGGTTTTTCGTTTTTCTAAATTAATCTCGGACATATTGTATAGCTTATTTGTAACTTATTATATCACAGACTTTTTCCCATAAGGCTGTTGCTATTTTAGTTTATAGCTTGCTATAATATAAACATACTTGATACTTGAATCATCCGGCCGAAAGGTCGGATATTTTAGACTCAACTCAAGCTTAGTTTAAAAATAAAATTTCATGAAAGGAAATATGGAAGGTTTAGACCTAAAACAAATGTCCTCAATGGTTAAGGTGATCGCTGAGGAAAAAGGACTTCCAGAAGAGTCCGTCCTTAATATTATTGAAACTGCCATTCGCTGCCTGGCGCAAGGAAAATGGTGATAAAGACATGAATGTCCGTGCCGTACTGAATCTTGACAATGGTGAAGCCGAGGTTTTTGTTGCCAAAGAAGTGATCGAAGATGGTCTGGCTATATAATCCAGCCACAGAAATTCCAGCCGACCTCGCCGGCGGTAAAGAAATCGGTGAGATTGTTGAGGAATCCCATAAAGTGACTTCCTTTGGTCGTGTTGCATCAATGACCGCCAAACAGGTGATTGTTCAGCGTCTCCGTGAGGCAGAGCACGAGGCAATTCTCACTGTTTACGAAGATAAAATTAATACCATCGTCAATGGCACCATCGCTCGCGTTGAGCCAAAATTAGTTCGTGTTGACCTCGGTAAAGCCACTGGTATCATGCTAAAAACAAGACCAGATTGAGGGTGAATTTTATAAAAGTTGGTTCACGTATCAAGGTTTTTGATCAAAAGCAATTGAACGCAATGAGCGTGGTGCTGATCTCTGGTTTTCTCGTGGTTCTGCAGAATTCATTAAGCAGCTCTTTGTCCAGGAAGTCCTGAAATCGAAAATGGCACCGTAGAGATTCACGCCATTGCTCGCGAAGCTGGTCGTCGTACTAAAATCGCTGTTTCATCCACCGTGCCAGGCGTTGATCCAGTCGGTACTTTTGTTGGTGGTCGTGGTATCCGTGTCCAGGCCGTCATGAATGAAAATTGGTGATCGTGAAAAATCGATATCGTCAACTGGAGTGATAATATGTCTGAATATATTCGCGAAGCCTTGAGTCCAGCCGAAATCGTGAAGGTTGAACTAGAAGAGAAGCGCGCTAAGGTCTATGTTACCGAGGATCAGCAATCTGTTGCTATCGGTCGTCAGGGACAGAACGTCCGTCTTGCCTCTAAAAGCTTACTGGCATTGAGCTCGATATTGAACTCGCTGAAGCTCCAAAGAAGAAAAACGTGGCAACGCTGAGGATTCACTTCTTTCTGCTCTTGAAGATAACTCTGAAGACGAAGCTTAGTTCTCATTACAAAAAATAGACCTCCAAAGAGGGTCTATTTTTAATGTTACTAAATTAGTTTTTGAACTTTTCAAATTTTTCCACGTTCTAGCTTTCCTAATTTGTAATGACCAAAATTCAATACGATCAAGGTCGGTCACCTCATATCCTAGCGCCGCAAATGTTCGGCGAATCTGTCGATTCTCCCCTCGCTCATCTCAACTTGCAAATGTTTCCAGAAATCTCGCCATTTTTATCAGCTAATTTTGTAATAAAAAAGCTTACTTAGGCCATCCGGTAAAGTAATCCCAATATCCGAAATCATCTGCTGATGTAGAGGCGCGAGTGGCTTATCTAGTTCCACAATATAAGTTTTAATTTTTGAAAAATTTTGGGTGCGTCATCCGGAAGGCGAAATCGCCATCGTCAGTCAGAAGGATCAGGCCAGAACTTTCCTTATCTAATCGCCCCCACGGTCTTTAAGGTTTTGTAGATTCTTTGGTAAGAGTTCATATAAGGTTGGCGTATCTCCTGGCGTCTCCTCGAAGAGACATAGCCGCGAGGTTTTATTTAACATCAAGTATGTATAGTTATGCGAAAGCCACATTCTTTTTGTCGACCAATACTTCCGTATTGTCATCGATTTGCATACCAAATTCCGCATTCTTACCGTCCACGGTTACGCGGCCACTAGCAATTAAGTCGTCGGCCTCACGTCGCGATATTCCAATTCTCTCAGCTAAAACTTATTTAAACGCATATTATAAATATATCATATATGAGATATTCTAAACCGTTCCCATACCGCCTAAAATTTGATCCATTTGGTCCTTAATATTCATACCGGAATCGTCTGTAACGGAATTTATTGAGTATGAGTCATTAGTGAGATTTGATCCTATAGTTTGACTAGTCTGAGTCGGCTGAGTTGGCTGAATAGGTTGATCTGGCTGCACGGGCTGCTGTATAGGTTCAACCGGCTGCATAGGCTGAATAGTTTCAGCTGGCTGCATATTTTGCATATTCTGAACCGGCTGGGCTGTCTGTATAGTCTGTTCGGCTTGAACCGTTTGAACCGGCTGGACCGGCTGAACCGTTTGAATCGGCTGGATCGTTTGAATTTGCTGAGCTGGTTGGATAGGTTGGACAGATTGAATCGGCTGAGTCTCAGGAGTACTTTGGTTCATTGGCATCGCAGTACCAGGTTGAATAAAGTCAGCTTGATTTACAGCGGTGTTCTCTGGTTTAGCATCCATACCTCATGTACCCGCATGTAACACATCTTCAATACCAACTTGTGATTTTACGAGAAAACGGTCAGCACCGAGAGCTTCTCCACGCTCTCTTTGATCCTCAGAGGAAAGCGCGGTCATCATAATCACCTTAATATCTTTAGTTTCAGGAGTAGACCTTAAAATATCCAACATGTCAAAACCGAAATCTTTGGCATCATAACATCAGAAATAATCAAATCCGGTTTTTCCTTAACCGCAAGCGCTGGCGCCTGTTCACCATCGCCAGCCGGTACAATCTCACCAACCCTCGGCTGTCAAGCGAATTCCATAAATTTCTCTTAAACTCTGGTCGTCCTCGACGAGTAATATTTTGCCATATCACTTTCCTTTTAATTATTTACGGTGGTACTTGATTAAAATTATTAACGCTTGGGAGTGTTGTCTGACTCAAGTTTTGCGAGTCTGTGGAGCTACTGGCTGGCTATTAATCATTGGCTGGGAATTGATATTCTGCTGATCGCTGTTTTGACCGGTTTGTTGAGCTGGAGTTGCGATAAACTGTTGCCCTGAGCTAGTAACTGGTTGTTGCGTCATTGTGCAAGCGAGTTGTTGTGTCGTCGTTGCAAGCGGTTGCTGTATCGTCGTAAGTGGTTGCTGCGCTGCTATTCGTTAGGTTGCACTGTCGGCATTGCAATGAGTTGCTGAGCTGCTACGGGAAGATTGCACTGTCGGTGTGCAGCGGGCTGTGGGGTTTGGCGTTATGGTGGACTGTTGAGCTGGCTCGATAACTGGCGATTGTGTTTCGGAATTTGCTGGCGTTGCAGGCGCTTCGGATACTGCAGGTGTTATGGTTGCAGTAGGCATTGCCGGGCGCGGCGGATGCTGCAGGTGCTGCGGATACTGCTGGTGTTGCAGTAGTCACGGGTACGGCGGATGCTGCAGGTGCGACTGTTGCCGTAAATGTATTAGGAGTTACGGGCACCACAGGTTTACGGGTGCGTCAATCATCCCAGAGGCATTAGTCGTAGTAGGCGCGAGCGGTGATCAGCTGGAGCTGGCTGCGACAGTGGTCTGTGGTGCTTGAGTTTCCAGCTTGTGGTACAGTTAGGGGTTGCTTGTTTTTGTGCGCTCATTGCCTCAATATTTGAAGCGATTTGTTTACGCCTCTGATATTCCTCTGCGGTAATGCGAGGGAAGATAGATAGAAAGTTGAACCTTCACCAAACGAACTCTCCACTCAAACTTTTTCCGCCCATAGCTTCAACGCGCTGTTTAACTAAATAAAGTCCCAAACCGGTCCCACCAACGGTACGCGTTTGTGAGTTATCTGCACGGTAAAACTTTTGAAATACATGCTTCAGATCATCGGGAGAGATTCCGATCCCAGTATCCGTCACGTTAATTAAAAACGCGATCATCATCTCCACGTACATTTACCCAAATTCCACCACCCTCGGCAGTATATTTGATTGCATTTTCCACTAGATTGTTTTACTGCCTCGCGCAAAAATCAATATCCACTGGCACTAAACTTCCTGGTTTAAAAATCTACCGTTTCCGCTCGTACTGGTTCCGTTCGAGCCAAAAGTATAGTGAATCCCTCGCTCACTTTGTGCGCTTGGCCATTGGCGATCGAGGCGTACGGTAGAAGTCATCTCAACAGGTGAAAGTTGTACGCAATTTTTTATCATCCAGTTTTGTGACATCGAGCGAGATCTTTAAATAAGCGTCCCAGATGTTTTGAAGAGGTATGTGCTTCCTCAGAGATATTTACGAGCGCGTTCGTCGATGGTTTGCAGTTTTTGGGTTAAGTGCGAGTCCCAAGTATCCTCAATCAGAGGCTACTGGGGTCCTCATTTCATGAAGCTGTAGAAATGAATTCGGTTTGCTCACCTTCCTCTTCTAGCGCTCACGCGAGATGTCTCTCAAAGTAATAATTCTTTCATTCTGCCCAGAGTTTGTACTACGACGCTAATTGCCACGGGTTTTCTTTGTTCAATTAAATTCACTAATACAAAATCGCGTGTTGAGTATTTTTCACCAGAAATTTATCGCCAAAAGTACCGGGTTTACACTATCTTCAAGTTTCATTCCTTCGCCATTTTCAAGTCTCAGTAGCGACCCTATTTGGACGTTCAAAATAGCTGAAGTATCATTTACCTCGAGCATTCCTCATGGCTGCCGGGTTAGATAGTAGTACTACTCCCGAAGGATGTACAATAATTACGCCTTCCTCAATTGAATTCAAGACAAGATTAGCTAGTTCCGCCGTATTGCCATTACTAGGCTCCGCTGGATTTCTTACCTCTCTCTTTGCAAAGCTAAAAATACTCATCCTCTAAATTTTTAACATAAAAGTTTTTGTAATGTGGTAAAATCGGTGCATGAATAAGGACATCTACTACATTGAGCCAGAAGATGATATTACCGATATTATCAATCATCTTAAGGGTTCAAGCAAAAAGTCGTCGCTCTCGTTCCGCCAAAAACTGAAGCGTCTTACGCAGTGCGATTAATCTAAAGTTGATCGCCAAAACAGCCAAAAATCTTGACAAGGCTGTTGTAATTGTTACATTAGATCCTGTATTAATGAAACTTTCTGCTGCCTCTGGTCTGCCATTTTCAAAAATCTACAATCACGACCGGTGTTTGCCGAGTGAATATAAAGATTCTGCTGCCATTCATAAAACCGTGACGTGTCTCACAGGCAATTAGTGAGATGAGTGAAGATTCCTCTGATGTCCAGGAAGAATCCATTCAAAGCTTCTGAGGCCTGCCTCAAATAATATAAAAGAAAATATTCCTAAAGACTTGGCTGCAAAGAAAATATGAAAAACCAGCTACCTCAGGTAAAACTAATAACATTAGACAAACTCCATCTGATGCTGGAAAGTAGCTACTATGCATCTTGATGCGAATGAAAGTGAAGAAGAGTCTGATGGTGAAGAGAAAGTAGTTAAAAAGATCCCTAATTTTGATAAATTACGCAAATGGCTAGTTCTCGGTGTGGCAGGCCCTAATTGTCTGTATTGTAGGTGGTGTTTGGGCCTTTGTCTTTGCACCTGCTGCCAAGATTTCAGTCAAAAATCAAGACCACGCCAGATAATTTCTCCGAGAATATCACCTTTGCAAATGCAGCTGACCAGGGCTTCAAACAAAGATGGCAAGATTCTACTCGAGGACTGAAACTCTGGAAAAAGAAAGTTCTGTTGAATTTGACGCAACAGGTGAGCGAAATGATGAGAATAAAGCAACTGGCCGCCTCACTCTCACAGCAAACTTCAGTTTCTCTACCTCAAGCGCCACTCCAGAGTGCACCAGATCGCATCACCGTCCCAATTGGTAGCGCATTCGCGAAGGGGAATCTCAATTATCTTACCGTAGTTACTACTGAATTTAGTTGGGATGGCTCCACAACCAGTTGCACCGTCACTGCTACAAACACTTGTCAAATCCGTAAAAACCGTAGATGTTGTTGCCTTTGAAAGGTGGTACTCGTTTTAATATCGAGTCAATCGCCTCAGGCTGGCAGTCATCCGTTGAACATGTTGATGCTTTTTAATTCTACCGCGTTCACTGGTGGTACTGATAAGGTTGTCAAAATCGTCACCGCCGCCGATGTCGAGAAAGCCAATAGCGCTCTCGCAGCTGATGAAGGAAAGACGATCTATTTGCCAAAGTAAAGATTCGAGATTTGCGCATTGACGCAAGCTACAAGAAAACTCAGGCGAAGCCACTTCTAATCCAGCTATTGGCGAAGTTTGCAAACGGTGGCAAAAGCAAAAATTAACTGCCAAGATAAAATACACTGTCAATATTTTTGGATAAATCTGCTGTCGAAGAGTATATTAAAACCATCGTTAGTAGTCGACTCGGCAGTGACCAAAAATCTATGAAATTAGTTCACTCTTCATCGAGCGTTTTCAAGAAAAATAATGCCGCTTCAGCTAAGTTGAAGGCGGTCGTAAAAGACTGGTCCGGAAGTTTCCGAAAAACCGTACTCGATAAATCTCTTGGTAAGAAAAATTGGCGAAGTCACCACCTTGATCAAGTCAATCAACGGCGTGAGTGAGGTTAAAGTTGACACCTCCTTCCCATGGGTTCGCAGTATCCCGGAGGATATTAATAAAGTTAGTGTTAACATTACAATAGAAGAAAAATAACTAGGGGATTATGAAAATTATTGGACTCGACGTGGGTACAGTGAGGATTGGCGTGCGCGCGCTGATACCGCCACAAAAATTGCTATTCAGATGGTTTTATTAACGTTAATGGACAGGAAATTTCTGAAATCCAGCGCAAACTCAGACTTTATAATTCAAACATTCTAGTCATGGGGATGCCGCTGCAGTAATAACGGCAACCAAACTGCTCAATCTGAATTCGTTAAGCAATTTTGCAAGACAAGTGGCTGCTACCATTCCAGGTCTCAAAATCTATTTTCAAGACGAATCACTTACTTCTGTTGAAGCTGAGCGTCGTCTGAAGGCTCGCAAAAATAACTACCAAAAAGGCGAAATTGATGCCGAATCAGCGTCTATTATTCTGCAGGATTTTATTGAGCGAGTAGGTGGCTCTAAACAATCAACAGTCGCTTTCTCCCGCCTCTTTGGGGGAAGCAGGTAGTAATTCAGATAACCAAAATCCTGCCTCGAATTTTTGCCAAGGAGGAAGAAGTGGCTAGTTCAAAAGTTCCAAAAACAACCCAAAAAGAAGTCGTTTATGAAAATAATAATCGCTCTGGTTATTTTATTGACGTAGCTGGCCTTGGCGCTTTTGGTGCCTACACTTGGTATGAAAAACAATTAGCCGCTCTAAAAACTTTGGTTGCAAGTTTAATTCACCTGCCGCAGCCGCCACTAGTGAAGGTAGCGAAGAAAATCCCCGACTGTCACTACCAAAAGTTTGAAATTAAGACCAATCAAACCATAGGCGATATTGCTGAAAATCTCAAAAAGCTGGCTTAATCAGATCCGATTTTGCCTTCAAAACTTATTTAAAATTATCAAGTAAATCAGCCAAGATTAAGGCTGGCACCTACAGTCTTCGCGCCAATCTTTCCGCCAAGGAAATCGTGGAGCAGATGGAAAAAGATGTCGCCTCAAGTGAAGTTTTTAATCTCACGGTTTTGCCGGGTGAAACCTTGAGGAAATTAAGCAAAAAGTTGATTAAAGCTTGGATATTTATCTGAGCAAATCGATACAGCTCTGCTTAAAAATATGATAGTCCAGTTCTTAAGGGGCTTTACTGATAATGAGGGCAAGCTAACTAATCCCTGCACAACCAGCGAATGTTGCTCTCGAGGGTATCTTTATGGCGAAACTTATCAATTCTACAAGGTGAAACCGTCGAACATATTTTTGAGACTATGATCAATCAATTAAACAGCGTAGTTGTCGCCAAACTCATATCGAAGAAAAGTTTCAAAAACGTGGCTTTTCGTTGCGTGAGGGCTAATTTTTGGCCTCGATTATTCAAAAGAGGCTCATTCTGAGGATATGCCAGGTGTTTCGATGGTTTTTCAAAACCGCCTCAAGGTTGGTATGACGCTTGGGTCTGACGTGACAGCCACCTATGCTGCTGACCTAGTCAATCCGAACCGTGATCGTAATGATCCGAACAATAATCTTCGCGTACTAGAAACGGATAATCTTTATAATACGAGAAAGCACACTGGACTTACTCCTGGCCCAATTTGTAGTCCCGGAATTACCGCACTTGGCCGTTGCTGAACCGGATGAGAATAAGAGGTCGATGCGCTATTTCTTGACAGGAGACGATGGAAAGATGTATTATAGTGTAACCGATACTGAGCACACACAGAAAATCGCGACTACTGCCAGAAACTCTGTAGTGTAGGACTCTGGGTGGATTATCGGCATATTATGACAGCAAGAAAAATCACAAACGATCATTTATTAAGCGAAACCTCAAGGGTTTTGCCATATCTATTATCTTTCTCGCCGTGCTTGGCGTCGTTAATTATGGTTCAAAAATAAGCACGTCGATGAAGCAACTAATACCTCAATCTTCAGTCGATTGCTAGAAGAGATTACGCCGTCTCAACCGACCAACTTTCTGAGTTCTATGTCGTATCCGAGCTAGCTAGTAACATGAGCCTAGCCTCCTCGGAAGTTGTAAACGTTAATTATAACTCCCTCACTACTTTGCGCGACTCCGGTCAGGGTCTCTTCTGAGAAGATGGAGAAGCCAATTGCTCCACTTTCCACGAACTGTCTCAGTCGGTGCTATATCTTATACGGTACTCGAGGGGGAGACTATCTCCTCAATTGCTGCTAAATATGCTGCCTGTGGCGTAACCGACACAATGGTCCGCTGGTCAAATAACTTTAAAAATACCTATGAACCAAAGGCTGGTGATGAAAATTTATCTCCTTCTCGTGCCGGATTTGTTTATAAAATCAAAAATAACGACACGATTGGATCAGTCGGCGGCCAAATATGGTTCAAAATCAGATGAAATCATTGCAGCAAATAACCTCGAATTAAATCAGAACCTGGTTGCTGGTGAATATATCCTCTTACCGGATGGCAATCTTCCGGAAGCCGAACGCCCGGATTATGTGGCACCTCGTTACACCAACTCTCAGTCTCAAAGCTATACTCAATCTGTTTATTATCGCACTTATTGGACCTCAGCAAACCAGATGCCATGGGGCTGGTGTACCTGGTATGCCTGGCAGCGTCGTTACGAACTCGGTGGTGGTTATGTGCTTCCAGGTGGTCTCGGTAACGCTAACACTTGGGATAATGCACTCGTAAATAGTTTTTCCTTCAAGTCGCGGTTCCAACCCACAGGCCGGCGATGTCTTCCAGACTGATGTTGGTTGGTATGGTCACGTCGGTATTGTGGACTCAGTTAATGACGACGGCACGATCACTATTTCAGATATGAACGGTATCGCCGGTTGGGGTCACGTTGGTCGAAAAACTATCCCACAAAGTGTCTGGTCCAGTTACCTCTTTATTCATAGCCGTTAAAATGGTAAAATATACCTAATATGTTTTGTGATACTGCAAAAGTTAGTCTTAAGGCGGGAAAAGGCGGTGATGGTGCCGTTTCTTTTCGCCGATGAAATTTACATTAATAAAAGGTGGCCCAGACGGCGGCAATGGTGGCAAAGGTGGTTCTATTATTTTGTCGCAGATAAAAGATACTAATACCTTGATTGATTTTCGTTTTAATCCAATTCTGACAGCAGAAGACGGCGGTAATGGTTCCGGTACTCGCAGTGCTGGTCGCTCTGGCAAAAACCTCATCGTCGAAGTTCCAATCGGAACCGTGGTTAAGCGTGACGGTAAAATAATTGTGACCTCACTCACGACCGAGAGGAAGCGGTTGTGCAAAAGGGTGGCGATGGTGGCTTTGGTAACGCTCACTTCAAATCAAGTGTTCGTCAAACCCCAGTATTGCCGGGAAGTCGGTGAACCGGAGAAGAATTTGAGGCTGAACTTGAACTAAAACTTCTAGCTGACGTTGGTCTCGTTGGTTTACCAAACGCCGGTAAGTCTACTTTTCTCTCCATTGTGAGCAACATAAACCAGAGATTGCCGACTATCCTTTCACTACCCTCACGCCAAATCTCGGGGTTGCTACCATTGATCGCCACGACATCTTAATCGCCGATATTCCTGGTCTCATTGAAGGAGCCGCTGAGGGGCGCGGTCTCGGTCATGCATTCCTACGCCATGTCGATCGCACTGCTGTTTTGCTCCACCTAGTCGATGTTTACAATAATGATGGCGAAGCTTTCATCGCAGTATTCGCAACGAACTTGATAAATATTCAGACCTCAAAAGATCGTCCTGAAATTGTGGCTCTCACAAAATGTGAAGGTGTTGATAATGAAATTATTGAGATGCAGTCACAAGCCATTCGTGAGGTAAATCCAAACGCCTACATTTATAGCATTTCTGCCGTATCTAAAAAGGCGTGGACGACCTTCTTCGCGCACTTTGGCAGGATATTAAAATTGCCAAAGAGACAAGAACAGGAAAACTCTACTGCAGATATAGTTCTCGAGGATAACGCAAACACTAAACATCAAATCACTAAGGACGACATAAAGGGATTGTTCCGGTTATTTCTCTAAAGCTCACATGAATTAAAAAAATACCTGGACTGTTACGCGTGGTGACGACGGCGTATTTCATGTCACCGGTGAGAAGATTGAAAAGTTTGCTCGTCGTACTGATATGGGAGAACTATGCTTCGGTTAACCGTCTGCGCGACATTCTGAAGAAGCTCGGATTCGGGCTGAACTCACTAACAAGAGCGCCACACAAGATTCCAGTATAATCTCCGGCAAAACCTTTACTCTTGTTGAGCAATACTAGGCGGATTTTGAAAAACAAACTAAAAAGCCAGTATAAAATAGGCGGATTTTAAAAACAAACTCGAAATAAGCCAGTATAAAAAAATTGAATAACACTAAAAATACTCCGGAAGGAGTATTTTTGCCTTGATCTTCGCCCTACCCTAGGGCACATTGTTTTGTTTAATTCGCTTTTTGTTTTTAATGAAATCTCCACACTCCACTATTTTTGATAAGCGGAACCCCGTGAAGCGTATCAGCTATGCTTAATATATCCTATGAAAGGTGTGATGTCAAGCATCTTTCTCTAAAATCACATAAAAATCATATATGATATAATATTTTAAATGGCAAAAAGTCAAATTTACGATTATTACGCTTTTCAAGGATGCTCTTCTGCCTTGTTATCAACTTCCATGATGTGGAAGCTAGTGATAAAGGCGTTGCGGAGTTTAATTTTGTGGACCTTCGCGATTTTGGTCTTGGTCCACACAAATCAGTCGATGACACGCCTTATGGAGTGGCGATGGTATGCTACTTCGCTGTGAGCCGGTTTTTCGCCGCAATTGAAAAAGTCAAACAAGAAGATCCGACCGCTAAAGGGTTATTTTACCAACTCCAGCAGGTCGCATCTGGTCACAACAAATTGTTCGTGAATTTGCTGAAAAAGTCGAAACGCAGGCTGAAAACCACTTCATCATCCTCTGTCCTCACTATGAAGGCTACGATGAACGCATTTTAACCATTGTGGACTATCAAGTTAGTCTAGGTCAGTTCGTCATGTGACCGGTGGGGAATTGCCGGCACTGATTATGATTGATAGTATCGTACGGGTTTTACCAGGTGTTCTAGGTGGAGAAAACTCTGCAATTGTTGAAAGCTTTTCCGAAGGAAATACAATGAAGTATCCTCAATACACTAAGCCAGCTGAGTTTCGCGGCATGAAAGTACCTGAAATTCTGTTATCAGGCCACCACGCCAAAATCAAAGAATGGCGCGACGCCCATCAGCGTCCCTCGCTCTAGTTCTCGAAATCACCACCTAATCATCACCTAATTACCACCTAATCATCACCTAATTACCACCTAATCATCACCCTAATCACCACCTAATCATCACCTAATTGCCACCTAATCGCCACTCTAGGGATCTTCTAGTATCACCACATGCTATAATTTATCCAATGGATATTACTGCAAGATTGGAGGTAATTAAGGTGTTGGCCCAAAAACTGCTGAAGCGCTTGAAAAGCGTGGCTTTCGCACTCTCAAGGATCTACTATATTATTTTCCTCGCAACTATGAAGACTACCAATCTCAAACGAATATCGTCGATATTAAGCCCGGCCGCGTCATCATCCGCGGAAAAATTCGTAATTTAAAAACCTCCACACCCGTCGCCGCAATTTTGTAATTACGCAAGAGAAATCTATGATGAAACTGGAGCGGTTCGAGTGGTTTGGTATAACCAGCCATACCGTATTAAAATTTTTGATGAAAAACTACTTATTATTTCACTGGTCAGTATGATTTTTAAATATAATCGCTATCAAATCACCGCTCCTACTGTTGCTGCGGCAGATGAAATTGAGCAAAAAGTAGATGGATTCCAGCCAATTTATTCAGCCAAAGGAAGTTTCAGTCCGCCTGGTTCAAAAAGCTCTTTGAAAGATCAAGCCCTCATTTTTCTGCTACAGTACCCGACCTCTTGCCCTAGACTCGGCTCCAGCCTATATCAAAAAGGCTCAAGAAATCAGGCGCTTTTCAATATTCATTTCCCTAAACAAAAAGAAGATGTGGATCAGGCAAAAAGATACCTCAGCTATGAGGAAATCTTCGAACTAATTCTCGCCAGCCAACTCAATCGACAAGAAAATCAAAGCTCCGCGCAAAACCTCTGGCCTTTAATCTGGACTCAACTAAAAGAATTTCTTGCCTCCTACCATTTGAATTAACCCCGCGAAAAACTGCTGCCTGGGAGATTATGCAGGATCTCACTAAAGACCACCCCAATGAACCGTCTCTTGCAGGGTGATGTGGGTTCCAGTAAGACTATTGTCTCGGCCTAGCCATTTTCAAGCGGTTAAGAATGGGGCCCAAGTGGCGCTACTTGCCCCAACCGCCATCCTCGCCTCCCAACATGCCGAAGGTCTGGCTAAAATTCTTGCTCCTTTTGGCATTAAAACCGGTCTCCTCATCAGTGCTACTAAGCAAAAAGATCAACTAAAAACTCAAATACAAAATGGTGAAATCGAGTCTCATCATTGGGTACCACGCTCTCCTTACCGACGATACGATTTTTCACAATCTCTGCCCTGGTGATTATCGACGAGCAGCATCGATTTGGTGTAGCGCAGCGACAAAAACTGCTTGAGAAAGTTGCCCTCAACCAATTAAGTGAAAAATATACCGCACCACACTTTTTGGCTCATGACCGCCACGCCGATTCCGCGCTCTCTTCAACTCACTATCTTTGGGGATCTTGATGTTTCGATCATTAATCAGATGCCAAAAGGGCCGTCAGCCGATTCTAATCAAAATTATTAATGAAACCAATATGCGCGAGATGCTATATCCAGAAATCACCAAGCACCTCGAAGTAAAGAGCAAGTTTACTGGATTTGTCGTCTGATTGAACAAGATGAGGATGACCCACTGAAAAAGATCAGCACACGGTAACGGAAGGAGCTAAGCGCCTTAAGAAAATCTTTCCCAAATATCGAATTGGTATTTTACACGGTCGAATGAAGGCACTAGAAAAAGACCAGGTGATGGAAGAATTCAAAATCATCAACTTGATATTTTAGTTTCCACAACTGTGGTTGAAGTTGGTGTCGACGTCCCCAATGCTACCCAGATTGTTATTATGAATGCCGATCGCTTTGACGTGGCCAAAGCACTCAGCTGCGTGGTCGTGTTGGCCGTGGACAGAAAGCCTCTCAGTGCTTCCTTATTACAACTGGCGACAATCCGCCCACCACGCGTTTACGTGAACTCGAAAAGTCAAATAATGGTTTCTATCTTGCTGAGTTGATCTCAAGTGCGTGGCCCAGGAAGTCTATGGCTCTATGCAGCACGGTGAACTAAACTCCTGAAGATTGCCAATCTAGCAGATACAGAATTAATCAAAGACGCTAGAGCACAGGCAGTAAAAATTCGCTGCCAACCCACAAAATATGCTAAAATATAAAGAGCTCAGCCAGTCTATCAGTAAATTCAACAGCTGACAACTTTAAACTAGACCAGAAAGAACATATGTATTCACTCCTTGCTTTAACTAATAGTAAAAATCGGGGAATATTGTCGGTACGCATCAAAAACTTGATAAAATAGCCCACAAATCCTCACAAAAAGCCCTCCATAGTAACGTTTATTTTCCAGATAATAAAGATATCTTGTTATTTGAAGGTATGGGCGGGCCAGATGGCTCAAAAACGCAAAAGGTCCAGGCGTGGACGAGCCGATGCATTTATTATCGAGGCAACGATGATGGCAAATTAATCCAAATGATTTTTAGACCATCAATATAATCTTAAAAAGCCCTTGAAGGTGGCATATAGTGCGTGCCGCCTTTGAGGCTGGTTGGATGGCACATGCTGTCACCGACGGCCTCACTCCAGCACCATTTTCCACTCACCGAGCACAGGGTGAGTTAATGACCGAAAAAGAATTTGTCAAGGTTTTTGGTATTCCAGTGAGGGGATTATGCACGGTCGGAATTCCTCGAAACTCTTCGCAATAACTGGCTTTACTGGGGGCAAAACGGCTATATGAGGTAAACATGTAGCCTCGAGTATGGTGTCGCCATCACCATGACCGCACTTCAGAACGCGTGGTTACGCCAAGGGTGATAGAAAGAGCTCCGTCATGTTGACATTAAGGAGGCCTCTATCAATCACTCGACCGCATCGCTGCCCTTATTATGTATAACTCGTTTCTTAGAGCGAGGTTGGACCACTGAACTGGCACTTGAAACCAAGAATATTCTTCTTCCAGAAATTTCTAAGGCAATCGCCCTCTGTTGGGCTGCTTCAATCCCAGAATTATGCTAAAATAAGGATAAAAGGAATCATATGAAGAGTGCGCAGAAATTTTTCACCACAGTAAATTTACTAATGTTAAAATCACCTCTGGGGCTTTTCGGGGACGAGAATTAAGCTCCACAAAATGGCGTCACCCCATCCAATGGGCTCGCGCGAAAAACTGGCCCTCTTTAACTCCTTGGGCAACAAAATCGAAGGAAAAGATCATCCTTGACGTGTTTGCTGGCACCGGTGCACTGGGATTCGAGGCTCTCTCTCGTGGTGCCAACCACGTAACTTTTATTGAAGCAGATAAGCGTGCTGCAGAAATCCTTAAACAAAATGCCATCGTACTCGGCGTGATGGATAATATTCGTATTTATAATACTAAAGTCGAGAAAATCGCTTTCGATAGTCCTTTCGACGTCGTAATCGCCGATCCGCCATACGAATATTTTTCATGACTTCACCTCTGTCGGTGCTTGATCGTCTTGCTAATACCGCCAGTGAATATTTTTGTTTTGTCCCATCCATCAGATTTTGATCCGCACGTTATTGATGCTGAATTACTCTCCACTAAGGCCTATGCCGGTTCACGTATTACGATTTTTGCTCCAAAAGGCTGCTAGATGTACTTTACATTCAGCCTGAAATATCGTATAATATATTAAGATTAATTGTTTAAAATCTCGAGGGTGGTGTCGGGGATAAAGTGGAGAAAAATCATGACTAATCAGGATCCAACCGCCCACAGCGCATCAAAATTATCATCATCAGCATCATTGCTGCCATACTTGTTTTATTATTGGCGCATGGCTCATTACTTCAGCTATTAAGAGTGTTGAGAAAAAGCATTCCGAAACAAATACCAGTGAGCAATCAGCTTCAAAGGACGAGAATAAAACTTCCTCAAATGAGGCTAAAAATAACGCAAATACCGGCTCAAACAGCAGTTCAAATGCTACTAGTGGCTCAAACTCTGTAAATACTACTAACAGCAAAACCACCGATACTTCAAATACTGGAACTATAATTCTCCAGCTGCTCAGTATAATAACTCTGCCGCCAAGAACTCAGGCGCCGTTGCCTCACAAAAATCAAATATGCAAATACTGGACCGGAAGAACTCCTTCCAACTGCCATCCTAATTGGCGCCGCCAGCTATCTTTTCTTTAAGAATCGCGAATATAGCTCGCGCAGTCGTAATCAGCTTAATTTAGACAAAAGACTGGGAAGTCCGAACTAGAAAGGTCAGGAAGCCCGAACTGGTATTATAAATTAATAAAAAGGATACCTATGTTGAAAACCAATCAGAAAATAAAACAAAAATCTTACTTGCCAGTATTGACTGCAAAAATTGCAGACTTTACCGTCTTTTTGAGGCGATCATTTTGAAATTGTGACTCCAACCATACTCGGAATTGAGGTTGAGGTACCAGGGGAATCACCTCCATTGAAGACAATGCTATGGCGAAGGCAAAAACTTATGTCGAAAAAAACTGGCCTGCTTACCATTGGTGACGATACTGGTCTATTTATCGAGGAATTGAATGGTGAACCTGGCGTTGCGCTTAGGCGTTGGGGTGGACAATTATCGGATAGCGCCACTAATGAAGAATTCTGGGCATATCTCAGGAAAAAGTTAAAAACTTAAAAATACCAAATGCTATTTTAAGCAATGCGTCGCCGTTGTCTCTCAAATGGCAAGTCAAAATTTGTTTATAATTATAATCACGGCACAATCAATCAGGAAGAAAGTAAAACTCCCATACAATGGCACTGGTTTTCCAATGGCAGCAGCTTTTCGAGGCGGAAAACCGTGGTAAAAACCTGGGTTGAGATGGTGATGACGAAAAAACGCTGTCTCAAAAACAGTTTATTGATGAATTAAATACTGCAATTAGGGGAAGTTGCTGAATAAAATCGATAAACCTGTGATATAATAATCACAGGCGAGTGGTGAGAAATTGGTATACGTATGCCTTAGGAGCATATGCCCCGTGCGTGCTGGTTCCGGGTCAGTCTCGGGCACCAAAAATCGATTCTTATAGCAGCCTATATATAAAAATATAGGCATTTTTGTGCCATGCTAAATATTAGTATATAATACAAATATTGTACTAAACATGGAGAATATACGATGTCGACCAAGCCTTCAATAAATGATATCGCGGCATTAGCCAAAGCGGAAGGATTTATTTTTAATAGCAGTGTATTTATGGCGGTTTTGGTGGAATATATAATTACGGTCCCATAATTGTTGAATTAGTTAAAAACCTAAAAACGCCTGGTGGTACCACATGGTTCAGATTCGACCAGATATAGTTGGTTTTGGATAGTAGTATTTTATGGCTCAGAAATTTGGAAGCTATTGGCATGTAATGGTTTTCCGATCCATTGAGAACAAAAATGTCACACTCGTATGCGAGTAGATCATATACTAGAGACATTGGTATGTTGCCGATGAAAAATGAGTTCGGAAGAAATTAATAAATTATTTCAAGAAAAACATTGAAAAATAAAATGCCCTAAATGTAATAAAAATAATTTCTAGAGAGCAAGAAAATTTAATCTACTTGTTAAGTCTAATCTTGGGAATTTCTCAGAAGATTGGAGCTGTGATCCGCATATCTACGCGGAGAAACATGTCAGAGTTTATGTAAACTATCTTAATGTGCTTCAATCCTCAAGAGTAAAAATACCTTTTTGGGATTGCTCAAATTGGAAAAAGCCTTTCGCAATGAGATTAGTCCAAGACAGTTTATTTTTAGGACTAGAGAGTTCGAGCAAATGGAGATGCAGTACTTTTACGCGTCCGAAACTGAGCTAGAGGAATATGAAAAATTACGTGTATATGGGTGGAACTTCTTCACTGGTTTCTTGGATTCTCTGAAGAGAATATTAGGTGGCATAAAACACGAGAATTTAGTGTTTTATGCAAAAGAAGCCCTATGATATTGAATACAATTTTTCCATTCCGATTTAAAGAATTAGAGGGGTACATGCTCGAGGTGACTATGATCTAACACAACACCAGAAAGGTAGGGAAAGAAATTAGACTCACTTAGATCCAATCACTAATGAACGATATATTCCACATATAATAGAATCCCCAATAGGAGTCTGGTCGTGCTTGTCTTAGCTACACTAACTGAGGCCTATCACAGTTAGAGGAGATGAAGGTGAGAGGTTTGTCTTATTACACCCACTTATTGCTCCAGTTAAAGCTGCGATATTCCCACTTCTATAAGCCACAACTAGTTGAGAAAGCGGAGCAGCTTTATAAAAACTATCAAAGAAATTCATGTGTGAGTATGACGATAATGGCAATATTGGTAAGAGATACCGACGTCAGGACGAGATCGGTACTCCATATTGTATAACGGTCGATTTTCAGACTCTTGAAGATAATACCATTACATTGAGGATCGCGATACTGCTGAACAAAACGTATTCCTATTGATGAAATCATCCATACAATAAACATAGAAAAATGGTCCTAGTTATATTAGGTAAATAAATTAGACTTTTTAGTACCATTTTCTAAATCGTGGCACATGAAATCGTTCTTCTTATAGACCGATATAGCGTGCTCATTGTCAGAAAGGACTAATAGACGAATACTAGTGCATTTTTGTCTTAAAATAGTTTATCATTTTATCCAGTAGTTTTTGTCCGATACCACCTCCTCTGTATCTAGTCTTTACGTATAACAAACCAATCCACCCTTCTTTTGAAGGATTATGGGATAGGTCGTAAATCTCATCATCGCCCTTTGTTGTGCTCCAATTATCACTTGGATAAAACCGACAATCTGATTATTTTCTTCCTGTACAAATTTTCCCATTCATGTTTTTCTACATCATCTATCATTTTTGTATATAACGATGGGCGTCGTTGATATTTTTATAGGGCAACGATTCGTGTGTTTTGTCAATTTCTGAAAAATATTTTGAAGCTCAAATTGCATTTCATCAATATCTTTCCGCTCGGCTATACTCATTTCTCTAATCATATTTTGTCCACTTATTTCACTAATATTCATATTCTTGTATAAAATTCTACCAGATCCTCATTAAATAGAATTATATATCATATAAATGCATGGGTGTATATGTTCAGAAAGAGCCTCCTTGTACTAAACTCTCGTTAGAGAGTTTTTGTTTTAATATTATAATAAGCCTATGCCTGCATTTTGAGTTACAAGTAAATTCGCTCCGACCGGCGACCAGCCAGCTGCCATTAAAGCAACTGACGGATGGTCTCAAAAAGAGATTCGAGCAAACCCTTTTGGCGTTACTGGTTCTGCAAACCTTCACGATGCAAACATCATCCAGAATATTCAGAAGCCAACCTTAGTTTGGCGCACAATAAAACTCTGGCTGCGCAGCTCTACTCTGAATTTCGGAATTTTCCCACAAAGAATGAAAGTTCACTACTTTGTCTCCTACTTCGACTACTATCAGCCTGAAGCCTATATTGCCAGCACTGATACTTCATATTGAAAAGGACTCAGCAATCAATGATGAAATTGATCGGCTTCGACATGCTGCCACGAGTTGCACTCCTGACTCGTCCGGATACTATCATTGTTGCTTCTGTTTTCCTGTATTTATGGTATTGGTTCTCCAGATCATTATGTAGAGATGTCACTCACTCATCAAAAACAAAGGGGTTTGGCAAATTATGGCTCTATGAACCAGCTAGAAAATTCACTCGGTCGCCTTCACTCGCCATCTCTCGTTAATACTGCCACCCAAAGTACCAGCTCTTCAATCAGACAAATTTCATGATCTATCTCATTGCCATGCAGTATCATCGCAATGACCTCGCTGAACGCGGTAATTTTCGAGTTAAAGGCGATACGATTGACCTCATTCCAGCCTCTAGGTGAAGTAGCTATCGCTTCGAGTTTAGTTTTGATACGCTTGAATCCGTTGAAAGGGTATTGATCCGCTCACCGCTGAAATTCTCGAAAACCAGGAACAGGTTATATCTTCTGAAACACTCACTATGCCACTCCTCGCGATCGCTTTCTCGCGCCATAGATACAATTAGGGTCGAGTTTGACAATCGTCTAAAATATTTCGAGGCAGAACATAAATATCTTGAAAGCGCAACGCTTGCTCAGCGCACCATATGATCTCGAGATGCTTGAAGAAACAGGCTGTCAAGGGGTATCGAAAAACTATTCAAGACACTTGGACGGTCGTAAAAGCTGGTGAGCCGCCTGCTACTCTGCTCATTTCTTCCGGATGATTTTCTCTTCCCATCGTCGACGAGTCGCCGCATGACCTTGCCGCAAGTACGCGTATGTATAATGGTGATCATGCCAGAAAAACCACTCTCGTTGACTATGGCTTCCGTTTGCCAAGTGCCCTGGACAATCGTCCCTCACCTTCGATGAATTTGAAAACCCACATCCGTCGTGCTATTTATGTTTCCGCCACGCCGAAGGCAAATATGAACTCGAAGTCTCTCCAGCTCCAGCTCAGCAAGTGATTCTGCCCAACTGGTCTCCTGGATCCAGGGTGAAATTTAGATTAAACCGAAGGTCAAATTTGATGATTTAATGCGAGAAATTGAAGAGCGTATTGCAAAAACCAGCGTAATTATTTACAACCTTAACTAAACGCATAGTTTGAGGATCTTTCAGAACATCTCAAGGACCACGGAATTAAGACTGCCTACATCCATTCAGAAATCGATACTCTGGAACGTGGCGATATTTTGCGCGATCTCCGCACAGGTGTCTCTATGACGTCCTGGTTGGCATTAATCTTTCCGTGAAGGACTAGATCTTCCGGAAGTCTCCCTGGTTGCAATTTTAGATGCCGACAGGAAGGTTTTTGCGTTCTGAATCGGCTCTTATCCAGACCATTGGTCGTGCTGCTCGCCATGAGGAAGGACATGTCATATGCTATGCGATAATATTACCCGAAAGCATGGAGCGCGCCATTACCGAGACCAATCGTCGTCGTGATATTCAGATGAATTATAATAAGGAAACACGGTATTACTCCTCATAGTATTACAAAAGGAAATTTCTTTGGGTCTTCGTGCTGTGTTCTGAAAAGGAAAAAGAAAATAAGCTAGATCTAAAGAAGGTGCCAAATCTGAATTTAAGGTCTTAATTAAAGAATTATCAGAGCAGAAATGCAACTCGCAGCAGCCAACCTTGAATATGAGCTGCTGAAATCCGCGATATGATTCAAAAATCAAAGATGAGGAAGAGGGAAAAGCTAATGTTCGAAAATCTTGACTATCGAGGATGATAAGTCGATTCGCGACGGTCTCATTAGTCTTCTCCTTTCTTCAAATTATTTACCACTTACTTTGGAGATGGATCAAATCACAGTTGATAAAATTAAAATCTAAGCCAGACCTAATTTTGTTAGATATTAATCTTCCGAAATCAACGGTCGTGATTTTGTACGTGAAATTAGAAAAAGTTTCAACACTCAATTACTGTGAGTAAACCAGTCAAAACACTGAAAATGGATGAAGCTTTATCAATTAGTTATGGTGCTGACGATTTTATTACAAAACCTTATAATCCTACAATTTTATTAGCTTTCGAATTGCAGCGATCTTGCGTCGCACTAATTCCATTTCTGACACCATGAACTATCAGAAATCTTCAAAGTAGATTTTTAGGGATTATTTCTGAAAATTAATCCAAATAGTCGAAAATATTCCAACAGATTGTTTTAGCAAACTATTGAACTCACGAAAAATGATGATGATCCTTTTATGCTACAATCAAGAACGTATTGTCTCTCGTAATGAATTGATGACTGACAGGCTGGGATAATTGTGAATATATTAGCTGACAACGCCACTTACTGTCCAATATCGGTCGTCTGCGTGATAAATTAGAAAAAGTTAGGTGAGATACAATTGAGACTCGTAAAGGGCTTGGCATATATCTTGAATTAGGGAAAAGTATGAAATTTCGAGAATATTTGTGAATCATATTAGCATTATTCTTATATTTCTTTTATTATTATTCTGTCTGAATGTTCGTTCTTGATTTTTAATATTACATTTGAGGTGAAAGACGTTTTTATCTGCTAACTATAGATATTGTGAGTTTTTGTTTTGTTTTATCTTATTTTAGAAAGCGACCTTTTGCGTGAACTTCACGTACCCGGATTACTAAGATCAAAAATAATACACGAACTTTTTCCTACGCTAGAAACTCGACGAGCAGATAACTGCCAGTGTACTCGGAGATTAATCGTTCGATGATAGATCACTGTTAATCAGTATATAGTTTTCGCGACTTTAAAGAATACTTAGAGCTTTGGGTACATGAAATAAAATTACCAATTGCTTCAGCTGAGATTAATTTTTAAGACATGAACGGAAAAATCGAGAAAGTATTATCACTCCAGTTAGATCCGATTGAGACAGCTATCTGTAATCCAAAATTTTATATATTTTGCTAGATCTGAGCACGTTGAGACTATCAAATTTCTAGAATATAGTTTCAGCTAATATAAGTGAACATGAATATTGCTCTCAAGAATCAAGATATTATTTTAAATTCACAAATTAAATTTCAGGTAGATAATTTGAATAAAATCCGTTGAGACAGATCCCAAATGGTTGGAGTATCTTGGATCAACTATTGGCTAGTGTATTAAATATCGTCAAAATAAAGACATCCAGAAATTAAAATTTATACGGAAGAAAAGGATAAATTTCTAGCTCTGCATGTGTATGTGCTAACGGCATCAGATATGACTATCAGATCCAATCCACGTATTTTCCAAAAGCATTTGCTGGGCCAAAACGGACGTATTCTAGAGCAGAATCAGGAAAAAGGCTGGGCTTCTAGCCGAGACTAAATATCTCAAAAGTACTGGAATGGGCCTTTATATTGTCAAAGAAATAATTAGACTTGGACATCAAATTTCTGTTAGCTCGACTGAGAATGAGGTATACTAATATTACTTATCTGTTTCGCTGAAAAACGATTTATTACAAAAATGTGAAATCGTAATATTCAAAACACGACAAAACCATAGAACCTAGACATGATAGATGTTTAATAGAATATCCTTATTAGAAAGAAATTATGAAAAATATTTTAGAAATTGACAGAAATTGAGAAATATTATAGCAGTCGATGCTAATAATCTCCTAAAGCTGTTGATGATATCTCATTTTGAAGTCAAAGTGTGTGTTGATATTGCGCGGAGGTGCCAGTGGTTCTGGTGAAAACTACGTTATTAAATCTTATCTCCAACAATCGACAAAGTTACTGCCGGACATATCGATGTCGCACGGCAGATATTACTAAAATTAAAGGGAACGAGGCTAAACCGTTTTTCGTCTGTGAAACGACCCAGGTTTTCTATCAAGATTTTGATCTTCGAGACAATCTAACTGCTTACGAAAATATTGCATTAGCACTTTCTATCCACGTTAATAAGCGCAGGAGCGAACATAGAGTTAAGAAAGTCGCTGAAGATTTAGATATTCAAAATATCTTTTGCAAAAATATCCATATCAAATGTCTGGTGGACACAGCGTGTGGCATCCGCTCGAGCTATTATTACCAACCCTAAAGTGTCACTTGCTGATGAGCCCTACGGTGCACTTGATTCAAAATCTTCCAAAGAATGCTGCTTGAGAGACTTGATTATCTTAATCCAGGAACTTGGTGCTTACCATTCTTATGGTTACTCTCCACGATGCCTTTGCGGCTAGCTTATTCTTCACGCGTAATCTTCATTAAAGATGGTAAAATTTTAATGAAATCAAAGTCGAGAGCCAAAGATTCTAGGAAAGAGGGTGCTGATAAAATCATCGATGTGATGACTGCTGTGGAGGAGACCTCGGCGATGCTCTTTTAAATTATCTGGTCGTAATATTTTACGTAGTATTAAAGAAACTATGCTATATGTTCTTCACTTTAATATTGGGTGTTGTTATCTTCTATGTGCTTTACATGCTATTGGCACGCAGTCTTCACGATGCAACTCAGTTTCTTCATCAAAGGGAAGTTGTTAAGCTTCTAATTAATGTTTTGTCCGGTGTAAGTGTTTTAGTGGCTGGTGTTTGGGCTGTTGATAATTTATGCCTCGTTTCTTGATTAGACGGCGCAATAAAGAATTCGCTATTTATTACAACCCTAGGCATGAGTAAACATCTCGCTACTACTATTTCTTGAAGACGTTATTCATGAATCTTCTCTCTTGTTTCTGGTCTAGTAATCGATGTGTGCTCTTTATCCCAACTGATGGAAGCGCCCTCGTGCTAGTCTCTTTGAGCTGACATGTCGAAATTCCAATTTGTATTTTCAGTGAAGCCTGTCTAGAAGACCATCCTCTATTTTGGTGTCATCTGTTTCGTAGTGATTATATTTTAATACCTTCATGGTTAATAAATTAAAATCATCGACCTCATACAATCGAGCCGTAAATCAGAAGACACGTCTTAAAGACCCAATAATCTCGTAGTTTTCTCTTTTAATTGCCGCCCTTTACGCTGCTCCCGGTTTTGCATACTTTGGAAGCAACAACTAACTACCTGAAAGATCCTTAACAATGTTAATTTACTATTCCAATATTTGCAATCGGTGCTATCTCTACATTCTTTATTTTTGGTCTCTCCGGTTTAATCATGAGGACTCGTTACTCTCCGTCAAAAATCTATACCTATCGACTAAGTAAGCTTCACATAATACCGTCAGATTATTGTAAAGATGATACCACCTGTTGCTTCAATGACTGTAATTTTGCACCAATGTTATTTTAACTATCTGCATGCTTTCAAGTTGTCTTTCAGTTTCGACGAAGCAACTTGAAAAACAATTGGCTTACCACACTTTTCGTAGATGTGATTATAAAATATGATAATAATAAAACTTCTCTCGCACGAGCTAGAAGATGAGCAAGATTCGGATGATAGACAAGATCCAAGTAATAATCATTCAGATCATTCCAGCAGCAAAACAGATGCTCAAAATATCCACGGAGGAGACCTAGGCGATACCCCAAGTTTCTAGAGGTACTGGATCAAAAGAGAGAGCGGGATCTCATAGAAAATCCCAGCAGCGTTTTAGGCGCGTTAAAGATCAACAATCGGTTTCTATATAATTTATCAAATACATTTTGAAAAAGACTCACACTCTCGCAAGTTGTCAGTAATAATGCACTCAAAATATAATACCTGAAATCACTCAGGGTACCAGGTGATATGCAGTTACTGCAACTCTCGATGTCTTATCCTTAACTGACTACAATAAACTTGCCAAACTCTACCATCTAGACCAAATCAAAATGGCGAAGATCAGTATTTCATCCTTTTAGCAGATTTTTCAAAAGGTGTGTCAATTTATAACACTTCACTAAAAGAAGGTTTTCAGATTCAAATTCTAGATAGTAGGAATTCTCTCTAAAGTTCGACCACATGGTGAGGGTGCGCTCGAGCCAACTTCTCCGAAAATCTAATTTTCGGTATCGCCGTGTCTCCAGATAACATGATTAAAGGTCTAGTACAGCAGAACAATACCCGCAAAGGGGACAGGGCACCACCCTGTCCCTCTCTACCACATGACGAGAATGGCGGTATAGAGTGGGCGATTACGGATTATCTGCGATATACGAGATAGTGAGCTGATATGCCCTGTCCGCCCAGGGGGCACAAGTAGCATTTATCAGACATGACCTGTTTTCATCAGGGAGATCGTCTAAAGGTTTCTTTTTATTATTTGGTTTCTTCCGCTTTCATTGATGATTTGCGTTTTGTGTGCCTAAACCCTACCCTTCTCCGATTAACGCATCTTTGATTCTATGGACACCTCTTGCTCCTCACACTTTCGTCGCATCTATCCATGGTGCCTTTCTTTCTCCTCTACTCAGCAATCGGTCCAATCTGGACCCTTTCAGTCCATTGACCGATTTTTCGATATGCTATGGGCAACTAAGAGGATGCAAATTTCTTTCTCGTCCTCTTGGCACGGATACGTTTCTATTTTATATTTCACTATATATCATGTTTCAATATTTAAAGTGATTCTACAAAGGAGCAGTCTATTAACATGAATATTTGAAAGAACTTACTACAAAATGAGGCCAATGCCTCGATGACATCCATATAGAAGGAATGAGAAGAGATAACTCGGCAGCAGATTAAAGACTCTTGGATTGCGAAAGATCGTCAGATACGAAAAGGATCTATTATATATTCCGAAGCACGCTCACTTCAGCAGCTCATCTGTCGGACCAGGTCCTGGAAACTGTGGCAAAATAAATATATATCTCACGTAGCGAGTAAGACTGACAGCTATTATTCCAGCAGCTTTGAAATCTCATAGGAATCTCCATACAAGTTTCCCGCTGAAAAGGAAATCGTCAGTAACAACATAGCTGCCATAGTCGGGGTATCTATCAAACCAGTCGTTCATCATCCGTAAGACAAATGTACCGATCTCTAGTGAGAATGTTAAGGTTTGCAGCTTTTGGAATTATAAAAATCTGGACTCTTACCTCTGTGATTATATATGTGACGTATGAGTGAAGCGAGAAAAATATGAGGGTATTCTCTGTCGAACCATATATTCAGGGATGATATTGACCCGGTATATTCAGACGATACCCTGATTCGACATTCAGGTATTATTATGAAATGAGATTGGTCCTGTACTTGCATATTGCATTAAAAGGATCTCTTTAGCGAGGTCATCACAAATTAACACAAAGACCATTGTTGCGCAGTCCATTGTTGAAAAGGACTACTCGTTTCCATAATCTTAAAACCAACACGAAACAACCCTAGCACAGTTTTCAAAGGCACGGCTTCATTATCAAGTGCTTCAATCTGATGAACCAGATTTTCGAGATATCGACATAACCTTTGCAGAGCATAAGACATCCGCGAAGAAAAACTCAAATCTGTGTCCTCAAACCTATCTGACGATGAGCTTGGAATGCCTAATGAGAACTGGGACAGTATTAAAGAGTGACAAGGATTACAACTATTACCTGTTTGCTTTTCGGGCCGTATCCGAGGATGAGGTTCCCGGCATTCAGTTCAATGTAAACTGGAACAGCCCTTGTATCTGTTCTTTCCCGACAACAGAGAAAAAAGAAGTCAAGTTCCATTATCTATGAAGCCTTAAAAGATACCGCTCCTGACATAATCGCCGATTACGGTGCCAGACCGTTTACGACAGTGCAGTCTATCGGTGGGAACCTTCTGGTGATGATCTGCCTCCGCGTTATTGTAGCGAAGAGCAGGCAAAGCATTTTCAAAGTTACCTGTATGGTATCGCAAAAGCTCCATCGACCATAACCATTGATGATACTTAAAGACTTACCGACAGGTTCGAACATCGCGCCACTATCCATCTGTCCTTCCGCAAAAGGCGTGGACGCCAAGCTCATATGCGGGTTTCTTGATGAGACTATAATTCTGCGATACCATCGCAAAACGCTGATCTCTGGTGACATGGGCATGCCTCTTTGAGAGAATCATGGCTGTTCTGATATTTGATGATACCATTGCCACCCATCAATTCCTCAGTAGATCCCGTTTTAATAATTTAAACAAAATCTACTTTGTTGCAGCTTTTGAAACAGGTTTGTCTTCGTTTTACTAAATGTTTTATCTGTTTTTGCTTTTCTTCAGATTAAATAGTGCCAAAAGTACCCTCCTCATGACTGCTCTTTCGAAAAAAGACAAAACTCTCATGAGGAAGGGTTTATTTAATAAATACCCTGTACGCCATGCAGAATACCGGGGCATGATGGTTTCGATGCGCATCGATCTCGCAGTCAAACGATTCAAAACCGAAGCGGAACGCGCCAGAAATCTTCCGTTGAACATGACCACCGGATGTCTGTTCTGCTGATGTCCACAGAGATCCTCTGGCATAATTCTCGAATAAAGGCTTGCTTACTGGTGCTTCTCAACGCCGGTGTGTTTGCTGAGATATTCTGCGCTCTGCACATGATGGCGGGCGTTATGAAATCGCGCAGATGCCGACGCCCGTTTGACTGATGTTATATTTTCCGCAATCAGGCTGTAATAAGATGCGGCTCATGGTCTTGTTGTTACGAGAAACTGTCGCTCAACAAATATCCAGACAATACTTGTACCAAGCTGCCGCACTTGTGTTTCAATGCTCCGGAGGATCATCAGCTCAGAAGATTTTTGGGCCAATAGTCTATCCGTATTTTCTCCTGCTTCTCCGGGTAAAATCGGATAATACAGATTCTCAGTTGCAGAACTGATCAAGGGTCAAATTTTTGCTTGCCTTCCTCAAGCGTCTGTTCTGTTTCACCACCTTAGTGACTGCCGGTCTTACCTTCCGATTGGCTGCATACAGAAAGATTTCATTCTTGCCTCCACCGGTTGGTTTGAACCTGACGAAATATTTATATCAATTCTTCTGGGAAGCATAACCAGTGGATATTGATCCAGTTCACTTCATTTTGCGTTTCATTTCACTTCCATTACGCTTTCAGTGCAATAAGGATCTTCTGGTTCGTATAAATATGGATGCTTACGCTGTCGGCATCTATCACCTTCAACGCCTAAGCCGTAGTCCGTCTCCGTTCCCTGATGTCACGATTCGCATCACTGATTCGACTGCGAGCAGCTGTTAAAATTATAAGGCGTACTGTACCAATACTTCCACTGTATCCACATTACCTGGACACAGGCTGTCAACAGCCAACCGCCTTTCTCCCTTACCGGTTTCACCTGTTTGTCTCTCTCCGTCTTCTACACTATCCATTTGGCGTTCTCTTCTTATATTGCGGACAGCATTCTTTGCATATTGAGGAAAGGGTCATTTCCTTCAATTTGTCGGGTTATATGGTCGGTGGTGGATTGTCCTGCCATGCGCTCCCTGTCCGCCCCGCCTTGAAGACTACGCCACCGTAGCAGACAAACTGACAGCACAAGGAGGAACTGCGACAATCATCGTAAGCCTTGCTGCCAGGTGGCATGTCTTCTCTGCGCATCCTTTTCTTTTCTTCATCCCAAAACAGGTGGAACCAGTTCGGGTTTGCTTCCTTCCTCTTGTACCATGGTGGATCTCCCTTCTGATTGGATTAACGGTTTTCTCTGTTTCTATGGAAAAAGATCGGTTTCTATCTGGCTGACATTTCTTTTACTTGGATTCATTTAATTTCATGTTGTCTTGTAGCTTTTTTATTTTTTCAACCTCTCCTTGCGTTTCTTATGATTTTGGTAAAAATGTATCCCCAGGAATACATTTTTCATAATAAACGAACTCCCATCGTCGTTGTGACAGGGCAGCAGTAGATTGCTTCCGAGGTTCAATCTTACCACCTGACTTTCTCACCGTCTTAACAGCTTCTCTAAACCGACCAGTTCATTGATACAGATTGCAAAGGCCTGCCGTTCCGAGCGAAAAGAGCAACCAGTGAATGTCCTGACGCACTATGATCGGAGGTGTCTGCACTTCCTTCCTCTTCTTGATAAAGACAGCCGGTTTCTCTGACACTATCACACCCTACTTTTCGGATAACGCCTTGCGCCAGAACCTGTCCCAGGTGTCGGAGGCGTTGTGGGTTTGATCTAAGTAGTAGTGCAGGTCACCGTGTCAGCGTTATTCGGTGTCGGGGATTGCCGTGTCCCGGCGGGTATTCAGGTGGGCAGATTTCCGGTGTCAGCGGGTTGTTCAGGTTGGTGGATTTCGTAAGCGGGTTATTCAGGTGGGTGGAGGTTCGGGGTCTTCCGATTGGTTACCGTCACATAAATCACCACCGCTCTGATTGACTGCTCGATCAAAATCATCCGTTGTGGTCTACAGCGCGGTGAGATCCAGCTGATACCCTCGGCTTATATCTCAACGAAGCTCCTCAAATATCTGATTTACATTGTTGATGACCGCCTCCCATTTGCATCCGTTATCAAATTTCGATCACTTTTGATAAAATCTTTACTGCGTAGTTTAAGTCACTGCCGCAGGAAACCATTTCTCCTGTTTACGAACCTTGATGGTAAAGGGTTTCGTTGGCTTGAACCCTCCCGCGCTCGACGATGGTGAAGTGCTTTTCCTGTTTCCCGTGTCAGGTCTCCCCTTCGCTCTTCCATTGTTGTTTCTCTTCAGCTTGCATTGGATACATTCAGCAGTGCCTTCCGAGGCAGGCTGTGTGTTCTGCAGTGCACGCGCCCTGTTGGCAGTGGGCATGGTTTTCTTCATTCTGGACGTTGTGCCCCACCTGGCAACGCGCGCTGGCCACGTGGTGGCTGCGCCGTGATTACACGTCGTCTTCCTTTGCTCTGTCGAGGCCCTGTTCCTGCCTGCGGCGCCACGTTGGGCAGTGGTGGTGTGCTGGGCGTGTGTGTGGCCACCCTTCCTGTGTGCCTGCCTGGACAGTGT
>BNJV01000534.1_pt1 | contig 54620 bp, 68 predicted proteins | sample 8540591 | NCBI WGS metagenome assembly BNJV01 (sample SAMD00202457, study PRJDB9452) | human saliva metagenome | host: Homo sapiens | reverse complement strand
GGTCGTACTGGTCAGCGAGGTGAGAGGGGCTATGCGAAAAAGAAGGTAGCTGCGGCGAAAACCAAGGCCGATGCTGCAGAAGGGGTTGCGGTGTTGGGGCCGGTGACTCCAATGGGTGCTGCGACAGGGTGCTGAGCGTGTTATGAGGTCTGTGCGTAGTGCTCACGCTTCACAGAACGCGCAGCCAGTGGGGGTGGAGACGAAAGGCACTCCGGTCACCCGCGTGGGGAAACCTCCTACACTTATGACAAGGTGGGATGGGTCACCGAAACTGCGACCAGGCGGAGCTTATTGAAGCCACTGTTCAAGCGGTTTAGCTACGCTGGGTATTCAGATCAGGTGACCCCTAATACTGGTCACGGTAAAGGCGCTATTCATATCCCAAATAAGTCTCTTCCTGCTGGATAGGGCGCTTTACCTGAAGGGGTTAGCCCTATAAATCCAATAGGTACATAGAAAAGACGATTGAGGTGTCAGGTGTGAATGTTGTAGATGCTTTCGATAAATTCGACTACTTCAGAGGATTCTTTCTGGAGTCAATAGCAATCAGTTATTTTGAAGATGGAAAAATAAATTGTCACGTCTCGCTTAGGAGGAGTGGAGAGCATGGTGAGGATTATGGCCCAGGCGTGCCCAAAGTGGCTAATATTACAATATGTGACGTCTCGTCATATAGGCTTTATCAAAAACCTAGAATTATGAGATTGCCTATCCTTACTGGTGTCCATCTTGTGGATATTGATGGAAAGCTAGGTATTGACTTTGGAGATCTGCCGAGTCAGCTCAAGGATGCTGAGAGATTTTTATCGTCAAAGTTATTTTTTATTGGAAGACATATTGACTTGCAAGTAAATTGAAAAATTTTTGATAATTTTAGATCTATAATTTTAAAAAGGGTAGGTGTTGTAATCCTTGAATAAGTATGACATTTTTGAAAGGTTTAATTACTTTCAAGATTCCTTGTTGCGGTCTGTAAGTATTAAATATGCGGAAGATGGGAGAAAAAATGGTGAAGTAGTCATATATACCCGGGACTATATTGATGGTGCTGAAGTATGGGGAACTGTTACTATTCTTGTCGCTAATGTGTCTTCATATAGATTTCAAGAAGCTGCGAACACAACAGCGGTGGTTATTTCCACTGGTGCCCATCTCGTTGATTTTGATGGAAAAGAAGGTGTAGAGCTTGGGGACATCCCAGATGCCCCTGGGTCATTAGAGGAGCTATTTTTCTCTGATTTGTTTATTTTAGGCGATAGGGTTGAAATAATTCTGAGTGAAGAATTCTGCTAGAATTTTTGGTGTGGCAGATGCTAAGCCCCGTAGATATGTAGATACGTTTTTACTGCCCGGGATCAAGAGCGTCCAATCAGTTGCTGATAGCGAGCCCCGAGTATATGGCTCCGGAACGGTATATTGATCGTCTGCAGTTTTTGCTGACTCGTTGAGGTCATCTGTTCGGCGGGAGGAAACGGTTGATGGGATGATGGATGAATAATTTTGCTATACTTAAACAATTTAATTATTTTCAAGATGATTTACTAAAGCTCTGTTGGTATAAGGCATACTAAAGATGCAGGTTCAAGGGATTGTGAAATAGTTATTGATTTAGGTGGCTGAAACCTCAATATATGGGGGTAGAGTTATAATTCTTGTATCTAGTGTCTTGTCATATAGGTTTGAAGAATTGGCTGATCATTTAGCTTAAGTTATCTTTACGGTATTTATCTCGTAGAATTTGATGGAAAGGTAGGCATTGACCTTGCCGACGCTTTAGGCGCTCTGCCTGTGTTTTGGAAGGAAAATTTACAGCTAATCATGAATTTTGAAGATTTTGATCAAGCTTACGAGTGGTTTGCGCCACGTCATGAGCCAATGCCTTTTCCTGAGATGACCAAAGCTCAGCTGCGGCAGGTTGTTAAGTTGTTTAAGGAGGATCAGGCACCAAGGATTGCATATGTTGCGGAGTATCTAGGATCCACTAGCGGGGAAGATTTTCCTACTGTTGGTGATTTGAAGCAGCTGCTGCAACTAGGTAGGGAGTCCATGGATAGGACGGGGCCGGAGTTTGATGATCTTTCTGGTACTTTTTCAGTCTGGCTAGTGATTTTGCTTTCTGTCTATGCGCATTCGTGCAGAAATATCGGAGTGATGTGGATTGGGTGGCATCGAAAACTTCGAAGAAGACACTTACATATAATCGGCCGTTGATAGCTCGTCCTGATTATGAGGCTTCAGAAGGGTATATTGATGGTCTGCGTTTTTTTGCTGACTCGTTGAGGTCATCTGTTCGACGTGGGAAAACGGTGGATGATGTGATGAGGCGGTTGAAACGTTCAATAAAAAGGAATTTCGGCATCGATCTCGGCTAGTACCGTCTCAACGCAATAGGAAGGAACCCTCGTGCCCGATTTCGGCGAGATGATGCGACGTAGTCCAACAATCAAGGAGTTCTATTTTGAGTGGGAGGGGCTGCGGGTTTTCGGTGCGATTGACATCACGGACGTTCGGAATGAGCTGGAGATACGGTTTACCTCACCACACCCGCCTGAAGAAGCGTCGGTACGACCGAATTCCTATTCATGATGCAACACCAGAATCGTCAATTCTTGTATATAACGAGTACCCAGTAGGTTCCCCAGGGACTCATGGATGTAAAGCAGTGGGATGCTGGTTGAACGCAGTGATAGCTGTATTGCGTTTCAATGCAACTCATGGAAACCTGCCGATAGGAGGGTTTTTGCTAACCTGCAGGGAACCATCATCCTGCTGCGCTGAGCAAACCAACAAACATGCCAAGCAAGAAGGAACAACGCCATGGAAAGCCACTACATCGGTTTCGCTGGCATACGCGACAGTATAATGTCATGGCGTGATCTGCAATGGGGGCTTGAGCAGGGGCTGATCAACCATGAGGACGTTGTTCGTTTTTCGGACTCCACTCTAGATGCTTCAGATGCGCTCACCGACCAACTGCATCTCAATCTCTCAACCTGCTACAGGGAGGACACGTGGGCCATAGAGGATGCCCTCAATGTATTAGTCAACTCCCATAATGCAAGCGTAGACATTTCACTATGGCAGTACCTTGTCCTCCGTCACGTCTACATCAACAGGGATTCCTACCAAGATCCCTTAGGGTGAGGTCGCCTCGATTTACGCTGATTTTGGCTTCGATGAAGAAGTGGAAAAGTTCGTCTACTACATGCCCCCTAGTGGTTACAACCCATCTCGCCACACCTACGAGGAGAATACAGCGAGGCTATACGCCAACTGGGAGTTATATCTTCGCACTAACCGCGACAAATACGTCCACCACTAAGTCAGGAAATGTTAGCCCAGCCCCCACGCCTTGGTTTCTTGTTCTTGGGCGTGGGTGGCGGCGATCACGTCGGCGCGGGCGCGGGCGACGCGGGAGCGTATGGTGCCGATGCGTACACCTGTGATTTTGGCGGCTTCTTCGTAGGTGTATCCGAGTATTTGGGTGAGTATGAGGGCTTCGCGACGTTCGGGAGGAAGGGCGTCGATAAGCAGGCGCGCGTCTACCCATTCGGTCCAGGTGCTGGAGGAGGGGGTGCGCGCTTCGATGGCTTCCGGCTGGGTGGATGCTTTGCGAGGGCGCGCCATGTCGTGGCGGATGTTGTCTACCCAGACGCGGCGGGCGAGGGAGAGGATCCAGGTGCGTGCTGAGCTGCGGGCGGCGAAGCGGGGGAGCGCGCTCATGACGCGGAGGTAGGTTTCCTGGGTGAGGTCGTCGGCGATGTCCTGTCCGCCGAGGTGAGCGAGGAGGCGCCACACGTCTTTTTGGGTGGCTTGGATGAAGTTGGTGAGGGCAGCGCGGTCGCCTCGCCCTGCTTTGAGGGCGAGTGCGGTGACGGCATCATCGGCCGATTCGTGCGCTGCGCGGGGGTTCATACAAGGAAGAATACCAGGTTGCGTGCGGGGTGCGGCGATGCCACATACATCGATAGCTCAACATAATAAATAGAATATACCTAACGAAGGCTCGCCTTGGTTGCGCTCTATCCTATCAATATATAGCCTATGGATAAGCCCGAATTAATAAGACTCTCCCACTAGTGGAAGGATTCGTAACCCATGCCCCACACTCCACCCAACAGCAGCCAGCCCTCCGCCGCCGACCCCATCGTTTCCGCCGGACGTTGCCCCGTCGCCCACGGAGCAGCCGCCAGTGCGTCAACAAACCTCAACGGTGCGCCCACCCCCAGCGAGAATCACTCCGTTACCCAAGGCCAGCAGGGCGGAATATCTTTGCACGATATTCACTTGATTGAAAAGCTTGCCCACTTTAACCGCGAGCGCATCCCGGAGCGTGTGGTGCACGCGAAAGGTTCCGGTGCTTTCGGCGAGCTGGTCGTCACCGAGGATGTGTCCGCTTACACCTGCGCGGCCTTGTTCCAGCCCGGCACCGTCACCCCGCTGCTGCTGCGTTTCTCCACTGTTGCTGGTGAGCAGGGCTCCCCGGACGCGTGGCGCGATGTGCGTGGTTTTTCCCTGAAGTTTTACACCTCGGAGGGCAATTACGACATTGTGGGTAACAACACCCCGGTGTTTTTCCTCCGCGACGGCATTAAGTTCCCGGACTTCATTCATTCCCAGAAGCGCATGCCGGGTTCTGGCCTGCGCGACGCCAACATGCAGTGGGATTTCTGGACCCGCACCCCGGAGTCAGCGCACCAGGTGACCTATGTGATGGGTGACCGCGGCATTCCAAAGAGCTTCCGTCACATGGATGGTTTCGGTTCTCACACCTATCAGTGGATTAACGAGGCCGGTGAGCGTTTCTGGGTGAAATACCACTTCAAGACCCGCCAGGGCTGGGAATTTTACACCGACGAAGAAGCCGCACGGGTCGCGGGTGAGAATGCCGATTCCTCCCGCAGCGATCTGTACGATGCTATTGCGCGCGGCGATTTCCCCACCTGGGACGTGAAAGTACAGATCATGCCCGTTGATGAGGCCGCAAGCTATCGCTGGAACCCCTTCGATCTGACAAAGACCTGGTCGCAGAAGGATTACCCGCTCATTCCGGTGGGGCATTTCACCTTGAACCGCAACCCGGAGAACTTCTTTGCCCAGATCGAACAGGCCACGTTCGCCCCGTCGAACCTGGTACGCGGAAATTGGTTTCTCCCCGGATAAGATGCTGCTGGCCCGCGTGTTTGCATACGCCGATGCGCACCGTTACCGCGTGGGTGCTAACTCGGATCAGCTTCCGGTGAACCGCCCGGTCTGCCCGGTGAATTCTTACAGCCACGACGGCCCTATGACCTACCAGTTCCAGGGCCCTGACCAGCCGGTGTATTCTCCGAACGGCTACGGGCGGCCCGCAGGTTTCCAGGATTCCGGCACCAGCTCGGACGTCGATACGAACCTTGGGTCTGCAGGCAACCTGGGGTTGTGGGCGGACACCCACGGTAGTGAGTTCGTCCGTGATGCTTACGTAAAAGCACCCGACGATGACGACTTCATGCAGGCTGGCATCCTGGTGCGGGAAGTGCTTGACGACGCCGCGCGCGAACGGCTTGCAGGCAATATCAGCCGTGCAATGAACGGCGTCACCCCCGAGGTGGAGCAGCGGGTGTACGAGTACTGGACCAATGTTGATCCGTGGTTGGGTAACCGTGTGCGCGAGCTGTTCACCAGCGCCTAAGCCCTTTACTGCAGCCTTTTACTGCGTGAAATTGTAGTAGTCACCGAACTCACCAAATGCGGCAAACCCCAAGCGATGAAGATTCTCCTGGGGTGTGCTGGTGAGTTCAGTTTTTTTCTATGTCATCGTGCAGGTAGGTGGCGTATTCTTCATCGCTCATGGCATCAAAATCGGGGAAGAAAAAATCGTCTTCCTCGTCGGTGGGAGCCTGCTTCGAGGACTCAGTAAAAATGCGGATCAGGCGCTCTTCTGCCGCAGCATCCACGCGAGTAACCTCTGCGTGGTCGCGCCCTAATTGCTGTTTGAGATTGCCAGTAAGCATCTGGGCCACGTCCACGGATTCCAGCAATACATGCGTGCAGCCCTCCAATGTGGGCTGGGTTATCACAGTGGTGACCTGCTGAATCATGTTTTCCAATTCTTCAGTCTCCACAAGCGAATGCTGATTATTCAGTTCCATGCAGCGGTCTAGGAATGCCAGAACCTTCTGCTTGCCCTCCGCATAGTCCCCGATAATGGCCAGCGCATCCTCGTCCTTGAACGTGCGGCTGGGCACGAGCTGCGGGTTGTGGCTGCACAGCAGCTGAAACAACAGTGGGATCTCGTAGGGATTCACTGCAATGCAGCGATGCTCCAGTTTGTCGCCTGTGGGTGTGACCGCGTAAAGCTCCACAGTATTGGACATTGCCTGCTCCATAGGTGGTAGAAGAATTGGTACAGTGTGCATGCTACCCTGCGAAGCAGACACGGCAGGAACGTCGTGATCTACAATAGTGTGGACTGTCTCACAGATGAAAGGACACTGACCATGGCAGAAACCCTGTACACCGCAACCGTCACCTCCACCGGTGGGGGCCGCGACGGCCGCGTCGAATCCAAAACTGGCGACCTCGCCCTTGATGTTCGCCCGCCGAAGGAACTCGGTGGTGCAGGTGGTGCCGCCAACCCCGAGCTGCTGTTTGCCGCCACCTGGGCGTCCTGCTTCAACGGTGCGCTTCAGCTCATCATGAAGAACGCGGGTGTTGACGTCGCTCACCACCAGCCCACCGTGACCGCCGATGTGTCCCTGAACCGCGACCCCAGCGACGAGGGTTTCCGCCTCAGCGGCACCATCACCGTTGCGTTTGCCAACCAGGACGAGCTGTCTAACGCCGCCGAGCTGGTGGAGAAGGCCCACGCCTTCTGCCCCTACTCCAAAGCCGTGCGCGGTGAATTCGACGCAGACGTTGCGCTTGGGTAACTTTTACTAGGAACCCATTACCCCAAACCAGCCCACTGGGGAGATGGCCCGCGCCCGCATAACCCACCCCATCATGCGAGGCGCACGGTCGTCTACCTTGTTGTGTGCTGGTGATTGTCGTTTTATGGCCTATTTGTTCTGTTACTGCGAGGTCACCGCATGCACCGGCCACCACGCGGACTTCAAGGAGATAGGCATGTTTACAGAAACAATCCTCACCACAGCACAACCAACACGGAACATTCTTGCGGCGCTCACTAGCGCACTGGGGGATTACATTGTCTACGAACAAGGCGAGGTCACCTTCATTGTGGCCCAGCCTGTCTGGGAATTCACCCTGCACGGCGGGCACGACACCCCATGGGATGCGGTGCGCGATGCCATTCAGGGCACCGACTACGCCCACGACCAGGCCATCTATGGGTGGATGGGGTTTGAACTCGCCTCCGGTGGGGCAGCAGGGCAGGAAATAGCACACTTCCTTATCCCTGGTATTGAAATCCACATCGCAGGCGAGAACGTCACCATCCGCACTAGCGACGATGTTGCCCCAGACGTGGTGGCCCAACTCCGCAGCATCATCGAATCGGCTGACCCCTACCAGCCCGAACCCCCACGAGGGGCCAATGTTCGCGCACTGGATCAGCGCTACCTTGATGCTGTCGCAGCAGCTGTGGCGGAGATTCAGGCCGGTGTCCTGCAAAAAGTCATTCTCTCCCGCGTGGTTGACCTCCCCTTTACCGTGAACATGTTGGACACCTACTTGCATGGCAGGGCAGCCAACACCCCGCGCGCTCCTTCCTGTTCTCGTTGGGCGACTGGCAGGCGGCAGGATTCAGCCCGGAAACAGTCGTGGAGGTGAATTCCCGCGGCGAGGTGTCCACCCAGCCACTCGCGGGGACTAGGGGCGTTGACTGGGGACGCGGTGGAAGATGAGATTCTGCGCAGTGAGTTGTTGGCCGACCCGAAGGAAATATTCGAGCATGCTGCATCGGTGAAGCTTGCTTGTGAGGAACTAAGCATGGTTGCTGATGCCAACGGCCCGTGGGTGTCTGAGTTTATGGAGATCAAACCTCGCGGTAGTGTGCAGCACCTAGGTTCACGGGTGAACTGCCACCTAGCAGACGGGAAGAACGCGTGGGATGCGCTGGCGGTGTTGTTCCCGGCGATTACCGCCTCGGGAATCCCGAAGGCCCCGGCCTACGAGTTGATCAGAAAGCATGAAACCGCACCCCGCATGCTGTATTCGGGTGCTGTGTTGCGCGCCGACAGCGATGGTTCCCTTGACGCTGCGTTGGTGCTGCGCACCGTGTACCAGCATGCGGGGAAAGCATGGCTGCGCGCTGGCGCTGGCATTGTGCTGGGGTCCACGCCCGCCAGAGAGCATGAGGAAACATGCGAGAAGCTCAGCAGTGTGGCACCGTACGTGGTTTCCCAGGACTAGAACTCACACTAAGCCTCAGCAGCCTCGGCGCGTTCCCGCGCGGTCTCCTGCAGTGAGCGCCCCATGTAGAACCCGGACACGGAGGCCACGATCAGCAGTCCCAGGATTGCTAGTACGGCGCGGATGAGGCTGTTGGGGGTGATGCCGTCGGCGGCGTCGTACACTACTTTCGCGATGATGAGCAGGGGAGCGGCGACACCCGTGGTGGGGCCCATGAGGTTTGCGCGGGTTACGGCGTCGGGGGCGCGCCACAGGGCAATCACGGTCGCCACGATCAGGAGGGTGGCCACCACCACCAGCGCGGTTGCAATGACAGCGGCAATACTCATCAGCGGCGTCCTTTCGACAGGATGCGTGCCATAGACACTGTGCTGAGCAGGCCAAGCAGCGCGCCTAGCACAGTGATTTCGTAGGCTATGGAGGAGTCATTCAACAGCGTCCACACCAGGTAGGTGGCGATCATGCAGTAGAAAATCATGTCCGCCAGTACCGCCCGGCTGGGCACATCCTTGGTTCGCACCATCAGCAGCAGCGTGGCCAGCAGGGATACCCCAATGACGGCGATGCACGCCCACAGAACCATAGTCATTTACGCAACCTCCTTGACGTGTGGCGCGAGGCGTTCCTCCATGTCCGCAAGCCCCGCGATAACCTCGTCCGGGTCCGCCCCGTACACCGCATGGACCAGCAAAACCCGTGGGCAGCCAGACTCGTCCACGTCTTTAAACCCCAACGACAACGTGCCCGGGGTCATGGTGATGGAGGTGGAAAACGCCGCTAACTCCCAGTCGGAGCGCACACGCAGGGGGTACTCCACCACCGCAGGGTGCATTTGGGATCGCACCCTGATCACATCGAAGACAATGACAAACGCGCCCACGATCACCTGGCCGATCAGCCAGGTTGAGTACCGTACGCCGTGAATAATCCGGTTCATTTCACCACTCCAATTGCAGCGTTCACGTCACCTAGGATGGCGTGCTGATACCCGGACACATCAAGCAGGCCGGAGGCGGCGGTCATCGCGGCGTCGATAAGCGCGCCACCAGCGATAAACATGCCCACGGACACTACAATCAATGCCGCGCCGGGTGCGAGTTTGGTCAATGGCACGTACAGGCCGTCGGGGAGCTGGACGTTGCCGCCCCAGAACACTTCCCTCCACAGGCGGATCATGGACAGCAGCGCACCAAAGCTCGCCACAATAATCACGGCAATGACTAGCCAGGCGTGCCAATCCCCGGCGCGTGCGATTTCCGTGACCACGAGCACCTTGCCCCACAGGCCAGAAAACGGGGGGAATCCCACGATGGAGAACGCACCCATGGCGAACACGGCGGCCACCAGGGGGTCGCGGCGGGCCAACCCGTCCAGTCGAGAAAGCAGGGTCCGTGCCGTAGGTTTCCTCAATGGCACCTGCGGTACGTACCAGCGACCCACGGTGATCATGTGGTGCACCATGTACACAAGGCCAGCGGCGATGGCGCGGGTGGGATCGTCTGCACTGAACGCCAGCATCACCACGATGTACGGCATGCCGGTGACCATCTGGTAGGCAATAATGCGTCGCATGGCGTGCTCCGCAAGCCCTGCGAAACTACCCACCAGCATGGAGACTACGCAGAAGATGATAATCGTCCACGCCCAGCGCTGATCCAGGTCAAACACCACCACATAGATGCGGTACAGGGCGTACACCGCCACTTTGGTGTGCAGCCCAGAGAATAAACCCATCACCGCAGCCGAGGTTCCCGGATAGGTGCGCGGCAGCCACGTATGCACGGGGAATAGGCCCGACTTCACCGACAGCGCCAGCACCACCAGGCCCATCGCCACCGTCAGCGGTCCGTTGCCTTTGGCTGCGCCCGCGAGCGCGGCCAGGTTCACCGTACCGATCACGCCATACACTATGGACACGCCGATCAGCAGCACCGTTGACGTCAGCAAGTTCACCAGCACAAACATGCGGCCACCGGCCAGACGGGACCACGACCCGGTCATGGTGATCAGGCCGTAGGACGGCAGCAGCATCACCTCAATGAACACAAAACAGGTTAAACAAATCCGCTGTCAGCAGCGCGCCGTACACGCCGCCCAACAGCATCAGCGTCAGTGCCGGGTAGAAACGTGCCCGGGTTTCGCCCACCACCAGCGCAAACCAGTTGGAGGCGAACGCCACTATCGACGCCGCGACAATCATCACCGCACTCAGTGCATCCGCAGCGAAAGGAATGGCCACCCCGCCGGTGAACAATCCCACGCTGTGGGCGATGGTTCCGTGCTGCGCGGTGGTGGCGAACAACCATATCCCGGCAACAGTTCCGAGGGCTGGAATGACGAGTGCCAGGGCGTCGCGAAGCACCCGCCACGGGGACACCACAGCCAGCGCCGCGCCCGCCAAACCGCTGGCCATGAACAAAGGCAGCATCACGCCGCTCATCGCTGCTCCTCCTTAGCTACCGCCGACTCTGACACCGAGGCGGTACGGCCGCGGGTCTCCAGTGGCGACTCTTCCTCCGGGTCCTCCACCGTGCGTGTATCGTCGGAACGACCCAGCGCCGCCAGCGTCAACATAAACGCCGTCGTCGCCATTGTGATCACAATGGCCGTCAACACAAACGCCTGCGGCAACGGGTCAGCCGCATCGGACAGGGGCGTGCGCTCCGCAAACGGTTCGCTACGCCATGCCCCAATGCCCGTGGCCAGGATCAGCAAGTTTGTGGCGTGGCTGACCAAACCCATGCCAAACACAATGCGCACCATGCCGCGCTGCAGGATCATGTACACCCCGCCCGCAACCAACACGGCGATAGTCACAGCAATAATCATGAGGAAACACCAGCCTCGGAAGTGTCAGAAGCATCAACCTGCGGCGTCTGGGGGAGAGGATGATTGCTGCCGCGGGTAAACGGGAGGAGATCACGGTCCGCGCCGGGGCGTCGTGGCCCACCCAGGGCGTTAATTGCCAGGGTGAGCATGCCCAGCACGGCGAGGAACACACCCAGGTCAAAGATCATGGAGGTGGTCACATGTTGGTGCAGGATATGTCCGTGAATGGGGTAGAGGAATGACCCGTGCGTCAGCCCCAGCACGCCCGCAAACAGGGCCGTGAGCATGCCGAACCCAGTCAGGTAGAAGGGTGTATTCTGCTTGACGATCGGCCCGTCCGACCCCTTGGACAAATACCGCGCCACCACGGCGGCACAGGCCACCAGCGCCGCAATGAAACCACCGCCAGGATCGTTGTGCCCACGCATGAAGATCACAAACGCCAGCACACTCAGCACCGGCACCAGCGCGGCACAGCATGCGCATGGGGATCGAATTCACCTCAGGCAGTGCGAACGGCGTGGGGTGGGTGCCTTTGAGGAAGGGGTGCTGGGGAATCGATCCCAACCACTGCTGCAATGACCACACCAGCCATACCCAGCACCGAAAGTTCGCCCATGGTATCCAGTGCACGGAACTCCACAAGAATTGTGTTCACCACGTTTGCGCCGCCCGAAATGCCGGGGGCTTCCCGCAGGTACCACATCGCAATCTCTGGGCGTTCGTGCCTACCCAACAGCGCCCACACGCCCAAGAAGGTGGCCACACCAGCGGCGATGGCCATAATCCCGGCGCGCCGCTACGCGGCCTGGACGTGCGGTGGAACAACTCGGGTTGTTGCCGCAGCACAAACATGATGATCACCACCACCAACAACTCCACCAGGAACTGCGTGAGCGCCACGTCCGGGGCACCCAGCATCAGGGATCTGCAACGTCACACCCACGCCGGTGGTGCCCAGCATCACAGCTGCGGTGAGGCGCGAGTGCGTGGTGATGAGCGTGATCACCGACACCACCACGATTGCCAGCGGCAGCAAGTCCATGGGACGGTCAATGCCGTCCACACGCGGTTGCATGGGCACGCCATCTACGCCGGGGAACATGGTGGTTCCGGCTGCGAGCAGCACAATCGCGAGGATCGGATAGGGTCAGGTGCGGGGTCGGGCTGCAGGAATCTGCCATGCGCGCCACGAAAACGACCCCAGCGAGCCATGCCCAACAGCAGCCCCTGCAACGCCTTGTTTCCGTTGAACGGGAGGAAGTGGCGGGCGTCGGCAAGCGCAAACACCGCCTGACGTTTCACACCACAACGGCCCCCGGCGGCGAGGGACACCGAGGAAATCAGCAGCGGCGTGCTCACCCCGTGCCACAATCCCAGGTGCACATGCGTATCGACGGCCGCCCCTACCGGAGCGTCCAGCACACCCACCATGAAGGCCAGCGGTACCGACATCAACCCAGGCAGAGCGGCGGGAAGCCACAGCACTACGGGGGCTTCCTTGACCTGCCGACATGTCGCGGGGCCATCCACAAACGCACCAAACACCAGGCGAGTGGAATAGGGTGATTGTCAGCAGCGCGCCCGTCGCTGCGGCGGCGAGAGCAAACACACGGCGGCGGTTGGAAGGGGTGCCTCGGTGAATGCTTCCAGCATCCCTTCATAGAAATGAACCCAGTAGCGGCGGAACAGCAGCCATGGACAATGCGCCCACCACCACGGAAATAAAGGTGAACGGCATCTGGCGGTAGAGCGAACCCAAGCGACGAACGTCACGCGACCCAGCCTGGTGATCAACCACGCCAATCAGCATGAACAAACTTGACTTAAACAGGGCGTGGGCAAATGTGTGCACTAGCGCTGCTGCCAGGGCAAACGGCGTTCCCACGCCAATGGTTGCCACGATCCAGCCCAAATGAGACACCGTGGAATACGCGGTCAGGCGCTTCAAATCTGTTTTCTGCACCGCAAACAATGCGGCCATGACGGCAGTAAACATACCCACCGTTATGAGCACAACATTCCAGGCGGCATTGTTATGAAATACCGGCGAAAAACGCAACAGCAGATAAATGCCTGCTTTCACCACGGCGGCGGCGTGCAGAAACGCACTCACCGGAGTGGCCGCGGCCATGGCTTCTGGGAGCCAGAAATGGAAAGGAAACTGAGCCGATTTGGTAAACGCGGACACTGCGATAAGCATGGCGATGGCGGTGGTCAAACCAGGCTTTTCCGCCCAGAAATTCGAGGCGATAATATCCGTCAGGTTGGTTGTTCCAGCCTGAGTGGCCATAATCGCCACCGCCGCCAACAGGGTCAAACCGCCGGTAAAAGTGAGGATCAATGTGCGCATCGAACCCGCCTCGCCGCCCGATCCTGCGCGGGCGATGAGCAGGAACGAACCAATGGACACCAGCTCCCAGGCAATAAACAGCACCACAACATCGTCCGACAACACCAGTAGCAGCACAGACAGCATAAATGCTGACATAATGAGATAGAAGCTGGTATTGCCGTCATTGTTATGCAAATATGCGGCGGAATAGATAAACACAGCCGCGCCAATAACAAGAGCTAACAGGGCAAAAAATACGCTGAGGGCATCTCCCCGCAACGCAAAATCAATATCCATCCCTGGGGCAATGGCATCCTTAAGCCACGTTATCTTGTAGGGACAATGGTGAATGGGAAATAACGTCAGGGGACATGGCGTCCCATCACCCACGCAGCGGCAATAAACAACGCCGCTAACGGCCACCCAGCTTTTCGGTCTAATACGCGAACAGCAAACGGGGAAATCCCCACAGCAACCGCCGATAGCACAAGCACAACAAGCAAGGTCACGGCACTACACACCTGAAAAATCGGGGACTATAGACAAAACCACGTTACCAGCGGTGGCAACCCCACGTGCCTGAATGCAGCGCTTCTTGTTGTTTGTTCAGCGTTTGCTTATGGGTCAGCATCTGCGCTCACGGCTTTTATACAGCTAGACTGCATACATGAGCCCCTTGCGCACCTTCCTTGTCAGTCTTGCCCTCGCGCTGCCGCTCATCGGTGGTGCTATCTATGTTGCTGCATCAGGTTCTGATGTCTCTCAAACCTGGAACAACAGCAGCGATACCACCAGTGGTGCTCCCGCAGCGGGTGGTACTGGCGGGATCCCGCCCGAAAAGCCTCGTGGGGGCTCGGCGTGCAGCGGGTGAGGCGGGTACGCAATCAGGTTTTCTGGTCACCGGCACTGGGGAACTTGTGGCAGGTGTAGACAAACTCACTGGTAGCGCCAACGACATGACTGGTGCGACCAAAGAACTTGCAAACGGTACCCAACAGCTTGCTGACGGTATGACGCAGATCCAGGCAGGCACGGGACAGCTTGGCTCCGCAGCCAGCCAAGTCGCCGATGGTGTGGACCAGGCTGTGGAACAGGGTACAAGGCGTCATTGCCCTGCAGCCGCAGCTCCTCGCCGCCATTGACGACGCCGACCGCAAACTTGCCGCCAATCCCGCTCCCGATGCTGCCGATGCCCGCAAACAACTCGCTGGTTTCCGCTCTCAGGTGGCGGGCTTCAAACTCGGTGGCGGAACGGTTGACCAGCTCGCCCAACTGCGCAGCGGTTCCCGCGACATCGCCAACCAGCTCACCCAACCCGGTTCCCAATACCACGACGCCATCTACACAGCCACCGACGGTTCCAAGCAGCTGTCCTCCCGCATGCAGGAATACGCCACGGGTGTCGACGCCGCGTTAGCCTCCGTTGGTGAGCTCCACAACGGCGTCCAGCGCATTGACGGAATGGCCAAGGCAACCCAGGACAAAACCACTGCCATGCAGCGTGCCTTGCCAGCAGTTACACAGGTGCAACCTGCGGAAAATACTGATTCCGAGCCTGAGAAAACCTCCAGCTTGCCGCCCATGTACGCCTTCCTCATCGCCGCGCTGGTCAGCGCCGCAGGGGTGGCCTATGTGTGGAATACCGGTGGTGGTCGAAACTGGCTGAAACTGCTGGGAGTATCCGGTGGTCTGGCGCTTGTGGGTAGTGTGCTCTTCGCTCTCCTTGCGAATGGGCTTGGTGTGGGGAGTGCACTGCTGGGGGTTCTGACATTGTGCGCCACGGCGGGAGTTTCCGTGTTCGGCAGTTCCGCCCTACTGTCCCTGCTTGGTGAGCGTTGGGGGCGCATCGCGCTCGCTGTCGGTAGCATCGCCCAAGTAGGCGTGGTGGGATGGGTGTGGAAAACCTCAGCCGCCGCAGAAACCGCATCGTGGGCGCAGGCCATTTCTGCCCTCATGCCCCTGCACTATCCAACCTCAGCGCTTACCACCATCGGCAACGCCGGATCGGGATCCGCGCTTGCAGTGGCGCTGATCGTAATGCTGCTCCTTGGTGTTGGTGGGGGAGTAGTGGTGCGGAGAAGTGTGTAGATAGCGTGCACATTGTCAGTTACCACTGTTTGCGAGGATCCTCCCGGGCGACTTGCCTAACCCTGCTATCTGCCATCGCCCACGTTGGATAGTTAGGGCCTATACTGCTCAATACAGTGAGCATGTCCCGCAAGCGATCATTCACATTGATGCGTAGCAGGTTTTCTTGATGTGATATTCGATTACGAAGCTGCCGCATCCTTTCCAAGCGTTTCCCTATATAACGGCGCCCGGAGGCATTGATGCGAGCATAAGGAAAAGCGTTGTGTAGCGCATCGTACCAAAGCGTATCTGTTTCACATGCGCGTTGCCAGGATAACCCCTCGCCTAGTAATGAAGACCAACTCCCGAAAGTTAGTTGAGCGACAATATCGTCATGTGAGACTGGCTGACCATAACGTGGATGGTTTTGGTGTCTTGATCGTGATTGAGCCTCTGACTCTGCACGTCGACGTGCATTTTTTAGGGGAGATTGGATAAGGCGATATAGGTCGTCGTTGGCGTGATGCCTTAAAGACCATTATGCAGGCAGCCCCAGTGTTTGATTCCAATCCGCTAATGCTCGATCCATGGCGTTCCTGACCATCACTTCAAAATAAGAGAACTGTGTGCCAAGCCCCCGCTAAGTTGCAGTTCCAACGATATAGATCAACAGCGCGGTCAATATCACCACTGGATTCGTGGAGGTAGGGCGCTAGTCTAGCTGAGCCTAAAAACGACTCAATATGTATTGCGTTTTCTGCTTCCCACCTACTTCATACTACGATGGTCTCATTGAGCAGCGATGAAGTTCGTTGCACTTACTTTTCGGTATCCCCCGTGGTCTGTGGCCTCGGGGGATACTTGTAGTTTTGGACCGGGCGATCTGCATGCATCACTGATGTGCTCCCCTGACACGAAGTCGGCCATACAACTGTGTCAGGCTGCAGGGGATTCGGCACATAAGTGGGTCCATCGCTAAGCTCAAAAAACAGTGATTGTTGTAACTGCGGGTGGACCTGCTCTACGTCGGCCCCACAAAACAAAAACCCACGCCCTGCTTTGGCGTGGGTTTGATCTGGTCGGGATAACAGGATTTGAACCTGCGACCTCTTCGTCCCGAACGAAGCGCGCTACCAAGCTGCGCCATATCCCGGTTACTACCCGGAATACTTTAGTCGATGACGCAGTTTACAACAAAACTGCATGTCATCTTACTTCTCCACGATGCGCAGCAGCGTGGAGGAGGGGCGGCAAAACAGTCGCACAGGTGCGTATTTCGAGGTCCCCAACCCGTTGCTCACGTGCATGAGCATGGAGCCAAAGCGGTGCAGTCCGGATGCTCGTTCGCGGTCAATGCCGCAGTTGGTCACTATGGCTTTGCCGTTGGGTAGGCAGATCTGTCCACCGTGGGTGTGCCCGGAGAGGGCGAGCTGGTAGCCGTCGGCGTCGAAAAGCTCAAGGACGCGGGGCTCGGGCGCGTGGAGGAGGGCGAGGCTGAGGTCGGCGTCGCTGTTGGGGGCACCGGCGACGGCGGAGTAGTCGTCGAGGTTGTGGTGGGGGTCGTCGACACCTGCGGCGGCGATGCGTACTGGCCCTACTTTGAATTCGTGACGCGCTTGGTTGGCGTCGCGCCAGCCGCGTTCGATGAAGGCGGCCCTCATGCCTTCCCAGGGGAGTGTGATGCGGCTGACCTTGCGTTTTTTGCCCAGCAGGTAGCCAAAAGGATTGACGGGGCGTGGTGCGTAGTAGTCGTTGGTGCCAAAGACGAACAACCCTGGGCGGTGGAGCAGTGGGTCGAGTGCTTGGAGGAGGTGGGGCACGGGTTGACAGCCCCGAGGTTGTCGCCGGTGTTGATCACAAGGTCGGGCGCCAGCTGGTCCAGCGCGGCCACCCATTCTTTTTGTGCGGCTGATTGGGCAGCATGTGCAGGTCGGAAATGTGCAGGATGCGGAATTCTTTCTCGCCGCGTAGCGTTCCTGGTTCGAGGAGGGGCAGGGTGTACTCGTGAAGGGTGAACTGGGTGAGTTCGCGGTTTCCCCAGGCGGCGAGCGCGAGCCCGGCTACACCGCCGATAAGGGGGAGGGATGCGAGGATTTTAACTGCTTTGTGAACCACGAACCTAGACTACCTGTCCGTCCACGCCCCGCGAGTATCGTTGCTGTTATGAGCGAACTACAGAATAAAATTCTTGCTGATTTGAAAGACTCCATGAAGGCCCGCAACAAGGAACGCACAGCAACGCTGCGCATGTTGAAGGCCGCCGTCATCTACGAGTCGGTGGAGGGGGCCAAGCACGAACTCACCGACACAGATGTTCTGGCGGTTATCCGCCGCGAGGTGAAGAAGCGTCGGGAGTCGGCCGCAATTTACGCTGAGGCGGGCCGCCAGGAGCTTGCCGACGCCGAGATCGCCGAGGCCACGATCCTTGAGGAATACCTCCCGCAGCAGCTTGACGACGTCGCGGTGGCCGCGGTCGTCAATAAGCATGCCGCAGCATTGGAAGCGGAGTTGGGAGAGCCGCTGACGATGAAGCACATGAAACGCATGATGTCCGCCGTGACCGAAGAAGTTGCAGGTCAGGCGGACGGTAAGCGGCTGTCGGAGGCAGTGCGCCCTACGGATTCAGCAGTGACTCCAACAGCGAGGTGATTTCATCCAGGGTGACGGGATCTTGGGTGATGTCGCCACCGCCAGGAAACCCGGTGCCGTCGGAGATTCGGAGGGTGACGGTGCCACGGCCGAGCATGGCCGTGCCGTTATCCGCACTGACCACGTGGCCAGCAGGAGTGCCGTTCCCTGGAACATTCACGGTATTGACGGTGAATCCTGCCTGTTGAAGCCTCGCTCGGGCTTCAGCTTCCGTCAACCCTGAGACGTCCGGGACGGAGCTGTTGGACGCGCCGCGAAAGGAACTTCCGTCCGCAGGTGGCAGCGTTCCTTGCAATGCTGCCGGGACCTGGTTCGCTGCAGCAAACCAGGTGCGGGCGGCCTCCATGCCACCGTAGAGGTTGCCCCAGGAGCACTGGCGCAGAGGCGCGGTGCACAGCGGGGAGACGGTGCCGCCGTCGTTAAACACGTAGGAGGAGGCAGCGAAACCGCTGTTGAATGCCAGGAATGCCGAGGATTGGTGGGACTCTGAGGTTCCGGTCTTAGCGGCCACCGGAGTGCTCCACCCGTAGGAGTTTGCGGCGGCAGCACCGGTACCGTTCTTCGTGTCGTGGCTCAGTGCAATGCCCAGTCCACGCGCAATATCCGGCTCTAGAACCTGTTCGCAGTCAGGGGTGTCAATGTCCACCTTTTCGCCGTGGCGGTCCTTGATTTCAAGGATGGGGTTCGGCTCACACCACATGCCATCAGAAGCGATGGTGGCGGCCACGTTAGTCAGCTCCAAGGGGTTCACCGCTGTGGGGCCGAGGGTGTAAGAGCCCAGGTTGTTGTCTTTGATAAAGTCCGCGACTGACTGTTCGCCGTCATAGCTACCCGGCTGTGTGTAACTACGCAGGCCCAGGCGCACAGACATATCCACGGTTTCGGACACACCTACGTTCTCAATGAGCTGCACGAATGTGGTGTTAGGGGACTGCGCAAGCGCTTCCTGGAGCGTCATGCTGCCCTTGTAGTTGCCGGAGTTTTCCACGCAATAGGTCGCGGGTGGGCAACCGGCGGCACCGCCGGATCCCATGCCGCGCGCCTCATAGCGTTTGGGCACGCTCAACACCTGGTTGATGCCCATGCCTTTTTGCATCGCCACGGCAGCGGTGAACACCTTGAACACAGAGCCGGCACCATTGCCCACCATGGAGGTTGTTTGCGGCAGCACGGTTTCCATGTTGTCAGCGTCCAGGCCATAGTTGCGGGAGCTGGTCATGGCTAGCACATGGCGGGAATCTTGACCCGGTTCAATCACGTTGAATGCCTCGGCCACGCCGTCTGCTTGTGGATCGGCCTGGCTGACCACAGCATTGTGGGCGGCTTCCTGCACATTCGGATCCAGGGTGGTTTTGATGGTGTACCCGCCCTTGTTTAGGGTCATCAGAGCTGATGCCCTTTTTCTTCCAGGTAGCGCACAACATAGTCACAGAAAAACCCCTTGTTTCCTGCTGAAATGCAGCCTGAGGGAAGTTTTTCTGGTTCCTCCAGCACACCGAGTGGTTCCTGCTTGTACTTAGCGCTGTCCTCCGCCGTAATGGCTCCAGAGCTCACCATGGTGTCCAGCACGGTGTTGCGGCGGTCAATAACGGCCTGTTTGTTGGTGTAGGGGTTCAGATATGACGACGATTGCACGATACCCGCGAGCATGGCAGATTGAGGCACATTGAGGTCCTTGGCGGAGATGCCAAAGTAGGTTTTTGCAGCGGACTCAATGCCAAACGCGCCGCTGCCGAACGGCACAATGTTGAGATAGCGCGTCAGAATTTCGTCCTTACTCAGTCGCTCCTCCAGGTCCGATGCCATGCGCATTTCACGTATTTTGCGCGCATAGCTCGTCTCGGTGGCGGCGATCTGCTCGGACTCGTCTTTGGCATCAACCAGAAGCAGGTAGTTCTTCACATACTGCTGGTCGATGGTGGATGCACCCTGTTCCACGGCGCCGGAGAACATGTTGGCGGCCATGGCTCGGATGGTTCCTTGCCAGTCCACGCCTTTGTGCTCATAGAAGCGGCGATCTTCGATGCTGACAATGGCTTGCTTCATCACTGGTGATATCTGGTCACCCTCGACGTTGATACGTCGCTGGTTATATAACCACGCAATGGGGGAGCCTGCATTGTCTGTGACTGTGGTCACTGTAGGGGCATCGCCGTTGGTGAGGTCGGTCAGGTTTGCTGTCATGGTTTCCTGGGTTTTGGCCAGTGCCATTCCGGAAAGACCAGCTAACGGGGCTAGGGCTGAGCGCACTAGCTACGCCGGCGGCAAGCACGGCGGCGCAGACGTTTGTCAGAGATTTCATCAAGGACACCCCTTCACCCTACGCACATTCTGCCGTGGAGGAAACCAAAATAACCCCGGCCTGTGTGACACATTCGACATAGGACCACCCAAGTGAATAGACTTACAAATGTATCTGAAAGGCACCCACCAGGAGACTGAGAGAATGACAACCTCACTCATCACCGATTCCCAGCGCAACTCATATGCCTGCGGAACAGCGCAAACGGCGTCGTTGGAGCGTGGTGAATGGGTTACTCAAGCCAAGTGTCGTAACGGGGATCCTGACGCCCTGTTTGTCCGTGGGGCAGAGCAACGCCGGGCTGCTGCAATTTGTCGACATTGCCCCGTGCTTCTCCAATGTCGCGCGGATGCGCTGGACAACCGTGTAGAATTTGGAGTTTGGGGTGGGCTCACTGAGCGACAGCGCCGGGCGCTGTTGCGGAAAAATCCTGACATTACAGATTGGGCGGCCTACCTTGCCGCTGGTGGGGAACTGATCGGTATTTAATAAGCGTGCAATGAACACAACGCCTGCCCACGGATAGGGGTAGGTACAGTGGACTTCATGAGTCATACACAATGGGGAATACGCTACCGTACCGCTACTAACTCACGCCACGAAGCAAATCCTGGACACCTGGGGTGAGGATGGCTGGGAACTGGTCACGGTGATGCCGGGGCCAACTCCAGAGAACCTGGTCGCCTTTCTCAAGCGGGAGAAAAACTAATGCACAGTACTAGGCTCGCTGAGCTGGGGATTACGCTTCCCGACGTCGCTGCTCCCGTAGCCGCCTATGTTCCCGCTCTGCAGGGTGGGTAATCAGGTGTGGACGTCCGGCCAGCTGCCCTTCGTTGACGGCGTTCTCCCGCCACTGGCAAGGTTGGCGCGGAGATTTCTCCAGAAGATGCCGCTACCTATGCGCGCCAAGCGGTGTTGAACGCGCTTGCCGCTGTGGATGCTTTGGTGGGGATCGACGCGGTGACGCGGGTACTCAAGATCGTGGGATTCGTGGCCTCAGCCGAGGGGTTTTACCGGCCAGCCAGCTGTGGTCAACGGTGCTTCGCATCTTGTCGGCGAAATTTTTGGCGATGCGGGAGCACATGTGCGATCCGCAGTGGGAGTGGCCGAATTACCGTTGAGTTCACCTGTTGAGGTGGAACTTGTTGTGGAGATTGCCCACTAACCTGGGCACAAATTGCTCATTAAGCGCACACGAGAACGGGATTGGGCATTAAGCTAGTGTGCATGAAGCACCCTGCTTACAATCAGCTGCGGCCAGTAACACAGTCCGCAGCAGTAGTATTATGCGCCAATCCCAGTTATAGCTCTTTAGATGGTACAAATACGTGGGTCATTCGGGCGCCGGAGGATTCACGCAGTATTGTGATTGACCCGGGTCCTGACGATGAAGGGCACCTCAACATTGTGCACAACAAAGCCGAAGAGGTTGCTTTGGTGCTGATTACACACCGGCATCAAGATCATGCTGATTCGATTGATCGTTTCCGCCAACTCACAGGGGCGCCGGTGCGGGGTTTTGATCCTACCTACTGTCGGGGTGCGGAACCACTAGTGGACGGGGAGATTATTACGCTTGAGGGGGTCACGCCTCAGATTGAAGTGGTGCACACTCCAGGGCATACCTCTGATTCGGCGTGCTTTTTCGTGTGGAGTGGGGTGCCTCATGATTCCACGCTAGAGGGCATTATCACTGGCGATACGATTGCTGGCAGACACACCACCATGATTTCCGAAACAGATGGTGACCTAGGTGCGTATCTTGACACCCTCCACATGCTGGAAGATCGTGGCAAGGGCGTGATGCTGCTGCCCGCGCATGGCCCAGAACATGAGGATTTGTCGCTCCTGGCCCGTAAGTATCTTGACCGCCGCGAGCAGCGTCTGGCACAAGTGCAGGCAGCGCGAGAGAAACTCGGTCACGACGCCACACTCAAGCAGATTGTGGATGAAGTCTACACTGATGTGGACCCAGTGCTGCGTGGGGCAGCAGAGCAGTCCACAAGGGTGACAGTCCGCTACCTTGACAAGGTAGCGGGGGTTTAGCGGGCTCGCTTGGCAAGGTGTTCCGTGTCGCAGATCAACACTGATTTTTCCTTCCAGGCGAATCCACCCACGATGGGCGAACGTTGCCAGTGCCTTGTTGACCGTTTCACGGGAGGCACCCACCAGCTGTGCTATTTCCTCTTGCGTGAGGTCGTGATTCACGCGTAGTGCGCCCTGCTTCTTGGGTGCCAAAAGCGATTGGCCAGTTGCAGCAGTGTTTTTGCCACGCGGCCGGGCACATCAGTGAAGATCAGGTCAGCGAGCGAGGCGTTGGTGCGGCGCAGTCGGCGTGCCAACACACGCAGAAGTTGCTCGAAATCTCCGGGTGTTCTGAGATCCAGGTGCGCAGCACGTCCGGAGTTCATGGTGGCGGCGTGCACTCGGGTCACGCACGGCGGAGGAAGTGCGGGGGCCTGGGTCAAAGATGGATAATTCGCCGAACATGTCGGAGGGACCCATCACTGTGAGGAGATTTTCACGGCCGTCGGGGGCGTGGCGGGCGAGTTTTCACCTTGCCGGAGGTGATGATGTACAGGCGATCACCAGGCTCGCCTTCTTCAAAGATTGTTGCGCCGCGCGGGAACCGTACGGTTTCCAATTGTTGGATCAGGTTGCCCACGGCCACGGGATCGACGCCTTGAAAAATGCCAGCCCGCGATAGGATTTCCTGAATTGCTTCCACTCGATACTCCTTAGTCAGCATGTGAAACATGTCTCATATCTCGGCCTGGACCATGGGTGGCGTCCGGCGGAATTACGCGAGGCAATGGTTTGATGGCCGAAAAATATTTTTAGAAATTGTGCTCTCTAAGACACTCTACTATGTTCTTTGTCACTTTGCAGGAGTTAAAGTGACCTGTTCGGTGCTTGGATCGAGAACCTGCATAGGAGCAGTGGGGAAAGTGTGTTTACTTTTTCTGCTTTTTTCGGTTCGTTGGTGGCGGGAAGTGAGCTGCGAGTGCTGAAGGCTTCAAAACGTTCCATCTGCATAGCAAAAACCGCCAAAATAACAGGTGTGAGAAGGCATAGTGCTGCAGTCATGCACACAATAATACCGTGTTGAGGCTGCTCGCTACAGTAAAAAGGCATGGAGACATCTCTGGCGCTCAAACGCAGGGGCGCGGCGCATCAACCGCATCCTGGCGGAGGCTTACCCCAACGCGCAAGCCGAGCTGAATTTTACTAACGCCCTTGAATTGATTGTGGCAACAGTACTGAGTGCGCAATGCACCGACGTGCGGGTGAATCAGGTTACCCCGGCCTTGTTTGAGCGATACCCCACAGCAGCTGACTATGCCCACGCTGACCCGGAGGAACTGGAAACGTACATCCGCTCAACTGGCTTCTTTCGAGCGAAGGCAAAAAATCTCATCGGCCTGGGGGCGATGCTCGACGAGGATTTTGGTGGGGAAGTACCCCCACGGTTGGAGGATCTGGTGAAGCTTCCGGGGGTGGGCAGGAAAACGGCAAACGTGGTGCTGGGTAACGCCTTTGGTATCCCTGGTCTGACGGTGGACACGCACTTTGGCAGGATCGTGAGGCGACTGGGTTTGACGCATGACAAAGACCCAGTAAAAGTGGAGCACGCCCTTGAACAGCTCATAGAGAAGCGGGAATGGACGCTTTTCTCTCATCGTGTTATCTTCCATGGTCGCCGCGTGTGCCATAGCAGAAAGGCTGCATGCGGCGTGTGTTTTCTGGCCAAACAATGCCCCTCATATGGAAAAGTCGGACCAACAGAAATACCGTTAGCTCAAGCTCTGGTAAAAAGTCCAGACAGAGAACATTTGTTTCACATGGCTGGAGTAAACGATGAAAACTAACCTCACGTGGTTTTTCGTGGGCGTGGTGGTGATCGCTGCGATGCTGGTGGCTGTGGTGCCGATGATGCTGCGATCGGTCAACGGCGGGCAGGAGGCGTCGACAAGTGTGGAGCAAGCCATTCAGGCGCGCCCGAACTGCCCAACCCGGCAGGTGGGCGGGGTGGATTTGCCGTGTCTTGGTGGAGAGTTTGGGGATGCCGAACCCCGCGCGACCGTCGTGAATGTGTGGGCGTGGTGGTGCGAGCCGTGCCGCACGGAACTGCCGCTTTTTGACACCCTCGCCGCCACTCATCCAGACCTCAACGTGGTGGGTGTACACGCCGATACCAATGCAGCCAACGGTGCCGCCATGCTTAATGAGCTGGATATTTCTTTGCCCAGCTACCAGGATGATCGTAACATCTTCGCTGCTAAATACAGCCTTCCCAGCGTAGTGCCCATTACAGTTGTCATTGATAAAGACGGTCAGGTCCGAGCCACCTACACTGAAGCATTCGGCAGCATTGAGGAAGTGGAAGACGCTGTGAACAAGGCACTCTCATGAATCACGACTCACCCGGAGTAAACACCAGCCTGAACCCCGAGGCGGCACCTGTCTGGATGCATCGACTCGTGGATACCGTCCGCACCACGGAACAGCGCCCGCCCACTACCGCAGCCAAACAAGCCGCCGTACTCTATGTTGTTTTCCGGCACCGAAACCAGTGCCACTCTGCCTAACGACGCCGCGGTGCTGCTCACCCACCGCTCACCCTCCATGCGTTCGCATTCTGGGCAGATCGCCTTTCCCGGCGGTCGCCTTGACCCCACTGATGCCAACATTGTGGACTGTGCCCTCAGGGAAGCCTGGGAGGAAACCGGACTAGATCGCACTACTGTCACCCCCTCGCGCAGCTCAGTGAAGTGCATATCCTCGCCAGTGGCTACCCTGTTCACCCGTTCTCGGACACTGGCATACCCCCATGAATGTGGGGGTGGTCAGCCCCGAGGGAAGCCGATGCTGTATTTGACGTGCCGGTTTATCAGCTCATCGACCCCGCTAACCGAATCACAGTAGGGTGGAATACGTGGAGCGGACCGGCGTTCCGCATCAATGACTACATCATCTGGGGATTCACCGGTGGTCTCCTGAGTGCCGCCCTACACCAAGCCGGCTGGGAGGAAGAATGGGACCGAGACACGGTGCACGATCTCCAAACAACCCTGGCACAATCGCGCAATAATGAACGGCTGAGGTAGCTCACCAAAATAGCTACCACGACACACGAGGAACATAGTGACCCACAACCCAGGCGTTTTGACCGACGGCCTGCTCGTCATCGCACTTCTACTCGCCCTGTGGGGCGGCTGGCGGCAAGGGGCGTTCGCCTCCGTGCTCAGTACCATCGGTGTGGTCTTTGGACTCATCTGTGGTGCCGGATTGGCCCCCAAAATCATGGGACTTACCGACAGCACCGCCCTCCGTTTCCTTCTGGGACTGGGCACAGTGGTGCTGCTGGTGGGCATGGGTAACCTTGTTGGTGGCCTGCTGGGGGCCGGGGTGCGGGACAACATGCGGCTCAAAAAGCGCCCAGCGTATCGACTCGACCATCGGGGCCGTGTTCCAGGGCTCTAGCCACCCTCATCGTTGCGTGGCTTGTGGCCATCCCGCTGGCCACTGGCGGGACGTCCGCCGTTGCCCAAGGTGTGCGGCAATCCCACATTCTGGGGTTCGTGGATAATTTCACCCCCAGCTTCATGGGGCAATTGCCTGCGAAAATCTCGGCCATGCTCAACGAAAGTGGGTTGCCACCGCTCATTTCGCCGTTTGAAGACCACGTCACCCGTGAAGTCGAAGCGCCCGCCATCAAAGTGGACAACGTTGCCCTAGTGGAACAACTGCGGCCGTCCGTCATCCACATCCTTGGCGACGCCCAGCAGTGCCGCCGCCGACTCATGGGGTCCGGCTTTGTGGCGGCCCCCGACATGGTGATCACCAACGCCCACGTCGTCGCAGGTACTGACACCGTGCACCTTGACACGGCGCTCGGCGTTAAAGAAGCGAGCGTGGTGTTCTACGACCCGGCCGAAGACATCGCGGTTCTCCGCAGCCCTGGTCTAGACCTCCCCGCACTTCCCTGGGCGCCCGAGGTAGCGTCCTCAGGCGACGATGCCATCGTCATGGGATTCCCCGCTTCCGGTCCCTTTCGAGGCTGCTCCCGCCAGGGTCCGCGACAAGATCACCATCAACGGACCAAACATCTACGCCAGCGGGCGTGTGGACCGCGAGGCGTACACCGTGCGCGGCTCCATTCGCCAAGGCAATTCCGGCGGCCCGATGGTGGACGTCAATGGCAACGTTCTTGGTGTGGTGTTTGGTGCCGCTACCGACAACACGGACACCGGATACGTCCTCACTGCAGCCGACGTGCAGGGCAAGATTGGGGACATCACTAAGCTTGTTGACCCCGTGAATACCCAAAACTGTGTGGCCCGCTAGCCCACAAAGGTCAGCAGCGAGGCCACAAAATCCTCGGGTTTTTCCACGTGAGGCAGCGTTTTTGTCTCGGGAATATGGCTGACTGACACTGACTCTCTGCGGACGCGCCGGGCGGCGAACTCCAGGAAATGCGGGCAGAGCATACCATCGCCATGAATCACAAGTGTTGGACGGGTGATGTGGTCTCTGTGCCATTTCAGCGGCAAACGTGCGGACCGGAGTCGGGCGTTTCTGCGCATGGCATCATCAACATGGGCAATGTCGGCACCTTTGGTGCGCAGGTCGGCAGCTTGGGCAAACAATTCTGTGTGGTGGAAACTGGGGTGGGTGAGGCTGCGGAGCCTGTGAGTGGGGGTGCGGAAGGGGCGGGCGTCGAGAAGTAACAGCCAGGGGCGCGTGCGCTGGAGTTGCCGATAGTCGGAGGGGTCGGCGGCACATACTAGTGAGCGACAAAGTGTGCTCAGGGTAGTTTGCGGCGAGTGTCCACGCGACGGCACCCCCGGACCCACAGCCAACGATGTGGGCGCGCTTGTGACCTAGAGACTGGATGACTCCTGCGACATCCCCCACGGCATAGCGGATGCCATAGCCTGATGGGGGTTTGTCGGACATGCCGAATCCCCGCATGTCCAATGCCGCAACGTGGAACCCAGCCGCCGCGAGCGGGGAAATGGAGTGAATGTAATCAAACCAGCCCCCGGTGTGGTCGTGGAGGAGGAGAATCAGGGGGTCTGTGGGGTCGCCAGCAGTGGCGGCGTGGAGCCGGACACCACGGGTATGCACGAACTCGTGACTAAAAGGGCCTTCTACAGCAACTTCAGAGGGGGAGAGGGAACCCAATTAGCTATACATCCCACCGTCGGGGGCATCAATGGCTTTAGATCCCTTGCCGGGGATGAGTTGTCGCAGCTCCGTGACCGATTCGATGGTCTCTTTAGGCATGCCGATCTTCTTGACCTTTCTCCAGCCGAACAGGGCGAACAAGCCTGCAAGAACCAGCATGATGATGAACACAATGAGGAACGCAGCCCAGCGCTGCAACCAAATGTTCAGCACCTCCGCGACGAAGAAGAAAAAGAAGAATGAGCTATACAGCGCAATAATGCCAGCCACGCCGAACAGGCCGCCGCCCCAGACACCCTTTTTCACTTCCGTGGCGATCTCCGCCTTGGCCAACTCCACTTCGGCGCGGACCAGGCTGGACATTTGGGCGGTGGCATCGCTGACCAGGTCGCCAATGGACCCGTTTTCTGCGGTGTAAGCATCCGAATCTGTTAAGGGGATGGAATTCGCGCGCGGAGCGTAGGGGTCAGATCCATCAGTGAATAGTCCGTTTGTGTTGCTCACGGTGCGTAATCCTCCAAAATCAGCGAATTGAATCTATAGCCAATCGTGCCACGATTTTCAGTGTTATGTGAACTTATCACTCAAGAGTATCCTCGGTTCATGTCTTTTGCGCACCCCCTTGACGCTTTGGCCACTGTGGCAGGGGTAGCGGATGCGGAGCAGCGCGCGTCAGCTGCGATTGCCGCTGTGCATCGACGCCCCGTGAATCTGCGCCGCTCGGAGATCACAAGCTCCGAATCGGCGGTCCGGGGTGCTCGCCTGTCCGCTCTCCTCAGCGGGGGTAGTGAGGATGCGGAGGTCAGCGCCTACAGTCTCCTCGCGCCCGCTCAGCTGCAAGCCACTGCCCGCACCTTCCAACGCGCGCCGTTGCAGGGTGCTCGCGCGTCTCGATGCCCTCCTTGGTGGCTCCGGTACCCCCACTCTCCGGTGCCTCACGCTTATCGACGCTCGCGCAACTCATTGTTGGTCCTGCCCATCCCCGTGCCGGGCTACTTCCGGTTTTTGTGCACATGGAACTTGAAGCCGGTGAATTTTTTGGCCCCCGCAGCGGCAGTATTGCGCGTGTGGCGTCCCGGGTGACGGCTGTGATGACGGGTTTTGATCCGCGAGGGTTGGCCGTCCCCGAAACGTACCTACACCGCCACCAGGACGATCCTAAAGATCCGGTTTTCCTGCTGCGCGCCTGGGAAGCTGGGGCTGAAGAGGCCGAGGGGATAGCGCGTGCTGTTTAAGCTGGACTGAGCTTTCCTCGGCGGGCAAGCCACCACCCGCCAACGGTGACGGCGGCAATGCCCGCGACCACGCCTGCGCCAATGCCCATGTCCCGAGTTTGAAACAGGGGTTCTGGGTTTTTGAAGCTGCGAATGTCCCACCCCCGTGCCAATGCCTCCTTCTTGAGAGCACGATCGGGATTGACAGCTACGGCATGTCCCACGGCTTCCAGCATGGGCAGGTCCGTGGCGGAGTCCGAATAGGCGAAGCTTTTGCTGAGGTCATAGTTCCGTTCTTTGGCCAATGCATTAATGGCCTCAGCCTTTGCGGGCCCTTTGCAGTAAAACAGCACCTCGCCGGTGTATTTTCCATCTTTTATACCGAGCTGACTGCCCACAGTGCGGTCCACCCCGAGTTCCCGGGCGATGGGTTCCACCAAGTCTGTGGCGGAGGCGGAAATAATGATCACTTCGTGGCCCTGTTCGTGGTGGGCTTTGATCAGATCGCGGGCCTCCGCGTAGATGGTGGGAGTCACCACGTTGTGAAGGGTTTCCTCGCCAATGGTGCGGACCTGCTCGACATCCCACCCGGCGACCATGGTGGCTAGCTGGTCGCGTGTTGAATCCATCTGATCACTGGTGTGCCCTGCGAACATATACATTGCTTTGGCCATGCTGAGCTGTAGCGCCTCTACAGGCGTGATGAGTCCGTTGTTCATGAACTCCCGGCCGAAGGCAAATGCTGAGGAAGTGGCGATAATTGTCTTGTCCAGATCAAAAAACGCCGCGACGCGGGAGGCTGACTGATCTGCTTTCTTCACAGCGCCCAGTCTAGCGACACCCAGACAAAACGTGTGGTAGAAGTCGGAGTTGCGCTACTTAAAATCGTGTGCCATAATGGATTTCGCAAGGCCCCGATATACAGTGTGGCCTGCCCCGGTTCACCCCCCCGAAACCGGGTGATGACGGTCCGCGCCACACCCCCCCGAGACGCGGACCGTCCTTTTATGCAGGAGCAGGTGGGGAAAAGTATTATCTAGCAGGGATAACGCGCTCTTGCCTTCTTTACTTTAAAGGTTGAACGCCGTTAGTGCAACAGGTTTGCATAAAGTATTTTCATCCCCAGATTCGCTTGACCAGTCTGCCCTTTATATCAGTATACTGTTCTATGTAAGCCTACTGATATAGGAGGAAATGTGTACGCCTACACAGTGAATAATGGTGGCCTGCAGTATGTGCAGAAACCAGAACCGACACCGGAACCTGGGCAGGTAAGCATCACGGTTCATACCGCTGGACTGGGGCTTATTGATGCCCTCTGGACTATTGGGGCCATGCCCTCGAACCCGGACTTCGTTCCCGGCCTGGAGGTTTCGGGCACTGTCCGTGCTCTTGGTGAGGGCGTGAATCACCTCGCCGAAGGGCAGCTGGTCGCCGCAATCCTTCCAGCTGCCGGGGGCTTCTCCGAGGTTGTGTGCACCCCAGCAACGCTGGTCGCCCCCATCCCTCAGAAGCTGGATCATGACCTCGCGGCGGTGGTGCCCATCAACACTGTGACCGCGCACCTCGCCTTGACGACGGTCGCGCGCCTCGCTGAAGGCGAATCGCTGTTGGTCAACGCCGGGGTTGGGGGATTGGGCTCGCAGTTCCAGCAGGTGGCCCGGGCTTTGGGTGCGGGACCGTGTGACGCGGTCGTCGGTACCCCGGAAAAACAAGCCTTAGCCCTCAAATCCGGGTACCGAACCGCCTACCTGCGAAGTGAATTGCGCGACATTCCCGACGGCACCTACGACATTGTTGTTGACCCGGTGGGCGGCGACGCCACCACCCAGGGCTTTCGTGTGCTCCGCAGTGGCGGTCGCCTGGTCAGAGTGGGTAATGCCTCGCAGGCACCGGATGTGGAGATCGGCACGCTGGCACTCTGGCTGGAAAACAAAACTGCAGCTGGGTTCAACGTTGGTGCCTGGCTAGCCGAACACCCTGCAGACGGCACGGATTCCCTGGCATGGTCGCTGGAGGCAGTGGCGCGTGGCGATGTTCGAGTGGATCTCACCGCCGTGGGTGGACACGAGCAGTTGCCGCAGTTCCTGGAAGCCCTAGAGCGTGGAGAAACGACGGGGAAGCTGGCTGTTCGTTTCGTGTCGCCATAGCTCAAAAATTGCTGGCTTGTAGAACGTTATCCACAAGCATTGCTTCCTAGACGAGTTATCCACAACCTGCATGTATGCCTATTGCCGGGCACGCCCCAGCAAGCGCAGCATGAAGGCATGTCAGGTGTACAGCAAGAAGCCATCGTGGTTGCCGTCGAGGATCCGGTTCTGCATCCAGAAGCCATGCACGTTGCAGCAGCCACGGGGCGGCCGGTGGTGGAAACGTGTGTGCCTGCGGAGGTTGTGCGGGCGTCAAGAAGCGCCTCAGCCGTGCTTGTCGACGCCGCCACCGCCGCCGTATTCACCCAAGAACGCCGTGACCGCGTGTTCTTCCTGGGGCTGGACCCGGGGCCTGTGGATTGGCGACGCGCCATGGAATGCCATGCCGAGCACGCGTTTCTCTTGCCCGCGCAGGCACCGGAACTGCTGGCAATGCTGGGGCGTCACAACCGGGCACGCGGCACAGCTCGCACCATCGGAGTCATGGGGGTGTGCGGCGGTGCCGGAACCAGCGTCCTTGCCGCCAGCATCGCCCTGACCGGTGCACCCGCCCTGCTGATCGATGCCGTGCCCTACGGCGGTGCCGACCTCCTGCTGGGAATTGAAAACACGACCGGCGCGCGGTGGCAGGACCTAAGCCTTGGTGACGGTTTCGTCGGGGCGTCGGACCTGTGGCAGGCGCTGCCGCACACCAAAAGCGAGGTGGCCGTGCTGACCAGCGCGCGTACCACCATGGCTGATGGCTTTTCGCTCGACCCGGCGCGGGTCAGTTCCGCTGTGGAATGTGCGCAAACAGGCGACAATCTTGTGGTGGTGGACACCTGCGACGCGGCTGTTCTGGGTTTATGTGATCTGGTGGCGCTGGTCATTCCTGCTGAGGTTCGGGCCGTAGCGGCGGCAACCACCCTGGCGGCGCAACTGAAAGCGCAGCGTATCCACCCGATCGGGGTGCTGAGGCATCGGGGATGGTCGGGCATGGACGCGGACGAGGTGGAACGCGTGGCCCAGCTGCCCATCGTGGGGGAGGTAGCCCATGTGCCGCGGCTGGCTAAAACCGTGGAAACCCAAGGATTGCGCAGTATTCCTCGGCCGCTGACCAAGGTGGCGCTGGATGTGATGGATGAGCTCAATGTATGAGGTGCTGGTGGAGAAAGTGCAGCGCAGGCTGGCGGAACGCCCCGGCGCTGCGGCCGCTGATATTGCGCAGTTGGTACGGGAAGAAGCGGGGGTGATCAGCGATGTTGATGTGCTGGGGGTGCTACGTAAACTTCGCAACGATTCGACGGGGGCAGGGATTTTGGAGCAAGTGCTGGCAATAGAGGGGGTGACAGACGTGGTGGTCAACGGGCCGGACAGTATTTGGTTTGATCGCGGGCAGGGCCTGCAGAAAGCGGGCTTGCGTTTCGATTCGGATGATGAGGTCCGCCAGCTGGCTACCCGGCTCGCCGTGGCGTGTGGCAGGCGTTTGGATGATGCGCAGCCCTTTGCTGATGGTCGTCTCCGCCGGGATGACGACAGCAGCATTCGTGTTCACGCCCTGCTCAGCCCGCCAGCGGATGGTGGTACATGCTTGTCCCTGCGTGTGCTTCGCCAGGCAGTGACCACGCTTGATGGCCTGGTGGATCGCGGCACCATGCCCTCCGATATTGCTGACACTCTCACGGGGATTGTGGAATCCAAGAAAGCCTTCCTGGTGGTGGGCGGCACTGGCAGCGGGAAAACCACGTTGCTGGGTGCCATGCTGGCTGCCATTGGGCACAACGAACGCATCATCTGCATCGAAGACACCCCTGAGCTGCATCCCGCCCCACCCACATGTGGTGAACCTGGTCTCCCGCACCAACAATGTGGAAGGTCAAGGCCAGATCACCATGTCGGACCTGTTGAAACAGGCTCTGCGCATGCGGCCTGACCGCATCATTGTTGGTGAGATACGTGGGGCGGAAGTGGTGGATCTGCTCGCCGCGCTCAACACTGGGCACGAAGGTGGTGCCGGCACCATTCACGCCAATTCCTTGATGGAAATCCCGGCGCGCATGGAAGCCCTCGCCGCCCTCGGTGGGCTGGATCGTGCGGCACTGCATTCCCAGCTCAGCGCAGCCATCCGCGTGGTGCTGGCCATGCGACGCACCCGCACGGACGTATTCTGCATCAGATTGGGGTACTGGAAGGAAACCCGGTATGTACCCGTGTGCTGTGGCAATCCGACCTTGGGCCGCAACCGGGTTTCGAGGAGCTTGCGTCATGACCTCGCTGTTGCTATGCGCGGGCGCGTTGCTCGTGCCCGATGCCGCGCCGCTGCATCGCATTACGGAGCGAAAAACCTGGAAGAAAACACCAGCGCTTGCCGTGTTGCTGTTGGTCTTGTTGAAAGGGCCGGTGAGCCTGATCCTCAGTGCGATGCTGGTGGTCGGGACTATCGTCTGGGCGATCCGCACCGCGCGCCAGCGCGCCCGAGCTACCTCGATACGCTCTCACACCAGCACGTTCCTGGGGTTCGTGATTGGGGATCTGCGCGCCGGGAACGGTATGCCGCACGCGTTGGGGGTGGCGGTTGATTCGCTCAGTTCTGATGCGCCTTCGGAGCTTCGCGACGCCGTGCGAGTCGCCGCCGCCCGGTCCGCTGGAGGTGGCGATGGTGCCAATGTTCTTATCAGTTCCTCCTGCCCCGACCTGGTCCGTGTGGGGCAACTCTGGAAGGTAGCAGCACGGCACGGCATTCCGCTGGTGGCGCTGTGCGAAAACGCCCAACGGCGTATCGACGCCCAGCTCACCCACGCTGCTGCGACGCGTGCTGCGCTGCAGGGGCCTAAGGCCACAGCGATGGTGTTGAGCATTCTTCCGGTTGTGGGGATTGGCATGGGTGGACTGTTGGGGGCGGATCCGCTGCACTTTCTACTCGGGGGCGGCACTGGGGAACTCTCCTGGTGGCGGGGACCGGATTGACCACAGCTGGTTTTGTTTGGTCGCAACGAATCATGGGGAAGGCGACATCATGATGCTGCTAGCTTTAGCCTGTCTCGTGCTGGCTACGACGGTGGGGGTGGCACCGTCAATGCGGATTGAGCGGAAGGCGTCGATACGCGTGCGTGACGGCCCCACAGACATCCTGGCCATTGCGGCTGACATTGAGTTGTTCGCTGCCTGCATTCACTCGGGACTCAGCACCGCGCACGCCGCTACGGCGGTGGCAAGCGTCAGTGAGAACGAGCAATGGCGCAGCGTACAGGCCCTTCTTGCCATCGGGGTGAGTGCTGGGCGGGCGTGGGAACCCATGCGCGGCATCGAAGGGTTGGGGGAACTCGCCGCACTGGCCACCATGTCTGAACGTTCCGGGGGCGCGTTATCGACGGGGTGCGAACGCATTGTGGACAAACTTCGTAACGACACCGCGCACGCGGCCACCGCCGCAGCCGAACGGGCAGGCGTACTCATTGCCCTGCCCCTCGCAGTGTGCTACCTACCTGCATTTTTCATCCTGGGGCTGGCGCCAACGGTGATCAGCCTCGGGGCAACCATGTTGAACTAAAGGAGTAAAAAATGTTGCAGCAACTTCAGCAATTTCATAGCGATGATCGCGGAATGAGCACCATCGAATACGCGCTGGGCAGCCTCGCCGCAGCGGCACTCGCCGGGGCGTTGTACCTGGTGGTCAGCGGAGGCGGAATCAGTGAGGCCCTGCAGGGCATCATCACGGATGCGTTGAGCCGACGTTAAATGAACGACACAGGATCCGTCACCATTGAAGCCGCCCTAGCGCTCAGCTCATTGGTGCTGGTGGGGGCACTCATGGTGAGTGGATTAGTGACCCTGGCGGACTACATCGCTGCTGTTGACGCCGCCGGTGCAGCCGCCAGGGCGCACGCCATTGGCACCGAGTACACACCGCCACGGGGAACTGTCGATATTGCTCACGATGGTGAGCTGGTGCGGGCAGTGGCGAAAGTCCCCAGCCCGCTGGGCACCATGGAGGCCGAGGCCGTGTACCCGGCTGAGAAACCATGAGCAGCATCACCACCGCAGGGATTGTCGCTGCGCTGGTGAGCGTGTTTCTCACCATTGCGTGGCTGGGGTGGCATGGTGGTGGACAAAGCACCGCGCCCAAACTGCCAGCGACCTCGCTGCCGTGGCTGGTGCCTACGCCGCTTACTACGGGCGGGATGCATGTTCGGCTGCTGATCGGGTGGCTGTTGTGAATGGCGCGTCGGTTGTTGAATGTTCCGTTGACGGGCTGGATGTGACCATACGGGCACGGTCCGGTGGGCAGGAGGCCGTAGCGAAGGCTGGGCCGGTATAGGGCGGAGCGCTTGTGGAGCGGCGTAAAGTTTATCGAAAATTTTTCCTATTTTTGGTTGCTACAGGCGATGAGGTTTGGTAGAGTAGGTGCTAGGAAAGAATTTTTAGTATCTCGGGGAAAATATGACTGAAACAACAGCATATTACACGTGTTGCGATCCTGCTGATCCGTGCGCGTGTATGTCCATGCGCACCAACTACAACTTCCTCTGCGACTGGTTGGCGCTGTTCCCAGATGGTTTGGAGGAGGTGGATGAGGATTCCTTTATCCGCTGCCTTGTTGTGGGAACGGGGCTAGGGTGCGGGGTTATTCGCACAAACCTCTATATCGCAGATCAGCTCAAACGCATGCCTCGCTTGTGCGAATTTGCCTTAACTATGCGACACCTTGACCGTGCCCGCTTGGTAGCAATCGAACATGCCTGTGTCTCAGTGAAAGACGAACTCCTTCCGCTTGTTGAGGAAGAGATAATCCGTCTGCTCACCCCCACCAAGCCTCGGCAAATGCTCATCACCGCACGCACCATCACCGAAAAGATCAAGGAGATTATCACCCAGATAGATCCACCTGCGGCGGAACGCTCCGCCTACGAATCCGAGGAACAACTCGATATGTCGCATCAGCCCGATGGCATATCAACCCTCACCTGTACATTCCGCGCCGATGAAGGCCATGAGGTGCACACGATCCTGAAATCCGTGGCGGCCAGGGAACACTGCACTCAAGCTCAAGCGCTACTACAGTTAATCCGCCAGCAAACCACAGCCACTGTCGTGCTGAACCTCTATGCGCCACAAGACAACCACCAGCCCGTCAACTTCGGCGGCACCCATACTCTTGATGCCACTGCTGCTGCAGAATGGCTTGACCGGGTGACGCGCACTCGTGACATTGACTGCTACGCCAACGCGCACACCCCTGCCTACCGCATCCCCGAAGCAATGAAAGCCTTTGTGAAAGGCCGCGACGGTGGCTGCCGCTTCCCAGGCTGTGGCGCACGCGCCGAGGTGTGCGACATCGACCACGTTGTTCCCTATGACCAAGGTGGGGCCACCGCGCCAGCCAACCTCCAATGCCTGTGTCGCCGCTGCCATAACCTCAAAACCGACGGCATGGTAACCGCCACTATCACCAAGGACGCCACCGTCGCCTGGACCATGCCCGACGGCAGCACCGTGACAACCATGCCCCAAGGGCCAGTGACGCCCACCATCAAGCACCGTGACAGCCGCTGGGCAGTAAGCATCGCGGGACGTCGCAAACGACGAATCAACCGAGCCGCTTAATCACATCCCCCAGAAGTTCCAGTGCCCCGGCCTTATCTAACGGCTCGTTACCATTACCACATTTCGGGGACTGCACACAGGAAGGACATCCGGACTCGCACTCACACAAACGAATCGTCTCGTATGTTGCGGTCATCCACTCCTTGAACCGCCGGAAACCGCAGTCGACAAACCCTGCGCCGCCTTGTCCGTCGTAGATAAATATTGTCGGCATGCCCTCATACACTGTGGACAACCCTCCCAGATCCCAGCGGTCACATGTGGCGAAGAGCGGAAGTAGCCCAATCGCCGCATGCTCTGCCGCGTGCAGCGCGCCGGGACTGCCGTGTGCCGTGAACACTACCGCGCGTGTTTTCAGCACCTGCGGCGGCATGTCGAGGGGAATAATCTCTGAATCCCGCGTGTAGCCGATGACTTGCTCAGTAACTTCGACATCAACGTTGGATACCCAATCACTCACCCTCGTCCAGGATGCGGATGTTTTTGGTGGTGCGGGCATAGGTAGTCCACTCGGGCTCTTCTGGGTGGGCGAGGGCGAGGTCGTCATCAAGGGAATCAATGACAAACGATTCGCCTTGGTGCAGGTAAACCGCACCCGGATGCGTCTGCGTCATAGCTCTCGCCCGGTCAATGGTTCCCAACAGTCTGCCATCGGTGGAATCCACAATGGAAACCTCCGAACCGCCTCGAAGCGTTGCTGGTGCCTCCATGGCGTACCACCGTTTTCGGTGGCGCATGAGCTTTTCCGCAACAAGTTCTTCCACAACCTTTTCTGCATGAAATTCTGCAATGTCTTCATCCGTGAGAGGAATTTCTACCGCTGCAGCCAGCATGTGTGTGCGCAGAACAAAGGATTAGTCGGGTCGAATACGTGCTGCTCAAGCGGGCGGTCAAGAAGGGCTTCCGGGTGGTGCACCAGATACGTGTCCAGTGGATCATCCCGAGCAATAAACGCAGCCAGGGCACCTTGACCACGACGTCCCGCACGGCCCGCTTGCTGCCAAAACGATGCGACAGTGCCGGGATAGCCGGAAATTATCACCGTATCCAGCCCTCCGACATCAATACCCAATTCCAAGGCGTTCGTAGAGGCGACGCCGAGGAGTTCCCCATTATCAAGCATGCGCTCCAGTTTGCGGCGATCCTCCGCAAGATAGCCGGAGCGATACGAGGCGACGCGATGAGATAGGTCAATGCGACCCATCATCGCTAGTTCTTCCGCACAGCGCAGCGCCACTATTTCTGCCTGCCGCCGAGCGCACAAACCCCCAAGGTCCGGGCACCTTCTGCGATGGAAGTGGCCATGAAGCCAGCGGCGTCGGCAACCGCAGATTTATCAGGCTGCCACAGCATGATGGTGCGGGCGCCGGCGGGGGAAGCGTCGTCAGTGACGGCGGTGACGGGAAGGCCGAGAAGTCGGGAAGCATGTGCGGCGGGATCTGCGGAGGTGGCGGAGGCGAAGAAAAAGGTTGGGTGCGAGCCGTAATGCGCGGCAATGCGACGCAGACGGCGTAATACTAAGGCCACGTGCGCGCCGAAAACGCCTCGGTAGGCATGGCATTCATCAACGACCACGTACGTGAGGTGGCGGAATAACCGTTGCCACTGCTTGTGGTTCAGAAGAATCGTGTGCAGCATGTCGGGATTGGTGAACACCCAGCGCGCGGCATCACGGATGTGGCGGCGGGCGTCGATAGGTGTGTCGCCGTCGTAAGGCGCGGCCTGAACATCGTGGCGGACGGAAGTGAGCTGGTCCGAACCCAGGGCCTTCGTGGGCGTGATGTACAGCGCGCAGGCGGTGGGGTCGTTCAACAGCGTCGTAATAACTGGCAGCTGGTACGCCAGCGACTTGCCTGAGGAAGTACCCGTGGCCAAGACCACATGTTCGCCGTTCCACGCGCGCTGCGCAGCCTCCGCCTGGTGCTCATAGAGCTTATCGACGTCGCGGACCACTGCCCACTCGGGCCACTCAGCGTAGCGGGCAGGGCGCGCCGGAAGAGTCACCATGTGAGTGCAGGTGCCCTGGTGGCGCTCGGTGATCAGAGAGGCGATTTCTTCGCCAAAAAAGCGGTTCATTTCTGTGAATAATCTGTGAAATTGGGATAGGACTATCGCTGTGTCGCCAAAACGTGACACACTAGGTCTTGGTTGATTATCAACCCAATACTCTAAGCGGAGTGTTCGATAGCAAGAAAAGGTTTTAAAAGTATGGCACAGGGAACTGTGAAGTGGTTCAACGCTGAGAAGGGCTTCGGCTTCATCGCGCCAGCCGACGGCTCCGACGACGTTTTCGTCCACTACTCCGAGATCCAGGGCAGTGGTTTCCGCACCTTGGTGGAAAATCAGCAAGTTGAGTTTGAGATCGGTGAAGGTGCCAAAGGGCTGCAGGCAGAGAAGGTTCGCGCCCTCTAAGAGACACACCCCCAGACACTGGGGGTGTTTTTGGTTGTAGGGGGATGCTGCTTGACAGGACGCGAGACACCCTGTTAGCAACATTAGAACAGCTTTCCCTTGAGAACTGTGTACGGTAGGCAAGGGAAGAAATAAAACTCGCGATATAAGGACGTACAACCCGTGGCAGCAAAAGGGACCAGGCGCCTCGTTATTGTCGAATCAGCGACAAAAGCCAAAAAAATCGCACCCTACCTGGGGTCGGATTACGTTGTTGAGGCGTCTGTGGGTCACATTCGTGACCTGCCCCGTGGTGCTGCCGACGTCCCAGCAAAAATACAAGAAGGAAGCATGGGCGCGCCTTGGCGTGGACGTTGACCACGGGTTTACCGCGCTGTACGTGGTCAGCCCTGACAAAAAAAGAAAAAGTCGCGGATTTGAAAGCCAAGCTCAAAGACGTTGACGAGCTTTTCCTGGCCACAGACCCCGACCGCGAAGGCGAAGCCATCGCATGGCACCTGCTGGAAGTATTGAAGCCAAAAGTTCCAGTGCGGCGCATGGTGTTCAATGAGATCACTAAACCAGCGATCCTTGCTGCTGCCGAAAACACCCGCGAGCTGGACGACAACCTGGTGGATGCGCAGGAAACCCGCCGCATCCTAGACCGCCTGTACGGCTACGAAATTTCCCCGGTGCTGTGGAAAAAAGTCATGCCGCGGCTATCAGCTGGACGCGTGCAATCTGTGGCCACCCGCGTGATTGTGGAGCGCGAGCGCGAACGCATGGCCTTCGTGCCCGCCACCTACTGGGACCTGACTGCCGAGTTGGACACCGGCAAAGACGATGGCGATAATCCACGGCGCTTCAACGCGCGGTTGACTGCCGTGGACAAGCAGCGCGTGGCCGTGGGGCGCGACTTCAACGACAAAGGCGAACTGAAAAACAACGCCGTTGTCTTGAACGCGGACACCGCTCAGGCGCTGGCTGAGAACCTACACAAAGCCTCCATGAGCGTGGCAAATGTGGAGGAAAAGCCCTACACTCGCAAGCCGTATCCGCCGTTTATGACCTCCACGCTGCAGCAGGAGGCGGGACGTAAACTGCATTACACCTCCGAACGCACCATGCGTATCGCGCAGCGCCTGTACGAAAACGGGCACATTACCTATATGCGTACAGACTCCACAACGCTGTCCGAGTCTGGCATCAGTGCTGCTCGTGCACAGGCACGCGAGCTATATGGCGCGGAATATGTTGCTGATGCCCCCAGGCAATACACGCGCAAGGTGAAGAACTCGCAGGAGGCCCACGAGGCGATCCGTCCGGCAGGTGAGACCTTTGCCACCCCGGGGCAGCTGCACAGCCAGCTTGATGCGGAAGAATTCAAGCTCTACGAGCTGATTTGGCAGCGCACTGTGGCCTCGCAAATGGCTGACGCGCGGGGAACGTCCATGAAAGTCACCATTAATGGTGTTGCTCGTACTGGCGAGGAATGCGAATTCTCCGCAACCGGACGCACCATCACTTTTCCCGGATTCCTCAAAGCCTATGTTGAGGTCTCTACTCTCGACGGCCGTGATGTCGCCGACAATGCCGAAAAAGCGCCTGCCACGCCTGACGGCTGGCGACGCCCTGACTGCCGAGGACGTCACTGCCGATGGTCACTCCACCAACCCTCCGGCTCGCTACACCGAAGCCAGCCTGGTGAAAAAAATGGAAGACCTGGGCATTGGGCGCCCCTCCACCTACGCCTCCATCATCAAAACCATCCAAGACCGTGGCTACGTGTACTCCCGTGGCAACGCCTTGGTGCCATCATGGGTGGCATTCGCAGTGGTTGGACTCATGGAATCCAGCTTTGCGTCGTTAGTGGACTACGACTTCACCTCCTCCATGGAGGACGAGCTCGACGACATTGCCACCGGCAATGAAGACCGCACCGACTGGCTCACCGGATTTTATTTTCGGCAATGCTGATGCCTCCGACCGGACCGCCGAAACCGTGGCCCGACTGGGCGGTTTGAAAGCCCTGGTGCGCGATAACCTGGAGCATATCGACGCCCGGTTGGTCAACTCCCTGCACCTGTTCAACGATGCCGAAGGGCGAAGCATCGTGGTGCGCGTGGGGCGGTACGGCCCGTACCTGGAGCGTGTGGTGGGCGTCGATAAGAACGGCGAACCAGAGCACCAGCGGGCCAACCTGCCGGACAGTGTGACCCCCGACGAGCTGACGCTGGAGGTGGCGGAGAAGCTGTTCGCCACGCCGCAAAGCGGGCGGGAGCTGGGCGTGAACCCGGCGAACGGGCGCATGGTGGTGGCCAAAGAAGGACGCTACGGCGCGTACGTCACCGAAGTGGTGACCGATGCGGAACGTGAAAGCGCCGCCGAAGTTGCCGAGAAAAAGATCGCGGAGGAACGGGCCGCCGAGGACGCGCAGCGCGCCGCCGAAGGTAAACGGGCGAAAAACTGGGAAACCAAAACGGCGATAGCGCAAAAAGAAAAACGCCTCGAACAGCTTATTCAGGAAATTCTCAAACCTGAAAGCCAATCGTTGTTCAGCACCATGGAGACCTCCACCGTCACCTTGGATGATGCGCTGCAGCTGCTTAGCCTGCCACGTGAAGTCGGCGTGGCGCCTGATGGGGAAGTGATCACTGCGCAGAACGGTCGCTACGGGCCGTACCTGAAGAAAGGCAGCGATTCCCGGTCGCTCGCCAGCGAAGCGCAGCTGCTCACCATCACCCTTGACGAGGCACTGGCGATCTACGCCGAGCCGAAACGACGGGGACGCAGCGCGCCGCAGGCGATCCGGGTGCTCGGCAACAACGACGTGTCCGGCAAGCCCATGCTCATCAAAGATGGGCGCTTCGGCGCTTACGTCACCGACGGCGAAACCAACGCGTCGCTCCGACGCGGCGACACCCCGAGACGCTTACCGACGCCCGAGCCTCGCGAACTACTCTCCGAGAGGCGTGCCAAAGACGCCGAAAACCCCAAGAAGGCAACAAAAAAGGCGGCGAAAAAGACAACGAAGAAGACCACTAAGAAAGCCGAAACGAAAAAAAGCGACCAAGAAAGTGGCTAAGAGGTAGCGTCGTCTTGATTACGCTGGATGTACCTATTCACCAAACGTGAACTGCAGCCGTGCTGTGGTGAATACACCCGTCTTGTATGAGGTGAAGACGATGGTCCCGATGCTTGCTACTTTGGCCCAAGGTGAGGGCGAGGCCGTTAATGGAACATCCCACAATATCTGCCATGGCGGCAAGAAAAGGCACCAGCTGGTGTTGCCCGTCTCATCTGCTGGGAAGAAGTTTTACCCGCCTGTTCCCCGACCGATTGCAAGCTTTGCGGCATCATCTGGAGTGAAGGGGTTAGCTGTTACTTCCAAATAGCTTGCCAGATTCTTTGCAGTGAAATAGGGTAGTTTTCAGCGGCAGTGATAAGAATCAAGTATCGTGGAGGAATTGCGCGCCAGAAAGTTCGCCGGCTCAAGCTGGAGAGCGGCCTGTGCATCATCATCTGCAACGCGCCAATACTGCGGTATTCAAAGAGACGTTCCAAGTATAGGAGTGGACTGTGCTAAAACGGCAGGTGGTAAAGTAGGTAGCCCCTGTTCAAATATAAAAGATGGTGTCCGCGTTGATCTTGCCCGATGTTGTGCTGTGATGAGAGCTGATACTCATGTCAAGATCCTGCATCTCGTCAATGAAAAAGCAAGGGCTTTGCCATCTTTTGTGTGCAGCCGCTGACACATCTAAGACAAGTTCTTCCCAAGTCGAGCTCAATAATCCCAGAGTCGCCACGGCCGGTTTGTGTCTTGATGTCGGCATTAAAAGAGACGCCGGTGAAGCCTAGTGTCGTGGAGAAAGCGTTGATAACCGGCAATATGTCAAGGATGTGCTTCCAGCGTTTTCTCACGCTAATTTTTCGTGCGCTTTGAGTTAGTTCACGAGCCAATCTAGTTCGCACATGCTTGTTGTTCTTTTTATCGCTCGTTGCTTCTATGCGCACAGTCAGCCAGTCCGCAGCCTCAGCTTTTACGCGCAATTTCATTGAGGAGCACTGTTTTTCCAACGCCGCGCAACCCATGCACAATGATTCCTCTGTTATGTAAGCCGCGTGCGGTGCGAGAAATCATCGTGTCGATCAGTGTGAGCTCGGTTGACCTGCCAACGAGGGCAGCAGGACGGATACCTGCTCCGGGGGAGTATGGGTTGAGTGCTTGGTCCATGTGTCAAGTCTATAGCAAAAAAATAGTGAAAATTTTTCACACTGCGCCCGACTTTGAAAAATTAAATTTTTAAAAAAATAATTCTCATTAATGCTTCGGCTGAGTGGCCTGGTAGAGCGTCTTTTTGTTGCCTGCATCTAAGACCTGTTCGCCAGCTTGGGGTGGCTTCATGGTGTCGGTTACCTCTGGTATGCATGTGATCTCCTAATCGCTGTTCTTTGCTGGTAGTCCGCGAGTAGAGAAGAGAGCGGCCGCAGTTATGATCGCGAGAGCGGCAAAGACTATGCCAAATGCCGAGCTTTGGTCGCTGATGTACTGACTGGCGACTTGAATGGAGACGGCGGCAAAGGCAGCACCGAATGCTCCTGCAATCTGCTGGACGATGGCGTTTGTAGTGGTGGCCTCCGCGTATTTCTCGGTCGGCAATCCCGCGTAAAGAGTCAGCATCGTTGGAGCGACAGCGAAGCCAAAGCTACACCACGGGCAAGAAGTAGAGCCAACGCGATGGGTGCTGATAGGGTCATTTTGCGACGATGGCGAGCCCGAGAGTCGTGATAGCCACACCTGTCAACCCCGCGAATACGAGTTTTTCGTGGGTCGCCAGAGATATCGATTTTCTTCCCAACATACAGGACTGCTAGTAGCATTCCGATACTCTGCAGGAGCCAGGGAGAGACCTGCGGTAGTACGGATTCATTAGGGTTGGAAGTCTCAATGATCAGTGGTATCAGGAATGTAATTCCCATCATCCCAAAATTGTTGATGAACACAATGAGGGTGGTGGCCTTGAAGGACGTGATCTTTAGTAACGTCAGTTCGAAGCCTACGCTTCTTGTCGAGGATTTTGCGCGTTTGAAGAAAGCAAACAGCAGGCAAACAGCGACTATTCCGAACACGAAGGTGGGTACCGAGAAATCTGATGAAGACACCCGGGTTAGAAATAGCAGTATGACCGCCATGGCTGGCATGAGCATGAGAATTGACCAGTAGTCCACCCGAGTCGTGCTCTCTGTGAGTCTGTTTGGAATCCACAAGGGCAGCAGGGATTAATGCCAGTAGTGCTAGCGGAATACTGGCCCACAGTGCCCATCGCCAGGATGACTGGTCGATGATGATCCCACCTAGGACAGGTCCGACGATCGGCGCAATCTGCACGGGGATTGCGGTTAATGCCATTACCCTGCCCATTCGAGACTGGCCTGCGATTTCTACGGCCAGAAGCCTCATGAGAGGGAAGAGCATGCCGCCACCCAACCCCTGGATTACGCGAAATGCAATGAGCGAGCTAAGGGACCATGCGAGACCGGCGGCCAGCGTGGCGCCCGTGAAAACCGCGAGGCTCATAACCCATGTGCGTTGGGCGCCATACCGGTGGCAGAGTGAACCAGTGAGTGGGATCACGGTGGCCATGGCTAAGAGATAACCGGCGCTTGTCCATTGAACAACGCTGACTGACGCGTCGAAATCGGATGCGATGTTTGGTACTGCGATTGCGATGATGCTGCTGTCGACGAGACCGACGAACCCTCCAGCGGCCAGGATCATCGACTGCCAAAAAGATTCGACTTGTGATGGTGGAGGGGCGTGCCGGTTTCTTTGTTACTTTCTTCAGGCATTGTTTTCGTTCTTTCCCCAGTTGGCAAGCGTGATACGTGCTTTTAGAATTGCTGTGCGCGATGAAGTGGCGACAGACGTTGGATCTCCAAAATCGTCCTATGTTTTCTTTGGCATAGAGTCTGTAAGCCCAAAATGCTTGGATCAGAATACGGAAGATGCGCCGACCTGGCAACGTCAGCCCCGCCGAGCTTCCGACGAAACGGCTCCTAAAAACCCCGACGAAACGGCTCCTAAAACCCCGACGAAACGGCTCCAACCGTGTCAATAAAACGATATTTCTGCATGTAGAGTATACTTTTGGTGTGTGCTACCTGGAAGGAGATTTTTGTGCTCCCGAAACGACATTCTAAGCAGGTGTATCTCACTCGATATATTGACTATGAGCTGGACGAGCTGATCGAGGATTTATCAGGCATCGCGATTGATGGCCCTAAAGGTGTTGGGAAGACGGCGACAGCTTCGCTTCGCAGTGATGTGGTCTTGACGCTGGATGATGTTGCGGTGAGGCAGGTTGTTGAGGCTGACGCGAAAAGGCAGCTCACAGTAAAAAGTGTTGTGTGCGTTGATGAGTGGCAAAACTATCCCCCAGTCTGGGACACGGTGAGGAGGCTGATCGACGATAAAGTGGCAACCACCTTTCTGCTCACAGGTTCTGCATCGCCAGTCGTGGGAACCAGAACACATTCTGGCGCGGGGCGAATAATTTCGCTGAGGATGCGCCCCTTGAGTCTCGCTGAACGTGCAGGAACCCAGCCAACTGTGTTTATCCGCGATCTGTTTGAACGCGAAGCGGATATCGCTGGTAATAGTGATTTTTCGCTTTCTGACTATGCCGCCGCTATCTGTTCCACGGGTTTGCCAGGCATTTATGACCTTTCCCCGCGCGCTCGCCGCACGGCCATTGCCGGATATGTCACACGGATTATCGACAGGGATGTGCCGGAGCAAGGTGGGAGTGTACGACGACCTGACACACTGCGATCGTGGTTAACCGCATACGCAGCAGCATCATCAACCACGACTACTTACACTAAAATCCTTGACGCGGCGACTCCGGCCGATACCGACAAAATCAGTAAGAAAACATCGGATAAATATCGCGATTTGCTTACTAAGATCTGGGTACTGGATTCTGTGCCTGCGTGGTCGCCGCAAGCCCCTTCCTTGACTCGCTTAAACTTGAGTCCTAAACATCAGCTTTTTGATCCAGGAATAGCAGCCAACCTTCTGGGTATCACGGACCGTACACTTGTGAGTGCCGTTAAAGGTACTGGGGAGATTTTTGGCCAATTATTTGAGTCATTGGCAACGCTGTGTGTCCGCACTGCTGGACAAGCCGCCGAGGCGCGGACTTTTCACCTGCGAACGAAGGCGGGCGAACATGAGGTTGATCTTATTCTCGAACGTTACGATGGTGCTGTTTTAGCGTTTGAAGTGAAACTGTCTCCGACAGTGGACGATAAGGATGTTTCACATCTTCATTGGCTGGGGGAGCAGATAGGCGATCGCCTTGTGGACAAAATAGTTCTTACAACAGGCCCTACTGCGTATCGACGAGCAGACGGGGTCGCTGTCGTGCTCTCTAGCCCTGCTCGGCTAAGACCCTATCCGCCAGTGTCGGGCGAATCGGCCGGGCGAGCTGGGTCATTTCTTTGCGTCCGCGCAGTTCCACGGATTTCAGGACGGTCCAGCGGGCTTGTTCGGCTTCGTTTGCTTCCCGGAGTGTGGCAGCGGAGGTCAGTACCCGACCAGGGGTGTCTTTGGCCAGTTCGGTGAGGCGGGCGGCTTTGGTTCACGGCGTCGCCAATGACGGTGTATTCGAACCGGTCGGAACCGCCGATGTGCCCGGCCACCACGTGACCTGCGGCGACGCCGATACCGCACGAGAGTTTGAGTCCCTTGAGTTTCTGGCGCAGTTCACGGGCGGCGGCGAGGGCGTGGCCCGCGGCGTCGGAAAGCGGCAGGGGAGCGCCGAATACGGCGAGGGCGGCGTCGCCCTGGAACTTGTTGATGAAGCCTTTGTTGTGGTGTACCACGGCAACAACCTGCTCGAAGAAGTCGTTGAGCGCGGCGACAACGTCCTCGGGAGTGTGGTTGACGGCGAAGGATGTGGAACCGATGACGTCGATAAACAGGACGGCGACGTTGCGGTCCTCACCTCCGAGGGTGGGCAGTTCCTCCAGCGCGCGGCTGGCGACTTCTGCGCCGACATAGCGCCCAAACAAATCGTGGACGCGCTGGCGTTCCCGCAGGCCACGCATCATTTCGTTGAAACCCGCTTGAAGCACGCCGATTTCCGAGCCGTCGTAAATGCGGACGGCGGTGTTGGCATCGCCGCGGCGCACACGCTCAATGGCTTCGTGAAGCTCGGAAATCGGGTCCACAATGCTCTTGGTCACCAGGGTTGTTCCCACCGAGCCGGTGATCAGCGCCACGCACCCCAATGCAATAATGCCTGGCAGGATGCTACTGGAATCGTGGTGGAAATATTCCACGCGCTGGCCCACCACCATGAGCAGCATGCCCAGGATAGGCACCCCCGAGGTGACTATCCAGGTTAGTTGCATGCGCACCCGCACCGGCGGTTCCAGGGTAGAATCCGCAAACCCTTGGGCGAGGGCTTTCGCGGCAATGGGGCGGACCAGCAGCTCCGCCTCCAGGTACGTCAGCAACACCACGATCGCGCCGCCGAGGATCGTGGCCAGCGCCACCACAAACGCCAGCCGCGAGGATGTCGACGCCGCGACCACAGTGACTATGGACACCCCAATCAGCCACACCACGGCGCACAGCACCGCCTGGTACACCGGAATCCTGAGCACCAGGTTACGAACCATATTCGGGTCATGTTCGTCCGGTTTGTGCTGCCATCGAAGCACCGGAAGAAACAGCCGCAGCGTCACCGCCACACCCGCAAATACCGCCAGCACCACGTACACAATCCCGGCTATCCGCAGGTAGTTGGAATCCGTGCCAAAATTAGCTATTTCCGGGATCGGCAGTAGGTAGCGCACAAACAGCATGATCGCCAGCGCGCCCAGGACATTTGAGCCGAGTACCGTAGCAGCATAAAGCGGCCATGAGGTGCCCCACAGCCACTTCATTACCTGCGCGAACCGTCTCATGATCCTCCTTCAACTGGTCCCGAATATTATAAGGTGGGGTAGGTGAGCACATCTACCTCCACTGTCTTTTGATCGCCCTAACCGGGGGGGCAGTCAACTCCGCAGCTTGCTTATCGACGCCGCGACGGCCGCCCGCTCCGGTTCCGTCACCCACGCATGGTTGTTTACCGGTGCGCCCGGGTCCGGCAGGACAGTGGCAGCGCGTGCTTTAGCCGCTGGACTTGTGTGCACCTCAGAAGTGCCTGGCTGTGGAGAGTGCCAGGCCTGCCGCACTGCGTTGGCGGGCAATCACCCTGATGTGGAACTTATTCAGCCCCAGGAACTCACCACCGGCGTGAAATTTGCACGCGACGTTGTGGAGAAAGCGCATACCCTGCCCACCAGCGCGCCCTGGCGTGTGGTTATTTTGAAGACGCTGATCGCATGACGGAATCCGCCAGCAACGTCCTTCTGAAATCCGTGGAAGAACCACCGTCACGCACCGTGTTCATGTTGTGCGCCCCCTCTACACACCCCCGAGACATCCTGCCGACCATTGTGTCCCGCTGCAGGCACGTGTATGTACCGGTACCCAGCAACGACGACGTCGCGGCATTACTCGTTGCTGAAGGAGGAGTCAGCGAGCATGATGCCGTCCTCGCTGCGGCGGCCAGTGTAGGACACATCGGCCGGGCCCGGCACCTCGCGCACAACATCGTCGCCCAACAACGACGCGCCCAGGTCCTAGGACTCGCCGAACTGATCTACCACGGCGACCTGGCCTTCCAGGAAGTGGGAGTGCTTTTTACCAAAATCGAAGCCGAAGTAGACCAACGTCTCGAACCCATCGAAGCTTCTGAAAAGGAGAAACTTCAGACAGCCATGGGCGGTGGCATGAAGGGAAAACGGGTGGCCAGCCTGCGATCTTCCCTCAACGCCGCCGAAAAAGAACTCGAAGCCACCCACAAGAAACGACGCACCCGCCAAAAACGCGACGCCCTTGACCTGGCGCTTGTAGACTTCGCCGGAATCTACCGCGACGCACTCATCACTGCGACTGGCGCTGGCATTGGTCTGACCCACCCAGACATGGAAGGACTCTCCAGGGAAATCGCTTCCCGACACCCCGCAGAAGCCATTGTGACCTGCATAGACGCCATCATGAAGACCCGGGAACTCTTCGGGCAAAACGTCCGGCCAGTGGTCGCCCTGGACAGCATGGTGGGACGCATCCGCCTTGCATTAGGTGTGCGCTAACACCATAGGGTAAAGTATCTTCTCGGACTTCACGGAGTCCACGCCGCCTTAGCTCAGTCGGTAGAGCGATTCACTCGTAATGAATAGGTCGGGGTTCTGATTCCCCAGGCGGCTCCAACACGGGGGTGGGTAAGTTGGGGTTTGACCAGGAAATAATGAAGCTGCAAAAAGCTTTGTTATTAATCTCAGGCGTGGGCACCTTACCAGGCAGCAGTTCAGCGATATTGCGCACACTAGCATTCATGGAAACCGCACGTAGTGATGTTTCTGAAGGTGAATACTGCTCAGAAATCACTGATCTTGACATTATGCAAGACTATTACGGCGGTTTGGCCTTTGCAGCTGTGTCGTGAACAGGAAAAATCTACTCACAGAGAATTAAAGCGGTAGCAGATGGTTCTGAAAGCTAACTTTCAACGCTCTTCTTCCTCCCATCCCGCAGGATTTTCACCAGCAGAATGAGTTCGGCGATAACTGCCACGGCTAGCAGTACTTGCGCGTTGGTATAGCGCTCGGACCAGCGCCCAGCCCAGGTTTGGATGTTGAATTGTGTGTCGGTAGACAGCAGTGAGGGGAGTGTTGCGGTGCCGTAGGACGTGATGAATAGCAATCCAATGAAGATGAATAACACACCGGCAATCATGCTCATGGTGTTGAGCCGCAGGGGACCAAGCTGCCATGCTCGTCCTCGTAACCAGGTGCGGGAGCCAATGTCCCAGCGGTCCCACACCAGCGCCATAAGAAATAGCGGCACCGTCATGCCAAGAGCGTAGAGTGCCAGTGACCAGCGCGCCATAGGCAGGGTTTCCGCCAACCACAGCGGTGGTGAGCACCGCTCCAAGGAGCGGGCCTGCGCAGAATCCGGCGAATCCGTAGACCGCGCCGAGCAAGAACACCGACACCCACCCAGAACCACGCACTCGGGAGGCCAGCGATGATAGTACGGGAATGTTAAAACCAAACCCCAGGAAGGTGTACACCCCAAGGGCTATGATCGCCCAGCCGCCTATGGTGATCAGCGTGCCACGGTGCTGCGTGAGCAGGCCGCCAAGGTTCCCGGCACCCACGCCAACGGGCACAAGCACGCAGGCCAAGCCCAGGAAGAAGACAAGGGTTCGGGCCGCGAGTTGCTGTTTCGAGGTGAAGGCGTAGGCAAAGAAGGCGGGCAGAAGTAGTGCGGAGCAGGGGCTGAGGATGGCGAGCACGCCGCCAAGAAATGCCCCGAGGAAACCGATGCTGACCATTAGCGTTCCTTGGAGACGGTTTTTGCGAGTTCGTCGTTAATCGCCTGGACGAATACCTCGGTGGGTTGTGCGCCGCTGATGAACTGGCCGCCGACGAAGAAGCCGGGGGTTCCGTTGATGCCAAGTGAGGTGGCGTAGGAGCGGGCCTGTTTCACCACCTCGTTGTAGGTGTCGCCGGAGGCGTCCTCACGGAATTTGTCCATGTCGGGTACACCTGCTTCCTCGGCGAAAGCGTTCGAAGTCTTCCATCTGGTAGCCCGGATGCCCGTTCACGTCTTTGGAAGCCGTGTACAGGGCGTGCTTGAACTCCACAAACTTGCCTTGGGCTGCGGCGGCTCGTCCTGCGCGGGCTGCGGCTTCAGCGTTGGGGCCGTTGATGGGGAGGTCATTCCATTCCAAGCGCACCAGGCCCTTATCCACATAGTCCTTGAGGATGGCGGGTTCGGTCTGGTTGGCAAACCGCGAGCAGAAGGGGCATTCGAAGTCGGAGAATTCGGAGATGACCACCGGGGCGTCGATAGCCCCTACAGCGAAGGGGTCGGTGGCGGAGCGGCGGTGGATGTTGTACACATCTTCTTGTTTTTCCAGCGGGCCGCCGGGACCGTAGACCTTGGCATCGTAGGTACCGTCGTCTAGTGCTTTAGGGCCGTCGCCTTTGGTGCCGTTCGCGCCGGGTTTCGCCATGGCGGCGAGGGCGGCGGTGTCCTCATTGTTCCCCTTAGCGCTCGGGGCGTTGCTAGGTGCCGCATTGCCAACGGCACTCTCAGAAGCAGCACCACCCCGTTCGCCTAGTACGTATCCGGTGAGTCCGGCAATGACGATGAGCAGGGCGATGAACGCCCACATTGTTTTAGTGATGGCGGAAAACGCGTTTTTCATTCTTCCTCAGTGTCAGGCTCGGGTGCAATGGCGTTTTGTAAAGCCACTGCCCGTGCGAGACGCGCGTAACGGAGTTCCAGTTCGCGGAAGCGAATGTAGGAGCTCAAAGTGGTAAACATAAACGCAACCACTAAAAGATACAACAGAAGGTCTGTGCCTCGTGAAACACCAACATAATTCGCCACAATGGTGAGATCATCTGGGCGGAGTACGGCCCAAATGCAGGCGGCGATAAAGAGTAGGAAACCAAGTTTCACACCTGCTTTTTGCGCGGGCTTTGCGGCGGTTTCCCAGGAAATGAGAGCACTAGGGTTGCGGTAGCAAGGAGCAGGAAGAGTTGCATTAAGAGCTGTCCGGTCATGGTAATTTCCTCGCAAGCAATCCGTCGGCAAGAATGTTCACACCATTAATAAGCGATTGTCCTTTGCTCATTGAGTATTCGGTGTACAGAATGTCCACAGACTGTTCCGCTACCCGCCAACCACGTTCGTCCATTTGGGTGACAAATTCGGAGGCATGGCTCATGCCATTCATGCGGATGTTGAGTTCGTCGGCGACCTTGCGGTTGAAGGTACGCAGACCGTTGTGGGCGTCGGTAAGCCCGAGGCGTCGTGTTTTGGGGAGAGGAACACCACGGTTTTGAGAACGATGCGTTTGAGCAGCGGCACCTGGTCGTCGGTGGGGCGGGGGCGGCCCGAGCGAGTGCCCACAACGATGTCCAGGTCGCCGGTGCGGAGGCGATCGAGCATTTCGACCACGTCTTTCACCTGATGTTGACCATCCGCATCGAAGGTGACAAAGTACCGCGACCCCGGTTGGGAGCGGGCATATTCCACCCCCGTTTGCAGGGCGGCGCCTTGTCCCAGGTTGACGGGATGGTTGACCAGGTGTGCGCCCGCAGCTTTGATCTGGGCGGCGGAGTCGTCGGTGGAGCCGTCGTTGACGGCCACCACGTTGGGGAACACGTGGCGCACGTTACGGATCACATCGCCAATGACTGCGCCTTCATTGAAGCAGGGGATGATCACCCACGTGTCTGTGTAATCCAGGGACGTATTATCCATGAGTCAACCCACACGCCTAGCGGCGGTGAAACAACCTTCCGTATGCTGCTTTCAACGCGACCGAGGGGAGTAGGCGATAAAGACTACGTATCGCCAGGTTCAGCCACGCACGGCGCTTGGAAATAAGCCCATACGCCACCAAATTTTTCTGCATTTGTCGTTCAGCGCTGAACATTCCTTGGGCTGTTCGACGCTCAAAAACGCTAGTTGATATGCGAAAATATGTCAATGCTTCCGGCATGTTGTGGAAGCGTTTTCCACCGGCAAGCATGCGAGCGTAGAGGTCGTAATCCTCCATGTGGTACACGTCTCGGTAGCCGCCCGCTTCCCGCACGGCATCCACGCGCATCATCACACTGGGATTATTAATCGGCGAGTTCAGGCGCGCGTACCGCAGGATCTCCGCATGGGAGGTGGGCAGGCGCCGCGTGCCAATCACCTGGTCCACGCTGCCATCAAACTCATCCATTGCTGTTCCCAGCACATCAACATCCGGGTGCTGCTCAAAAATTCAAGCTGCCGCTCAAACCGCTCCGGCTTTGCGACGTCGTCCGCATCCAGGCGCGCCATAAACTCCGTGTTGATCGTGGCCAGGCCAGCCGCCGATGCGGGTCCGGCACCCATATTGCGGGCCAGCACCACACTCCGGGCACCCGAATATGTATTAATAAACTGCTCCACAATTGCCCGCAATTGGGGGCCGAGTGGGCCGTCTTCCACAATGACAACATCCTCGGCCGGACGGGTTTGCGCACTTAAACTATCCAAACACGCCCGGAATTGCGCCGGATCAATGCGGTGATAAACCGTGACAAGTGCAGTGAGCTTGGGCATGGTGTTTATTCTATCGCCGCCAAAGATACTATCCTCGGCGTGACGCGCTTTGTGGTGCGTTATTCGCAGGCCGAACGTCTGAACCAATCCGCCACCCAGCGGGCCTAGAAGCAGCGCCAAACACACCCGAACCTCGACCGGGGCAGGCAGCAGAAGCATGCCAAACGCAATGGCAGAGGCCATAAACCAGCCCAGCACATACAGGCGATGCAGTTCCGCGGCCAACACAGCGGCCGAGGTGATCATCAATGCACCCGTGCAGGCGGATGCGAACGTTAGCACCGCCAAAATGTGGCCGGGGACCTCAAACCCATCGCCAAAAAATGCCAAAATCGGCGGGCCGATAAAATACGCCGGGACTGCACCAATAAGCCCCACGGCAAAAACCGCACCCACGGGCTTGATCAATGCCTTGAAAATATGGTCTCGATGTTCCACAAAATGAACAATCAACGCTGATTGGAAACGCTGCAACGGAACCAACACGGGTGCACGCGTGAGCATGATAGCCATGATGATGCCCCCCACCGTCACCACAGTTGAGGATTCGCTCGTTGCCTTCACCGCCGGAGTGAACCCAGTGACCAGGGTCGCGGTCGCGCCGGTTGCCAGCATCGCCGTAAAGGCACGCTGCGCAAACACCTTCGCAGGCACATCAGCATGCGCTTTGAATGCATGCCGAGTCTTGCCCGACACGCCAAGAATAACCGCCCAGCTTAGCGCGCCAATCACGGTGATGAACAGGAAAACAGGCAGACCCCATCCCAGTACCCACGCGCACACGACCAGCACAAAACGAATCCCCGAATCCAGCGCGACCAGACCCGCATACTGCCGCCACAACCCCAGCCCAGACAACACACCAGACAACACCGCCTGATATGTGTACGAAATCAAACCCACAACAAACAACCCCACCGCGAGGGGATAATCGCTGGACAGCAGGTACGTCACTACAAAGGGGGTCACAACCAGCGCCAACGCTCCAATACCTATCGCGATCAACGTCCCCACCGATGCAGGGCGAGCTGCATTCTCTGTGTCGCTTGTCGACGCCGCGACCGCGCGGGTGGTCTCCTGCATTAGGCCGTCAATGAAGCCAGTGCACGCAAAAAACAGACCCCAATACGCCATAAGCTCGGCGCTACGAACATCACCCAACGCCCTCGCGGCAATGAGCATGAGCACAAACCCAGACAGTGCTGCGAAAACAGTGGCAAAGCTGAGTGCCTTCATGCGCGGCTCCTAGAACACCGAAAATATGCTGCCATCGCCTGTTAATCCTAGCTGCCGGGAAACGCCGGAAGCTCCCGGT
>BNJV01002479.1_pt1 | contig 54722 bp, 98 predicted proteins | sample 8540591 | NCBI WGS metagenome assembly BNJV01 (sample SAMD00202457, study PRJDB9452) | human saliva metagenome | host: Homo sapiens | reverse complement strand
GCATAGCCCTTGAAACGCAATGTCTTCCCGATACCCCAAACCATCCCGAGTGGCAAAAATTATGGAGGTATTCAAAAAGCAGGTGAACGCTATTACCAGTGGACTGAGTTTAGCTTCAAATAGGTAATCGTATGAAAAGTGCGGTTAAAAAACTAATGTGTTTTTAACCGCACTTTATTTTATTATCCTTATTTTTAACTCATGGTTCATTATGTGTATAAAGGTTAAAATAACCTTAATAAATTTATAGTTATTATTTTGTTGACTCTTTTAATAGTTTAATAAAACTTGCTATTGTTTAGTTTTTGATATGGTATTTAAATTTATTAAATCCAATAATTTTTCAACATGTTTAATAACCACAAATTTTATTATGACTATATCTAGATTGTTTGGAGTGGGATTATTTCTGGTGTCCCCTTTTTATCTTAGCTACCCCTCCTTCTACAAATACAAATGTAGAAAAACAAATTGATGCCCAACAACAAAAAGCAACAAGCGGAACAAGAGGCTGCTATTTTGGCCCAGCAAACGCAATCAGCGAATGTACGTTTAGAGGCAGAAAAAAGAATCGTCCCCTAGCTTTCCACAAAATGAAGCACAATGTTTTCCCCATCAATCAATTAGCACTCACAGACTATCAAGCTGAAGAATCCACTTCATCAACAACTCCTCTAAACTTGCTCAACCTAGCCAATTTTCTTGGGCATTAAAAATCAGTTTATGCTGAACGTGATTTTTGCGCTACCGGCTTGTATTGGCTCGGAGGGGATTAACGTCTTACTTCGTCGAGTTCAAAAATCGTTTGATTGATGCAGGTTATGTAACAACACGTGTTGTGGTTGAACCACAAGATTTGCGTTCAGGCATGTTAGTTTTAACAGTGATACCAGGTAAAGTGGGTCGCATACAATTACAAGACCAAAAGTGCTATTCCATTTCGCGACACGCGGTACGCTGTGGTTTGCTATGCCAATGTCGCAAGGAGACATGTTAAATGTACGCAATATTGAGCAAGGATTAGAAAACTTAAAACGTGTACCAAGTGCTGATGCTAATATGGAGCTTGTACCAAGTGAAAATGTAGGAGAAACCGATATAGTGATTTCCTATAAGCAGACTTTACCTTTTCATTTAACTTTTGGGTGTAGATGATTCAGGCAGTAAAGCAACAGGTCGCTTTACAGGGCTCAGCAACATTTTCTTGGGATAATGTGTTAACGCTGAACGATATGTTCTACATCAGTGGTACGCGTAGCTTCAAGCGTAATAGTGATGATGCAGAAGGTGATTATGGCAGTAAAAACATCACACTCTATTATTCCATTCCTTGGAGAAACTATCTCTTAACGCTTTCAGGCTCTAAATATTCTTATCATCAAACAGTGGCAGGGGCTTTTGAGTCTTATGTCTATTCTGGCGAAAGCCAACAAATGAAAAGCAAATTTAAGTCGCTTACTCTCTCGTGGTAGTCAACATAAAACGTATATCAATGGTGCGTTATGGACGAAAAAATCTCATAACTATATTGATGATACAGAAGTTGAAGTACAACGTCGTCGAACAGCTGGTTGGGAAGTGGGGATTAATCATACTCACTACATCAGCGACCTTGTTTTGCAGATTTTTGCTGGTTACAAGCGTGGCACAGGGCGGTAATAAAGCGCTACCTGCGCCAGAAGAAGCGTTTGGAGAGGGACTTCACGCATGCAAATTCTTACAGCCGGACTTGATTTAACGTATCCCTTTACGATAGGTAATCAACCATTTCGTTTCAATACCAGCTGGAATGGTCAATGGAATCGTACACCTTTAATTCAACAGGATAAATTTAGTATTGGTGGGCGTTATACCGTACGAGGTTTTGATGGTGAGCTTTCGCTTTCGGGTGAAAAAAAGGTTGGTTATGGCGTAATGAACTTGGTTGGGATATTGCCAATAAAGGGCATGAGCTTTATTTAGGTATAGACCAAGGTAAAGTACATTCTAGTCAAGATGAGCTTCAAATAGGAAGTAACTTAATTGGTGGGGTGATTGGTCTTAGAGGTAAATTATGGGGAATTAACTATGATTATTTCGTAGGTAAACCGATTAAAAAGCCGGAAGGATTTAGAACCAGTCATGTGACGACCGGATTTAATGTAAGTTACCGTTTTTAATACGTATTTATCAGATTAATTGAAATTAAACAGAATTTAAAATTTAAAGGAAATTGAGAAAATGAATAAACGTCATTACAAAGTTATTTTTAGCCGTGTATTAAATCAACTTGTTGTGGTATCTGAACTTGCTAAATCACAAGGTAAAGCACAAAGTGAGAATATGAGTTCAGTAGCAAGCAAAAACAGGGTTGTTTTTCAACCGCACTCTCACTCAATCCAATTCATTTTAGCTTAATGTTGGCGTTAGGCTTTGTGTTCCTTTCACCTTCTGTTCATGCAGAAGATATGGCTATCCGTGCGGATAAATCAGCACCAGGTAATCAACAGCCGACAGTATTACAAACAGGTAATGGCATTCCACAAGTTAACATCCAAGCACCAAGTCAGGCTGGAGTATCGCGTAACCAATATTCACAATTTGATGTGGCAGAGAAAGGGGCTGTATTAAACAATGCTCGTAAAGCGGCACAAACACAAATGGCAGGATGGGTGCAAGGGTAACCCAAATCTTGCTCGTGGTGAAGCAAAAGTCATTCTTAACGAGGTGAACTCCGCGAATCCAAGCCGTTTAAAAGGTTATGTGGAAGTCGCAGGCAAAAAAGCAGATGTGGTAATTGCCAATCCAAGTGGTATCCAATGTGATGGCTGTGGTGTGATTAATGCTGGACGCACCACGCTGACAACCGGTAAAGCGGAAGTTGAAAATGGCGAGTTGAAAGGCTATCGCGTACAAAGGCGGTAAAGTGACTAGTTGGTCAAAAAGGAATGGATAACAGCCAATCCGATTACACCGATATTATCGCGGAAAAGCCGAAATCAAAGGTGGGTGTTTGGTCGAAGAAAGGCATTAAAGTTACCACAGGTAAAAATAAAGTAGACCGAACCAATGATTCAGTGGTTTATGTTGGTGATAAAAATACAAACGAAACTGACCGCACTTCAGAGAGCCAAAATGACCAAGCTCAAGCTTACAGTGTGGACGTGGGCCAATTAGGGCGGGATGTATGCTGAGAAAAATCCATTTAGTGGACAATGGTCAAGGTCTTGGTGTGCGTAATGCAGGGCATATTGGTGCTGCTGCAGGTGATGTGAAGATTGATAGTCAAGGGAAAATTGTCAATGAGGGCTTTATTGGGGGCAGCGAAAACACCCAACTTAATGCGAAAAAGAATATTGAGAACCGTGGCACCGTTTATGCTAAAGCTCAGGCACAACTTAATGCTCAAAACATTGATAACAAACAGGGTGTCATTGCAGGTAAACAAGTGCAGCTTAGCGCGAATAATGTTGATAACCGTAAACAGTCAGATAAAGGCTCTCTGATTGTAGCCTCAGATAAAGTAAGTGTTAAAGCGAAAAATGTGGATAACCAAGGTACGAAAGCTAACAGCAAAACGGAGCAAGGTATTCGTGGTGCGCAAGTGGCGATAATTGCTGATAATCTTTCTAACCAGCAAGGTGGAATCTATACCGATGAACATGCAAATCTTAACATTACGAAAACTATTGATAATAAAGATGGTGAAATTGAAGCTAGCAAATCAATTGAATTAACAGCTAAAACTTTGGCAAATGATGGCTCAGTAAAAACAAAAGGCGATTTAACCGTACATTTGCAAGATGAGTTAGTACTTAATAATGCTTTCCAAGCTGGCGGTAGTTTAGATTTTAAAACTCAAGGAAATTTAACCAATAATAGCCAACTACGTGTAGGTAATAAACTGAGTATTCAGGCTGCGAATATTGAAAATACTAAAGAAGCTGAAATCAGTGGTAATGAAACATTCATTACCACAAATAATTTAACAAACCTAGGTTTAATTGATGGTGCGTTAACTGTTGCAAAAAGCAGTGACGATTAATAACCTTGGTACAGGTCGTATTTATGGCGATCATCTTGCGTTACAAGGCAATACTCTAAACAATCTTGAAGAAGACGATAAATCAGCAGTAATTGCAGCACGTGAGCGTTTGGATATTGGTGTAGATAGAGTCTTAAACCGTAATGAAAGTACTCTTTTTAAGTATGGGGAAAATTTATGTAGGTAAAACTCTCGATGAAAATAATCAAGCGGTAGGTAAATCGACTTATGTTCACAACCATAATGGTGTAATTGAGGCGCTAAATATTTACGATGATGCGAAAAGCAAAGCAATTACCTTTTAACACTGGTGCAGTAGAGAATAAACATTTCTTCCTTGAAACAGAAAAATGTAGATACCTCGGCTACACCGGTTTTTGAGTATCGAATTGGGAATGATTCGACTATCTATGGTAAAGATTCTGGGGTTTATAAAGTTAAACAAGATGATAAAAGTCACTTTGCTGGTTTAAATAAAGACATAAAAAATCTGTATTACATTTTACTCACCAGATGGCAAAATCGAAAGTGATAACTGGCATGAGTACGATTATGCCCACAAAAGTCAAATGAAACTGTGGTGCTAAGCCCCAAAAATACCAGGAAGGTAAGATTTTAAGTGGTGGCGGAATAGATTTTAATGATGCGCGTGTAGGTAACCAAGACAGTAAAGTGATCGCTGGTGGAGTAATTGAAACTGCCGAAGGACAATTACATAACGATGAGTTTAAAGGCCGCTCTATTGTGACTGATGTTGGTCGTGTAACTGCGTTCTATAAAGGTCGAGAGTGTGCGAAAAAAATTAAGTTCATAGGATGTGTAGATCATTACGATACAACTAAAAGCGATACCAGTATTTATTACAAACAAAGTGAAAGTGTGAAAGATTTAGGGGTATTTGCTTATAAAGAAAATGTGGTTCCTGAATTTACTAATAACAACGTAGCAAGTAAAGCTAACGTAGGTGATGTAGTATTAAACCGCTTGACACAATCTCTTGATAAATCATCGCTCTATAATATTAACCCTGATGCACCGAATGGTTATGTGATTGAAACTGATCCTCGTTTTGCGAATAAGCAAAAATGGTTGAGCTCAGATTATATGCTGAATGCTTTACAGTATTCTCCAGATAGTATGCATAAACGTTTAGGGGATGGCTTCTATGAGTTACGCCTTGTCAATGAGCAAATTAATCAATTGACTGGACGTCGTTATCTTGATGGTTATCAAAATGATTTAGAGCAATACCAAGGTTTGATGAATAACGGTGTTCATTATGCCAAAAAATTAAATTTAGTACCGGGTGTGGCATTAACGGAAAAGCAAATGTCGGAACTCACTACTGATCTAGTGTGGATGGTAAATGAAGAGGTGACATTACCAGATGGTAAAAAGCTCAATGTTTTAACGCCTAAAATTTATTTGGCTTCTAACCGTGCTCAAGTCGCACCAACAGGCGCTGTAATTTCTGGTGATAGCATTGTGGCTAAGGTTACCAGTATGAATAATGAAGGTACCTTGATTGCAAGTAATTTGGTGAATATTTACGGCCAAGATCTACAAAATAAAGGGGTGGTTTTAGCAGATAATGTCAATCTTAATGCTGAGCAAAAATTAGTGAACCTTGGTGGTAAGATTGTGGCTGCAGATAGCTTGTCTCTATACGGTGGAAAATCCGTAGAGCTTGGTGCAACCACAACAGAAACACAAAGCCAATTAGGTCGAACAGAAACGGGTAATAAACAAGTCGATCGCCAAAGTGAATTGAAGGTAACAGGCAAAGGTGGTGAGTTATCCATTCAAAGTGGTGGTGATATCACGATAAAAGCAGCGAATGTGAAATCGGCAGGCACGGTTGATGTAAATGCCAAAGGTAAGCTTTTGGTGACGACTGAGAAGCAAAGCAGTAAAGAACACTATGACTTTAGCGATAACCATCATTATCACTTAGATAAAGAAAGTGAAGTAGGTTCAGTTATTGAGGGTAAAGAAGGTACTCGTTTAGTAGGGCAAGAAGAAACGACACTTCGTCAAGCTAAGATTAATAGTGAAGAAGGGTAGAACCATTATTGCCTCAAAAGGTGAAGTGAATCTCGAAGAAGGGCGAGATATTGAGCATTTAGATCGCCGAAATAAACAAACATCGAAAGGTTTCTTAACAAAAGAAACCGAAGAAATGCGTCGTCATCATGATTATGACCTTAGCAAAGGCAGTGAAGTAAATGGTAAAGATGTTATTGTTTATTCACAAGATGCAAATGCGACAGTTAAAGGCTCTTCGATTACTGCACAAGATGGATTATTGGTGCAAGCGAAGAACGTTAATGTGAAAGAGGCTGAAAACAACGCTTACGTTGAAGAACATTACGAGAAAAAAACGTTCAGGTTTAGCTACAAGCGTTAAAGGTGGCGTGGCAAAAATTGGTTATGAGAAAAGCAAGTCTAATCTAGACAGCAAATCCATAAGCTTTAGAAGCAGCAGGGTAGCCAATTAACAGGTGGAACTACAACTTTAGCCGCTGAAAATGTCTTGACTGTGCGAGGTTCTGATTTAAACAGTCAGGAACAATCTGATCTACGTGCAAAACAAGTCAATCTTGAAGCTGCAAAAGAAGTGCATCATACCGAAGTACATCAATCGAGTAAAACAAGCGGTTTTGGTTTAAGCATGGTTTATGATCCAACTGTGAAAGCCGTAGATCAATATAAACAACGCCAAAAACAAGGTGGAACAGAAACCGTTGTAGGGAAAAATTAACTCAATTGCAGAAGCTGGCGCAGATGCAGTGGAGTTAATGAGTCGTGGTATTGTGCCGTATTTGGAACATAAACGCAGTAAATCAGATAAAACTACGACAGAAACAACCGCAAAAGTGACCGCAGTTAATGCTGGCGGACAACTTAATGTGGTGGCGTCTGAAGGCGATATTCGCACACAAGGTACACAAATTGCAGCAGAGAAAGGTGCAACATTCCTAGCTTCAAATAATATTGAGTTAGGAACGGCTGAGAACACTTATACTCAGCAGGCCAATACCTCAGATAAAGGATTTAGTTTAGGTGATGCGAATAAATACCTTTTTGGTGTACATACTCAACGTGAAAATGGCGATGCAACTCAAACACAAGAAGTCTCAACCACTATTTCTGTAGGTGGTAATAACCAAATTGTGGCGCAAAAAGGTGATATTCATGCTAAAGGTGCCAAAATTGTGTCTGAGGGTAAAAACCAATTATCTGCAGGTGGTAATGTGATTTTAGATACGGCCGTTACCACACAAGAGACAACTCAGCAACGCAAAAGGCCACGCAGTAGGTGAAGCTGTTATTTCAGATTCTGAACGTTTCTATGGTTATAACCGTACTCGTTTTAACCAAGATGGTAACTTTACTCACCATGAAAAAGCGCAATTAGCAAGCTTAGGTGATAAGGTAGAAGTATATGCTGGTAAAGATTATCGTCAAACATCGGCAGAAATTTTATCAAAAGATAAAGCGTCTATTAATGCACAAAATATTATTGTGGATTCAGCTTTTAATACTGATAAATATAAACAAAGTGAAAGCGATCTCGAAAATTTGGTCAATTTACTCGTGTGAAATCACCAATTATTGATTTAATCAATACGATTGAAAGTACTGTAAAAATAAAAAAGCCTCAGATCGTGTGCAAGCTGCAAATATCATGAGTGTTGCAGCACAAGCTTATAACTTGGCCTCTGCATTCCAAGGGCAAGGTGGTGCTGCTTATTTACTTCGTGTGGAATCTGGTACTGGGATTGCTCATAGCCGTAAGAAAGAAGATAGCTATCAGCACACCAGCCAAGGCAACCTATTTAATGCGAAAGAGATTGAGTTTACTGCACGTGGTGATGGCAGCACAAATGCACAAGGTAATCCGCAGTTAGGGAATATTAATATTACTCATGCAGATATCACGTCTGTGGATGAAAAAAAGGTAACCGCTTAAAAGATAGTAGCGTAACCTTTAATGCCAATAACTTAACGATTGACCCTGGTAAGAGCACGGTAGATCAACATGCCCGTTCACAAAGTGCAGGTGTCGAAGTCGGGATGGCGGCAACAATTGGTGCTCAAACCGGTATTGGTATTTATGCTCGTGTAGGTGGTTCAAGCAGTAAAACCAATGTAGAAGGGGTGAACTATACAAATAGCCATCTTAATACTGAAACCTTGAATATCAATACTCAAGGTGATACTACCTTAACGGGTACGACAGCAAAAGCTAAAACAATCAACGCGAATGTAGGTGGAAATCTCAATATTGCGAGTGTGCAAGATGAAAACAAATTTGAGACCAAATCAAGTGGCGGTGGTTTAGAGGTTGAATTTGGTTTTGGAACTAACTGGCATGTAAGTGGTTATGGTAATTCTGAAAAAGGGAAATCAAGCTATAAACAGGTGAAAGAGCAAGCCGGATTATTTGCTGAAGAAGGCGGATATCATGTGAATGCGAAGAATGTTCACTTAAAAGGGGCAGCGATTACCAGTACGAATCCGGCTAATAGTGAATTAACAACCAATAAGCTGACGTTTGAAGATATTCAAAATGAAAGTCACAGTGATGCCATGAGTATGTCATTTAGTGCAAGCTATAGTCAGAGCGGTGGTGCACCAAAAGATAATTCATCTACAGGCAGTTCACCATTTCAGCCAAATTGGCTCAAAAAAATGAAGGATAGCTTTTTCATCAAATGGTCCAACATCATCGTCAACAAGCTTTGGTGGTGGTTTACCAATGAATGAATCTGATTCTGATAATTCGGTGACTCGTGCAACCTTAACTGAAGGCAAGATTACCTTAAATAAAGATACCGCACCGATGCAAACTACTGCGCAGGCTTTGGGTATTAATACGGACATTAATCAAGCTAATGGTGAAGTTGATAAAGCCAAAAGATGTCAATCAAATCTTAAGCGAACAACGCCAAATCTCAGCCGCTGCAGGGAATATTAAAAGTGCGGTTAATACATACATGGAAAACCAACAGAAAGCTGTAATAAAAAAGAAATGATGGAGTTGCAAGCAGAAAAGAGACGTATTGGTTAAACGTAATGATAAAGCAGCATTAGAGAAAAGTTGATGAACAATTAGGAATGCTGCTTAAAAGAATCTGAAGAATGGGAAGTCGGTGGCTCACATCGTCGTGTCGCTGATGCTCTTACTTCTACAATTGTTGCTGCATTAAGTGGACAATCTGCACAAGGTATTGCAGTTACTGCAGCATCACCTTTTGCTAATGCTTTAATTAAAGAGCAGACAATAGATAAAGAAACCGGCAAAGTGAATCTTGTTGCTAATACAGTCGCTCACGCTCTTTGGGGGGCAGTGGAAGCTAATGCTCTTGGTGGTAGTGGTACGTCTGGTGCTTTAGCTGCAGGTGTGGCAGAACTTTCAGCTCCAGTGGTGGGCAGACTCACTCAGATTATTAATGAAGTAGCGAGTGATAAATCTAAACCTTCTATGAAAGACAAAATGAATGCTATCGTAGATAAAATTAAAACGATAGATAAGGGGATGGATCCAAGTGAGTTATCGAATAAAGAGAAGGAAATGCTTGTCGGAATAACAAGCTTTATTGGTCAAGTTGTTGCGCAAGCTACTTCTAAAGCAAGGGGAGCTGATTCTGACTCAGCTTCTAAAAATGGAAATATAGGGAAGGTTATTGCGAAAAATGCTGTAGCAAATAATGCAGTTTATAATATTGCGGAAGATGGAAGACGATATTTTGATGATAAAAACTACGCGATTCAATCTTTATCAACGTTGGGTCAAAGATGGCATTATTTTGCCAGAGGATATTCCTTATGAAGTATTTGAAACTTTGGCAAAAGAATGGTCTTCTTACACAGACGCTGATACTGGTAAGGTAACTAAAAATCCAGATGCTGACTTTTTTACCGTTTGCTAATAGAACAGGTTAAAAATGGCTCAGTTATTAGTGATAAAGAATATTTAGAGAGTATACCTAAAGATATTCCAGGGATTAAAGGATATATATCAAGTGATTTTACTATTGATAAATCACATTTTGCTTATAAATTTGCTAATGGTGGAATAGATGCTCTTTCTAATTGGGGAACTTAAACTTTTTAAAACATAGGTTAGAGATTATGCTAGACATCGTCCAAAAATTAGGGGATAAGTTTTATTCAACCAATGATGCTATAATCCATGGTTTACTAAAAATAGGCCTTGAGAAGTATGGTTTAAAATACATCTGATCCGGATCGCCGGGCAATTCGTAACTTAATTCCTGCTTATGAGGTTTCTTTATTAAATGATGAAGAATTTGTTAAACTTAGAAATGCTGGTGAAACATTAGCGAGTATACTAATGAATCCTATAGCTGCAAACGGTTATGGTATTTGTTATTATTCAGGAGGAATCCGGAAAAATGTGGGAGATTACGAGAGCTATTGGTCAAGTTGAGAGTGCGGCTTATGCAGCATATCCAGGATATAAAGTTACATCACCTGCGCAATTAAATCCAGCTATGAGGAGTTCAGTTTGGGCTAGGACGCACACAAAATGCTCAAAAAGGGAAATAATGGAAATGCGGTAACTAGTGATATGTCCAGCACTAAAACTAATAGTTTTGACTTAACAAAATGAGTAGATGGTAGTAGTAATTTCCTGAGCCCTTCTAGAAAGGCAAACGTTGAAAAACAAGCTCAAAAACTATAGAGAATAATTTTTATAGAGGATCAAGAAGGTTTTTGGAGTAGGGTTTCACGAGTATCGAAAAACTTAATCCTGAAGAGGGAAGCAATAGTAATGTATCTGCTCGTAGTGAGACTAGTGTTAAAAATTCTAGTGCTGAAGCAAATAAAGGCAATCATAGAATGGAAGCAAGGTACTCTTGCTGGAGAAAAACTATAAAAAAGATAGTGAATAAAAGTGCCAGGGGTTGTGTTAGGCAGTTATGATGCAACTATCGGCCCAGGACCAGTAAAAGATTTAGATAAGAGAAAAATCTTTTCAGGTGCGAGATACTCAACTATTAAATTAACTGAAGATATTGTAGCTTATAGAGCTTGGACTCCTGGTCAGTCTTATGAATTTGGAGCATATTGGGCATTAGAGAAACCAAGAGGCTCTTTACAAACTACAATTGACTCGGCAATAATACCTGAATGGGGATTTCTCCCAAATAAAGTTCATATTGCTCAGGCTAATCAATATACTGAAATAGTTATTCCTGCTGGAACAATTATTAATATTGGTGAAGTTGGTTCTCAATCTCAGAGGAGGTCCTTATGTGGGGGCTAAAACTCAGTTATTGATTGAGGGGGAGCAAAGCCTGAGTGGGTCGTCGGAAGAGGTAAATTACAATAGTAATAGAGGAAATGCTGGATTTAGATATTAGCAATAACTTAATTTTTCTATCTTTCTAGTATTCTCCTAAATTTTAGAAAAGTGCGGTTAAAAAAATTTTTATGTTTTTTTAACCGCACTTTATTTTCAGCCATTTAGCTTAAGTTTTTGCGATTTTTGTCAAAAATATGCTACTTTTTACGCAGTCAATCCGACAGTAACACATTTAATTTTATGAACGAAGAACATTCGAGTAATCAAACAGAAACAACTAAAAAGTCTTTTTCCAATCACTTATTGGCCGCTTTTTCCAAGGTGAGCTGAAAAACCGTGAAGAACTCGTGGAAGTGATTCGCGATTCAGAACAAAAACGATTTAATTGATCAAAACACTCGTGAGATGATTGAAGGGAGTAATGGAAATCGCTGAGCTTCGAGTACGCGATATTATGATTCCACGCTCTCAAATCGTCTTTATTGAATCAAATCAAGATCTTGATGCGTGTTTGAACACGATTATTGAATCAGCCCACTCACGTTTTCCTGTTATTGCTGATGCAGATGATCGTGATAACGTTGCAGGTATTTTGCACGCAAAAAGATTTGCTTAAGTTTTTACGTGAAGATGCGGAAGAGTTCGAACTTTCCAAGTTGTTACGTCCAGTTGTGATTGTGCCGGAAAGTAAACGTGTTGATCGTATGTTAAAAGATTTTCGCTCTGAGCGTTTCCATATGGCAATTGTGGTAGATGAGTTTGGTGCGGTATCAGGTTTAGTGACCATCGAAGATATTCTCGAACAAATTGTTGGTGATATTGAAGACGAATTTGATGAGGAAGATGTCGCGGATATTCGTCAGCTTTCTCGTCACACTTATGCGGTACGTGCGTTAACGGATATTGATGATTTTAATGCACAATTTAATACGCATTTTGATGATGAAGAAGTGGATACCATTGGTGGTTTAATCATGCAAGCCTTTGGGTATTTGCCTAAACGAGGTGAAGAAATCACCTTAGAAAATATTCAATTTAAAGTCACTTCGCCGATAGTCGCCGTTTAATTCAGGTACGCGTAACCGTGCCAGATGAGACATTTATCGGATATGGAAGGTGTAGAAGAACAAGCTGAGTAAGTTACTCAGTTTGATCAGTAGTTCTTAGCCCCTCTTTGCTAAAAGAGGGGGAATGTTTTTGTAGTATTGATAAAAATGAATAAATTAGTCGTTTATCTTATAGCCTTGATTTCTGGCGTAATTGGCGTATTTGCCTTTTTCGCCGTTTGATTATTGGGGATTAGCCTATGTATCGTTGGGCGGCTTGCTTTTTGTAGCGAAAAATGCCAAAAATCAACCGCACTTTTTGCCACCTTTTGTGGTCGATGGGCTTTTTCTGTTTTGGTGTAAGTTGGTTAAATGTCAGCATTCATCAATTTGGTGGGGCATCCCTGGTGTGAGCTATCTCTTGGTGGGTTTACTTTCGGCTTACCTTGCACTTTATCCAATGCTTTTTCACGTATTTAGTGCAACGTTTTCAGGTGCAAAAGTGCGGTCATTTTTTGCCGCGATTTGGACATTGACTGAATTCTTGCGTGGATGGGTGTTTACCGGTTTTCCTTGGTTACAATTTGCTATACCCAAATCGACAGTCCATTTTTCGGCATCGCGCCGATCTTTGGTGTCACGGGGCTAACATTTTTACCGTTTGGGCAAGTGCGGTCATTTTTAATCTTGTTTTTCACTATCGAAAAAAACAATGGAATTTAGTCGGTGTGAATGCGTTGCTATTATTGGTTGTGGGTGGATTAAGTGCTTATGCCGGTAAGGTGAATTTTGTTCAACCAAAAGGAGATAAAGGATTAACCGTCACCCTTGCACAAGGTAATATTGAGCAAAATTTAAAATGGGATCCTGAATACCTTTATGCCACAGTGGATATCTATCAAAAACAAATTTTGGCGCATTTAGGGCAAGTCTGATTTGATTATTTTGCCTGAGTCGGCATTGCCAACTTTGGAAAATGCCATTACGCCATTTTTTGAAGCTTTAGATAAAGTCGCGAAAGAGAAAAACACGGAAGTGATGATTGGTACCGTATATCGCGATGAGCAAAGTGGTAAATTATTAAATTCGATTGTGACGGCAGGGAATCCTGATTTCCTTATGAATTAACAACAAAAAATCGTTACAGCAAACATCATCTCGTGCCATTTGGTGAGTACGTGCCGTTAGAAAGTTTGTTGCGTCCACTTAATTCCGTATTTAATTTGCCAATGTCAGCGTTCCAAAGTGGCGATGCGGTACAGCCATCTTTTATGGCAAAACAACATGCTTTTTGCGCCAGCTATTTGTTATGAAATTATTTTTGGTGAGCAACTTCGTGAAAAATCTGAAAAAGAAACAGATTATTTGCTGACGATTTCAATGATGCATGGTTTGGTGATAGTATTGGCCCTGGCAGCATTTACAAATGGCTAGAATGCGCGCGCTCGAATTAGGTAAAACCATTACTCGTGCAACGAATACAGGGATTTCAGTGTTTATTGATGCAAAAGGTAATATTGAAGCCCAAGCACCTCAATTTGAGGAAACAACGCTGACCCATAAAATGGTGCCAACAGAAGGCAAAACGCCTTATGCAGCATTAGGTAATTTACCTATTTATGTGTTGTCATTGATTTTTGTGTTATTACGTGGCTTCACGAGGTTATTAAAACGCCGCTTGAACCTTTCACAAAAATAGCAGTCAAAACGACCGCACTTTTTAACGTGAGAAAAAATAAATTTCTTCTTATAAAACCAATGAGATTTTTAATGAATAAAAATCTAATCGAAGTCAAAAACCCTGACCTTTCAAACGAGGTGAGCGTGATTTACGATAACCTGAATTTAAAAGTCCAACAGGGCAAAATTACGGCCATTATGGGGCCATCAGGGATCGGAAAAACCACGCTACTGAAAATTAATTGGCGGTCAGTTGCATCCTGAACAAGGGCGAGATTTTTGTTTGATGGACAAGATATTTGTCGTCTTTCAAATCGCGAGCTTTACGAAGTACGTAAACGCATGGGAATGTTATTCCAGTCAGGTGCATTATTTACGGATATTTCAACGTTTGATAACGTGGCATTTCCTATTCGCGAGCATACGCGTTTGCCAGAAAGTCTAATTCGTCAAATTGTGTTGATGAAATTAGAAGCGGTGGGCTTACGTGGCGCGGCAGATTTAATGCCTTCTGAGCTTTCAGGGGGGATGGCGCGTCGTGCAGCATTGGCTCGTGCGATTGCACTTGACCCAGATTTAATCATGTTTGATGAGCCGTTTACGGGGCAAGATCCAATCAGCATGGGCGTAATCGTGAGCTTAATTAAACGCTTAAATGAGGCGCTAAACTTAACGTCTATCGTGGTTTCTCATGATGTGAATGAAATATTAAGTATTGCAGATTATGCCTATATTATTGCGGATAAGCATGTGATCGCTGAAGGAACATCAGAACAACTGCTTGCTAGCCAAGATCCTCAAGTAGTGCAGTTCTTAAAAGGCGAAGCGGATGGACCGGTGAGATTCCATTATCCAGCAAAAAGATTATGTGGAGGAATTATTTAAATGATCGTTGATATGATTTCTTCACTTGGACGAAGCGTAATCAAATTTTTCCGTGCATTAGGCCGATCAGGCTTTATGTTGTTTGGTGCGTTAGTCGGTAAGCCACAAATTCGTCAACATTTTCCTTTATTAGTGAAGCAGTTGTACGTATTAGGTGTACAGTCTTTATTAATTATCCTGCTTTCAGGTTTATTTATTGGGATGGTGTTAGGCTTACAAGGCTATGTAGTCTTGGTGGATTTTTCTGCTGAAACCAGCCTTGGACAACTTGTGGCACTGTCTTTTATTACGTGAATTAGGCCCAGTAGTGACCGCACTTTTATTTGCGGGTCGAGCAGGTTCTGCGTTAACGGCTGAAATTGGCTTAATGAAAGCCACAGAACAACTTTCCAGCCTTGAAATGATGGCGGTTGATCCATTACGTCGAGTGATTGCACCGCGTTTTTGGGCAGGGCTGATTGCGATGCCAATTCTTGCGCTTCTCTTTACCGCGATTGGTATTTGGGGCGGTGCGCTTGTCGGCGTAGATTGAAAGGTGTCGATGCAGGTAGCTTTTGGTCAGTGATGCAAAAATGCCGTCAGCTGGAGCTATGACATTCTAAACGGATTTATTAAAAGCGTATTTTTTTCGCCATTGCCGTGGTGTGGATTGCGTTATTCAATGGTTATGATTGTATTCCGACATCAGAAGGTATCAGTCAAGCCACAACCAGAACCGTTGTCCACGCATCACTTGTGGTTCTTGGGCTCGATTTCATCTTAACTGCCATTATGTTTGGGGCAGGCTAATAGGGTATTTTTATGCGACAAACAATTAAATATGAATTTTGGGTAGGCTTATTTTTACTACTCGGTATCGCTGCGTTAGTGTTTCTAGGCTTACGCGTAGCAAATGTACAAGGTTTTGGTGAAACAAAAATCTTACACAGTGACTGCAACTTTTTGACAATATTGGTGGACTAAAAGTCCGTGCACCACTTAAACTTGGTGGGGTAGTCATTGGTCGCGTGTCTGACATTACGTTAGACGAAAAATCTTACTTGCCAAAAGTCAGTATCGCGATTAATGAAGAATATAAAGAAATTCCGGAAAACAGTTCGTTATCGATCAAAACATCGGGATTATTAGGCGAGCAATATATCGCCTTAAGTATGAGCTTTTGATGATGGTGAAACCGCGATGTTAAAAACGGTAGCCAAATTCAAGACACTAAAATCCGCAATGGTATTGGAAGATTTAATCAGCCAGTTCCTTTACGGTGATAAAAAGCAGACGGTAATGCTGACAAAGCAGAATCAGATGTAAAATAATAATCTTTATTTAGGAGATTTATGATGAAATTTACTCAGTTTAAAAAAATGGTTTAGCGTAATGGCATTTTGCAGTGACTGCACTTTTTGTGACTCAAACTGTACGTGCAGAAACAAGCCCTTATGTGTTGATGCAACAAGCATCAGATAAGTTATTTGCTGATATCAAAAACAATCAGGCAAAAATTAAAAATGATCCAAACTATTTACGTACCATCGTGCGTAACGATTTATTACCTTACGTGCAAGTAAACTATGCGGGTTCTTTGGTGTTAGGTTCACACTTTAAATCAACCACACCAGAACAACGTGAAAAATTCTTTAAAGCATTCAGCGATTTTATCGAACAAGCTTACGCGCAAGTGTTAACCGCTTATACCGATCAAAAATATTCAAATTGAACCGGCTAAAGAAGTAGGCGACAAAAACCTTGTAAGCATTCGTGTCAACATCATGCAAAAATGGTGGACAAGCGCCAATCAAATTAGATTTTAAAATGGCGTAAAAACAGTAAAACTGGCGAATGGCAAGCTTATGACATGGTTGCTGAAGGCGTGAGCATGGTTGTCACCAAACAAAATGAATGGAGCGGTATCTTACGTCAACAAGGTATTGAAGCATTAACTGCTCAAATTCAAAAATCTGCTGCAGCACCAGTGACATTGAGCAAATAAGCGAATGACTGCGTTAAAGTGAGATTTAATCCAAAAATAATGATAAGATAGCTCTCCAATTATCGGGGAGCTATCCCGCAACACGTTGTTACCATTATGGCAGCAACGTGCTTCTTTTATCAGAAAAAGCAAAACAATCAAAGTCTCATTGAATTTGATTTAACTGAAATCAATCGAATTGATTCTGCTGGTTTTGCATTATTGTGTGATTTTCTACACGATTGTGAGCAGTTACCAAATAAAAAAGTGCGGTTGATAAACCCTCCAGAACAGTTATTAACCCTTGCTGATTTAGTGAATTTATCTCATTGGATTAGCACTTTTATCGACCATAATTAAAACGGAAATCCGAATGGAACTGCAAGAAATTGAACGTATTTTTAAAAAGAAAGCCTGAATGTAGATGAGGTTTATGCTCAAGGTGAAAATGCTCACTTTGGTGTGATTGTAGTAAGTGATGAAATCTCAGCACTTTCTAAATTAAAGCAGCAACAAACCATCTACGCGCCATTAATGCCTTATTTCCAAACTGGCGAAATTCACGCTTTAACTATTAAAACCTATACCACTGCAAAGTGGAAAATGGATCGTCTATTACATCAAGCAAGCTAGGATTTTCTATGGAAAAAATTTTCGTGTTTATGGCGGGCAATCTCGCTTAAGTGGTACTGTAACCATCTCAGGTGCAAAAAATGCTGCACTTCCTATTCTTTTTGCTGCAATTTTGGCAACTGAGCCGGTTAAATTAACAAACGTACCAGAACTAAAAGATATTGATACCACTTTAAAAATCTTACGTAAACTTGGCGTTGTGGCAGAGCGTGATGCTGAAGGTGCAGTATTATTAGATTGTTCTAAAATTGATCACTTCGTTGCGCCGTATGAATTAGTAAAAACCATGCGTGCCTCTATTTGGGCATTAGCACCGTTGGTGGCTCGTTTTAATCAAGGTCAAGTTTCTTTACCAGGCGGTTGTTCTATCGGTGCACGTCCTGTTGATCTTCACATTAGTGGCTTAGAAAAACTCGGTGCAACGATTGAGCTGGATGAAGGTTATGTAAAAGCGGTTGTTGCTGATCGTCTTGTAGGTACACGTATCGTGATGGAAAAAGTGAGCGTTGGTGCGACTTTATCTATCATGATGGCTGCAACACTTGCTGAAGGTACAACAACGATTGAAAACGCAGCACGCGAGCCAGAAATTGTCGATACAGCTGATTTTCTCAACAAAATGGGCGCAAAAATTACAGGTGCAGGTACCGATCACATTGTCGTTGAAGGTGTTGACCGTTTAACAGGCTGTGAGCACAGCATTGTGCCAGATCGTATTGAAACCGGCACATTCTTAATTGCGGGTGCCATTTCTGGTGGTCGTGTGGTATGTAAAAATACTAAAGCGGATACCATGGATGCGGTGATTGATAAACTTCGTGAAGCAGGTGCAGAAGTTGAAGTAACAGAAGATAGCATTACATTGGATATGCATGGCAATCGTCCGAAAGCCGTCAATATTCGTACTGCACCACACCCAGGCTTCCCAACAGATATGCAAGCGCAGTTCACCTTGTTAAACATGGTGGCAGAAGGCACCAGTATCATTACTGAAACCATCTTTGAAAACCGCTTTATGCACATTCCAGAATTAATTCGTATGGGCGGTAAAGCTGAGATTGAAGGTAACACGGCAGTTTGTCACGGTGTTGAGCATCTTTCTGGAGCAGAAGTCATGGCAACAGATTTACGCGCATCAATCAGCCTTGTATTAGCGGGTTGTATCGCAAGTGGTGAAACTATCGTGGATCGTATTTATCATATCGATCGTGGTTATGAGCACGTTGAAGATAAACTTCGTTGCTTAGGGTGCGAAGATTGAACGTTTCTCTGAAAAAGAGCGAAGAAGTTTAATTAAATCCAGATAAAAAAAGAGCGGTCAATTTTGACCGCTTTTTTTATTTTCTATTCATTATTTTTCGAATAATCTCTTGCGCCCAAAAATGGCTGTACCAATGCGTACCATCGTTGAACCGCATTTTATGGCACTTTGCATGTCATCGGTCATTCCCATTGAAAGGGTATCAATTTGTTGATAAGGGAAGGCGGCTTTAAGTTGCTCAAATAATTGTTTCATTTGGCTAAAAGCCTCTTCTTGTTCAGCAACATTATCTGTTGGGCAGGGATCGCCATTAATCCACGTAAACGTAAGTGCGGTAGATTTTCAATGTGTTTTGCAAGCTCAATCATTTCACTCGGTTGAATACCTGATTTACTGGCTTCATCACTGATATTAATTTGAATTAAAACGTTCAGAGGCGCTTTATTGGCAGGGCGTTGTTCATTTAAACGATCGGCAATTTTTGCACGTTCTAACGTTTGCATCCAATCGAAAATGTTCTGCCACAAGACGGGTCTTTATTGGATTGTAGTGGCCCAATAAAATGCCATTCAAGTTTGAATATTCTGTGCTTCAAAATACTGAATTTTATCTACGCCTTCTTGAACGTAGTTCTCCCCAAATGCTTTTTGTCCGGCTTGATAGGCTTCTAAAATTGCTTCATTAGGGTTTTGGTTTTAGAAACAGCTAATAAAGTGACCGCACTTTCAGGGCGATGAGCGAGTTGAGTGGATGTTTGGATTTGTTGATGAATGGTTTCGAGAGCTTGTTGAATTGTCATCATTTCCTTCCTGACCAATGTAAAACTCGTTTTATTCTATACCAAAGTAATGATTTTTAGAAAAAAATCTTCATTTTTCGATTTTATGTTTGACAAGCTCGCGCTTTTTCGGTATTTCTAAACACATCTTTTTCAAGGTAAAAATACAATGAAAAATAACCGCACTTTCACTATTACCACCATTATTATGACCATTACGACAATTAATGGGGCGGGTTAGTGCGTAGCAAACAGGATCAGGAAAACCCGCATTCAGTCTAGTGCGGGTTTTTTTAATATTTAAAAATCACAACATCTGAGGATATTATCATGCGCGTATTAAAATTTGGTGGCACTTCATTAGCCAACCCTGAGCGTTTCTCGCAAGCAGCTCAATTAATCGAAAAAGCTCATTTAGAAGAACAAGCAGCCGGTGTTTTATCCGCTCCTGCTAAAATTACTAATCATCTTGTAGCCCTCTCTGAAAAAGCCGCATTAAAACCAACCAACTGATACCCACTTTAACGAAGCCATTGAAATTTTTCTATAACATCATTAATGGTTTGCACGCTGAAAAATAATAAATTTGATCTTGCGGGTACCAAAGCCCTCATTGATGCAGAATTTGCCCAAATTAAAGGTTTATTAGAAGAAATTCGCCAAGCAGGTAAAGTAGAAGATAAGGTTAAAGCAACCATTGACTGCCGTGGTGAAAAAAATTATCGATTGCCATGATGAAAGCGTGGTTTTGAAGCACGCGGATACAATGTTCACATTGTTGATCCAGTTAAACAATTATTAGCACAGGGCGGTTACTTAGAATCTTCAGTTGATATTGAAGAATCTATAAAACGCGTTGATGCGAAAAGTATCGGAAAGGATAAAGTTGTCTTAATGGCAGGTTTTACCGCTTGTAATGACAAAGGCGAATTAGTGTTATTAGGTCGTAACGGTTCTGATTATTCAGCAGCTTGTTTAGCCGCTTGTTTAGATGCGTCTGTTTGCGAAATCTGGACTGATGTAGACGGCGTTTATACTTGTGATCCACGTTTAGTACCAGATGCACGTTTATTACCAAGCCTTTCTTATCGTGAAGCAATGGAGCTTTTCTTATTTTGGTGCGAAAGTGATCCATCCGCGTACAATTGGTCCATTATTACCAAAACAAATTCCATGTGTAATTAAAAAAATACGGGTAATTCATCTGCGCCAGGTTCTGTAATTGATGGCCATGTAAAATCTGAAGAGTTACAGGTTAAAGGAATTACTAACCTTGATAACGTGGCGATGTTTAACGTTTCAGGACCAGGTATGCAAGGTATGGTGGGAATGGCCGCTCGTGTCTTCTCTGCCATGTCAAAGCAGGGATTTCGGTCATTTTAATCACGCAGTCTTCTTCTGAATACAGTATTAGTTTCTGCGTACCAGTGAAATCAGCAGATGCAGCGAAAGCGATTTTAGAACAAGAATTTGCTGCAGAATTAAAAGCCCATGACTTAGAACCAATTGAGGTCGCAAAAGATCTTTCTATTATCTCTGTTGTGGGCGATGGCATGAAACAAGCTAAAGGTATCGCGGCTCGTTTCTTCTCAGCATTGGCTCAAGCGAATATCAGCTTAGTGGCAATTGCACAAGGTTCTTCTGAGCGTTCAATTTCAGCAGTTGTCGCACAAAATAAAGCGATTGAAGCCGTGAAAGCAACTCACCAAGCCCTTTTTAATAATAAAAAGGTCGTCGATATGTTTCTAGTCGGCGTCGGTGGTGTAGGCGGTGAGTTGATTGAACAAATCAAACAACAAAAAAAGAATACCTTGCAAAAGAAGGATATTGAAATCCGTGTTTGTGCCTTAGCGAATTCAACCAAAATGCTTTTAAATGAAAACGGATTGAATTTAGATAATTGGAAAGCCGATCTTGAAAAATGCAACCCAACCTTCTGATTTCGATGTGTTGTTATCTTTCATTAAATTACACCACGTAGTGAAATCCCAGTCTTTCGTCGATTGTACAACGGCTGAATCGGTTGCAGGACTTTATGCACGTGCGTTAAAAGAAGGCTTCCATGTGGTAACACCAAACAAAAAAGCGAATACCCGTGAATTAGCCTATTACCACGAATTACGTCGCAATGCACAAGCGAGCCAACATAAATTCCTATACGAAACTAACGTGAGGCGCAGGCTTACCGGTTATCGAAAACTTACAAAAACTTTATTGGCAGCAGGGGATGAGCTTGAGTATTTTGAAGGCATTTTATCAGGCTCACTTTCTTTCATCTTCGGCAAATTAGAAGAAGGACTTTCTCTTTCAGAAGTGACCGCACTTGCTCGTGAAAAAGGCTTTACAGAGCCCGATCCTCGTGATGATTTATCGGGGCAAGATGTGGCACGTAAATTACTGATTTTAGCGCGTGAAGCAGGGGCTAGAACTTGAGCTTTCTGATGTTGAAGTGGAAGGTGTGTTACCGAAAAGGCTTCTCTGAAGGTAAATCTGCTGATGAATTTATGGCAATGTTGCCACAATTAGATGCGGAATTTAAAGCACGCGTTGAAGCTGCGAAAGCAGAAGGCAAAGTATTGCGTTACGTAGGACAAATTAAAGATGGTCACTGCAAGGTATCAATCATCGCTGTGGATCAAAATAATCCATTGTATAAGGTGAAAGACGGTGAAAACGCCCTTGCATTCTATACGCGTTATTATCAACCAATTCCGTTGTTATTACGTGGTTATGGTGCAGGGTAACGCAGTGACAGCAGCTGGGCATCTTTGCGGATATTTTAAGAACATTACACCACTAAAAAGGACATAACATGTTAAGAATTTATGCTCCGGCATCGAGTGCCAATATTAGTGTAGGGTTTGACACATTAGGTGCAGCCATTTCACCGATTGATGGTTCATTATTAGGTGATGTTGTACAGATTGAGTCTATTCCAAGTGGTTTTGAGCTCGAAAGTGCGGGCTATTTTGTGCGTAAATTGCCAAAAGAGCCACAAAAAAATATCGTGTATCAGGCCTATGTACTGTTTAGTGAGCAATTAAAATTACGCAATGTGAGAGTCAAACCATTGCGTTTAACCCTTGAGAAAAAAATATGCCGATTGGTTCGGGATTAGGGTTCAAGTGCGTGCTCTATCGTGGCTGCATTAGTGGCATTGAAATAAATTCCACGATGAACCATTCTCAAAAATGGAATTGTTAGAAATGATGGGAGAGCTAGAAGGTCGTATTTCAGGTTCAATCCATTATGATAACGTTGCGCCTTGCTATCTTGGTGGTGTGCAATTTATGGTACAATCCCTCGGTAACATTTGCCAAAAACTGCCATTTTTTGATAATTGGTATTGGGTCTTAGCTTATCCAGGCATTGAGGTTTCAACCGCTGAAGCACGCGCTATTTTACCTAAAAGCTACACGCGTCAAGATGTGATTTCTCATGGTCGTCATTTAGGGTGGCTTTGTGCACGCATGTCACACGCATCAAGAAAATCTTGCTGCGATGATGATGAAAGATGTGATTGCAGAACCTTATCGTGAGGCTTTATTACCCAACTTCGCAGAAGTGAAAACAAGCTACTCGTGATTTAGGCGCGTTAGCGACGGGGATTTCAGGCTCTGGTCCCAACGATTTTCTCCATTGCACCCTGATTTACAAACCGCAACAAAACTGGCGACTTATTTAGAAAAATCATTATTTACAAAACAATGAAGGCTTTTGTGCATGTTTGTAAGGTCGATAATGATGGCGCGAGAGAGCTCGGTTAAATAACAAATCGCTTTTATCCCTCTTTTTATAAGAGGGGAATAACATTTTATTAAAACTCTATAATTAACGGATATACAATGAATTTGTACAATATCAAACACCCTGAAGAACAAGTGAATTTTGCGCAAGCAGTACGTCAAGGACTTGGTAAAGATCAAGGTTTGTTCTTTCCGGAAACGATCCCCGCTTTAACCAATATTGACGAGTTATTATCCTTACCATTGGTTGAACGTAGCCAAAAAATTCTTGGCGCATTAATCGGTGAAGAATTACCGAAAGCCACTTTAGATGCAATGGTGAAAAATGCGTTCACCTTTACGGCACCATTAGAAAAAGTGGAAGACAATATTTATGCCCTTGAATTATTCCATGGTCCAACTTTAGCATTTAAAGACTTTGGTGGTCGTTTTATGGCGCAAGCGCTCGCTGCAGTGCGTGGTGATGGCAAAATTACCATTTTAACGGCAACATCTGGAGATACCGGTGCGGCAGTTGCCCATGCATTTTATGGGTTGGAAAATATCAATGTGGTGATTTTATATCCGAAAGGCAAAATCAGCCCATTACAAGAAAAACTATTCTGTACTTTAGGTTGGGCAATATCCGCACTGTGGCGATTAATGGCGATTTCGATGCGTGCCAAGCGTTAGTCAAACAAGCATTTGATGATGCAGAACTGCGTCAAGCGATTGGTTTAAACTCAGCGAACTCCATCAATATCAGCCGTTTATTGGCTCAAGTTTGTTATTACTTTGAAGCGGTAGCTCAGTTACCAAAAGAAAAAAACGTGATAATGTCGTGGTTTCTGTACCAAGTGGTAACTTCGGTAACTTAACGGCAGGTTTAATCGCAAAAACATTAGGGTTTACCAATTAAACGCTTTATTGCATCAACCAATGCGAACGATACCGTGCCACGTTATTTAGAATCAGGTAACTGGGCACCTAAAGCGACGGTAGCGACGCTTTCTAATGCGATGGATGTAAGTCGTCCGAACAACTGGCCACGTGTAGAAGAACTATTCAAACGCAATGGCTGGAATTTAAGTGATTTAGGTTCAGGTATGTTAAGCGATGGCGAAACAGAAGAAACCTTAAAAGCGATGTACGCAAAAAGGTTATTTATGTGAACCACACGGTGCGATCGCCTCATCAAGTATTGAAAGATCAACTTAAATCGGATGAAACCGGCATTTTCTTATGTACGGCACATCCAGCGAAATTTAAAGAGTCTGTTGAGCGTATTCTTTCGCTCGATCTTCCATTGCCAGAAGCGTTGGATAAACACAATAAATTGCCATTACTTTCTGATGAAATGGATGACGATTTTGCACAATTACGTGCATATTTGTTGAAATAATAAAAAAGTGCGGTTGATTTTGACCGCACTTTTATTTTGTTACTCAAAAGGGCGGGATAAACGCCCTTTATTTTTTTAAGAATTAATCTTCTTTTCCTAAGATTTGATTCACTTCACTCTTATAGAGTACGGCTTTAGCACCGAAAATAGCCTGTACACCACCGCCGACTTCAAGCACATCAATCGCGCCTAATTTTTTCAATGTGGCTTTATCAACGGCTTTCACGTCCTTAACAGAAACACGTAAGCGAGTAATACACGCATCCACGTTTTCAATATTTTCAGCGTTACCTAATGCTGCAATAATTTTATGTGCATTTTCAGTCAGTGAACTGGTTTCTTGTTCTACATTTTCTTCGGTTTCTTCACCGCGTCCTGGGGTCATCACATTAAAGATGCGAATCAAGAAAACGAAAGAGAAATAATAGAGCAGAGCCCAAGGAATACCGACGAAAATGACACGCAACCAATGGGTGTTTTCATCACCTTGTAAGATACCAAAGAGCAAGAAATCAATAAAACCACCAGAGAAAGTATTCCCGATAGAGATATTTAAATAATCGGCAATAAAGAAAGATACCCCATCTAAGAATGCGTGGAACACATAAAGCCATGGTGCAACAAACAAGAACATAAACTCGATCGGTTCTGTAATCCCAGTAATGAAAGATGTGAGGGCTGCACCAAGGAATAAGCCGCCAATTTGTGCACGACGTTTTTTCGGTACACAGTGATACATAGCTAAACAGGCAGCAGGTAAGCCAAACATCATAGTATCAAAACGGCCGGCAAAGAAACGCGTCCCTTCAGTAAATAAACCATGGTGATTTGGATCCGCTAATTGAGCAAAAAAGATTTTTTGTGCCCCAACAATCATCTCGCCATTGACCATTTCCACACCACCTAATTCAGAATACCAAAACAGCGGATAAATCATGTGATGTAAGCCAACCGCACCAGATAATCGCATTAAGAAACCGTATAAGAATGTTCCAAAGGTTCCCATGGAAGCGATACTTTTACCTGCCGAGACGAGCCATTGTTGGAAAGTTGGCCAAATGAGGAAGAAAACCAATCCAACAAAAATGGCTGAAAAAGCGGTAACGATTGGCACAAAGCGAGAGCCGCCAAAGAAACCTAATACTTGTGGTAATTGGATGTTGTGATAGCGATTGTGTAATTTAACGGTAATCAAGCCCATCACCAATGCGCCAATCACACCCGTATCGATGCTTTTTACATCAGGAGAGAAAAATCGGAATTAATGCGGCAATGGTACCCGTCATAATGAGATAACCGACAACCGCAGCGAGAGCGGCAACGCCTTTGTCACGTTTGGCTAAGCCGATACCTAAACCAATACACAATAATAAGGCTAAATTGGCAAACACTACGCTACCGGCTGCTGACATGATCTGAAACAGGCCTTGCAGCGCCTCATTATTTAAAATTGGATAAGCTTGCACCGTTGCTTTATTGGAAAGTGCACCACCGATCCCGAGTAAAAGACCCTGCAGCAGGCAAAATAGCAATCGGCAACATGAATGCTTTACCGACTTGTTGAAGTTGTTTAAACATAGAACCTCCTGTGATTACTTTTTTGAAATGTAACGTATTTAAAGAGAAAAATCTGTGAAACCGCTCACAGTTTCAACCTAACACCTTGCTTTGATGAGTTTTAGCTTATGTTGGCGTGCGGTGGATTTCCTTTTATAATGCAAGAAAACTTGCGTGTTTATTCATTATTTTATGACAACTTTTATTGCCTACGCCAATATTCAGCAACCTTTTCCTTTTGATGAAATCCCTACGGATCTTGTCCCTGAAAATTTGTGTACTGAACCGCAGGGAAATTCTCGGATAACGCAACGTCATCAATGTCGTCGATTGGCGCATTTTTTACTTTGGCAGTTGCTAAAAAAAGCGGAAAATCAACCGCACTTTTAGGGCAAATTTATCGTACGCAAAGTGGTAGACCACAATTTCCCGTCGAGAATATTGATTTTAATATTAGTCACTCAGGGCGATTGGGTCGTTGTATTGCTGCATATTAATGAATCAGAGAAAAGTGCGGTCGGTATTGATATTGAATTTTCCAAAAAACGAAATTTTTCTGCACTCATGGCGCATTTTGCGCCACAAGCAGAGCAAGACTGGTTTGCTAAACAGGCTGATGAGGAGCAGGCTTTTTATCGCTGTTGGTGTTTGCGTGAGGCGGTATTGAAAATCACAAGGCGTAGGAATAGTGAAAACTATCAAGTGTGACGCATTTGCCAGAACCATTACAGATCTTTTCAGATTATTGTCCGAAAGGGGAGTTGCTTTTTACCGATGAATTACCTTTTTTTACTTTGCGGCATTTATTAATCAGTCAAAAAATCCAACCGCACTTTTATCAATGGAATGGAAAAAGAATTAGAAGAAAAAAATATAAAAAAATCCTTGATTTACCAAGTAAATGAATAAAAGAAAAATCCTTGAAAAATATTCAAGGATTTTTTTATTTTATAAAATTTGCATTGCCACTTGTATTTTCATAGACTAACCCCATTAATTTCGTTAAACTCATTAAAAATTTTAGACAAATGGAGAACGTAATGTCGCAAAACGGTCCAGATCAAGATCCTTGGGGTAAACCGGGACAGAGCAGCGGTCCAAAACAGTCAGATAATTCATCAGATAAGCAAAAATGAAAAATGGCTGGGGCTCGCGAGACAATAAAAAAATCAGGAACAATCACCACCAGATATTGAAGAAGTATTCAATAATCTGTTGAAAAAATTAGGTGGGGGTAATAAAAAAGGCGGTTCAAATAATACTTCGCCGAATATACCTTCATTCAATTTAGGTAAAATTTTACCGATCGCCGCGGTGATCGGAGGAATTATTTGGGGTCGCAAGCGGTTTTTACACCATTAAAGAAGCAGAACGTGGCGTGACGTTACGTTTTGGTGAGTTTCATTCTACCGTTCAACCAGGTTTGAACTGGAAACCGACCTTTATTGATAAAGTGATTCCAGTGAATGTAGAACAAGTTCGTGAGCTTAAAACGCAAGGTGCGATGTTAACCAAAGATGAAAACATGGTTAAAGTGGAAATGACCGTGCAATATCGCGTGCAAAATCCTGAAAAATACCTGTTTAGCGTAAGCAATGCGGATAATAGTCTTGGACAAGCGACTGACAGTGCACTTCGTTATGTGATTGGTCATATGACTATGAATGATGTGCTGACAACGGGTCGTGCCGTGGTACGTGAAGATACATGGAAAGCCTTGAACGATATTATCAAACCTTATGATATGGGACTTGAAGTGATTGACGTGAACTTCCAATCCGCACGTCCACCAGAAGAAGTGAAAGATGCTTTCGATGATGCGATTAAAGCGCAGGAAGACGAACAACGTTACATTCGTGAAGCTGAAGCTTATGCTCGTGAGAAAGAGCCAATCGCTCGCGGTGACGCACAGCGTATTATAGAAGAAGCTACAGCTTACAAAGATCGTGTTGTACTTGATGCGCAAGGGGAAGTGGAACGTTTACAACGTCTTCTACCTGAATTTAAAGCTGCGCCTGATTTGTTAAAAGAGCGTCTTTATATTCAAACCATGGAAAAAGTCATGGCAAATACGCCTAAAGTGATGTTAGATAGTAATAATGGTAACAATTTAACCGTATTACCATTGGAGCAATTAATGGGTAATAAAGCGACTAAGCCAGTGACCACTACTTCTGAAAGTGCGGTCAGTTCTGCGCCTGTTTCAACACAGGAACGTCGTGTAGAAACACAAGCGGTTCAACCGGTTCAACCAAATGAAGGCATTCGCCAAGGGAGATTTAACTAATGCGTAAATTCTTACTTCCGATTATTGTGGTGATTGCTGCGGTGCTGTATTCCAGCGTCGTGGTTGTAACTGAGGGCACTCGTGGCATTATGTTGCGTTTTAACAAAGTACAACGTGATGCAGAAAACAAAGTGGTTGTGTATGAACCAGGTTTGCATTTCAAATTACCTTTAATTGATAGCATTAAAGTGCTTGATGCGCGTATTCGTACCCTTGATGGTTCAGCTACTCGTTTTGTGACAGTCGAGAAAAAAGACTTGTTGGTGGATTCCTATGTAAAATGGAAAATCAGCGATTTCGGTCGTTTCTATACTGCAACGGGTGGTGGCGATTATAACCAAGCTGCAAGCTTATTAAGCCGTAAAGTGAATGACCGTCTGCGTTCAGAAATAGGTACTCGTACAATTAAAGATATCGTTTCAGGTACACGTGGTGAATTAATGGCAGGAGCGAAAAAGCGTTAAATTCAGGGCAGGATAGTACCTCTGAATTAGGGATTGAAGTCGTCGATGTTCGCGTAAAACAAATCAATTTACCGGATGAAGTTTCTTCTTCGATTTACCAACGTATGCGTGCAGAACGTGATGCGGTTGCTCGTGAACACCGTTCACAAGGTAAAGAAAAAGCAGCGTTCATTCAAGCGGATGTGGATCGTAAAGTCACCTTGATCTTAGCGAATGCAAACAAAACTGCACAAGAATTACGTGGTAATGGTGATGCGGCAGCAGCAAAATTATATTCTCAAGCTTTTGCCCAAGAACCACAGTTTTATAGCTTTATTCGTAGCTTTAAAAGCCTATGAAAGCAGCTTCGAAGGTTCAGGTAATATGATGATCTTGAAACCAGACAGTGATTTCTTCCGCTTTATGCAAGCGCCAAAGAAATAAACAAGAGATAATAAAAGTAAAAGTGCGGTTAGAAATAACCGCATTTTTTTATTGCTGAAATTTTAAAGGGAGAATTCTCATTTATAAAGTAAAAAACATCTTTAAATGCAATCAATCGAATCCATAGCCAAAAAGTCAGATTAAATCCACATAAAAATATAAGCCAATTTTTTTGGCATAATCACCTTACTTTTTAAGCTTTTATCTTTCTTTTTTTATATTTTATTGATCATTTGGAGGATTAGATGAAAAAAACTGATTATTGGCGGAGCAGCTATTGCAGTATTAGGGTTATTTTGGGTGTTGTGGGGTATCTACATCAATTTGATAAAGAGAATGCGACCCAACTTTTAATGGAAAAATCGCTATACTGGGCGAACAAGAAAAAGTGGCAAAAGCATTGTTTGATAACAGCTGCCAATATTGCCATAGTCCAAACACACCTCTTCCATTTTATTCAAAATTCCCGATTGTGGGTGACCAAATGCAATCGGATATTCAGAATGGGCTTAGAGCTTTCCGCTTAGATCGTTTAGTTGAAGGCTTAAAAGATCCGAGCAAATTATCCCAAGCTGATTTAGCAAAATTACAACGTGTACTAGAAAATAACGAAATGCCAATTGCTAAATTCAGACATCTCCACTGGGGAAGTAAACCAGATGAGCAAGAAAAAGTAGCGTTGCTTAACTGGATTCGTGAAGCACGTAAAATGTCTTTACCAAAAGAAACACCAAATGTTGATGCCGATCGTTTAGTTCAACCGATTCCAGACAGTATTGCGACTGATGAAGCAAAAGTCGCGTTAGGTCATGATCTTTACTTTGATGGACGTTTATCAGGCGATGGTTCTATTCAATGTCATACTTGTCACCAATTAGACAAAGGTGGTGTGGATAGACTTGATACTTCAACAGGTATTGATGGTAAAAAAGGCCCAATTAACGCGCCAACCGTGTTCAATGCCGCATTTCAACTTTGTTCAATTCTGGGATGGGTCGAGCGGCAGATTTAGCGGATCAAGCGAAAGGTCCTCCAACAAATCCAGTAGAAATGGGCTCGCACTCTTGGGATGACATCGTGGCACGTTTTGAAATGGATGAAGAGTTCAAAAAAGAATTCTTAAAAGAATATCCACAAGTGACGAAAGAAACCTTAACTCACGCGATTGGTGAATATGAAAAAACATTAATTACGCCAAATAGTGATTTTGACCGTTATTTGAAAGGGGATAAAACAGCCTTGACCGAACAACAAGTTCGCGGTTATGAGTTATTCAAACAACATAAATGTGATACTTGTCATACTGGCGTAGCAATGGGCGGACAATCTTATGAATACATGGGACTCTACGGCGATTACTTTAAAGATCGTGGTACGCCATTAACTGATGCAGATGAAGGTCGCTTTGCACAAACTAAAGATCCGTTTGATATGCATCGCTTCAAAGTGCCAACTTTACGTAATATCGTACTTACTGCACCATATTTCCATGATGCATCAGCAAAAGAGCTAAAAGATGCTGTGAGTGCAATGTTGAAATACCAAAGTAATGTGAAACAGCCTGCTCAAAAAGATGTGGAGGACATCACCTCTTTCTTAGAAAGTTTGACAGGTGAATTTAAAGGTGAAAAATTAAAATAATCTTTAAATGGCTAAATAGAAACGACCGTAAGTGCGGTCGTTTTTTTATGTGTTTTATTTTGAGATTTACTATAAAGCAAAACGATGAGTTTCTTTTCCCTTATTTTATGCTAAGTGTTTATCCTTTGTTTCCATAATAAACCAAAGTCCAATCAAACTTAATACGGCATTTAAGGTTAGATAAATTCCAACGCCTTTTAGACCGTAATTGGCATTCAGTGGCAATGTAATAATTGCTGCTACACTGGCACCGAATAAGCCTGAAATATTGTAGGTCAACGATGCACCAGAATAACGCGCATGTGTTGGAAACAATTCAGGTAAGAAACTCGCAAGGGGGCCGTATCCCATGCCAATTAACCCCATTCCTATCATCAAGAACCAAAATAAACTGGTAGTTGTTCCATTATCGAGAAAATATGGCAAGGCTAAGCCGAAAATAGCCACGCCAAAGGTTGTCCAAATTAACCAAATTCTTCGTCCAACGATATCGATATATTTGCCTGAAATAGCAATTGTAATGGCTAATGAAATCGCACTGCACATTAATAAAGCGGTAAAAATTTGTGGTGAGAAGCCTAAGCCCATTGTATAACCGGCTTCCGATACGGTTGGGGTAGATTTTGCATAAATTTGACTGAAAGCGATCATAATATAAAAGAGCACATAGCCTGCAATGCAGATCAGCATGCCTAAGAAGAACGGTTTGAAATGAGTAACGATCACTTCCATCATCGGTAAAGTTTTAGGTTTAGGCTTTTTAAGTGCAGCAATAAATATTGGTGCTTCAGTAAGTTTTAATCGAACATACAACCCAACGGCAACTAATACAAAAGAGGAAAGAAATGGAATTCGCCATGCCCAGTCAGTCATTGCTGCTTGTCCAAAAAGCGCGGTAATGAGTAAAAAGACACCATTGGCAAGTAGTAATCCTAGAGGAGCGCCTAATTGTGGAAAAGTGCCATACCAACCACGTTTTCCTTCAGGTGCATTTTCGATTGCCACTAATGCAGCGCCGCCCCATTCGCCACCTAAACCAATGCCTTGCCCGATACGGCACAAGCAAAGTAAGATGGTTGCCCATATCCCGATGCTGTCGTAAGTCGGTAATAAGCCGATCACTACGGTTGATATTCCCATTACTAACAGGCTCATAACAAAGGTATTTTTTCTTCCTAAGCGATCGCCAAAATGTCCGAATAATACGGCCCCCAGAGGACGAGCAATAAAAGTCAGTGCTAGTGTGGAAAGTGCAGCAATTTGGCCCGAAAGTGGGTCAGCAGCGTGGAAAAATTGATGATTGAAAACGAGCACTGCAGCCATGGTATAAATATAGTTATCGAAATATTCAATAGCGGTGCCAATCATTGTTGCCATTGCTACACGTTTCAACTATTTGGCTTATTCAGTGGTTGCATCCGCTTGCTTCCTTTAATGCTTTGGTGCTTGCCTTTATATCTTTGGCTTGACTGATTGCGGTTATTACCGCGATACCATCTGCGCCGTATTTTCGCAACGTTTTCACATGCTCCAATTTCACGCCACCAATAGCTACAAGTGGTTTTGTGATACCTGCTTTTCTCAAGGTTTGAATAAACGCCATTCCTAGAGTAGGTTTAGGATTTTCTTTTGACTGAGTCGGAAAAATTGGACCAATACCGAAATAATCGATTTCAGATAATTCCTCTCCGATTTTGGCTTCGTCTAAACGGTTGACTGACCAACCAATAATGAATGGTTTATGGGTTCTTGCTCGAATCGTTTTTACGGGCGTATCACTTTGCCCAACGTGAATACCATCCGCTTCAATTTCTAAAGCTAAATCAACGTTATCATCGACAATAAATGGCACATTATATCGACGACATAAGTCTCTGCACTTAATGGCTAAGGCTCGTTGTTCTGTTGGAGAATTTTCTAATGAGAATTTGCCTTTATCGCGAAATTGAAAACAGGTAATGCCACCTTCTAAAAGCTTGTCTAAGAACAGAAAGCAAGTTATCAGCTGGATTATCACCCTAAATGTCGGCAATCTTGTGTGCCTGCTACAAAAATAGAGCGGTAAAAATTTCTTGAATATTTTTCATCTTTCAATCCTTAAAAGGCGACTGTAAGCCCAATGATTAGTCGGTCCATGTCCATGACCAATATTCAATGGGTGAGAAATAGCTGCCGTAATAAAAATCTTTGGCTGTTTTGACTGCACTTTTTAGACGGCGCCCCTTTGGCTAATTCTGCCGTTAAGCAAGCTGAAAAAGTACAACCTGTGCCATGAGTATGTGGGGTATTGAAACGTGGACTTTCCAAAACAAAATGTTCACCATTTTGTAAAAGGATCCAATCTTGGCATTGCTGACTTTGTGAATTGAGTGAATGCCCGCCTTTAATAATCACATTCTTCGCACCTTGTTTTTGCAAGTCTAACGCGGCTTGTTGAATGCTGGCTGTATCAGAAATCTTAAAACCAGTTAAAGCTTCTGCCTCAGGAATATTTGGCGTAATCACATCGGCAAGTGGCAATAAATATTTGCTTAGTGCGGAAACCGCTTGTTGTTGCAATAAAGGGGCCCCACCTTTCGCAATCATGACAGGATCGATAACCAATGTGCCGAATGGACGATTTTTTAAGAAATCAGCAACGCATTCAATAATATCTGCTGTGCCAAGCATACCAATTTTGGCACTTGCAATCTGAAAGTCATTTTTGACTGCTTCCAGTTGTGCTTGAATCGTGTTCAGCGGAATTGGGTGAATATCAAATACCCCAAGCGTGTTTTGAGCAGTGACTGCAGTAATCACTGAGGTTCCAAATACACCTTGCATTTGAAAGGTTTTCAAATCTGCTTGAATGCCAGCGCCGCCGCCACTATCCGAACCAGCAATAGTCAATGTTTGTGGAATGTTAGACATATTTCACCTCCGCGTTTTGTTCTATTACATCAGGCATCAAGGTAGCTAATTCATCAAGTAAGCGAATTTGGAACTGACCGACTTGCGTGGTTAAGTTTTTAGCCGCAATCTCCCCGGCAACGGTGTAAGCGGCACAGGCTTCGATTGTTGCTGAAAAATGTTTTCCTTCATCAACGGCTAAAAATGCTGCACATACTGCACTTAATAAACAACCCGATGCAGTGACTTTTGGAAATAGCGGCGTACCATTATGGACTGTAGCCGTTTGTTGTCCATCGCTGATAATATCGATCTCTCCACTAATTAACACCGTACAGTCATAGCGTAGTGCAACACGTTGAGCGACTTTTGGTAGATTCGTTTTCCCTTGCCCCGCATCCACGCCTTTTGCTTGCCAGTCTTCACCTGCAATCGCCGCAAGTTCGCCAGCGTTACCTCGAATTAGGGCAAATTTTACTTCCGCCAATAACTGACGGACTGTTTCTTGTCGGTAACGAGTGGCGCCCACTCCAACCGGGTCAAGCACGACAGGAATTCCTATAGAATTAGCCGTTTTACCCGCTAGTAACATAGCATCTCGTTCTTTACCTATGAGAGTACCGATATTGATGGCTAATGCTTGGCTGATTTTCGGTATTTCAACCATTTCTTCAATATTAGCAGACATCAATGGTGATGCTCCTAAAGCGAGCAAACCATTGGCGCTAAAATTTGCCGCAACAATATTGGTAATATTATGAATCAATGGATTCTGTTCACGAATTTTTGATAAATAAACTGATTTCATTTTACCCCTCCATTTTTATGCTAAATCCAATCCCATTTGCCAAAATCCGATTTCCATTCGAGTGGCAGTGGTAAAAATCTGTTGAATATTAGTTAACTGAGAATCATTAAGTGGCTCACAAAGTGCGGTAAGAAAATCAACCGTTTCTTGTGCCGCTTGTTGATATTCAGGCGATGAATATGCGTCAATCCATGCTTGATAAGGATTGCTTGGTAGTTTTGGATAATTTTCTGTGATGTAGCGGGCGACTTGTGCGTAACCTAAAGCACAAGGCGTAACGGCTGCATATAGCTCTGGTAAGCCGCCCGTCATTCCACAATCAAGCAAGTAGCGTGTATAGGAAATGCATGCCGCACTTTCTGGTGTTTGGAATATTTCCTGCTCACTGATTTTCCATTGACGACAGTAATCCAAATGTAATTGGATTTCTTGGCAAAGAATGTCGAGCGTTTTACGTGGCATTTCCATATCAGTGAAATTTTTTGCCTTGAAGACGCCCAAGGCAAAAGCACGGCTGTAATGGAAAAGATAGATGTAATCTTGTTTTTAAATAGTGTTGAAAACAAGCTTTTGGCAAGGTGCCTTTTGCAAGTTGTTGCACAAATTCATGCTCAACATATTGCTTCCAATAAGGTTGCGCTTGCTGAATGAGTTGTTCAATCATCATTTTCCCTTACTGTAATTCGACAGCATAGTCTTTCAATTCAAGTGCTTTTGGAATCAAGCCTTTCTGATGCATAAATTCCGCCATTTGTTGATAACGTTTGGTATCTAATTGGTGAGGTTTGGTTGCTAATAAAGGCAGAGTATCTTTCCATGCTAATTGATTTAATTCCGTATTAAGTTCTTTTGGTTTATAGCTCACAAATGCTTGCCATGCGTCATTTGGGTTGTTTTGTAGGTAGGTTGTAGCTTGTTCAAGTGCGGTCAAAAAATCAGAAATTTTTTTAGAAGCAAGACTGTTTTTGTTAGCCACTAAAATCAATTCATCATAAGCCGGCACACCATATTGTTCTGGGAAAAATGCTAGGCCTTCTTGTTTTTCTAAATGGATCTGATTCAGTTCGAAATTACGGAATGCTCCGATGACAGCATCGACTTGTCCCGTTAAAAGAGAAGGGGAAAGTGACCAATTCACATTTACTAATTTTACGTCTTGATTGCTGAGTCCAATAGAGCGAAGCATTGTGTCGAGCAACACATCTTCAAAACCACTAACTGAATAGCCTACTTTTTTACCTTTCAGATCGGCAAGTGTTTTGATGTTGCTATTTTTAAGTACCACAACACTATTTAATGGGCTGGAAATCAGAGAGCCGACACGCACTAAAGGCAATCCTTCTGCGACTTGTTGATAAAGTTGAGGTTGATAATTAATGGCTAAATCCACTTTTCCTGCTGCAACTAATTTAGGCGGTAATGATGGATCAGCAGGTTCGATAATATCGACGTCTAAGTTATTTTTTTCAAAAAAACCTTTTTGTTGTGCCACGATGATTGCTGCGTGGTCAGGATTCACATACCAATCAAGCATTAAGCTGATTTTCTCTTTTGCTAAGCTGGTAAAACTGGCGGTGAGTCCAATTAAAATACTGAAATAACGGATGATTTTCTTCATTTTTGTCTCCTTGTGTCATGAAGAGTTAAACGTGCCAAATAAAACGGCGTAGTAGCCAATCGATGCTGAAATATAAACAAAGTGAAATTGCCACTAATATCAGCAACGCGGCAAACATTAAATCCACCTGCATACGAGCGTTGGCGTGGATCATTAAATAGCCAAGCCCTTCAGATGAACCCACCCATTCTCCGATTACAGCGCCAATTGGGGCGACAGAAACGGCAATACGAAACCCCGATGCAAATGCAGGCAATGCAGCAGGTAATCGCACTTTAAGTAATAAATGCAAAGGGGAAGGTTTTAACGTTTTGGCGAGGTCGAGCCAAGCTTGAGGTGTATTGCGTAATCCATCGTAACAAGCTGCTGTTACAGGAAAATAGATGATGAGTATGGCCATCAGAATTTTTGATGGCATGCCATAACCCAGCCAAAGTACGAGTATTGGGGCGATGGCAAAAACAGGAATTGCTTGAGAAATGACTAAAATCGGTAACAGTAATGATGATGTTTTAGGTGAAAAAGAGAGTAACAGGGCTGATGACAATCCGAAAATAAACCCCAACAATAACCCTAAGCCAATTTCAATTAAGGTGATTTGTGTATGTTGCCAAAGTAGTTCAGAATGCGAAGTTAATTGCAGCCATACAGCTTGCGGAGAAGGAAATATGTAATGGGGAAAATCACCAAATACGCCAATAAGTTGCCAAAGACACAGCAATATAATTCCAATAAAGAGCGGTTTAAGAAGGCTAAGTTTCATCTTTTTCCCTCTAATAACTCATTTAATAATTGCTGTTGGAGTATCCACAAATTTTCTTGGTTAAGTTCTCGAGGTGCTTTTACCTTCAGGTTTTATGACATCAGATAATGCTGGTTGATTAGGCTGCGGTGAGCGTAATACAAAAATACGCTGGCTTAAGCGTAATGCTTCTTGAGGATCATGTGTAACCAATAACACTGATTTATCTTTTAATAGTTCATGGGCCAAGTTTTGTAATTGGTAACGACTAATCGCGTCAAGGGCAGAGAAAGGTTCATCAAGTAAAACTAAATTAGCGTTTTGCATTAATACTCGAGCGAGAGCAACTCTTTGTTTCTGTCCTCCAGACAATTGAGTACAGCTTTTATGAAGATGTTCTGACATGCCTACTTGTTCAAGTAGTGCTTTTGCTTGAAGAGTTGTTTTTGTGGATTTCTTCCCAAATAGCATGTTTTCTAATTGGACGTTATCAATAATTGAAAGCCAGGGATAAAGAGTATCTTTTTGTGGTAGCCATGCCACTCGAATATTAGGATGAAAGATGATATTACCTTGAATCTTCCCTTGTATTTCAAGCCCTGCAATTAATCTTAAAAGCGTTGATTTACCTACACCAGAACAGCCAAGTAAACTCACCCACTCATTAGGCAAAAGCGTTAAGTCAAGGTGTTTAAATAGTACCAGCTTACCAAAAGCAAGACTAAGATCCTGAATATGCACCATAGTATTAACCTTACTGATTAATAACTAAAGGCTTTGAGAAAAAAGGATTGAAAATAGATATGAAGAATGAAAAGTATTTTGGCATATTAGTTTCCTACGTCAGTGCTAACTGTTTCAGGTTCACGGGTATCATCTCAGCCACTTTGTGGCACCCCGACTAAAGTTGAAAGCGATTGTATATCTCAATGTAGAATAAAAACAAGAATAAATTTCATTTGATGAGAGCGGTTCTCTTGTTTAGCGCTGATAACGCATACTTAATATGCTTGAATATAAAAAAGATGTAGACCGGCTCAAACTTAAGTTTGGATCTTTTGGGCTTGGAATGAGAAGAGCAATATAAGAATAAAATAATTATATTTTTCGTAGAAATACTTTCAGTATAAGAAATAACTAATAAAAATAAGCTTTTTAAAAAAATTAAAGTGAAAAAAATGAGATTGGATTTGGATTTGAAATTAAAATGGTGCCCGAAGCCAGACTTGAACTGGCACGCCTCGAAAGGCGAGGGATTTTAAAATCCCTTGTGTCTACCGATTCCACCACTCGGGCATCGAGTGATTAACTAACTGCGTGGTTATGGAGGCGTGTCCCGGAGTCGAACCGAGCTACATGGATTTGCAATCCAGTGCATAACCGCTTTGCTAACACGCCGTTAGTTTGGAGCGGGAAACGAGGCTCGAACTCGCGACCCCGACCTTGGCAAGGTCGTGCTCTACCAACTGAGCTATTCCCGCATACGCTGTTAGTGCGGTGCATTTTACGGGAATTTGAAATTCTGTCAATCGAAGATCTTAAAAAAAAATTCAAATGTTGAAAAAATCTTCGTTTCGGTTGAAATTACAGCAAAATTTAGCACAAGAATATAATTTTCACAGAGTTTTCAATTTCTACTTTTATCGAGAGTGGCTTTATGACAAAATTGGAGCGTTTTACTCGCCATTAAATAAAGAAAAGTGCGGTCAAGTTTTTGCATGTTTTAGAGGTAAATTATGACACAACAATATTCTATCGATACATTATTAGCCCAAGCGGGAAATCGCAGTGATGAGCGCACTGGTGCGGTTTCTACGCCAATTTATCTTTCAACAGCTTATGGCCACCACGGGATTGGTGAAAGTACCGGCTTTGATTATACGCGCACAAAAAACCCAACACGTAGTGTTTTGGAAGATACCGTAGCAAAATTAGAAAATGGTGATCGTGGTTTTGCTTTTGCTTCTGGTATGGCGGCAATTCAAGTGCTGATGAATTTATTTAAAGGTCCAGATGAATGGATTGTATCAAGTGATGTATATGGTGGAACTTATCGTTTATTGGATTTTGCCTATAAAAATAACAACAGCGTAAAACCCATTTATGTGAATACCGCTTCTTTAGCTGAAATTGAAGCCGCTATTACAGCGAATACAAAAGCGATTTTTATTGAAACCCCATCTAATCCATTAATGGAAGAGTGTGATGTGGCAGAAATTTCAAAATTAGCGAAAAAACACAACTTGTTAATGATTATAGACAATACTTTCTTAACTCCTGTGCTATCTCGTCCATTAGATTTAGGCGCGGATATTGTAATCCACAGTGGTACAAAATATATTGCAGGTCACAATGATAGTTTAGTTGGCTTGATTATTGCAAAAGGACAAGAGCTTTGTGATCGTATCGCCTATATTCAAAATGGTGCAGGTGCAGTACTTTCACCATTCGATTCTTGGTTAACCGTGCGTGGAATGAAAACCCTTTCATTGCGTATGAAACGCCATCAAGATAATGCGAAGGCGATTGCGGAATTTTTACGCGAACAACCACAAATTGATAGCGTGTTATATCCAAACAAAGGCGGTATGCTGTCTTTCCGTTTGAAAGATGAAAATTGGGTGAATACTTTCTTAAAATCAATCAAGTTGATTACCTTTGCAGAAAGCTTAGGGGGAACAGAAAGCTTTATTACTTATCCAGCAACCCAAACCCATATGGATATTCCAGAAGCAGAACGCGTCGCTCGTGGTATTACAAACACATTATTGCGTTTTTCTGTTGGTTTAGAAGATGTGGAAGACATCAAAGCCGATTTATTACAGGCCTTTACACAACTTAAATAATTAGTTTTTATCAATCGGACTAATCTGTGCAATTCAATGTGCCTTGTGCTATTATGCATAACATCAATTAACGCTAGGTGTTGATTTGTCAGCACCTTATTAAATAAGGAAACAAAAATGAGCGAAGTATTACATATTAATGATGCAGATTTTGAAACTGTGGTTGCGCAATCTGATATTCCTGTATTAGTGGATTTCTGGGCACCTTGGTGTGGCCCTTGCAAAATGATTGCGCCAATTTTAGATGAAATCGCACCTGAATTCGCAGGTAAAGCAAAAATCGTTAAAATCAACGTAGATGACAACCAATTAGTGGCTGGTCAATTTGGTGTACGTAGTATCCCAACTTTGCTACTTTTCAAAAATCGCCAACTTGTCGCAACACAAGTGGGTGCATTACCAAAAAATCAATTATCGGCGTTTATTAATCAACACCTATAATTGAGTTATTAAACATAAAGAGCGGTCAAAAATAGCGATGTTTTTGACCGCTCTTATTTTTTCTCTCGCCAATAAGTGGCAAAACGAGGTTTTCCAGAATTAGTTAATCCACGATATTTGTAGGTAATCGTGCTACCAATAGGCGGTGGATTTTCTCGCTCACTCAGATTAAATCCTGAACCGATTTTGAATTTTCCACGATGATTTTCACAGGTGAGCGATCCGAGTATATTCTCAAATTGTCCTTTCCCTTTGTGATGTGCTATCACGGTGCATTCTTCATCATAAGTATTTTTTAACTTTAAAATTTGTGTACTGCGTTTTCTTTCGTAAGGTGCATTAGGATTACGTAACACAACACCTTCACCTTTTTTCCTTTCAATTTCATGTAAATACTCGAATAAATGTGTTTTATCTCGTATCGGAATTTGCGGAATAATCTTGATATAAGGAGTAGGGTGATCTTTCAAATAATCTTCTAAGTTTTTGAGGCGTTCAAAGAGATTTCCTGAGGCATTCGGTACATCAAAAACATAAAGTGTTAATTTTGCCCAATTATCACCTTTAAAGGATTTTGTGATAGAAGCAATTTCTTCAAATTGATTACGTTCACTAAATATCTCACCATCAATGGCAAAAGGCGGAAATTGAGCGGTAAAATAGGTCGGTGCGGGCAAGGGCAGTCCTTGACGACTTAATAATGTTTTGCCATCCCAATAACCTCGTACCCCATCTAATTTTTCTGACATTACCCAACCTTGAACATCTTGGTTTTCATAAGTGTCTAATAGCATTAAATCATGCTCATTCGCCCAGGTTATTTGGCTGAATAGGAGGCAAAGTAATAAGTAAATCGCTCTCATGATGTTTCCTTTTTAAATTTATTGAGTTTTAAAAAGTGCGGTCATTTTTTACAGCGTTTTTAATTGAATCTGTGATTCGTATCGCAAAATAATGAGAAGTAAGCTGAAAAATAGAGAGATAAGAAAGAGCGCTAGATTATTTGAAATGAACGCTATACAATGCCAACGCGATTTCGAATTTTAATTTTTAAGGAGAATAAAATGTATTTTGATCAAATTAAAGCTGAGCTTGTGGAAGCACAAGACGTACTAAATAAGTTTGTTTCAGATGATAACAACATCAAACTCATTGAGAAAGCGGCTAAATTATTAGCAGAAAGCTTTAAAAATGGCGGTAAAGTATTATCTTGCGGTAATGGTGGTTCTCACTGTGATGCTATGCACTTTGCAGAAGAACTCACTGGTCGTTATCGTGAAAACCGCCCAGGTTATCCTGCGATTGCAATTTCAGATGTGAGTCATTTAAGCTGTGTAAGTAATGACTTTGGTTATGAATATGTCTTCTCTCGCTTTGTGGAAGCTGTCGGTAAAGAAGGTGATGTTTTATTTGGCTTATCGACATCAGGCAATTCTAAAAATATCTTAAATGCGATCGAAGCGGCGAAAGCAAAAGGCATGAAAGTGATTGCGATGACTGGTAAGGATGGCGGTAAAATGGCAGGTTTAGCGGATGTTGAAATTCGTGTGCCACACTTTGGTTATGCAGATCGTATTCAAGAAATCCACATCAAAGTGATCCATATTTTAATGATGCTAGTTGAATTTGAGATGGCGAAAGAGGCCTAATTCGCGATAAGTGCGGTTTAAAATTCAATGATTTAAAGATCCCAAAAAACTTTTTGGGATTTTTTTATCAAAAACGCTTGCATAATTAATCATTAAAAAGTAATATTTATTCATTCTTAAAGATCGAGAGAGGATAGCAGTAAACTTAGTATGGCGATTAGTGTTAAAAATTTGAATTTCTTTTATGGTTCATCACAGGCATTGTTTGATATCAATCTTGATGCACAAGAAGGCGATACCGTGGTGTTACTTGGACCAAGTGGCGCAGGAAAAAGTACGTTAATCCGTACATTAAATTTATTAGAAGTGCCGGCCTCTGGCAAATTGCATATTGCGAATAATCATTTTGATTTATCTCAAGCAAATAATAATCCGAAAGCCATTCGTCAACTTCGTCAAGATGTCGGCATGGTATTTCAACAATACAATCTTTGGCCGCATTTGACGGTGATTGAAAACTTGATTGAAGCGCCCCAAAAAGTATTAGGCATTAGCGAAGAAGAAGCGAAAAAAGATGCATTAGAACTTTTAAAACGTTTACGTTTGGAAGAGCATGCTGATCGTTTTCCGCTTCACTTATCAGGCGGTCAGCAACAACGTGTTGCTATTGCTCGAGCATTAATGATGAAACCACAAGTGTTGCTGTTTGATGAACCAACGGCAGCACTGGATCCTGAAATTACAGCTCAAGTGGTTGATATCATTAAAGAACTTCAACAAACAGGTATTACTCAGGTGATTGTGACCCACGAAGTGAATGTGGCACAAAAAGTGGCGACCAAGGTCGTCTATATGGAACAAGGTAAGATTATTGAAATGGGCAGTGCAGATTGCTTTTGATAATCCAAAAACCGAACAATTTAAACAATATCTTTCACACTCAGAATAAGGAAACACAACATGAAAAAAATTACTTTTTAAGCGCAATGTTAATGGGCTCAACTTTTTGCTGCAAATGCACAAGAAATCACTTTCGCGATGGAGCCGAGCTACCCGCCATTTGAAACAACAAATGAAAAAGGTGAAATTATCGGTTTTGATGTGGATGTAGCGAATGCAATTTGTAAGGAAATCCAAGCGACTTGTAATTTCAAAAGCCAATCTTTTGATGCATTAATTCCAAGCTTGAAAGCAAAAACGTTTTGATGCAGCAATTTCTGCAATGGATATTACTGAAGCACGTGCAAAAACAAGTTTCATTTTCTAATGCGTATTATGACAGCACAGCAAGTTATGTCGCTTTAAAAGGCAAAGCAGATTTAGCTTCAGCAAAAACAATTGGTGTTCAAAACGGAACAACATTCCAACAATATACTGCAGCAGAAACCAAGCAATATAATGCAAAATCTTATGCAAGCTTACAAGATGCGATCTTAGACTTAAAAAATGGTCGTATTGATATCATCTTTGGTGATACCGCCGTATTGTCTGATATGATTTCTAAAGAGCCTGAAATTCAATTTGTTGGCGAGAAAGTGACTAACAAAAAATATTTTGGTAATGGTTTAGGTATCGCGGTGAATAAATCAAGCAAAGAATTGCTAGAAAGCTTAAATAAAGGTTTAGAAACCGTGAAAGCAAATGGTGAATACCAAAAAATCTATGATAAATGGATGACAAAATAATCTATGTTTTATGATTATCTTACATTAATTGGACATGCAGCCCTAATGACCTTAGGGCTTGCTATTAGCTCGTTAATTGTCGGTTTATTGCTCAGTATTATTTTTACAGCTTTAGAAGCGAATAAATATGTCTTTATTGCAAAACCAGTTTCTGTTGTGATTGCTTTATTGCGTGGTTTACCGGAAATCTTGGTGGTTCTACTGATTTATTTTGGTTCAACCCAAGTCGTAGAAATGCTGACGGGTGAGTATATTGAATTCAGTGCCTTTGGTTGTGGTGTATTTGCATTGTCTTTGATTTTTGCCTCTTATGCTTCACAAACCTTACGTGGTGCGATCCAAGCTATTCCAAAAGGACAGTGGGAATCAGGTGCCGCTTTAGGATTAAGCCGACCTTATACTTTCATTCATTTGATTATGCCGCAAGTATGGCGACACGCCTTACCGGGCTTAAGCAATCAATGGCTCGTGTTATTAAAAGATACGGCGTTGGTGTCGTTAATTGGTGTCGATGATTTAATGCGTCAGGCTGGGTATATCAATACTAACACTCATGAGCCTTTCACTTGGTATGGTATTGCTGCATTAATTTATTTGGTGATTACGTTGATCAGCCAAGTAGGTATTCGCAAATTAGAATTACGTTTCACTCGATTTGAACGGGGAGTCGAATAATGTTTCAAGAGTATTTAGCAGTCATTGCTCAAGGTATTCCGACTAGCCTGTTACTTACGGTTGTCGCATTGTTTATTGCCTTTTTCCTCGCATTGGGCTTAACCTTTTTGCTTTCTATTGGCACTAAATTAGTGAAAAGTGCGGTCAATTTATTCCTTGTTTTATTTACAGGTACCCCACTTTTAGTGCAATTTTTCTTAATTTATGCAGGTCCAGGACAATTCCAATGGTTGGTGGACAGCCCATTATGGGGATTATTCTCCAACGCATGGTTCTGTGCAGCATTAGCTTTAGCATTGAATAGTGCCGCTTATTCAACCCAATTATTCCATGGCGCAGTAAAAGCGATTTCTAAAGGTCAATGGGAAAGCTGTGCAGCATTAGGTTTAAGTCGTATGCAGACGTTAAAAATCCTAATTCCTTATGCATTAAAAACGTGCACTTCCTTCTTATACCAATGAAATTATCTTGGTATTTAAAGGTACGGCGTTGGCTTCTACCATCACGATTATGGATATCATGGGATATGCACGTCAACTTTACGGTACCGAATATGATGCACTCACTATCTATGGTATCGCAGGTGGTATTTATCTCATCATTACCGGTATTGCTACTTTATTACTCCGTCAGTTAGAAAATAAAGTGTTAGCATTTGAACGTATTGATACCGCCAAAAGCATAAAGTGCGGTCAAAAATAGAAACAAATCGGGCAGTTTAAAAAATTGCCCGATTTTTATATGATTAAAGGAAAATATTTTTATTTATGAGGCAATTATGTCCGAATCATCTTCCCTAAAATTCCATCTTGAACTATTACGTTTAATTCCGAAAAACTATTCCATCAGCTCATTAGAACTTCGAGAGAAATTGCTCGCATTAGGTATTGAGCGCGATTTTGCGCAGTATTCAGCGTGCACTGAATACGTTATGTCAGCAGTTTGAAATTGATTGCAATACCAATGATAAGCCCTATAGCTATCGTTGGAAGCCTGATGCAAAAGGCTTAGATATGCCTATTTTAAACGAACAGCAATCGTTAGTGTTGATGTTGGCAAAGCAATATTTAGCTGGCATTTTACCGGCCAATATTATGCAATCGATGGAGGGGTTCTTTAAGCAAGCGGATTACAATCTTGCTTATGAACCGCATAAAAAAGGGGCTTCAGAATGGCTCAATAAAGTGGCTATTGCACCAACTAGCCAACCATTGTTGCCAGCAAAAATTGATCCTGAAATTTTTAAGCAAATTAGTACCGCACTTTATCAAAACCGCTTTTTAAAAGTTCATTATCGTAGCATTCATGGCAAGGAACATAAGGCTAACGTTAAGCCTCTAGCCCTTGTTCAGCAAGGCCCTAGCAGTTATTTGGTGGCAGAATATGAACATGGCGATATTTTACATTTAGCCTTGCATCGTTTACTTGAAGTGAATGTCAGCACAATGCAATTTGAACGCCCGAAATTTAATCTAAAAGCTTATGTTGAAAGCCAAAAATTTGGCTTTAGTTCTGGTAGAAAGATTCGTTTAACTTTCCGTATTGATAAAAAAACAGGTGGATTTTTAACAGAAACACCATTATCAACTGATCAAACGGTAAAAGATTATGGCAGCGACTATGAAATTTCCGCGACCGTGATTGAGAGCGCCATGCTTGAATGGTGGATTGCCCATTTTGGTGAAGATTACCAAGAAATTGACCGCACTTATTTAGACGAAAATACCTAACGACATAAATTGTCGCTTCATCTTTTATCATTAAGCCATCAACAGAGAGGGCATTAAAATGAAGAAAATTGTTTATATTGATATGGATAATGTGATGGTTGATTTTCCGTCTGGAATTGCAAAAATTAGATGAGAAAAACCAAGCAAGAGTATGAGGGGCGATATGATGAAGTCGAGGGCATTTTTAGCTTAATGGAACCCATGCCAAACGCGATTTCTGCGGTTCATAAATTGATGAAGAAATATCATATTTACGCACTTTCTACCGCGCCTTGGCATAATCCATCAGCTTGGAGCGATAAAGTAAAATGGATCCAGCGTTATTTTGGTGAAGAAAAAGGCTCGGCATTATACAAGCGGTTAATTTTATCTCACCATAAAAACCTGAACCAAGGCGATTATTTAATTGATGATCGTACTAAAAATGGGGCAGATAAATTCGAAGGCAAACACTTACACTTTGGTACTGAACAATTTGCTAACTGGAACTGTGTGCTATCTTACTTAGATTGCGGACCTTTTACGCCTAGTGATATTTTGCAAGATTGCTTGAAAAAGCCAGCCGCCATCGTGCAAGTTGAAAATGAAGAGCAAAGTCGAATCATTGGTGCTTTTGCCGATCGCTATAAATGGCAAGTGTTTAATTTGGCATGTGTTTATGCAGATGAAACAGCAACCGAACACAAAACGGTCTATTTAATTATCAGCCCTTATCTCAGTGATGAATTTAAAATACGTATTGAAGCAATGAGTGCCCATATTCAAGCCGAATATGACGTGTTATTACGTTCAAAATCACAGCTAAAACAATATTTCCAACGCCTTTTCGATAAGCCATTCTTACATATTGAAAGCTACGCTTATCAACCACTTTATAAAGCGGGGAATATATTTGGCATGATGGCGAGAGATAGACAGATTGATGAAATTTTAGGACAAAAAGGAGCCTGAAAAATGACTTTGGAAAAGAAACCAATTTGCGTGGTATTAACGGGAGCTGGAATTAGTGCTGAAAGTGGTATTCCTACTTTTAGAGCGGAAGATGGCTTGTGGGCTGGGCATAAAGTAGAAGAAGTTTGCACGCCTGAAGCCTTAAAGAAAAACCGTGCAAAAGTATTGGCATTTTATAATGAACGACGTCGTAATGCTCAAGCAGCAGAGCCTAATGCAGCACACTTGGCTTTGGTTGAATTGGAAGCGTTTTATGAAGTTCATATAATCACTCAAAACGTGGATGATTTACATGAGAGAGCGGGAAGTACTAACGTACTCCATTTACATGGTGAATTGAATAAAGCTCGTAGCAGTTTTAATACCGATTACATTGTTCCATGTTTGGGGGATCAACTATTAGAGGATAAGGATAATCACGGTCATCCAATGCGTCCACATATAGTCTTTTTTGGGGAAAATGTACCCATGTTTCCTAAAGCAGAAAAGTTAGTGAAAAAGGCAGATATTGTGATTGTTATTGGCACTTCATTACAGGTTTATCCAGCTAATGGATTGGTAAATCTCGCTCCATATGGTTCACTTATCTATTTGATCGATCCTAATCCCAATACAGGGTTTGTTCGTAAGAAAGTGACTGCAATCAAAGAAAAAGCGGGTGAGGGCGTACCGAAAGTGGTCGCCGAGTTATTGGATAAAATTAAAAAATCATAGAAAATCGACCGCACTTTTTACATAAATAATAAGTTTTGTATCGCTATACTACATAACTGATGAATTAACGGGAAACATATGCACCCAGTAATTGAATTTTATTTAGAACAAAGAAAAAGCCAGCATAATTTATCTTTTGCAAGATATGTGGGCAATGCCCAAAAGAATGATTGGTGATGCTTATTTATATATTCCTTGGCTTTTTACCTGTCACTGAAAAGTTCCAAATGGAATCGTTCAGTACCAGTTTTTTTAATGAAGAAGATCTGGCTATTTTTTTATTGGAGATGAAGCAATTCAAAAATAAATATTTACATTCTATTGATTTTATTTTGGATTATTTCAGTTTATACCGTGAATGCAATCAAATTTTTCCCTAAATCAGAATTAACGGAGCGAAAAGTTTGGCTACGGAATATTGGGCATGAAAGTAAGAAAATTTCTCGCATCATTCGTAGTTTAAATTATTGCGGCCATCCAGAACTAGCCAAAAGTTTACAACAACTGGCGATAAAACTAGGTCAAGAAAAAAGGTGTAATTCAAGAAGAAACCATAGGGATTTGGACGAATCTACTTAAATAATGAGGATAGAATAATGGTAACAGATGAATTTAGAAAAAAATAGCGGTATCTTTTGCTGGGGGGCGATGGTGGAAATCCTAAGTCTGAAGTATGGTTTTGCGGGCTAGAATGGGGAATTGGTGATGAAGCTTCTCCTGATGATTTTTTTATGAGAAATTTAGTTTAAGCCCGAAATTAATACCGCATTCTTGGATAGAGGATGATTTTGATGGTAGTTGGACTACTCAATATAATCGGAAAAATATGTTGGTTTTTGTGGTACTACTACAATTTAGATTGGAAAAAAATGGAGAAAGTACGGACCATTTTGTTAGAACATACAATGTGCTTTACCCACAAGGTATTGGTTTCAAGTTAAATATGTTACCAATCAATTTTAAAAATAGAGCATCGATTAAATGGAATGAACAATTTATTAAGATGACTGGATTTGAAACATTCGATGAATATAGAGAGTGGTGCGTTCAAAATCGCGGTGCTTTTTATCGTCAACTTATAGATGAATGTAATCCTAAAGTTATTATTTGCACAGGAGTCACTGAAAAAGATAACTTCTTTAAGTTTTTACTGAGAAGCTTTATATGAAACTAAAGCATTGGAAGAATTTAATATCTTCTATCGCAAGTATAATGATACTTTAATTTGTGTTTGCCCATTTTTTTTGGTGGCCCAAGTGGTATTAATTCTTACGATAAAAATGGAAGCATTAGTGGAGTCAGTAAAGAATTATGTAAATAATTTTTTTAAGTTTAACGTTGATAGATAAATAGCGACTTTGGTCGTTATTTATCTTTCTTAAAGCTATGTGCATATCTTGGTAAACTACTGAGAAATCCTCGGTAGTTAAATAGTCATCAAGCTTAGCTTTATTAAAAAAATATTTTTAAAAGTGTAGGCAGATATTATCTGAACCAGTCCTAAAAATAACCGCTTGTAATATTCGCTAACGACACGAACTGTCGCTTCCTTCCATATAATTTTTTCCATAAAAGAGAGATTTTTTACTTTTTACAACACTCTTAAGCCCTTTTTATAGAAACAACACAGGAGAAAACTTATGGCAATGAAAGTGACTTTTAAACGCGATCCGCTTTTTGAGGATGTAAAAAAATTTGTGCAACAACAAAAGTTTGCCTCTTGTTCGATGATTCAACGCAAATTTAGTTTGGGCTTTAATCGAGCAGGGCGAATTGTAGAACAACTAGAAGAAGCTGGAATTATTTCACCAATGAAAAATGGACAGAGAAAAGTATTATGAAAAATGACTTAAATTATGCAGTGGAACTTATTCAAAAGGCTGATGGCATTTTAATTACTGCCGGGGCTGGAATGAGTGTGGATTCAGGTTTGCCGGATTTTAGAAGTGTCGGCGGATTTTGGAATGCCTATCCAATGTTTAAAGGCCGTAATATCAATTTCCAAGATATTGCGACACCATTGGCTTATGAAACTCATCAAGAGTTAGCTTATTGGTTTTATGGGCATCGTTTGTCGCAATATCGTGCAACAAGCCCGCATGATGGCTACCAGATTTTAAAACGTTGGGCAGAAAGCAAACCGCATGGTTATTTTGTTTTTACAAGCAATGTGGATGGGCATTTTCAGAAAGCGGGGTTTGAAGAATGGCGCATTTATGAAGTACATGGCACATTAGAGCGTTTGCAGTGTGTTTATAATTGCCGCGATTTGAGCTGGTCAGCAAAAAGAATTTCAACCTGTGGTGGATAACGAAAACTTGCGCTTATTGAGTGAGCCGCCTCATTGCCCTTATTGTCAGCGTTTGGCAAGACAAAATGTGCTTATGTTTGACGATTATTTTTACAGCAGTAATTATCAAAATTTAAAACGAAATAAGCTCGATTTATGGTTAAAAGAAGTGCAAAATCTCGTCGTCATCGAACTGGGCGCGGGGAAAGCCATTCTAACTGTGCGTCGATTTTCTGAACGTACGGCAAAAGCAAAAAAGGGCGGATTTATCCGTATTAACCCACAAGATTCAGGCGTGCCGAAAATGCACTTTTTAAGTCTAGAAATGAAGGCGTTAGATGCGCTAAAAGCGATTGATCGCCTTCTAAATCCTTCTCAACAAGCGGTTGAATAATGGAAAAATTTTGCGAAATTACCTTCTGTCAACAAATTGGCAGCAACAAGCGACACAACTAAGATGCCCTTTTTTTAATGGCGAGGCGGTGTTTCAATATAAACTCAAAACGGCTGAAAAAAACGCCTTGAAAACCGACCGCACTTTATTGTGGGCGTGGCAGACGGTATTTCCAATAGCAACCGACCTGAAAAAGCGAGCAAGTTGGCAATGCAATTATTAAGCCAAATGGAAAGCATAAGTCGTCAAACGATCTACGATTTACAATCCAGTTTATCAGCAGAATTGGCTGAGGATTATTTTCGGTTCGGCGACCACGTTTGTGTCTGCTGAAATTGATCAAATAACCCGTAAAGCCAAAATTCTCAGCGTAGGAGACAGTCGTGCTTACATAATTGATGCGCAAGGTAAATGGCAACAAATCACACAAGATCATTCTATTCTTTCTGAATTATTAGCAGATTTCCCCGATAAAAAGAGGAAGATTTTGCTACGATTTATGGTGGAGTTTCTTCTTGTTTAGTCACCGATTATTCCGAATTTCAAGATAAAAATTTTTTTATCAAGAAATTGAAATTAAACAAGGGGAAAGTTTATTACTTTGCTCTGATGGATTTAACAGATGGCCTTTCAGACGAAATGCGCAAAATTTGGCAGAAATATTCCGATGACAAAGCTCGCCTCACGGTTTGCCGCAAGATGATTGAGAAGCAATCGTTTTCGGATGATTTGTCGGTTATAATCTGCGCGTTTTAACTTAAATGAAGGAGCCTCTATGGCAAGTAATATTAACCAAGTTGTTGATTCCTTAATTTCTATCAATCAAGTGATAGAAAATTTTAGATTACAACGTGAAAAAACTGAACTATACGACTCGAATCGTTTTAATCCGTTTCAGTTTATGCGAACGGATGAGATGGGGTTATCAAAAATTCTTGCCTTTTTGCTAGATCCTAAAGAAGCTCATGGGCAAGGGGATTTGTTTTTAAATAGTTTTCTGAAGTATATTGAAAAACATAACTTCCTAGCATACGACAATATTCAGGTGTGTGTTGAAAAAACTACAAGTAAAAATCGTCGTCATGATATTTTTATTGAGGGATTTTTAAATAATAAACGTCGTTGGATCGTTTCAATTGAAAATAAGTTGAGATTTGCCAGTGACCAAGAAGAACAGTTAAAAGATTATCGAGATGATTTGGAGGGATATAGAGAAGTTGAATACTGTCTAATTTATCTTCCAGTTTTTAAGGAACCTCCTTCTGAAAACTCCATTGAAAAAGATAAATGGGAAGAGCTAATCGGTGCTAAAAAAAGCTATCTTACTGTCAGCAAAAGATTTGGTTGATTGGCTAGATAACACATTAATTATAGCACCAGCAGTTAAACAATTTATTCAGGATTTAAAGAAATTTTTGAGTGAGGAACTTATGGGAAATACTGAAACTAATAATGAATTGGTTAATTATTTAATGAAAAAAATAATGATGTTTTATATTCTGCATTAAATGTTATTGCTTCACGTGAACAACTTTATGAAAAATTAATGACTATGTTGGTAGAACAATTACAGACTAGATTTGAATCTAATTACAATAAACTAAAAGATTATGGGTGGAAATGTAACTCTAATGGTGATATTGATGCTAAATATTTTGGTATTTTTTTATAGATCAAGGCGATACATCTTGGGGAGTTGGCATTGAATTTGATACAGCTGATTTAAGAGATGGGTATTATGGAGTGTATTGTCATAAAGATGAAAATGAGGAGTTATATGATCTAATATGGAATATTTTTGATAAAGCCAAACTAAGAACTCGTTTTAAATATACAAGGTTTTGGGTTATGTGGCGATGGCTAGATGGTCAGTTGATAAATTGGGATTCAGAAATTCTAAAAATTCCTAATGGCGAATTAGCTGAACAAATTTTTTTGAGTTATGGAAACCCTTATTAAATACCATTACAGACAATCTAGATAAAAATAAAAAAAGCTGAATATTAAAAAAATTCTAACGACACCTTTTTGTCGCACCTCTCACTAAAAAATACTCCTTACTAACCCAGTAAGGAGTATTTTTTTATGTCTAAATATCAGTTAAACCCACCGACAGTGTCTTCTTATACTGAAAATATGATGCTCAAAATTTTATTTGAGCATAAAGGTTTTTCCGAAGTGTTTCGGGAGAGTAGTTGGCGAAGTGATGAAATTGCCAGTGCGTTTGGGCTGCCTGAAGAATTAGAGAATGATAAAAATTTACGCACAGTTGCTCGTCGGCTTTTAAAAGAGCGGTATAAAACACTCCAAAAATCCACCGCACTTTTACCGGAGTTATGGAAACAGGCGTATGAAAATTTGACAACGTTGGCAGAATTTTTGCAGCTGAATCCCGTTGAACAGGAACTTTTCCGCTTTGCCATGCACTTACGTAGTGAAGGACCTATGCAAGATTTGTTTGAATGCTTGCCGAAATCGGATTTACAAAGAACGGCTGCGATCATGGCGGATTTACTGAAACAGCCGAAAAATGAGATTCTGTCCGCCTTAAAGAAAGGTAGTAAACTCGATGCTTATGGGCTAATTGATCGGAATTATCGCCTAGATGGTGTGCAAGATTATTTAGCGTGGGGCGAAACTTTAGATTTTGACGAATTTGTAACACAGCCTCTAAATGAATATGCGCTGTTGAAATCTTGTACAGAAATACCTCAAGTGCCAAGTTTGCAACTGGATGATTTTTTACATATTGCTAGCATGAAAGATATGATGTTGACTTATTTACAACAGGCACTAAAACATCATCAGAAAGGCGTGAATCTTTTAATTTATGGCGTGCCAGGCACCGGTAAAACTGAATTTGCCGGGTTGCTTGCTCAGGCATTGGAGATTTCGGCGTATAACATTACTTACATGGATTCTGACGGTGATGTTGTGAAGGCAGAGCAACGTTTGAATTACAGTCGTCTTGCTCAAACGTTATTGAACGGCAAGCAGGCACTTTTAATTTTTGATGAAATTGAAGATGTGTTTAACGGCTCGTTTATGGAGCGTTCTGTTGCACAAAAAAATAAAGCATGGACAAATCAGTTGCTAGAGAATAATAACGTGCCGATGATTTGGTTATCCAATTCTGTAAACAGTATAGATGTGGCTTTTTTTGCGTCGTTTTGATTTTGTGTTTGAAATGCCGGATTTACCGTTGAAAAATAAATCGGCGTTAATTTCGCAGTTGGCAGGCGGTAAATTAACGGCGGAATATGTGCAACATTTTGCCAAAGTGCGGTCACTTTCGCCGGCGATTTTAACGCGCGTGTTCAGTGTGGCAAATACAGTTGATAACGGCAAAAAAGCTTTTCCTGAGATCTTGCTTACGCTATTTAATGAAACCTTACAGGCACAAGGTAAAAAGAAAAATTGAGCCGTTGGTGGAAAGTAAACTGAGTTATCAGCTTGAGTGGGTTTCCTGCAATGAAAAATATCCATAAAATCAGCGAAGGATTAATGCGAACCAAGAAAGGTTGAATTTGTTGTTATGGCCCACCAGGCACAGGGAAAAACTGCTTGGGCTGGTTGGCTTGCCGAGCAGTTAGATATGCCGTTGTTGCTTTGCAAAGGGTCTGATTTACTCGATCCTTATGTGGGTGGAACAGAACAAAAAAATTGCGGAGGCATTTGAATCGGCGAAGCGTGATAATTGTCTGTTGGTGCTAGACGAAGTGGATACGTTTCTGTTTTCACGCGACGGTGCAGAACGTAGTTGGGAACGTTCTCAAGTAAATGAAATGCTAACGCAAATTGAACGTTTTGAGGGGCTGATGGTGGTATCAACAAATTTAATTGAAGTACTCGATCCCGCAGCCTTACGCCGTTTTGATTTGAAATTGAAGTTTGATTATTTAACGCTGCAACAACGTTTAGATTTTTGCTAAACAACAGGCTGAAATTTTTAGGGTTGCCATCATTATCGGAAGAGGATTTAAGTCAGATTGAATCGCTTAATCTGCTGACGCCTGGGGATTTTTGCTGCGGTAGCTCGTCGTCACCAATTTTCTCCTTTTCAAAAGGTGCAAGATTGGCTGAGTGCATTACAAGGTGAATGTGAAGTGAAACCAGCGTTTTCTGCAACAGCAAGACGGATAGGGTTCTAATAAAAGTGCGGTCAAAATCTCATTGTTTTTTGGCCGCAAATTTTATTCCCCTGTCAGCTAACTTGCGAGCAAAATAACGATAGTGAAAAATAGC
>BNJV01002657.1_pt1 | contig 54744 bp, 56 predicted proteins | sample 8540591 | NCBI WGS metagenome assembly BNJV01 (sample SAMD00202457, study PRJDB9452) | human saliva metagenome | host: Homo sapiens | reverse complement strand
AGATTCAAGAGAAAGCCTCTCTCTCCGCATCGCACAGCGAGTTAAGTCCCTAAGTTACAACAACTTAGGGACTTTTTATTATCTATACTAAAAAGTTGCCCCACTTTTTGCCCCCAAAGTTGCCCCATTTTTTTGCCCCACTTTTTGCCCCACTTTTTTTCTCCGAAAAATTTGTTTAAGGCTGAAAAAAATACTTTTTCATGTAAATATTTTTTTCAGAATTTGTAATTATCTGTTTTTCAGCGAATAACAGAAGTCATAAAAAAAGTAGGAATCGAACCTTTTATATCAGATTATATCAAATGTTTCATTTAGTGGACTTTTTCAATACTTCCAAATCCCTTTTCCCTTGCAGTTCGTTTTCGCCCTGAATCAACTCCGAAGCTCGAATGATAGCCTTCTTGTTTAACACCACCCCTCCTTTACTTAGCCCTACTCTTTCCAGTGAACGTTGCTTGATACCAATATTTTCTGCTGTCAGTACACTATAGATTGCAGGAATAGATCCGAAATAATAGTTCTTCCTCCCTTCCATCAGTTGCACATGTATTACCTTTACCATAGCCTTTTATTGTCTTAGATTACTCCAAAGTTACAAAAATAAGCCCTATATACGATATTTTGAGTGATAAATCTTCAAAATATCTATCTTGATTAGTTTTCAACTATTCTACAGTAGACATATCTGGCTTTAATTTTCCTTTGCAAAGGAAAGCAAGGTCGTAAGAACACAAAGTACCGCTACACTATTTAAGAATATTCTCACGGTAGCCTTCCACAAATCAAAGATTTGGGTTTTCCATGAGAATATCCTTAAATTACTTTGCTTATCTTCCTGATGACCTTACTACCTTATTTGCACGTAAAATTTGAAAGCTCGATAGTCTCCTGCTGTAAAAAGTAGAGAACTAAAGGGAAAAGTATTCACTTTAAAATAGCACATATGGAAAAATTAAAGTTACAGAGAGTAGGAAGAAACTACAGTGGGCAGATTGCTTATAAGGATGAGAAAGGTAATTTTTACCTTGACCTAAATACAGCTACCAACGCAATTCCAACGGAGTTATATCATTGTCTTCCATCTAATGATATGGACGGAGAACCAGGATTTCCTTTGCAGTGTGATTTTGAAGTCATAAACCCTATCACAGATAGAGAAGTTAGAGAGTACCATTGCAGAGGAAGGTATATGATGTTATCGAAGATATACAATGACTTGACAGCATATTTTGGAGAGACAGGCGAGGAAGAACTTGATAAACAAGACTTTCGTTATCACAATGACAAATATGGTCTTTGGGGTGATACCATTGCGGAAACTATAGACGAACTAAAGAGACGTTGGCACGAAATACCCGAAGACTTAAAACCTGAATGGTGTTCATGGGAGGATATTGTGAAGTTGGAGCGTAAAGCAGAATTAAGCAACTTCCAATAATACGTTGTATATGGTTACACTGTATAAGTAATCTTTATATCTATTTTTCTACTTGCAACTTACATGCAAGTAGAGAATTTATTAAATTTACAATCATAAAACTAAAAAGCTATGTTTACAATCGAGAAATTCAGAAACGAGTGTGCTAATGTTTCAACTGAAACCGAACTAAGAGAAAAATTGAGGAGTGTGCAAGATTCTTCGGCTATGATGTCCGTGAGAAAGGTTGCTCTCTATATGATTTCTTTCCATGGGGATATAGATCTGACTATATTGGACACTTCTTTGTTGAGCTAAAGAATGGAAATAGCTTGTTAGCAGACAATGCTACAATAGCAGAAGTTGAGCCAAGAAAAGTAAAGTTCTATGCTAATTATGATGACCCAGGAAGTGATGATTACGTTTATACTTTTGAAATCGTATAAATTCACTTTTGGTTTAGCGTAATCCTTTTGTAAGAATAAGTGTATATATCATCTTAGATGCTGGTTTTCTTAAAGATTGCCAGCTTCTTTTTTGTGCTGCGCCAGATGGTCGCAGCACACATCAATCATAGCCCTATCAAACACGCTATCGCAAGTTTTTCTCTTTCTTGCTTTTCCCTAATGATTCTGCTTTATCCCCCACAGCTTCGCCAGTATTCCGCTAAGCATCAGGAACGCACTTATCTCATATACATGAGCGTGCTTTTCTTTTCTGCTTTACAAAACACAGGCTACGCCGAAACCCTTAAAACAGTCTGTGCTATTTTAATCCCATGAAAATCACAGTCTCATGTTCTACGAAACATTTCGACAGAGGTTTTCAAGGGACTTTGGGAGAGCGGTTATGACAGTATCTTGTTTTAAAGCCTACGGCAACTTTGCTATTCTTTACCCTTTAGTTTAGGGCATAGCCCTGTGTTCGTTGTAGTCGTTTACACTCCTTGCATACACGATCTGGCTTTAATTTTCCTTTGCAAAGGTAAGCAAGGTCGTAAGAACACAAAGTACCGCTACGCTATTTAAGAATATTCTCACGGCAGCCTTCCACAAATCAAAGATTTGGGTTTTCCATAAGAATCTCCTTAAATTACTTTTGTTTATCTTCCTAATGACCTTACTACCTCATTTGCACGTAAAATTTGAAAAGCCTGACCGTGATGCTGTAAAGCAGTTGAACGAGAGGAAATGTATCACTTATTAACAACAAGAATTATGACAAACAACTATGCTATCTTGCTATCGTTAGGCTTCTGTAAGGAAGATTATAAGTTTGAGAACTTCAAATCTGATTTTGGTTACGATTGGACAAGTGAAGATTTAGACAATGCTATTGAGAGTGCAGGATTTGATATACGAAATGTAAGAAACTGCTTGATGGATATACTTTGGTTTAAAGTTGTGTATGAATATGTTGATAATAAAGGCTGTGATAGAGAAGACTTTGATTGCTATGTGAACGGCTCACTGGACACCCACTTCTACTTCAAGGAGACCGAGGTAAATTCAACAGAAGACATAGAAGAACTTCTTGAAAGGGAAAATGAAATATCACATCGTCAAGTTTTTTTAATGCTTGACGATGTTTTTACATAAACAAATAACAATCTCATCAATATGGAAAATCTATTTGAGACTTTAGTTGAGAAACTTCGCAAAGGCATTGTTTCTTTCGTGTATCGTAAGAAAGACGGCACAGAACGTCATGTGTGTGGTACGCTATATGGAATAGGACACACCATTAAGGGCAACAGCATTCATCACCATAGCAAATTTACACTTGCTTACTATGATGTAGATTGTAAGGGGTGGAGGTCGTTTCTTATTGACAACCTCATTGAGGTAGGCGCACTTCGTAAAAGGCACAATAGCAGAACATCATGACATTTGTCTTGCACTTGTTGTGAAGCTGAAAGAGAAGATGAAGAAAGACGGAGTTACAGCTTTTGCTTATCGTAAAGTTGATGGTTCTGTGAGATATGCACACGGCATTCTTTCGGATAATATAGATATTACGGGACAATACTTTGTCTATTATGACACAGACAAGCAAGAAGAACGTAAATTTCGTATTGACGCTTTCATTGGTTTTGGTGAGCCATCAAACATTGAGGTAAACAACATCTTCACAAGCAATGAAGAGCAACAAGTGACAAGTGGTAAGTCTTACAATGACTTTAGTCAGCTTGATATTAAGACCATTCTTTCAAAGAAAGGCATAGATATTGAGGACACCGAGAATTTCATGGTCATAGACTTATTGCCCGAGCTGAATAAGGAACAGCTAAAAGACCTAATCATAAAGGCAACAACGAGACTTGCAGAGTTATAAAAGGTAACGGAGGGGCTAACCACTCCTCCACAAATTTAAATGTTTATGAAACAAGCAAACCCTAAGAAGAGAACGCACCGATATTGTACTAAATGTAATCATGAAGTGCAGTATGAACGAGTATTGAACTATCCTTTTTATTGTCCGCAGTGTGATGAAAATATGTATAACTTTGAAACGTATAGAAGAAAAATGAGGTATCCAAGAGTAGATGTATTCAAGCGCACGAAGTATAGTCCTATTTACCAAGAGGTTTATCAAGTAGATACTATGCGCCCTAACCGACCAATACGCAGCAAGGCAAGTATGACTAAGCAACAAGCGAATGCTTATGCAAGACGTGAACTTGCTTTTTTAAAGAAAGAGGGATATGAGAAAGTTGTTTATAATTCTATGATGATAGACTTATCAAAGTTTATCCGTTAGAAGAAAGTCCGTGGTTTGTCGCCACGGATTTTTGCTGTGTGCTGCTCCTAATGGTCGCAGCACAGATTTATCATAGCCCTCTTTCATTTTACAAGCCCTTGATTATATATACAAAACCTCCCTTTTGCCCTATCAAAACACACTATCGCAAGTTTTTCATTCTTACTTTCCCTCATGTTTTCTGCTTTATCCTCACAGCTTCGCCAGTGCCCTGTAAAGCATTAGGAACGCACTTATCTCATATACATGAGCGTGCTTATCCTTTCTGCTTTACAGAACACAGGCTACGCTGAAACCCTTAAAACAGACAGTGCTGTTTTAATCCCTTGAAAACCACAGTCTCATGTTCTACGAAGCATTTCGACAGAGGTTTTCAAGGGACTTTAGGAGAGCGGTTATGACATCATCCTATTTTAAAGCCTACGGTAATACAGCTATTCTTTACCCTCTTATCCTTGGGCAAAGCCCTGTATTCTTTGTTGTCGTTTACACTCCTTGCATACACTTGTCTGGCTTTAATTTTTCTTTGCAAAGGTAAGTAAGGTCGTAAGAACACAAAGTACCGCTACGCTATTTAAGGATATTCTCACGGCAGCCTTCCGCAAATCAGAGATTTGGGTTTTCCATGAGAATATCCTTAAATTACTTTTGCTTATCTTCCTAATGACCTTACTACCTCATTTGCACGTAAAATTTGAAAGCCCGACAGTGATGCTGCAATAGCAGTTGAACGAAAGGGAAATGTATCACTTTTAACAAAAAGATTATGATAAAGGTAGCAGATAGTATTTATCCATCAGGGCGAAAAGGCTTTTTGAGGTGGAGGTTACAGAGGGTTTGATAACCGTAAATGGTGTAAGAATGAAAATAGTATATGATAAGAGGTATACATTTTGCTTAGATAACAACACATGTGTAAGAACACGTAATAATCAGGCATTAAAGCGTATATTGAAACAACCGAATTTTCATGATTTAGCAATACAGATTTGTGAGCATGTAATTAAGTTTGGGAAATAACAATTTAAAGATATAGAATATGGCAAATTGGGCAAGTACAAGCTATGCTATCGAGGGAAACAAAAGCGATTTAGAGAGAGTGTCTAATGTGATTAATGATTTTGTTAAAAGCAATGTTAAGCCTGTCGAAGCGAACGCCTCTAAAAAATGGGAAGGCAATATCGTTAAAGCTTTAGGAGCATCGGAAGAACAAATGAAGAACAACTATTTGCGTGGATTTATTCAAACGTATGAAATAATAGATGGTGTCCTTTATATAGAAGCAGAGGAAGCATGGGGAGCAACCGATTTCCGTCATCTATTGGCAAAGCTCATGCCCAAGCTAACGATCTACTACATTGTTGAAGAATGTGGTTGTGAAGTCTATGCAACTAATGATTGTGATGGAAAATATTTCACGGAGAGCTACTATGTCGATATTTGCATCGACGGAGACTACTTTAATGACTACTTCAATACGGAGGAGCAAGTTTTGTCTTACGTGGCTCAACTGTTGAAGAAAGAATCGGTGACAATGAAAGATATAGATGAATGGAACGAGGAACAAGATGATAACGAAAACTACATCTATATTCATGAGTTCAAGTATGTCGCATAAAGGAGGTAAGGGAGGGGCTAACCATCCCTCCACAATCAACATCGATATGAATATACCAACAATAATTCAAGTTTTGACAGTCGTAGCACCAGACGCAACTGTTATTTATCAACAAGTGTATGTCAATAATGATTATGCAGCTACTGCTGACAGGGATAGACAAGCAAATTTACACAAAAATTTGCTCCTTAATGGAGGTATGATTTGCTTAAAGCAGTTTTAAGACATGGGGTATGAAGAGTAATAGATAACGGAGGGAGTAATCGTCCCTCCACAAACAAAACTATGATATGCAACACCAAAATTTCTATCACCAATATGCATCTATTCAGGAAGAAGAAGTAAGAGAATTAAACAAGGTATTACGTAACAGAACCGACAAGGAGTTTCATTGGTATACTGACTTCCCTTATGTTATTGCTGACCTCTCGACTTGTGATGGTCATGTAGATGCAAAAGTAATGGCAGTAAAGTATCCTATCACTCCTTCAAGCGGTATCCTCATAATACCCGATGAGGACAACGAGATAACCTGAATTATTGCATTAATCAGTCTATATGTTTCAAAGTAACATATAGAGTCGTTAACCATAACGAGTAGTTGCGTTATCAATAACGAGTAACATTGCAAAAGGGCATCTTTTGATGTGTCAAAGTCCATCTGCTATTTTCAATTTATGAATCTTTATTACAACACTTCGAATGTCCTTGTTCTTTTCATAACAAGCGAGTATTTCCCCTCCGCATTATTAGAACGACATCATTAAAACAACTACTTTTCAATTTTCCTGTCACTCCTGTCACTCCTCCCTACGTTTCAACACATTGATAACAAGCAGTTTATACGAAATGTTAAAAGTGCCAGCAACTAAAAACAAAAACTAACTTAGCGTTTTAGAGTAACTATAAACAATGTAATTCCAAAAACTGTGTCCGAAGAAATGTGTATTGTTCCTTATAGTGATAAGTGCTCTTTACATTGAAACAAAGAGAACCAAAAAGGCTGAACCCCTCACTTAGGATTCAACCTTGAATTATATCTAATAAAAATGTTTAGCGGACAACGATTTTATTCTATCCTATTGAGGTTAGATGTCATGTTTTTGTATTTCTAAACCACCTAATTATAAAAAGTATCCTTCTTCTAAAGAAAGTTCTTTTTATCGCTTCATCATTTATTATCTCTAACTTGATAGGATAAGGGAAGTTCCAATCGTCAATCAATAGACTTCGATAATTGGGTATCTTATGACTATGCAAAAATATTCTGTTTGTTCAATAAATCTCCTGATTGTTTTAAATCATACAACACTATCAAGTGCCCATTCCAAAAAGAAATATCCATTAAGTTTTGAAGAATCATAAAAAAATCATTGGACGGAAGATGACATACTGCTTACCCTTCTCTTGTTTAAAACGAAGCTCATATAATACTGAAGGGGCGTTTTCAATATAGTTATGAAGAAATTTCTTTAATCCCGTATTCTTTATAACATTTGTATCAACATAGCCTCCCTTAGATAATAAGGAGAAACCTTTTGAGAATTCTAACTATTCTATTTTCATTAGTGATAAAAAAATGCTCGTTGAATTGGCTCCGTTATACCTTTTGATTGGAAAAACATTTCTGTAGCCATCTATTTTGCCACTATATTTTTTTAAGACTTTTGTATCTACTATATGTGTCCTATCTAAACTATCCGTCTGGAAATATGTTATTAACTTTCCATTATAGATATAATAACCATCAATCATGTCTGGGTCATAAGCACCTAACCCAGTCATAAATAACAAGTTATAATTATTAATTTTAGACACTTGTATTTGTATCACATTATACTCTGGATGCTCTTTAGAGAATTGGTTAAGCACATATTGTAGAGATGGGGAAAATGGTTCCTTTTTGATTGTACAACCCGAAAGTGCAAAAAAGAGAACCAGAACAAAAACCGTTTTCGTTATGTTATCTATAGACATATTTTCTTATTCGTTGATAGCTTGGATTAAAAATTGGATTAATCTTTGACTTTTGAAGATTATATTGATATAATTGTTTTGCTTGTTTCGAGTCACCAGCATAATAGATAAATGCCTTGGGATAGTTATCCAAAGTCTGACGAAGATGGTCTTTTCTATACCTTCCATAAATAGCATCTAATGTCCACACATCTCCGTCTCTGTAATATTGTTTTACTAATTCTCCTGCAGGTGTATTTTTATACTCATTATAGTTACCTGATGCTCTTGTTACTCCCTCATTGCTTCCCCACGGATGGCTGTGTAACATAAATAAAAATTTTCCCGCATTTACAGTATTGACGTCAGCAGTCGATTGAAAATCAGAATTAAGTTTGAAAACAACTCCCCCATTATCACTTCTTTCTCCTATAAGATTCCATTCTACATTAGTATTATCTGCTACGAATTTAAAGAATTTAAAAGCATCATCAGACTTATTAGTTAATGCAATTGTTCCATTTCGTGTCTGATTTTTGACTAACTGAGAAGCAAGTCCTTTATTTATGAGAATATGGCTTTTACCAGAAAAGATCCTATCTGTAGTTTTAGCATTTGTCCTTCTCCAAAAAGATATCTGCCCATTTTTATTTAGTTTATAATCATCTTTCCCATCAGGATCTATCATATTAATAGGGTTCCCATGACAATAAACATACGCCCCTATATTCGGAAACTTCTCAGCCAACGGATCCACCCCATACCATAAACTCGTGATTGGGTTCATATACCTTGCACCGTAATAGTACAAACCTGTCTCTTCATCGAACTGCTTGCCGTTGAACTTATATGGTAGGTCCTCACTACTACTATGCTCGTCAACCAACAGTTCACCATACGGTAAGTAGGCATCATATTGAGTGATGTTGGCGTGGTCATCGGTAATGTAAGACGTACTTCCTAAATGGTCACTGTGATAGAAGAAGGTTTCTTCTTTTGTGGTATCATTAGGGATGTATCCGTAACCAGCCTGTGGATCATCAGGGTTGCTCGGGTCGTTCCAAGAGACTGGAGCACCGGGGTTAGTGCCTGGTGTGGTGTTTGGGTGTGGAGTCTGAATCCAACCCTGTGGCACATCGTGGTTGCCGAGTTCAGTGAGAATGGAATTATAACCAACACCCGCGTTCTCTGGATCACCATACGCACCCTTCATTGTAGGTACACCAGGCGCAATGCCCTGCTGCTTATAGTATGCCTCCTTCTGCTTCTGTATCTGATTCATACGCTCCGCATAGTCCTGCTGACCGGCAGTTACGTATGAGCCGTTGCGTCCGTAAACGTTGTTAAACAGACCTGTTCCTATTCTTGAAGCAACTCGTTTGTCACCAATGAAGTAATGCTTTGTAAAGCGATTCTTGTTGACAGAGAGGATTCTTGCAGGATAAAAGTGTGAAGTTATCTGTTTCATGAAAGGTGATTCCTTGTGGTGCACCGTTGATATACACACCCTCCATCGTACCGTAACTTTTCATAATGCGTTCGCCGGCAGCATTGTAAGTATATCGACTCGTCTTGCCGTTGTCAGAGAGTACCATCAACCGATTATCCTCGTCCCAGTACATTTCACGGGTAGTATTCGTCGAATCGTTCGTTACCAGCGTTGGATTACCATTAGCATCGTAGGTATAATGGTCGTGACCAATCTGCGTTGGAGCCGTCGGGTGGTTACTGTCCTCATACTTATAAGCAAAGTTATAAGACTTAGCAGTTGTCGTTGAGTCCACCTTCTGTACCTTGGTGAGCGGCTCACTCATCCGTCCGAACGACATCACCATATCATACGATGCACGCTTCGCCTTACCGTTTGCATGAATAAGGCGGTTCAACTCATCATACTCATACATATGCGAACTCCTTCCTCCCAGCTTCGCCTTGTTGAGTTTCGTCAGCGACGTTGGGTTGGCAGCATTCGTAATACCGAGGATATTATCCACAGCATCATAGCGATACTTATTTTCCATCACAGTCTGACCATCCGCTGTAAGGTTCATCACCTGCAGACGCTCACGCTGCTTGTCATAGGTATAGGTTGTCTCCGTGCCATTACCGAGCTTCGTATAGACCGTATGACCCTCCTTGTCGTAACCTATCCTGTCAACAATAACGCTCTGACATCCCTGTTTATTGCTCGTCATGCTCTCCACCTGTCCTGCAGCATTATAATGGTAGGTCACCACTTCGCCATCAGGATAAGTCATCGTCTGCACACGGTTCCAGCTATCATACGTAGCACCATAGACATAAGTCCTGATGTCTGCCACGCTCGCCATGACCGTTCGGACAGTCTTAACAACTTCGCCCTGTCTGCCGTAGATGCGTAGTTGAGGTTGTTCCGTGTACTCGTATTGTTCATTGTTATATCATCGAAGAATTTTAATTTACTTAGTTTGCACGATTACTGCATACGTCTTGCAGTTCTTCTGCAAAGGCCTTGCAGTGTTACTGCATGCGTGCTGCAGTGTTTCTGCAAGGCTTCTGCAGTGAGACTGCAACGCGGGTGCAGAATCTCTGCAGTACTATTGCGAAATGATTTAGTGCGTTGTATCGATTCATTCGTTCGGTGTTGTCCGCCTTGAACATGTTGTATATGTCATTGTTCCCAGTCGGGGCGCTGTTCGTAGCTGTCGAATTGCGGGGCGGGGAGTTCGTATTCATTGAATATTGTTGTTATTTCTGCCTGCTGCTCGGGCGAAATGAGCTGGTCTCCCTTTTGGGCGTAATAGAAAGCGCGCTCGCTGCTGAACACGTTCATTACATCGTAGCGCACGCTGTGGTACTGCGCTTTGGGGATATGGTCGAACAGTCGGCGCATGCCTCGGGCGTATCGCATGGGGGCGTCACTGCGAAACTCGCGGCACGCTTCGCCTTTCGCTACTTGTGCTACGTAGGCGGGCGTTACGCAATAGTTCGTTGTCGGCGGTTCGGGTTGCAACTGATATAGTCGGGCAACTTGGCGGCGAAGGCAGTGTACTGCTTTCGCGCATTCTTTGTCTGTGGCGTAGCATGAGGCATAGCCGAAGGGGATTTCTTCAATCTGCATAAATATGATTAATCAAATATAGCTGTTAATTTATTCTTTTTTACAACTACAAAGATAATAATTTACTTGATAATCTCTAAATCTTTTACGTATCGACCATTCTTTTCTGCCGAGAAAGAATAATACTCAGCCCCGTTACCCACAATACCGATATTCCTCCCTTTCATGGGGAAAGAATCCAACACATTAAAAGCCCCATCTCTTCGTATCGTTTTATAAGAGAAGGAATGTGGGTGTATCCTGTAAATGTTCTTATATAAGTTATCTACATAAATTGTATCTGTTCCGGTAATAAAATAGAGCAGGATCTCTCCATAATAACCATTGGTTTTGCGAATAATGATAGAATCTGTATCCCCAATGATGAGACTATCATACTTATCACCCTCGGAAACGGATATATAAATATTATTCATATCACAATAATATCGCTTTTTTATCTTTTTGTTTGTACAGGAAATAACAAGAAGTAAAACGAATGCATATATAATTATGTACTTCATTTTTATTTAGAAAAGAATCTTTTAATACTATTCCAAAGATTTGATGCTTTAGATTTAGTATTTGAGTATTTGTAAATCTGCGACCATCCGTAATATTCTGCATTTCGCGTAGACTTTCCCTCTACATTTATATTGTCAAGAGAATACCCGTGCTTATCCATATTATTTTTTGTTTGGTAAGCATCAAACGCAGCTCTAGCGATACTCCATGGAATACCATTTTTTGCAGCAACAATACCAGCAGCCATATTGCCAATATCACGTCCGGATGAATATAAGATATACCCGAAACCATCTTTTCCTATTGGCACTCCTCTATATATGTAGGTTTGAGTGTTACTTATAACTTTATCCCCTCCATTAGTCACCTTAAAGTCATATGGATGATTTGTTCGCGCATTATTCATGTAATCGCCTAATGTTACATTAGAACTTACAATCTTATTAAGGAAATTTATACCGCTTTTATCATTGGGATTAATTTGAGCACCTATAGCCCACCCCCCTTTACCTTTATTGGCATCGGTATTATAAAAAGTTGTGGTAGAAGTAGAAATCCCTATCATTTCTCCTTTAATCGTATATTTTCCAGATTTATCTTTTGAGGCAATATAGATTCCTCCATTATTGTTGAGAATACCGCCAACAACAGTATAAGTACCTGTTTTGTTTTTAATCACATATGTTTCCTTACCATTAGGATCTATAAACTTTATAGGATTATCCATCGTATAACAATACCCTGTAACATTCGGGTATTTCTCCATTAGCGGATCTACCCCTAACCACATGGAAATTTTGGGATCCATGTATCTTGCACCATAATAGTACAAGCCAGTTTCTTCATCGAACTGCTTGCCATTGAACTTATACGGCAGGTCTTCACTGCTGCTGTGCTCGTCAACCAACAGTTCACCGTATGGCAGGTAAGCATCATACTGCGTGATGTTGGCTTTGTCGTCTGTGATGTAAGACGTGCTGCCGAGGTGGTCACTGTGATAGAAGAAGGTCTCCTCACATGTTGTGTCGTTTGGAATATAACCATAACCAGCCTGCGGGTCATCAGGGTTGCTTGGGTCGTTCCAGCTTACAGGTGGACCGGGGTTGGTATTCGGTGTGGTGTTGGGGCGTGGAGTCTGAATCCAACCCTGTGGAACATCATGGTTGCCGAGTGTGTCAATGATAGAGTTATATCCTCGTTTTGTATTCTCCGGATCACCGTAAGCTCCCTTCATTGTTGGTACGCCAGGGGCAACACCCAGCTGTTTACCATAACCCTCATGCAGAATCTCGTTCTCGTAAGAAACATTTATAATAGATAATTTCAAATTTTATTTGTATGGTGTTTACACATGTTTGATGCTTTTCCTCTTGATCATTCTTCCTTTGTAATCTACATAAATATGAATTGTATCAGGCGGAGTCCTACTAGAAGTAATACTTATTATGTCATAATTTTTATTTGGTTTCAAAATAATCTTATGTGTACGAACTGTATCACCTTCTAACAGACATCCACTTAACACGAAATAGTCATCTGAAATATCTTTAATGTTTATATAATAAGCACCTTGTTTTGTTTCTTTTCTTTCTATTGAATAACACTCATCACCATCCTGACTATAAATTAGAATGTTTTCTATTTGATCATGGGTAACTGAGTAAACATACTGCCTCTGCTCACTAAGGTCTATTTTATTAACTTGATCTTTACAAGCATATATAATACAAAGCGCAAGAAGACTTATTATTTTAATAAATCTACATTTCCTTATTTTTATGTACCATATAAATATTTTTTTCATCAATAAATATTTATTATCTTCTTTTCATTTTTGAATAGTTGTAAGATATTTTTTTAGGATTGAATTGATTCCACCACACATCTATCATTTTAATCTTTTGTGAATCTGTCATTTCGGTATTATTTATCAATGCAGATAAACCTCCTTTGTATTTAAGAGTTTTTGTAACAAAGTTATTAAATCTCATGAATACTTGTGATTTACTTATAGCCTCCTTTTCTTCAGGCACTTTGTCATGACCTGCATTAAAACTTCCTTCTTTAATAAAATATTTCAGGTACATTTTGGCGAATTTACCTGTATATTTAAAATAGGATCCTGCCTTCTCTATATGTTTCAAGTGTCTCACTTCATGACTTAATAAATATAGCCATTCAAAAGTATTGTTAGAAAAATCGTTTTTCCCTAAGCTTTTATCTTCTTCAAAATAATTTCTAGTCATTATTGTGGATGCATACTTCGGATTGTCACCCAAAGTAATCGCACCTCCTGCCTCATCTGCTTTTGAAGAAAGAGGATACCATGGAAGTTCTTTTCCTAATCCTTTTTCCATTACATGAAGGTTTTTAACATATTCTTCTTGTACACCGCTAACCAAAGATAAAAGGTGTGCTACCGGCGCTGTTAACGTATAATAATCAGGGAGATAAAAAGGTGTTTTATGAAAGATAACCACATTTTTTGGATAAAGCCCTTCTATATCACTTAACTTTACCGGATTATCCAGTGTATACACATATCCACCCGTACTTACATACTTCTCTGCCAGCGGATCCACTCCATACCACAGACTGGTAACAGGGTTCATATACCTTGCACCGTAATAGTATAGACCTGTTTCGTCATCAAATTGTTTGCCGTTGAACTTATAAGGTAAGTCTTCACTCGATGAGTGCTCGTCTACAAGGAGTTCGCCGTACGGTAGGTAAGCATCATACTGCGTGATGTTGGCTTTGTCGTCTGTGATATAAGATGTTGAACCCAAGTGGTCACTATGATAGAAGAAGGTCTCTTCCTTTGTGGTGTCGTTTGGAGTATATCCATAACCAGCCTGCGGGTCATCAGGGTTGCTTGGGTCGTTCCAGCTTACAGGTGGACCGGGGTTGGTATTCGGTGTGGTGTTAGGGCGTGGAGTCTGAATCCAACCCTGTGGCACATCATGGTTGCCGAGTTCGGTGAGGACGGCATTATACCCTACACCTGTGTTCTCTGGATCACCATACGCACCCTTCTCTGTTGGTACACCAGGGGCTACACCCACCTTCTTATAATACGCCTCTTTCTGTGTCTGAATCTGATTCATACGCTCAGCATAGTCCTGCTGACCAGCCGTTACGTATGAACCGTTGCGTCCATAGACGTTGTTAAACAGACCTGTTCCTATCCTTGAAGCAACTCGTTTGTCACCAAGGAAGTAATGCTTTGTAAAGCGATTCTTATTTACAGAGAGGATACTTGCAGGATAGAGCGTGAAGTTATCCGTCTCATGGAAGGTAATACCTTGCGGTGCACCATTAATATACACACCTTCCATCGTACCGTAACTCTTCATGATACGCTCACCAGCAGCATTGTAGGTATAGCGGTTGATGCCGTTGTTGTCTTTCAACACCATCAGGCGGTTCTCCTCCTCCCAGTATAGCATATGATCATAAGATAAATATCTTTCTAATAGATTACATGCTATATTTATTTTTTTAATTTATCGATTAAATTCGATGAAAAATTCTTAAGTAAAAAAAGTTTTTATATCTTATATTTTTTTACCTTCTTTTTATCATTACATAAAGTAATTAATGTAATGTGCGTTATTTTAATTTTTGAATTAAAAAAATCCAATATAAATGTGATACTCAAAAAGTACAACTCTGCCCTTTTTCAAACCACAATTCAAATCCATTCCCATTTTCTTTAAGACTTTCGTTCCCATCAATATAACCATAAACGTCATTAGATATAACATTATCAAATCTATAAAAAGTGAGAATCACGCTTAATCAAAAGAATCCTATTTTTCCCTTTTATCAACGTATTTTTTTCACAACCGTCAGCTGTCATACTATAAGGGCTAAATATAGCTATTTGGGTATTCTGTCCATTTAAGGTAAGGCTATCAACAATAACATACCCTTGTGGAATTAAATATCCTTGCCATTTTCTTTGAGCTTTCCCATTTATACTAGGAGCTGAAAAAAATAATAATGAATAAAAATAAGAATAAACTTTTTTTCATATAAAATTATTTTTTTATGCCAAAATATAGTTCTACCAAATGTACCTGTCGCTATTAGAGAAATTTTTGCTGTACTTTTGCCATCATGAATAAAAAAATTCCATTCCTCTCAAAAAAACGGGTGACACCTGCATCTTTGATTTTATCCTCTGTAAATAGCTTTCATTTCGATAAACATAATCTTTTCTGATATTATCTGGTATTGTTATTTTTATTATACTGTCTAAATTTTTGGATGGCTAAGCCCTTTAGTTGCAAAAATCTGTTCCGTCCCACAACGTTGCACCATGAGTTGGATCAATATCTGATTGTAATGCATCTATTATACCTGCTCTTGCAGTAGTTCTTGTAGAACTTGTAAGATAATCTTTATCATAAGCAACTCTTGCTGATGCAGGAGTAGTCGAATAATTTTTGATCATTCAGTTGTTCATATAAAGAATGGTTCTTTACTCTAGGCCCTCCTTTTTACTCTTACATGTGCGTAATTCACATCTTTATCATCAACTGCATTATTAGCTGCATGTGCAATCCACAAGCTTTCATTTGGGGCATCACTCGATTCTACATCTACAATATGAGCAGCAATATTAAACTGTTCATCTGTCATACCATTTCCATGATCAATTAACTGAGTCAATTTACCATCTCGTTCAATATATACAAGATTATCTTTTCCTTCTTTCCTTAAGAATTTTCCTTGAGCATTGTATATAAACTTCTGACCATCAGGATCAAATAAATTTATTGGATTGTCTGCACAATAAACATAAGAACCTATTTCTTTATACTTCTCTGCCAGCGGATCCACCCCATACCACAGACAGGTAACAGGGTTCAAGTACCTTGCACCATAGTAGTACAAGCCAGTTTCTGCATCCATCTCCTTGCCATTGAACTTATACGGCATATCCTCACTACTACTATGTTCATCAACAAGCAATTCACCGTACGGCAAATAAGCATCGTACTGAGTGATATTGCCTTTACTGTCTGTGATATAACTTGTACTACCAAGGTGATCGCTGTGATAGAAGAAAGTCTCTTCCTTCGTTGTGTCATTGTCCACGTAGCCATAGCCAGGCTGTGGATTCTCTGGGTTCGTTGGATCGTTCCAGCTAATTGGAGCACCAGGCTCATTTCCTTCAGTAGTGTTGTGTTTCGGAGTCTGTATCCAGCCCTCTGGTACACTATGGTCGCCCAGCTCGGTAATCACAGTGTTATAGCCCACACCTGTATTTTCAGGATCCCCATACGCACCCTTCATTGTAGGTACACCAGGGGCAATGCCCTGCTGTTTATAGTATGTTTCTTTCTGCTTCTGAATCTGATTCATGCGTTCAGCGTAGTCCTGCTGACCAGCCGTTACATATGAGCCATTACGCCCATAGACGTTATTGAACAATCCTGTACCGATACGGCTGGCGATTCGTTTGTCACCAATGAAGTAATGCTTTGTAAAACGATTCTTATTGACTGAGAGGATACTTGCTGGATAAAGCGTAAAGTTATCTGTTTCATGGAAGGTAATACCCTGCGGTGCACCATTGATATACACACCTTCCATCGTACCGTAACTCTTCATGATGCGTTCACCAGCAGCATTGTAAGTATATCGACTCGTTTTGCCATTATCAGAGAGTACCATCAGTCGGTTATCCTCATCCCAGTACATCTCTCGGGTAGTATTCGTTGAATCATTCGTTACCAGCGTTGGATTACCGTTGGCATCATAGGTATAATGGTCGTGACCAATCTGCGTTGGAGCCGTCGGGTGGTTACTGTCCTCATACTTATAAGCGAAGTTATAAGACTTGGCAGTTGTCGTTGAGTCCACTTTCTGCACCTTTGTCAGCGGTTCACTCATCCTTCCGAACGACATCACCATGTCATACGATGCACGCTTCGCCTTACCGTTTGCATGAATAAGGCGGTTCAGCTCGTCATACTCATACGTATGCGAACTCCTTCCTCCCAGCTTCGCCTTGTTGAGTTTCGTAAGCGACGTTGGGTTGGCGGCATTCGTAATACCGAGGATATTATCCACAGCATCATAACGATACCTGTTCTCCATCACAGTCTGACCGTCCGCTGTAAGGTTCATCACCTGCAGACGTTCACGCTGCTTGTCGTATGTATAGGTAGTCTCCGTGCCATTACCGAGCTTCGTATAGACCGTATGACCCTCCTTGTCGTAACCTATCCTGTCAACAATAACGCTCTGACGTCCCTGTTTATTGCTCGTAAGACTCTCAACCTGTCCAGCAGCATTGTAGTGATAGGTAACCACCTCACCATCAGGATAAGTCATCGTCTGCACACGGTTCCAGCTGTCATACGTAGCACCATAGACATAAGTCCTGATATCCGCCACGCTCGCCATGACTGTACGGACGGTCTTCGTCACCTCACCCTGACGACCATAGTAATAGGCTTCACCACCCGAAGCATCCTCAACGAGGGCAAGACGACCGGCACGGTTATACTTATCGCCAGCCTTACCATAGGTATAAGTAACACGATTAAAGAGATTTTCAGGATAAAGCACCTCATGGAGTCGTTCGAAGTCGTAGGTGTAAGAGATGTAACCCTTGTCAGATATCGACTTCCTAAGTTCTGCTGTGAGCTTCGTCAGGAGGTTACCTGCCGCATCATAGGTCATATTCGTTTCACCCGCATCAGGATGGTTCACCATCAGTTTGCGACCAAGCAAGTCGTAGGCATACTTCGTCTCCTTGCCGTTAGGATGCTGAACCGTCATCACCTGTCCGACAGGGTCATAGCTGTACTTCACCGTGATATCCTCACCACGGGCATGCTGCACCGTCTCACGGTTGCGTCCCTTGGCATCGGTATAGCTCTCCGCATGTCGTCCCAGTGCATCCGTGACCGTTGTCTGGAGCATTGGTTCACCGTCATGACTACCGATACTGTAGGCTGTGCGTGTCACACTGCCGTCAGCAAGCGTAACACTCATGGTACGGTCGTGCGCATCATACTCCGTTTTTGCCTGCAGATCACCTGTAGCATGGTTGTAAGTACCAATATTACCATGGCTCTCCGTCATTGGATAATAAGCCGCAATATTACGTCCAAAGGCATCGATAACAGCCCTTCCACTGACGATGGAGACCTTTTGATTGCTGCCACCAGACCAAACCACGCCCGTCTGCTTGGTCTGGACGGCCCGTCCCAAGCTGTCGGCAAAGGTGTAGGTGTCGATATTGCCTTCCTTAGAATAATGAATGGTATGTGCCTTACGTTCTGCAGGGAAGTACTCAAAGCGGATAGTAAATGGCTGACCGCTCTCTATCTCATACGGAGCACGGATAGTCTGTTGTCTGCCCAGTGCATCGTAGGTGTATTCCATCTTCTGCCCGTTAAGGTCGGTGGTTACAGACGGAGCATTCCAAAGACCATCATAAGCCGTGCTAGAGCTATAGCCGTATGCATCCTTGACACTTGTCACAAGACTATGATAGCGGTCATCATACGTATAAGCATAGAACATACGCTGATTATTGTAGTTCTCCGGCTTCGTCATCCGTGATGTTACCATAGCCATCGTAAGTCATGTTATAGACAGAAGGTTTGTCACCATTATGAAGCACGATCTCCGTTATCTCACCGTTACCGTCCACCTTCGTGCTGCGTTCACGATAAGTCTTACCGCCACTGCTGACAGTGATATGGCTCGGAACACTGACAATATACTTGTCGGCTATCTTATGATAGTTGATATCTGCCTCTAAGCTATAGCCCGTTGTAGTCTCCTTATATCCCTGTAGGTTACCATAGTCATCGTAAGTATTGCTGACAGCAACCGAAAGACTGTCTCCACTGGCTTCATCAAAGTTACTCTGAACAAGCGTCTTTAGGGCAGGGAAGACAACAGCATCTGTCGTATTATGACCAACGGCGAGTGTCTTCAGGTCGTAGTCATATAGAGATCCCTGCAGTTTCTTTCCATCAGCGGTATAGAGATACTCACTCGTAACAAGCCCATGCGTATAGTAATCCCTGTTCTTACCATAGGTCTGTACGGAGTAACGATAGAGTCTGTCACCGTTCTCGGTGTCTATCTGATTGGTACGTACCTGCTTGAAACCATAGAAGTCACGCTCACGACGATCACGATAACCACCGCTATATTCAAAGGTATTCCTGCTTCGTACCGCTCCGTTCTCCTTGTATCCACCTGTCGTCTCAACCGATGACATCACCCAGCGACGTCCCGGCAAGTCGTAACTTGGAGTTGTCTGCTCATAGTTGATATTGATATGTCCGCCGAAAGGAAGCGTCACAGAGCGCAGCATGTTCGTTCTTCCCGTAAGGTTGCGACGTACATAGAGATGATTCTCGCTGTCACTATAGACAAGATCAGGAAGCCCGTCTCCATCCATATCCATGACCGAAGCCGTAGTACGACTTATACTTTCACTATGAGATCCCTGTACACTTGGTGTAATACTGATTGTGAAACCGAAAGGAAGAGGGATCGTATAGGTATAGGCTGTGCTGGCATAGATAGCAACAGAGGAACCAAGATTGTCAGAAATATTACTCTGTCCGACAGAAGTACTGCCTGACATGAATCCACTTCCAGTATTCAAAGTAACCTTCAGGTTGCCCTTTTCATCAAGTTGAAGGAGATCAGGGAGACCGTCACCATTGACATCACTTAGCTGAGAACGTGTAGAGGTCAAGCTTTCCGTATCATTCTGACCGATATTGACACTAAAAAGTCCCAATACGGGTACCGTTATACCAAGTCCATCACCAAAGTTGTTGTTTTTAGTTGACTCAAGTTGTGTAAGAGAAGAAGCTATCGCTGGTGTAAAGTCATAACTAAGCCCATAACGAACGGAGCCGTTGGTAACCATATCAGGAAGTCCATCTCCATTAAGATCCTCCCAACCTCTTACTGTTTCCGAAGTTCCACTGGAGAAGTTTCCACTTGCTCCACAAGAAAATTCTGCTACTTTACCAGAGTGGCTGGCAGAATTTCCCTCTGCAGCCCGCTGCCTCATAATCTGCTTTGTGGTTGTATGCTGTGCGAAGGCAGCCTTTGCGACAGCCATCTTCTCCTTAAAGTCTTTAAAGGAATAGGCACTCTTATCTGAAGATAAGCCAATATCTCCACCTATATTGCTGGCGTCACCATCTGTAGCGGCATTTTCAACATCATATTGCAGGCTCCCCTTGCCCAGTATACCTGTAGGCTGTGTCAGTTGTGCAACGACTTTCCCATCATTATCATTCAACCAGTCTGGGTAACCGTCACCATTGAGATCCATGGCGGAGATAATATTATAGGATTGTTGTGAGGTATTACTCTTGTTGACTCCAAGGCTGACTCCCAATGAAAATCCCATATTATATGTCTTACCCTTTGATTTGGACTCTGTCAGTAACACTGGTGCAGCCAGTCCTCCACCTTGTATATTATAATCGACAGTATCCACAATGATATCATCCTCTCCCAGTCGTGATGGACGCATGACAACAGAACCGACATAGGCACTATCTGTTGCACTCACAAAGTAGTTCTTCTCAGGTAAGTAAGACAGTGTAAAGAACAATTGACGGTTAATATCCATCTCATTGGCTTCTACGGCACTCTCATTGACTTTTCCATCATGATAGTACTCATTTGTCTCAGGAATCTTCATCTTATCCCTTGGTATTGCAACATTCTTTGCCGTACCATTCCATGCAAAAGATCCCCAACCTTTATACAGCTGTCCATAATCAAAACGGTTAAAACTTGAATAGACAGACGCATTGACTGTGGAAACCTTGACAGGTCTTGACACTGCAGGGCTTCCTGCTGTAGCAGGGCTGACAACAGAATCCCTAAATATCGTTAGCTTTGCAGTCGCATTTTCAAGTTCGTTCAAGATAGAATATGTCACCTGTATTTTTCCTGCAGACATCTTCTGTGCAAGTACGGAACCGTCTGCAATTCTGATAGTAGATTCTGTCAGTTGATTACTACTACCAAGAGTTAATTCTTTGCGGTAGAGTAAAGAGCCATGATCATCCTTAATTGTCATATGGACTGTTGCTGGAGCCGTATCCTTGTTTGACAACCTTTGAACAGAAAGTTCAGGGACAAGAGTAAGTGCTTTTCCCCATACCGGACCTTGTATATAGACATTTCTGCCTATAACGGTGTCTGGACATAGATAAATATTCTTGCTGAACATCAGGCATTGTGGGGAAAGAACATATTTCATGGTGTCCGCATAGAAGACAGGTCTCCAGTCTATATGTTTCCAGTTAATAGGGCTTGCAGTACGCATAATGAAATTAACAGTAGCCTCTTCTCCTGCTGTGGCTGTTAGATTACCAGAGAAGCTACCATGGCTGATCACAGTATCTGCCTTAAGTAGGAGACTATCCATGACCATCTGATTACCATCCTTATCGGTCTTAATGATTGCCAGTATAATGTCATCAGAAGTCTTCTGTTTATTGAATGTACCTTCAAATCTATTTACTGCAGTTTCCGAAAGGGCAGCTGTTGAATATGCACCGCTTATATAATCTTCACTACTGTGATATTTCTTCAAGTCTTCACCAGCATATTTATCAGTCTTGATAGAAGTATAAGTTATCTCCGGATCCCATATGACATCATCACCTATACCAGAGTAGCGTGCCCCAACACGAAAAACAAAAACATCCCCAGGTCTTACACTACGGGTTATTGCTGGTAAGGTCACAGATCCCGATTGTAACAGGGTATCCTTCCATAACACATCACTATTAAATTGCATACTAAGGCTGACACCATCTCCCTCAGAAGAGTGTTTTTCTACATGGCTCATAACAGATACTGTACCTGAATAAGGTGCTCTCCAAACACGTACGACATCATGTAGAGGGAACTCTCTCTCCAAAGAATCGCGAACAGTCTTGTAATCAACTTTGAAAGCAGGTGCAACGTTAACCCCAGCTATTGAAGGTATCGGGTTGCCCGTGGCTGTACTAGCAGGTGCAAAGGTTACATCTTTTCCGTCACTATGGTTGAAGTAAACGACTCCGTTAACTGCAATATCAACAAGACCATCACTATTAAAATCTTGGAAATAAACCTTAGTCTTATTTTGGTCCTTCGTTTTGCTGATAGCAAAGCCCATATTCGCTGGTCCAAAACCTGTAGCAACGTTAGCACTGAGAGTATAGCTGGTAGCCTTGCCGGAAGAGAAACTATTTACACCCACCAAAGCCTGTTCTTTACCAAAGACAGGATGAGAGAGAGCCTTATTCATATTGAGGCGATAATGGAGCTTACCATCGTTACCTTTCCATACTTTATCGGGCATCCCATCGCCATTTATATCTACAAGTGTCACACGCCCTTCATTGGAAGAATTGGTATGGCTATAAGAAGCACCTGCACTCGCTGTTGCCGGTCCCCAGCCAGCACCAACCATTATACCACCTCCAATGGTATTCCCTTTAGAGGAAGCTCCACCAAGAAGAGACAAGTGTTCGTCGAAATGTCCAATTTTGGTTTTTACAAGCTTGCCATAATTATCTATACTAGCTGTATAGGTTGTAATACTATCTGCATAGAGTCCCTTTTTCACATCGTTATAGTAGTTGAAACTCTGTGCAGCTACTACTATACCTTTACTATCGTTCTGATCAATGCTCTTAAGGAGTGTTTCCCAAAGGGTCCTTTTTCATAATGGATTGTATATGAACGAAGCTGCTGCCCATTGTTTTTGACCTCGACGCTTCCCAATAGAAGAGAGTCTGTCTGAAGAACCCCAAGTCTACCACTACGAACATAGTCAACTCTGTGTACGTTACTAGTATTCCATTTGAACTCAATGCTATACAGTCCTTCCGTCTCCCCGAATCCTGTCCATGTATAACGTTCCGGATAAAGGTTATTGCCAGACTTCATGTAATGGAAAGCAGCAAAGTTTCCGTGAACATCGGTAACACGGTCAAGTGCCCATTTGATACGGTTACCCTTGGTGTCGGTAAGAGAAGTAGCATCACTGACATGACCACCATGACCACCATAACTATAGACTGTACCATCCTTGCCAGTCACTTCCCAGTAATAGTTCTTCGTGCTGTTACCCTTTCGGATAATCCTACTGAAACCACCTTCAGTCATTGGATAGAACTGCTTATCAGCTTGTCTTGCCAGAGAATCAGTCCTACGATAGAGTCGGTCACTGAGCTGCTGTCCCATGAGAAGATAGCTCTCAGTCTCTGACTTATCATCAAAACGTGGTACACCCCAGCGGGTCTCTATGTCAATGCTCTGTACAGGAAGGCTCCATCCATAGCCAACAAAGCTACTACCGCCCTCGCTGCTGTACTGTAAGCCGGCACTTACACCAATATCATTACGCCCTGCAGGAACTTCGAAAGGATAGGACAGTGTTGCCGTACCATTCTGATTAGCTGATGGAGCTTCAATCTGCTGAATACCTGCTGCTGGGTCAGCAGCCTTCAGTTCACTGATCCCTGTAGGGACATAATTCTGTGTTTCGGGACTCTCTGGAACCTTGATGATACCGTTGATGACATCCGTAAAGTGTGATGTCTCTGCCATTGCCACCTCACGTTTAGTATCAATACCTTTCGACTGGAGCATTGTCCAGCGTTGGTGCAATTCATCATAATAATAGGTGTGGATATCATCTACGGTATAGCCTTTCGGTATCAACGTGCTGTCGTAAGGTACTGCGATACTTGCCAGATGATGGACGAAATGATTACCATGAGGTAAGAAACGATAACCTGACACCGTATCTGTTCTTGCCATCAATGTATCACAGCCACCTGTAACGTTTACCATACCAGTAGGCAAGGTTGGTAATTCACCTTTTCTAAGTGGTGTAATACTAAGAACTTTACCCTTTGCCATAGCCTCACGTGGTACGGCAAGCTGGGCTCGTCCAACATTGAGCGTATCGCTGTCGGAGTTGGCAAAGAACTTGCTGACGGTACGTTTGCCTAAGTCTGCAAAAAGTCTTGCAGATTTCTGTTCGCCTTGTGAGTAGCTACACAATTCAACTTTTGATTTCTTACAACTTCTTTGGAAAATCTCTTCACAGAAGAGTTCTGTACACTGTTCTTGACTTGTGTTCGTAAGGAAGTAGCCTTTCGAGAAGTGCTATCTTTTTGTACAGAAGAGACTGTACAACTGGATAGAGAATCACTGGTTACAGTTTCTTTAGCAGAACGATTACTTCCACCATTACAGGAGTTTAGTATGATTCCTGCTAGCAACAGGAACGGAAGGAGGAGTGAATGTGTAGAATACTTCATTATTCTTGCTATTTTGTTTCAGACCTAAAGGTCCTCAATATATATATACTTGCGTTGGAAAAATTTTTATAAAGGAAAAAAATAAGAGTTACTTTCTCACCAGTTTAAATGTCCTATCTTTGCTACCACTTTGCAGTGTCAATAAGTAGACACCTGTCTGTGGAAGATAGACTTTGGTTGAAAAATATGTATCAGGCATATTCGTCTGACGACTGACAAGAGCTCCACCCGTCGTATAGAGTGCCATGTCCAATGGGGCTGCTTCGCTCAGTTCCACCTGGACACCGACATATCCATTTGCCGTTGGATTAGGACTTACACTTACATTCGCAAAGAAGTCACTATTTCCATCGGAAGGATTCATGGAAGGAATTTCTGTGATACCCGTCTTAGATATCTGAAACTCATTCTCAGACTTATTGCCCACATGATCTGTCGTTGTAAGGAGGTATTTCCCTTCTATGAGTCCGTCAGCAGACTGTATGCTGTCACTTGTGGTACGATTGAAAACAGACATGTGTTCTCTCTGTAGGGTCATCTTGTAAGGGGGCAATACCACCTGTTACTCTGACAGAAAGTGTTCCTGTGCTGCCGCTCTTCTCCTTTGGTTGCACTACTTCTATCGTTGTAAACATATCTTTGGCAGCTCGTAGCGTGAAGACATCACGCCTTCCTAACGGTATATTCTTAAAGACAATACTGTCACCAACAGTCGTATTTGCCTTATGATAGCTTAGAGTTTTGACAGGAAAGCTACCCGTTCCTGTAGGGTCAACGGCAAGATAGTAGCTCTCACCTTCTGCAAGAGGCTGTATCTGGCGTAGCTGCTTACCATCAGCTACAATATCAACATCAGGCTTGTCAACCCGTGTTGCTGCATTCATCCATCGTCTACCTAGCCACTTACCGTAGGCCTTACTCTGGCGGAAAGAAAGTTTGCCATTGTTGTCACCCCAAAGAAGACTCTCACCATCTTCAAGAGGCTTGCTCATACTGATTGTAAGGAAACCATCTTCCTCACAGCTCTTGGCTCTTGTCTTATGTAGGGCAGAAGCTTTGTCTGAGATAAGACCAGCTATACGGTGGCTATAGTCCTTGTTGGTATACCCATTCCAAATAACCTCACTCCTTGAATTAAGGTAACTGCTGCGAAGGCTCACGTCATATTTCAAAGCAAGATAGCTTTCCCACACGACACCGTTCTGTATCAGAAAGGCGGCGATCGAAGACGGTATACTCAACAGTTCTACCATCAAGGTTCTTTACAGGCAACTTGGCGTTCCCATTCCGACCGATATGCAAAGTCTGACCATTCCCCATATTGGAAGAGGTCGTATAGCTATAAAGTCGCATTTCAGGCAATGAGTCCTTGGCATAATTCATGAATGTACCATCGCCAAGGTTAGCAGCACGTTCAGTTGTCTGTATACGGGTAATAGCTTTTCCACTTCCAAGAGACCATATTGCCTGCTCCTTTTCGCCATATACCTTACTTACGCCTATATAGGTAAGTCCAGCACCAGCAGAGACACGGACAGAGGTAGAATCATGTGACCATACCATTGGCTTATCTACACCACCAGGGGTCTGAGCTGTGGCATAAAGAGTGGATATAAAGAAGAAAACTACTGTGAAGTATTTATGTTTCATTTAAAGACCGTTTTAATATGATTGTAGTTATGCTGCTTATTTAGCTTTGCCAATAGGAAGACTGTAACCAATGGTAAGGCTGACAGTCTGAAGATTATTCATACGCTCCTGATAGCCATAGTCATTGGCACTGGTGCGGAGCATATCATTAAATCCGAAACCGTATTCCAGTCCTGCCTCAAGACCGTTCTTTATATCAACATAGCCAATTTATAGTAGGAATGAATGTCACTCGTGCTTTGACAGATTCTCTCAGATGATCCTGGGTACGTTCAGCCTGCTGTCGGTATACCTCTCCAATGCGGTCATTGGTGAAGTCGATATTACGGCTACCAAACGGAATAGCGGCATTAATTCCTGCTCCCATATAGAATTTTGGAAAAACATAGAAACGAAGCAGGATTTGTGGAGTAATGAAATTATAATGAAATCGTGTAGTCTCGGTTACATTTTCAGGTATCTTATGCTCTGTCAGCTTGCTGAGAATACGGGTGTAATCAATGCCCAGTTCAGCACCTAACCTGCAGTATTGCCATGTGCCAAAGACTCCAATACGAGGATTTACACCACCACGTTCATTCATTGTGAAAGTAGGACGTATATCATAGTTCTCAATAATACTGCTTAATCCTGAAATGCTGGAATAACCAACTCCAGCTCTGAGTCCTATCCGAAAAAGGTGATAGTGAGGAAAAGAATAAGTTATCAAAGATAGTGATCCTTTCGGATTCTCCTGTACGATGGAGGGCTGACTATTCATAGAGTTGTCAAGAACATGTTCACCTGTTTTCTGATTAGTAGGTTCATTGTCTGGTTCTTTCGTCTCGCGTTTTATACTGGCTGTTTTATCGTTTAAAGATGAAACGTCAGTTGATAATGATGGAGAAAGGATAGGCTGCTCTGACGAAAAATGTTTGCCATTAGCGGTTTTCCTTGTCATGCTTGATTTTTTAATTCTCCTTGTATTGATACTTGTAACGTTTCGGGGCACATTCCCCAGCTTATTATATACACAATCTGAACGTCCCGAATCCTTCTGCACTTTTGTCTTGTCTAAAGAAGAAGAGACATGCGGTGTAGTAGATTGTGATGGTGCCTTGTCTGCTTTCTTTTGTTCTATACGCTGCTCAGCCTCTGGCTCGTCATTAACACAGCGTTCTATACCCAAAAGAGCAGCTATGCCAAGAAAGATTCCTGCCAGAATATAACGTTTTTTTCTGTTGCTCTTGTCCTTCATAGATAAACTCATAAGAGTTAAAGTTTAAAAAGATAGCTGATACTAAGCTCTATGTTCTGTCCATGGGTTGAGTGTTCTGCCCAGTTATAGTCATTACGCTCTGTCTTAATGGTAGAGTTCAATCCGTGAAAGTAACGTAAATCTAAAGCCCAGTGGTTGCCAATTTCATAACCAAAGCCACCGCCAACGGCAATGTCTGGCTGTCCTGTCAGCTTCTCTTTCATCAGACGTTCCGTCTCTGCGACAGTGGCAAAATGATAGTTTGCAAACTTACTGTCTTCTTGATTACTCTCGTAAGATATGCCCTTACCATTAAGATTAGCTCCCGCACGTCCACCAATTGAGATATTGAAGCCTTTGCGCCAAGGATAAATCTTCAGCAGAGCAGATACACCAATGTAATTATAACGAGGTGTAACCTTATAGTTTAACTCCTTATTATCATTATAGACAAGCTGTGATGCCTTCTGCCAATAGCTAAATCCACCTTCAACACCTATGATGGAACCATCGACATGATATTGAGCAAACACGCCAACTGTTGGCGTAAGCTGCCACTTGTCTTTGAAACTGTAATTGGAATAATATTCTTCCGGGACAAGAATCTTATCCAGACCAGTAGTAACAGACATGCCACCACCCAAACGGACACCTAACCGGATTGGTGAAACCTGCGCTGACAAGTTTCCTCCAGAAAGGAATAATACTGAAAATATAGCTGCTTTCAAGATTGTTTTCATCATACTCATACACTGTGGTTACATATTGTTAAGATGAGGTAAAAATACAAAAAGAAAGAAAACAAATCCGAAAATGCACAGATTTAACACTTCCTGTGGTAAAATATTACCCAGGATATTGTAATTTTCGGTTTTTATCTTAACTTTGCAATGGGATTAAGTGTTCTTTGAGGCAATGCAGAATAAAGAAAGGGAAAGAAACTCGCTCGTTTCTTATTCGTTCACCCTTTGACACATATCCTTCTCAGACTTCTAATAATCAGGATTTTACTATTTGTGAGATGATTTTATGCGGAGATTTGCGATTTTCGTACAGCCAAGGACATCGGGATTGACAGACCGGAGAAGAATGAGATACTGCATAACATACCACCCTACACCCGAGCAAGAGATGTTTGATTGGCAAACTGATGGAGTTTGCCAAAAGTGGCGATGCCACAATCTTGGGACGAGCACCTCTGAGTCAGAGCGAGGAAAGGGCAAAGATGCTGATTGCAACAGACTATGCCCGCAAGATGAGCCTTGATTTACGCATGATTGATGAAAATGCTTACTCAGATCATATCGACAACAAGGCAAGTCACTGTGCCAAGATGCTCAATGACTATTACCAAAAAGTTCGACGCACAGAAAGGTACGCAGTTTGTTTTCTCTGATTTAGGTACTTATAAGCCCGGTGGAGACTTCAATGTCTATTCGGAAATCAAGCGTAAGTTGGTGGAAGACTATCATATCCCATCCTACGAGATACGCTTCATTCAGGAATGCAAAAACGAGAAGGCTAAGAAGGCAATGGTGGATGCCATGAATCGTGGGGATATTCGCATTATCTTCGGTTCTACCTCTATGTTGGGTACTGGTGTGAATGCTCAGCAACGTGCCGTGGCGGTCCATCATTTGGACACGCCCTGGCGACCATCAGACTTGGAGCAGCGTAACGGACGAGCCGTGCGCAAGGGAAATCTTATCGCCAAGGAATTTGCGGACAACAAGGTCGATGTAATTATCTATGCTGTAGAGCGATCGCTAGACAGCTACAAGTTCAATCTGCTGCATAACAAGCAGCTTTTCATTAATCAGCTAAAGACAAATACGCTTGGTAGTCGTACCATCGATGAGGGTTCGATGGATGAGGACAGCGGTATGAACTTCTCCGAATACGTAGCAGTGCTTTCTGGCAATACCGACCTTTTAGAGAAAGCAAGATTGGATAAGAAAAATTACCACCTTGGAATCAGAGCGCAAGAACTTCCTCCGGGAACGTGATGCAGCAAACGGAAAGTTGGCAGAGATTGAGAGTTCCGTGTCCTTTCATACGGACAAAATCAAGGAAGCTCAGGCAGACTTGGCTTGCTTTGAGCTGCGTGTGGAGCGTGATGATGAAGGTACACCTATAAATAAACTGACAATCAAAGGTGTGGAAGACAGTACCGATATCAAGGCTATTGCTGCACGTTTACAAGAAATAGACGAGAAGGCACGAACCAAGGGCGAGTACAACAAAAATCGGTGAGATATACGGTTTTTCCATAATGGTCAAGACGGAGAGCACTTCAAAAGACTTGTTTGACTGTTCGGTGAACCGCTTCTTTGTGAAAGGGCAGGAGAGTATTTACTATACCTATAATAACGGTAAGTTGGCAACAGACCCGAAACTTGCGTGTCAGAACTTCGTTAATGCTTTGGAACGTATTCCAAAAGGTAATAGAGTCGCATGAGAAGGAAATGGCAAAAGTTGTGGCAAATAAAGAAGTTTATACTAATATTGCTAACAGTTCTTGGAAGAAAGAGGACGAGCTTCGCTCACTTAAAAGTGAAGCTGCGGAGCTGGACAGAAAGATTGCACTTACACTTACTCCACCAGATGAAGAAAAGGAAGAAAAAGAGGAAATAAAGCAAAGAAAAGATTTATCCAACAACAACTACTCTGCCAAAATAAAGAATGAGAACAATCCAGTCCAAGATAAAGAAGAGGATATCCGTTTGCAGAGTTTCAGACCTAAGTGGAGACGTTAAAAGAATGGTTGTTTTTCTTTCCTGCAAGTAAACTAATAGTTGACTTATGAGGAAATTTCCGAACTATTCCCAAGAGGAAAATCAGCCAATATATATCTATGCGATAGTTAGACTTTGGCAATAAAATAAATATTTTGCCAAAATCTAACTGTTAGGTTTGATGCCCTTTGTCATCAATCATCTCGCTTTCGTACTACCTCATCTATCTCCTCCCTTTGATATTTGCTTTAAGAATCTATAGAAGATAATCCCTATTCATTCGTGAGGTCAATTTCTCTCAAAGACTTCAGTATTTTCAGAAATGATGCTTTTATAGTATTTGAAGATGGAATATCTCGATAAGCTATAGCAGATAGGTTCTCTACGTATTTGGGAGTCAAAATCTCCCATAAATGATCAAAATCCACTACCAATGGAGACTGATTTATGTCTTTTAGGTCTTTCCAGCCCAAAGGCTCGTCAAAAGCTTGTTGGTCATGTTCCACCAAAGTCTTTATGTCTCGAACAAATTCTTTTTCTACATACATAATCTTCTAATTCTTTGATATTCAATAGCGCATTCAAGTCATAGAAGTGGCGTATTTTAGATGATAATGATGCTGTTGGCTGCTCGCTCATTGAAAAGCGAATGAGAGACACTATTTTCTCGCACAAGGTTTGTTTAAGAGATAAGACATTTAGTTCAAAAGGTTCAAGGTGATACATCTCTATCACATCTTCCATCTTCTGCTTTTTCAGATATGTAGTTACAAATGGCTCTATCGTCCTTTTCTCATATGGAAAAAGGATTGGCAAATGCACTAATCTCTACAATAATTCTCGCAGGAACAGGATTTACAGAAGTTTCAAAACCTGTATGGGCTGTATAAGAGAAGGCTTGCTTCCTATATTTTGAGCCCTTGGATATATCTGAAAAAGTTTTGTCCTCTGTCAAGCCCATAGTAACCTCTTTCATCAAGTTTGATAAAAGCATTTTAACCTGATTACCACTCATATCCCCACTGATAACAGCAAAGTCCACATCCTCTGAAAACCTGTCTATCAGTTGATATGCCTTGGATAAAGAAGTTCCTCCCTTAAATACGATTTTTGGCTCATAAGAACTTCTGGACAATGCACGAAGTATTCTTGAAATGTGGTAGTCTTTCTCTATTAACTGTATAGGGATTTTCAAATCTTCTGACGAAGTATGTACCAATTCCATGAATAACTCAGTGTCTAAATATAGAGAATCTTTTATTGTATGTTCCATTGACTAGAAACTAAAGTTGGTGAGAGTCCTACTCTAAATCGTGTAAGCGGACTTAATGTTTGAAATAATATAGCCGCAAGGGAATCATTGGTTAGCATTGAGCCCAATAAGGCTCGCGTGAGCGGAGAGTATTTTAAGGCAAGATTGACCAGTTGTGTCTGCTCATCCTTAGAGTAGTCATTGACTTTTGCCTTTAAGAGAATATATGATCTGTCAGTAGTTGTATCAGGTATCTTTTTAATCCACTTCAAGCAGTCTAATATGCGCAGCATTTCGATATTATCTCGATTGATGGGATTTTTCTGCAATACAAAACGAATCGTATACATTCCACGTTTTCCGTTCCGTTTAGGGAAATTGGAGCCTATCTCAAGAGTTGAAGACTGTTGCGTTGTCAATCCAAACAAGTTGAATGCATAAAACCCGGTCAGATAACCTATAGGGATGTCGTTGTCATAGAGTAAGTCACGGAATCGTTCTTCCATGGACGGACCAACAACACCAAATCTTGTTCGTTTGGGTTTATAATAAGTACCTCGACTAAGGCGCTCTATTTCACCCTCCTGAACCAGTCTTCCCAAAGTGACTACGGCAGCATTTTGCTCACTGCGAGAAAGCCCTAAGTCTTCCAATCGGAACACTTTTCCCGTCTCAAAATTTGAAATTTTATTTTTAATACTTTTGCTTGTCATACAAATTGTTCCTTTTGCAAAGGTATATATTTTGTTGTGTAAATGCAAGTATTTACACAACAAAACAACAAGGATTTAGTATAAGGAGACTTACCAACCATCTCGCTCCCGTACCATTTCCTCTATCTCTTCCCGAAGGAAAAGCAATCGACCATTAGCTTTGAGGTAAGGAATTTTCCCTGTCCAAACCCAGTTATAGATAGTTTTTTGCTCAACTTTCAAGATTTTAGAAACATCTATGATGTCCAGATATTCCGGTTTCAAAGATGTACGGATAGTTGTATCGACGGATTGCTCTTGCAGGACAAGTAACTGGTCGAGTTTATTCTCGACAGTTCTTAGTTTATCAAACAATTAACCTCGGAGCAAAGGTTCACAATTTCTGTGCTGCTCCAAAATAGAACGAAACAAAAAGAGATTGCCAAAACAATAAATGTAAGTCCAAGTACAGTATATCGCGAAATAAGACGTAATAGTGGAGTCAGAAGACACTATAATAGAGAAACAGATCTAGCAAATGCAGTCTAATATTAAATTTGAAACAGGTGGAAGAAGTCACGTGACTATTTGACAACATAGATGTTCATAGACTGTTTGTTCGTATGATATCAAACATTCCCACAAGAGTTCTACTCTTTTTCGTGAGCTCTATCCATTCTATTATAGCAGGAGCTTACATCTTTAATTTGAAGACCATATCAAAGTAATTGATTTCCTCCATATTCCAATTGATTGCTTTCAAAGATGAGCCATCTTCTAATTGATAGTCCCAATAACCCATCTCCGCCACCTCGAAGGTCATTGTTCGAGTAGGCGATTCAAGGCATACAGTGAAAACATCCTTAAAAACATCTTCGGTTGTCGTTTGCTCCTCAATTGGTTTTTCCAGTAAAACAACGATCTCATCAGTAACACCTAAATGTAGCAGACCATCCTCTACGATATCGTCCAAACTGCTCTCTGTCAGTGGAACAACAAGGCAATCACCCTCTAAACGTGGCACACGACGCACCAGCTTATGAGCTGGTGGTAGATTATTCTCGTCAATCTCGGGTGTCTCAAAGAGATTCAACTTTCCTTTAATACCTCTAATAGGTTCATCGAAGATATAGGCATCCTCTATATGCCATTGATGTTCCACTGGTACTGCCCAGACCGAAGTAGAGTCGTCGCAATCTCCATTTACTGTTACATAACCAATGATTGCTGAGTATTCCAGGTCTTCATACTCAGGGAAATTACCGAACATTTGTTCGTTCTCTATTTCATTGTTTACGTTAAAGATGGTGCGAGCAGCGAAATTCTTTGGAACCTTCGTCGATGAGGCATGTATCAAGATTCGACCCTTATGATTGGGAGCCCACGTTCTGTTCTCTATGTCTTTCAGCCCACTCACCAATAGCGAGGCCCATGGCTGTCTTACGGATAATGTTTTCATCTTCTCAAGTATTTAATAGATAAGGATACTACAGTAACGACACAACGCCTATTCCTCGTCGTCTGTGATTTCTACTGCTGCTGTGCATTCCGAGCCTCATCAAACTTCGCCTTCATCGTTGGGTTATTAGTTGTGAGTCTACGAATGGTCAATTTCTCGGTATCCTTAGTAGCAAGGCGCAGGTTATTTTCACTACTAACCAACTCCGCACGCACCTTTTGCAGTTTAGATATGGTAGCGTCTATATCCCTAATCGCATCATCAAACTTTCTTGTATAGAGCTCATAATGTCTACTAAACTTTTCTTTGAAGTCCTCCATCTTTGCCTCAAAGTTCGTTACATCCACCTCCTTACTCTGTGCTAAGATGAGTTGCTTCTTGTATTCCAAAGCGTTCTTCGAGGCCTGCACCAACAGTGTGATGAAAGTCACAAAGAATTGTGGGCGAATAACATACATCTTCGGGTAGACATGACTCTTATTCACGATACCACTATTATATAGTTCACTGTCTGCCTCCAACAAACTGACCAACACGGCATACTCACATCCCTTCTTCCTTCTATCCTCATCTAACTTCTTCAAGAAGTCTTCGTTCTTATGTTTGGTGGCAGTAGTATCCATCTCGTTCTTCATTTCAAACATGATAGATAGGTATTCTGTCCCATCCTCTCTATCTCGGAAGATGAAGTCACCCTTCGTACCATCACTGGCATCATTGTCTTTTTCAAAATAAGCATTAGGCATCAGTGGACGCAGATAACGTTCGAACTCATCACTACAATGCTGCTCTAACGTCTCACCGACCATCTTTGTAGACATCTTCGACTTCAGTTCCTTGTAGTAGTCTATCTGCTCTTGCTTCATCCGCAACTCTCTCTCATGTTGCTTCTGCAAGTCTGCTTCATGTAGCTGAGCCTTACTCCTCTCCTGCTCTATCTCGTTCTGCAGCATCACAATCTTGTTTTCTTTCTCTTGTGCTGCCTGCTGCGCCTTGTTACGCTCATCCATCACAGCCAACTGTAGTTTGTCACCACTCTGGCTAATCTCAGACTTTAACTCACTGATAGTCTTTTCCTTCTCAGCGAGTGCAATCTTCATTTCACTTGTCTTCTGCGACTCTATCCCTTCTAACCGTGCTTTGAGTTTCGCTATCTCCTCACTCATCTCCGACTTCTGTCGAGACAACTCACTCTCTTTCTCACCTTTCAGTCGTTCTATCTCAGCTACCTTCTGACCTAATTCCTTCTCCTTTTCCGACAACTTATTTTGGAATGTCTGCTCCGTCTTCGTCGTAACCAAAGCCAATTCAGCCTTGTTACGCTCGTCCATCTCAGTCATTCTTCTCTTCACCTCAGCTTCGATTTCCTTAGTCTTAACTTGGTTCAATATAGAAGCATAGTCGGCCTCATCCACCTTGAAGATATTTCCACACTTAGGGGCATTTTAGTTCTTTCATAATTCTTTTCTTTAAAGTTGTTATTTATGTTATGTGTGCAAAGATAATACACATGAGTGCAGCCTTTCTGCATAGAAGATTAATTTTCTTATTTGTCAAAAGAAAACTATACTATTAGACGTAAGGTTTATCCTCTTACTTTAAGTAAAAAGCCAGAAACTTGCAGATAACATCTTTCTTCTGTATCACCATCTTTACTCCACCAATGAGCCAAAGACAATCTGATTAATGTATCTTCAGGGATTATGTCTGGTGTGTCACCTAAACCAACATAAGGAATATACTTATTCCTCATCGAAAAACCACTCATATACGCAAGTCGTTTCTTTATCCTACCATCCACATTACACAAATCATTTTTACGCAATGGTTTGTCATTTACCCAAAAGCATGTACTATAATTGGGTATTCTATCTTTTGAAACATAGAAACAATAGTTATCTTCGATAAGACAATTATCAAAACAGTTAATCAAAGGACCACGGAAAACACATATTCCATGCTTATCCAATTGATCAAGAAATGCGGTTGATGTTTTACAAGATGCCTTTTCGACAAGCATCCGAGAAGAAAACATTTGAATCTTCCAAATGAGGTGCAGGTCTACGAGAGTTACGCACATATACGCAATCCCATATATCTCCCACTTCGTACGGACACTCCGTTTCTTTTTCATGATAACCATTAACGTTCAAAAGTCGCACTGAGAGATGCTGGTCTAAATCAACACCTCCGACACAGACACGGGCATCTTTCATCCTCGTTTTTTTGATACAATAAGAATTTTACTCATATCAGTTTATAAATTAGTAATAGAATAAGAATATATTTCATGTATTCGGTTAACAACTAAAGAACGGTGGCAAAGCCTCAGCTTTTTTTCTTCTACACAGAAAAAGACTATCCGATTATAACCTTCGCTCTCTATCGTACGCATTAGAGCTTCTATATCATATTCCTTGAGTATCTGATGTACATACTCATGCACAAATACACTACCCAGCTTCGTACGTTTTTGTTTCGTCTCGCCTATAACTTTATCCGCCTCTTTTTGCTTCATTCTAATTTCCTTTGTAGGGGATAAATCTTTTATGTAGAGATAACCAATACCAAGTTCCTTCAACTTAGCTTGTAGATAATTACTATTGACATACTTATACTGATTTCCTCGTACTCACGCCGTTGGCGAATATCGACAAACAAGTCAACTTGTGCTGCAATCAATTTAGAGAAAAATGTTTCTTCCGTTGAACCATAAACTCCGATAGTGTAAATTTCAGTCTTCATATTGATAACTCAGTTGTATTGTTGATTTGTATGATTTGCGAGACTTGAAATAAGGCTCTGGCTGATCTGAGAATAAAGAATTAGGCTCCCAGCCACGACATAAGCCTCTTATCACATCCACTTCTGAAATACTTTTAGATACATCTATGATGTGACGCATATTAATCTTATACTGAAAATAAAGTTCACGCCCTATCAGTTTACTTCTGTGACATTCTGATGGGTTACTTTCACTACACATCAATGCAACACGAAGACCATTTTCTGAAGCAAGAACCAACCTTTCCAGTCCTCTCTTAAAACGATAGTCTTTTGCCATCTCCTTATAGTCAAAGAAACCATCATCATCAAGACACTCGGTACTTAAAGGTCTACCTCCTATATATGAATCACTCTCAGGATTACCCCACCAATCATATTTTATCTGGCAGTAACTATTCAAATCTCGCTTCAGGGTCTCTTGATTAAACTCAGGATTCCACTTTGAATAGGGTACAGTCCTCACGTCAATAAGATAGGATATCTCGAAAGAATTAAGCTCTTCAACGAACTCCTCTATGGACTTATGTCCGTGACCTATAGAATACAGTGATGTCTTCATACTCATACCTTTTTACTATTGCAAATATAAGATTTTATTTTTTTGAATAATCATTCGGAAGGTCATAAAAATTAACACAAGAGAATTAAGTTCCATAGGTGTTAGATTGCGGGTTCTTTACTGTATATTTCAATAAAATTGTGGGAAGAATTTGTTTTGAACTTATATCACAACAACCCTACATCCAACAACTTTATTTTTAATTCAGTTTGCTGTCATTTTAACATTTCCCTATAATACCCTATGCATTAACGCTTTAGCTGTCAGAGATGAGTGACAGAAGTGACAGGAACTCCAAGATATAGTCAACACTCCAACGATAAGGTTGTCCTCAAAATATACGTACCACATGACATACCACTTCAACTTGGAATGGGACTGGTGATACTGTGAACACGATAACCTAAAGCTATAATCATATCAAGGTTATAGAATGTAGTCAGATAAGGTTTGTTATATGCAACAGTTTTCTGGAATTTCTGAACAACTGCTTTTTCTCGTGATTCTCCTTCTTCAAGGACCAGCAATAAGCTGATTAGGGTAGACTGGATTTTTCTTTGCAAATAAAAAAAGTTACTGATTATCATGCTGTTACATATAAATATGATTTTCTTTGCAAATAAAAAAATCTCTATACATAATATGGTAAATAAGTCATAAATTTCTTCGACTTAGTCTCTGGGTCCACGGGCTTTATCAGTCCTACCTCCACTGTATCAGCAATTATACGAGAAGCTATAGATGAATCATTCTTTGTAAGTTCAAAACGTTCCCTAACAGACAAGTTGTTGATATACTCTCCATTTTCATATTTCAAACAAGCATGTTGGTAACAAGCAGACACCTTTTTCATCCTTTATCATATCCTTAAACTTTTTCTGAGGGTATAGAAAAAAACTCTTGTATGCTGTTCGCCTTTGGTAAATTTAGGGGCAGGCAGAAACATCTGCTCAATTGCGGAAATAGCTCGGTCTATTCCGCTACCGCGTTTTTTTCACAAATTCCCAAAAGAAACATTGTCTGAGCCAATTCTTCATTACGTGACTGCGGTGGTAGGTCTATCAGCCTATTGATGTCATTAAGTGGCGCTCCTGCATTAGTAATAGCTAGTCTATTAGAGAAAATTTCTATAGTCACAGGTAGTCCCTTTATTCCGAAGTCTTGATGGACAATGGCATTCGCAACAAACTCTCGAATTGCAATTTGAGGATAGGTTGGAATTATTTCTCTCTTTACCCCAATACTCTCTTTACCTGTATTTTGCATGATAAAATCGATTAGGCCTTCAAAGCCGACGGCATATCCGTAGGTACCATGTTGCTCGAACTCTTGAGAACGATTGTTCTTGCCACTATATTTTCTCACAATTACTTCTCTACCACGCAGTTTAGGGAAATCCTTCAAATCTCTTGCAAAGAGTAAAGCTCCCAAATTAGTGATACCCCAGATTCCATTATTCCCATGACAGAGATTGTATTCACTTAAACGATTAACTATTGAGTCTGTCGTATTTGGAACATCTCTCCCCACAAGTTCAAAGAAAGACTTGTAATCCAGATATTGAAGAATCTGTCCCTTTGTAAGATCAGATAAAGCTAAACGTTCTTCAAAGGTGACTCCCTTAGATGTCGCAATCATTTCTTTAACTTGATCACGAGACATCTTTACTGTCTGGCCTGCAGAACGCAAATACGAATCAAATATATTATGTCCACGTAGAACTACTGGTTTGTCATGCTGTTCAGGTATATAGATGAACAACAAATCATAGCCATTAAATTTCATAACACTATGAGATATAGGAATAGAGTACTCCAGATTATTCTTGGCTATATTCCCCATTTTTTGGACAATTGTCTTAATATCCTCTCGCGATAAATTAAAACAACTTCCATCATCATTTACACCATAAACAAGGACACCACCTCCTTTGTTATTTGCAAATGCGCTTATGTGTTGGGCAAGGCGGTCCGTCTTACATGACAGACCACTTTTCCAGTCTAGCTCGTTCAATTCTGTCGGAACGGGACTAAGACTATCCTTAAGCGTCTTAATGGCTTTTTCTTTCCAATCCATGTATCTTTTCCTTTCAATTATGTTTAATCTCTTTGATTTGTGATATCCCACCGACTCCAGCATCGCCTGCCCAGCTTCGAATTCCTCTCTTAAAAACGATAGTCTTTTGCCATCTCCTTATAATCAAAGAAACCATCATCATCAAGACACTCGATACTTAAAGGTCTACCTCCTATATATGAATCACTCTCAGGATTACCCCACCAATCATATCTTATCTGGCAATACTTATTCAAATCTCGCTTCAGGGTCTCTTGATTAAACTCAGGATTCCACTTTGAATAGGGTACAGTCCTCACGTCAATAAGATAGGAAATCTTGAAAGAATTAAGCTCTTCAACGAACTCCTCTATGGACTTATGTCCGTGACCTATAGAATACAGTGATGTCTTCATACTCATACCTTTTTACTATTGCAAATATAAGATTTTATTTTTTTAATAACCATTCAGAAGGTCGTAAAAATTAACACAAGAGAATTAAGTTCCATAGGTGTTAGATTGCGGGCTCTTTCCTTTATATATCTATAAAAATAGAGGGAAAAGCCTTTGCTCTGAACTTACATCACAACAACTCTCCATCCTCCAACTTTATTTCTCCCTTCGTTTGCTGTCATTTTAACTTTGTCTTCCAACCCACCACGAACTAACGACTTAATCATTCAGAAGGAATAATAAGTATGACAGAAAGATTATTCTTCGTCCTTCTGCAGCCTTCTGTCAATCATCTTCTTCCTGAACTGTTGCGCTCTTTGCAACAGTTCAGAAAGAAGACATCACATCACCATCAACGCCTACTTATCATCTGGGCCGTCTTCTGCAACCCGACTATAGCTAACAGCGTCGTTATCTGGCAACTCATAAAGCGGACAATCTCTTCTTGCTTCCATGTCATGACCCGCACTCTCAAGGTCGGTGATGGAGAATGCTGTCACATAGAGATACAGTGCCACAACAACTTTTTATTGCGGCATCGACATCTGCTGCTGTATTGACAGGTGCATTATGCGCTTCATTGTTACGCCAATCTCTCAACATCTGCAAATAAGAAGAGAACTTCTTCCCATCATCATCCGTAGCGTATTTCAGATTCCATAGACACCTAAAGGCATGTACAGCATCTGCCAACATGGCGTCTCTTCCACCTTGTCCTTCTATCTCATCATCATTTATCAGATAGTATAGTTTCTTTAAGTAAGATTCATACTTCTGAACTAACGAGTTAAAGAGAGAATACCTCATGACTGCATTTGGATGAGGGTCAGTAAAGATGTTGTTTAGTCCTTCCTTTAGTAGGTCGTTGATACCATCTAACTTAGGTAGACTTACCGTGTTCAGTACAAAGAAGAAACAATCCACAATCTCTGGTAGTGCTCTCATCTTCTTGCAGACACCCACAAACTCTGGTTGCATCATTGCTATTATCTTATCCTTCAGCACAGCCTCATCATAGATAAGGTTTCTTGATGCTGATATCTGTAAACCCAAATTATCCAGAATCTTATTAATCAACATCTGTTCAAGACCTTTCTCCTTCTCAAGTAATTCCTTGAGGTGGAAATACTTCTCTATCTGGTCTACGATAGTATCATCAAACTTCTGCCTACAGATATTCACCAACACATCACGAGAGTTATTAGCACGGATAGCATCGGCAAGCTCTGGGTTTCTCATCAGTTCTTCCAATATCTGTCTGATGATTTTATCATTCTCATTCAGAATACCCACAAACGGACTATTCACCATATTGAGTATCTCTGCAATGGTTTTCTTCTCGTCCTCTTGCTTCAATCCCACTTCACCAATACGGCTCGATTTTAGTTCTGTTGGCTCATCTTCTAACTTTATGCTTCCTTCGTAGGAGAGCTGTATGCGTAGTTTGTCAAGGTCTATCATGCTCGCTAACTCCATTGGTAGCGTCTCTTTCGTATAAGGCAAATACTTATAGAACACCTTACAGAACACATAGAATTTCTCCAAGTCGGGGTCGGTGAAGTCGATAACTTGTGCTAAGAAGCCATATTGTCTTACAAACCGATTAACCAACTTACGATACCTGTCTTTCTCTTCATCAGTTAAAGGGGCTACCCTCTCTCTCACAATGTCTAACAGGATTGACGGCACACTTGACACCTTCTTTGGGTCTATCAGTCGTTCGCATACCTCATTTACCTCCTCTTCACTGAACAGGTTCCATTGCTCTACATCTTCTTTCATCGTGTAGACACGTTGTGGGTCAACTTCTCCACTCAGTGTTGTAACGGTATAATACTGATTGAATGCCTTACGAACCGACTCTGTATCATTACGGAAATCTACTACCAGCGTGTCTTCTTTATAAGGCCAATAAGTACGATTAAGGCGTGAGAGCGTCTGTATACATTGTATGCCACCCAACGAGCGATCAACAAACATTGTGTGCAGTAACTTCTGATCGAAGCCTGTCTGGAACTTCTCTGCCACTATCAATATCTTATAATCGTCTTCCTTAAACTTCTCTGCAATGGCATTGTCTGTCACACCATCATCATTCATGTTGGCTTCTGTACATTTCTTACCGCTACTATCAGTCACCTCTCCTGAGAAAGCCACAAGGGTCTTTATCTCTCCTTTGTATTCCTCTGCGATAATCCTATCGATAATCTGTTTGTAGTCGGCAGCTGACTGTCGTGAATCGCACACCACCATTGCCTTTGCCTGATGGTTTATCTTATTGATGGTGAATTTCATGAACTGGTCGACCATCATACTTGCCTTGCGCGACTTGATATACATATCTTTCCCCAACATCGCAGCTATCACCTTCAATGCCTTCTTCTTCTCAAACTGTACTTCAGCATCCTTGTCGGGGTCTTTCTCTATCAACTCAAACATCGTTTTTATAGCTGATGTAGTTCTGTGTGACGTCAAGAATAAACTTCTCGTCGATGGCTTGTTTCATAGAGTAAAGGTCGTGGGCTTCCTTCCCATCCTTACCATATAGGGCGTAGGTCTTATCCTTTGGCGTTGCGGTGAAAGCAAAATAAGAGATGTGCTTCATCATCTTACGGTAGTTCTGCTGCTGTGCCATCAACGCATCCAACGGACTTTCATAGTCGTCTGGATTATAGTCTTCTATCTGGGCTAAGTCTTCCTGTGTCGAAAGTGCATTTACTAAGTCTTTTGCTGCCTCATTGCCTACTGCCGTGTGAGCCTCATCAATGATGACGGCATACCGCTTCTGCTGTTCATGCTTCAGATAGTCTAAGGCGTATGCAAACTTCTGCACTGTAGAGATAATGATTCTGTTCTTACCATTCAGTGCATCAGCCAAGGTCTTAGAACGCTTACGAATATCCATCACCGTACCAAGCGTTGTCTCGAAGTTGACAACGTCTTCTGCCATATTACGGTTTAGCACAATGCGGTCGGTCACCATGATGATACTATCAAAGACTGCCGCACCATTTGCGTCAATCATGTTCGTAAACTGATGTGCCAGCCATGCCATGGTCTTCGTCTTTCCACTTCCTGCCGAGTGTTGTATGAGGTAGTTATGTCCTACTCCCTCTTCTTCAACCAACCGACGCAGTTTGTGTACAGCTCTTAGTTGATGATAACGTGGGAAGATTACCACCGTGCGCCTCTTCATCTCCTTTGTGTTGCGGTCTTCATAACTTTCGTCATAGCGTTTAATAAAGTGTAACAGTAGGTCGAGCAGGGAGTCGGCTTGCAGAATGTCTCTCCACATATAAGCTGTTGGATAGTCGCCTTCTATCGTCGGATTCACTGTCTCACGGTTGAAAGGCAGGAAGGTTGTTCCCTCTCCGTTCAGCTTGGTAGTCATGAAGACATACTGGTTATCCATCACGAAGTGCACCAGACAGTTTCTTAACATTCGGTTCTCGGCATTGCGTTGCGTGCGATATTGGGCTATACCGTGCGTGTAGTTCTGCCCCGTTCCTTCATTCTTTAGCTCGAAGGTGAAGAGGGGTATACCATTCAACAGGATACACAGGTCCAGTTCGTTACCACTGTCAGCTCCCATGGAGTAGCGCATCTGGCGCACCACACTAAACCGATTGGCACGATAGAGTCTGTAGTTCTCTGTTCCTTCGCCTTCCAACGTAGGCTTAAACTGGCAGAACTTCACCTTAGCCCCACTCACCGTGAAGCCCTTGCGCATGATGTTCAGAACACTCTCTCCACGGTCTAATCGTTTGTTATACTCACGGATAACCGTCTCTGTCTCTCGCCCCGCAAAGTGCTGCGACAGCTTCTGCCACACGATGGGTTGCGCTCGTAAGAACTGTTCTAACATCTCGGCATCGCACAAGCGTTCGATGTCAAACTGTGCGCTACTACGCTGATTGTAGAGATCGCTGTTTGCAAGATAGTCTGCAATATGCGCCTCAAAGGTTGTTTCGCTTAAAGGATTTAGCATATCTTGTTGTTGTTTATTGTCAATGTTCCGTTTCTCTTTCTTGTATATATAACGTCTGCTACAGTTCTACTGTCATTAGGGCAAAGGTCCACCCTTCTGACAGTTTCATACTTATGAAACTCAAGTTTCAGTCTACTGATATTAGAGTTTCAGTCAAGTGAAACTCAAGTTGCAGCCGAGTGAGACCTAAGTTGTAGCCCTTAGAACTGTCCTTAAACCCTTTCCAAGGGCTATGCACATTACGTGGTAAGCCCCTGTATGGTTCTTACTCGGCATGTTGTCAGTTATCAGTTACCTTCCTTTTGCCCGTAACCACCTCCGTAATCAAGCTCTGCTTATACTCTTGTAGAAGGTCTATTTGGTGTTGGGCGTTGGAGATAGAGGTGTTTATTGTAGTACATTTGCGATCGAGATATTGAACAATTTTAGTTTGTTCATCAATTCCAGGAACAGGAACATCCATATTACGAATTATTTCTTGGCTTATATTTGGATCTTTCCTCGAACTTGCTGCTAACTTCATCCAATATGGACGCAACGATTTTATATTGTAGTATAAGTATCTATAATCCTCTAATTTCGTTGTCTCTAAGGAACAAAGTGCTTGATTTATAGTGGAATCACAACCTAATATACCAGCTTTTCCTATAGTTCCACTTCCACCATACATTGCGACTACTACTGTATTTTTAGGCAGCCAAGGGCAACTCGCAGATTTCATCTCTTCTCTTGATAAATATTCAGAGGAGTCATATACATAATCGCATATATCACTCAAATCTGTTGTTCTAACCCATTTTATGTCAGATCTTTCATTTTGTCTTCCTTTTATATTCTTTTGGTGTTGCCCCGCTATTTGTATCAGCAATATACTTTATTGGCATCACCTCCCAATGCTTAGGCACATCTCCTATCCACTCAACTCCCGACTGTTTCATTTCGACATTAGGGTTTAGTCCTTTCGTTACGGCATGAGTGATAACACTCTGTTTCAGTTCTTGGAGTAGCGCAATACGCTTTTGTTGAATAGAAATGAGGTTATCTATCTTTGCACAGTGTGTATCAAGATAGGCTGCAATAGCCACTTGCTCAGTTACAGGAGGTACAAGAACTCTTAGAGAACGCAATTCGGTCTTATTGAATTTATCTTGAACTGTGGATTTTCCTATTAGTGTAAGACTATCTACACCAGGTTTACTTTTAAAGTAATAATATAGATATTTGTCTTTTCCATAAGACTTTACCATAATTGCATTAGGTGCAAGTGACATGTGTTTATATAATTTAGGAACTATGTAAACATTACCAACGGCACCTATGTTTGGCAGTATTATTTCTCCACCTACCAGATTAGAGTTCGATAAAAAAACTCATACGAACTCTTAGAGATGTAGACAGGAGGCTGTTTTTTTGTCGTTAGAAGACAAATCAACTGTCCTAATTAGCATTGCATAATCAGGCTCTTCTAAGTATTGTACATTCCTTTTTAGGTCCGCAAAACTGCCACTTGCAACAAAATCAGTTATAGTGGAACAATGATAGTTCATTTTTTTCACCTCCCAATGCTTCGGCACTTCCCCAATCCATGCCACTCCACTATCCTTATACTCATCGTATTTCTTCATACGTCTTAGTCCTCCTTTAGCTGTGAGAGTTCGTTGTTGAGTGCACTGTCTAATGCTGCCAGTTCTGAAAGGATTTCTTCGCTACTGCGCAAAGGGCGATACTTATAGAAAAGTCGGGTGAAAGGGAACTCACAACCTACCTTGTCTTTATCACGCTCCATCCACGCATCGGGTGCAAAAGGTAGCACCTCACGACGGAAGTAGTCGTCGACATCTTCCTTCATTGGTATCTTCTCGGTATCGTTCAGATTGGTATCAGCAACTCGTTCACCACTCTTCTTAATAGGATCGTCGAACACTTCGGGCGCATCCTCAGCAACTCTGCCAAACACATCACGCAACTGTTTCTTCTGTGCCTTGGTAGTCTTCACGTGATTCTCTTTCAAGAACACAAAGAACTCGTGGTCGCTACGCTGCTCGTCCACACCGTCTATCGCTGCCACCTCTTGCAAGATGAGGTTCTTCTTGTCGTCTGCCTTAAAGTCGTCGTTACTGCATAAAGCCTCATACGTAGCACGGATATTACTAAACCACAGGCGCAACGGACGTCGTACTGCCACGTTGGTATAAAGGAAGTCATCGTAGTCCATGAGCTTCGCAATCTCTAAGTGTTCCGTCTCGCCTGTCTTGTCGTAGACAATGTCACGGCAGCAAGGCTCGTAAGCCTTATAGATACTAATGATGTCGTGCGTTCCCTCCTCGCTTATCTCAAAGCGTTTCTTACCCAAGTTCTTCTGAAGTAAGGTGGTAAACTCGCTATGGGCAGCATCAACAAAGAGCACTTTGCGATAGCGTTCTGCTGGTCGTTTATTATCAAGTATCCACAGATAGGTGGTAATGTCAGTTCCATAGAAGAGATTCTTAGGCAGGGCTATGATAGCATCGAGCAAGTTACGGTCGAGCAACATCTTACGAATATTGCTCCATCCTGTCCCTGCATCACCATTGAAGAGGGGCGATCCATTGAGAACAATGCCTATGCGTGACCCTGCTTCACTATCCATCTTAGCAATCATGTGCTGCAGGAAGAGCAACGAACCATCTGACGTAGAAGGCAGTCCCGCCTCGAAACGTCCACCGGGACGGTTGTCTTGCATCACGATACTCTTTACCTTTGTGTCCTTACCCCAGTCTACACCAAAGGGAGGGTTAGCCAACATGAAGTTAAAATGCCTACCAAAGAGCTTGTCATCAGCCAAGGTGTCGCCCTGATAGAGCTGCTGATCAAGGTTCTGATCGTCGCCTTTCATGAGTAGGTCGGCCTTACAGATAGCGTATGTCTTCTGGCTAAGTTCCTGACCATAAAGGAACACTTGTAGATGCTTGTTCTGTGCCATCTCTTGCAGATGCTCGCGCCCTACGGTGAGCATACCACCCGTACCACAACAGGGATCATAAATGGTGAAAGCCCTACCAGGGACAAACAGCTCTTCTTCCTTCCCCGACATGGTCAGTGCCACCAAGAGTTTAACAATCTCACGTGGCGTATAGAACTGTCCAGCCTTCGTGTTCGTTGACTCCTTCGAACGACGGATAACAATCTCGAAGATTGTTCCCATCATGGCATTACTCACCCTGTCTGGATGCAAGTCGGCTTTCTCAACAAACTGAAGGACAACGGCAAAGAGCTTATTGCCACGCTCAAGACGAGCGTATATCTTCGATAGGTCGACAATGCCACTGTCGCCATCTTCGTGTACAAAGTTAGCAAGGATGTCCTTCACATTGGATGTAAAGCCCTCTATATAGGTCTTAAAGGCATCGCCAATCTGGTCGGGAGAGTTAAGTAACTTCTTCAGTGAAAGGCCTGACATATTAAAGAAAGTAAGTCCATTCTGCCTCATCAACGACTGTAACTTATACTTTCTCATCTCCTCTGGGGTGTCGTTTAGCGTGTTGAGTATCGTCTCGTACTTATCCTCAAGCACACAATCAAGTCTTCGGAGCAGAGTGAAAGGTAAGATAACATCCTCCACCTCAGAATCATCATAGTAGTTACGAATAACCTCTTTGATGTCCCATATCACATTAGCTAATTCTTGTTCTGTCATATATATTTGTTCTTTTTATTTCTTATTTGCTGCAAAGTTAATGATTATCTGTGCAGTCTTCGTGCATTGATAGATATTTCTGCAAATTATCTTTTAGCTTGTCTCTAATCTCGTTGCGTAACCATTCGGGGGAGAGTACCTCAACATCGGGGATGAAGGAGAGGATTTGTTGGGACAGTTCACGGTTGGGTTTCACATGGATACTGACCGTATAGGGCTCGGACAACACACGCTGTGAGGAGTGGATAGGCTTCGAAAGGACGTATGGGAAACGCTGGGGCGAGAACCGCAAGACGACCTCCTCGGTGGCTACATCACCGTATGGAACCGACACACCGATGACGTCGTCGAAGTAAGATGCGAAGTCGGTTGTGGCGTTCTCAACGAAGGGTTTTGTGCTACAGGCATAGCTTTCGATACGGTCTAAGGCATAGCTTTCTATCCTCCCCTTCTCATCATTCAGCCCAAAGAGGAACCAACGGCCATTGTATTGCTTGACATAATAGGGATAGACCACGATGTTTCGTTTCTCACCCCAGTAGGATTGATAAGCTATTTCGAGCGTCTGATGATTGATTGTAGCGTCGATGATGCCTGCCAGATGCTCTAAGCCTTTGAGCATATCATTCTGTTCAAAGGCGATAAGGTTCTTGGAGTTGGCTTTAACACCGAAGCGATATTCCAAGTTAGAGATGACTTCTTCCAGCCAAGCGTTGGTTGGTATGCCACGATAACGGCTGAGCATATCGATTGTTGAACGGAGGTTAGCCACCTCCTCTGTGGTCAGCTCGTTATTAAAGATAGAGTAGTCAGGGTCAGAATAATGGTAATAACACTTCTTTCCGTCGTATTGCTGTGCGCAGATCGGTGCATGATAAGGACTTAAACGCAGGTTGGCAATATCCTCCCGTATCTGTCGCAGACTGATGTTATAGCCCAATTTCTCGCTGACAAAGTCGACTAAATCGTCTATATTAAACCTCCGATGCTTATTACTGAAACACTGATCCAAGATTTGATAGCGCAGGTAGGCATTCTTGTTGACTGGCATTGCAATGATAATTATTGGTAGAGTAACTTTTACTTTGCTTAGTTATATTACCCACAAAGTTAAGTTTTTTTAATGAAGAATCATCCTTTTTTTCCGCTATAAATCCTTGTTCAAGGATGAACAATGTTTTTTTCATCAAAAATCAAAGTTATAGGTTAGCAAAACAACTGACCTATTTGAGTTATTACTCCATTGTTCCACCTCGTCTTGCCTCATGCCTTATCTCCCCTTTCTCAAAGAGAATCCTTTTTGTGCGTATGTGTAACCTACCCATTGGGATTACATAGGTTACGGTAGAGAACTCGTTATAGGTTAAGATTCTTCTTGGTCACATAGAATAAAGATAACCTAAAAGGCAGAACTCCTTACTTGGAGTTCTGCCTTAAATTATATCTATCCGAAGTTGTCGTACATGATTGCATCCTGATCAACACCGATGCTGTCAAGATAATCAGTAACAGTCTTGATAAGCATTGGAGGTCCACAGAGGTAGTACTCACAATCCTCTGGTGCCTCGTGATTCTTTAGATACTCATCACGGATACAGTTTACTGCAAAACCAGTGTAATACTTCACACCAGCCTCATCAGCCTTAGGGTCTGGACGGTCAAGAGAGAGGTGGAAATGGAAGTTAGGATATTCCTTCTCAAGCTCCCAGAAGTCCTCAAGGAAGAATGCCTCACTGAGTGAACGCGCACCATAGAAGAAGTGCATCTCACGATCGCGAGTGTGGAGAGTCTTTGTCATGTGCATAATCTGCGCACGCAAAGGAGCCATACCAGCACCACCACCAATCCAAATCATCTCCTTACCAGAAGTGAAGTTAGGATGGAAGTCGCCGTAAGGACCGCTCATCATTACCTTATCACCCTCCTTAAGAGAGAAGATATAAGTAGAACCAATACCAGTTGGTACGTTCTGGAAACCAACCTGCGGACGTGGCAGGAATGGAGGTGTTGCAATACGAACAGTCAGTGTGATGATATCACCCTCAGCTGGATAGTTCGCCATAGAGTAAGCACGAACAGTTGGCTCAGGATTCTTTCCCTTCAGAGAAAGGAGGTTGAACTGCTTCCAAGGACCGAGGTATTCCTCACCAATATCGTTCTTATCGAAGTCCTTATCATAGTCGATACAGTCGTAGGCAGGATAGAAATCTGTGCATAAGAGCCTGGGATGAAGTCCATGTGTTCGCCAGGAGGCAAGGCAACCTTGAACTCTTTGATAAAGCTTGACACGTTCTTGTTAGAGATAACAGTACACTCCCACTCCTTAACGCCCATGACAGACTCAGGAACCTTGAGTGACATATCACCCTTCACCTTACACTGACATCCGAGACGCCAATGATCTTTAACATCCTTACGGCTGAAGTGAGGACGCTCTGAATCGAGAATCTCACCGCCACCTTCTACTACCTGCAACTTACACTGGCCACAGCTACCCTTACCACCACAAGCAGAAGGGAGGAACACACCGTTCTCATTCAGCGTAGACAGAACTGAGCTACCCTGATCAACGGTCATCTCCTTATCACCGTTAATTGTTATCTTTACCTTTCCGCTTGGGCTGAGATACTTCTTAGACACAAGCAGGAGAATCACCAACACAAGGATGGTGATAAGGAATACCACAATACTTATTGTTATGAATTGTCCCATTGTTTACTTAGATTTTAAGACCTGAGAAGCACATCATTGCCATTGCCATCAGTCCTACTGTAATAAATGTGATGCCAAGACCCTGCAAAGGCTTTGGTACATCAGAATATTCCATCTTCTCACGAATAGCACCCATTGCCACGATAGCCAATGTCCAGCCAAGACCAGAACCAGTACCATAGACAAGTGCGTCCCATACAGTACCGATATACTGTGTGCTTGCTGGGTCAAGACCGATACGCTGCTGCATAAAGAGTGAAGCACCCATGATAGCACAGTTAACGGCAATCAGCGGAAGGAAGATACCCAACGCACCGTAAAGTGAAGGTGAGAACTTCTCAACAGCCATCTCCACAATCTGTACGATACCAGCAATGACAGCGATAAAGAGAATGAAACTAAGATAAGTAAGGTCAACACCCTCTGCAAGACAGTCTGGTCCGAGAACCTTAGTCAGCAAAAGATAGTTGATTGGTGTGGTAACGAGCAACACGAATGTTACGGCTACACCAAGACCCAATGAAGTCTTTACGCTCTTAGATACCGCAAGATATGAACACATACCGAGGAAGAACGCAAATATCATATTGTCCACAAAGATGGACCGGAAGAATAAACTAATAAGATGTTCCATAATTACTTCTTGTCTTCTTTATAGAAATATGCACGATGAACCCAAATAACACAACCGAGAAGGATGAGTGCCATGGCAGGCATTGACATCATTCCGTTGTCCATATAACCCGCATGATAGAAGCTCTGTGGCAAAATCTTGAAGCCGAGCAATGAGCCACGACCAAAGAACTCACGGATAGCACCCACGATAACAAGTATCATAGCGTAACCTAAACCATTGCCGATGCCATCGAGGAAACTTGGCCATGGCTTATTGGTCATGGCAAACGCCTCAAGACGTCCCATAAGGATACAGTTGGTAATGATAAGTCCGACATAGACAGAAAGCTCTACACTCACATCGTAAGCTACTGCCTTAAGAATCTGACTAACTACTGTTACCAGAGCGGCAACAACCACCAACTGTACGATAATACGAATACGGTTAGGGATTGTGTTACGGATAAGTGAAATAATAACATTAGAGAATGCCGTGATAATGGTAACGGCAAGTCCCATAACAATCGCCGGCTTCAGCTGTGAAGTTACGGCAAGGGCAGAACAGATACCGAGCACCTGGACCATGATTGGGTTGTCCAGATTCAGCGGATTGCTGAACACCTCTCTATTTTGTTTTGAGAATAAATCCATATTCTTATTGTTCTAAAGATTAGAATATTATTTGCTGTTCAGGAATTTAACATAAGGCTGAAGTCCACCCTTGTCTGCATGGAACATCTCTGTTACACCATTACTGGTAAGCGTTGCACCTGTTACGGCATCTACCTGTGTAGATGGGTCTTCGATCTTCTTTTCAACAGCAAGTGCTATCTTCTGAGTATCGTTTCCGCTAAAGAGGTGCTTACCCTTGAACAAATCCTGCCATGCCTTATTGTCTTTGATTTCAGCACCGAGACCAGCTGTCTCACTCTCGTGGTTGAAGTAAGCACCAAAGACGGTTCTCTTATCGCCATTGATAGCGATGAAACCATTGATAGGTCCCCAAAAGACCGTTACCATAAACAGGGATAACATACTTATCCTCACCGTTCACCTTGCAACGGAACAAAGCGAGTTTGCCTTCCTTGGCATCCTTACTATTCAACTTAAAGCCGGCATCAACGCCACCCTGCTTTCCAGCCTCAACGACCTTACCATCTGCATTGATGATGTCATCTGCCACGATAATCTGCTTCCAAAGCTTAACAGCCTCCTCATTAGCTCATATCACGATTCTGATTGAGTGCAAAGAGAATCTGCTTCTGCTGATCAAGCTGTACATTAGCATCCTGCATTGGCTTCAATGCTTGGAATACGAATGCAAGCAAAAAGGCTACAATCAACACGAGGATGACAGAATAGATAATTGTATAAGAATTACTATTTGTTTTCATTTCTTCGTCCTCCTTATTTATTTAGCACGCTTTGCGCGCTTGCTGATGTTTGACTGAACTACACAGTAGTCGATGAGTGGGGCGAACATATTACCAAAGAGGATGGCAAGCATCATACCCTCTGGATAACCTGGGTTCAACACACGGATGATGATAGCCATCGCACCGATGAAGAAACCATATACCCACTTACCTGTCTCTGTACGTGCTGAGGTTACTGGGTCGGTTGCCATGAATACTGCACCGAAGCAGAAACCACCTAAGACGAGGTGTTCATACCACTGAATTGGTGTTGCACCAGTTGAATGGAAGATAAGTCCCATCACAGTACCACCAAGGAATACGCTCAACATTGTCTTCCAGCTGGCGATGTTTGTCCAAAGAAGGATTACAGCACCGATAGCGATAGCGATAACAGATGTCTCACCCACAGAACCTGGGATAAGACCTAATACCATATCACATACAGATGCGTTCACACTTGTTCCCTGAGCAATCTCACCCAATGGGGTTGCCATAGTGAAACCATCAGGCAAGGTATAGCCGAGACCTAAGATAGAATCCTTTGCTACCCAGATGCTATCACCCGTCATCTTACTTGGATAAGAGAAGAAGAGGAAGGCACGTGCAGCCAAGGCAACGTTAAAGATATTCATACCTGTTCCACCGAAGATTTCCTTCGTGAAAGATAACAGCAAAGGCCACTGCAAGCACAAGAATCCAAAGTGGTGTGGTCACAGGAATAATCAATGGAATCAGAATACCTGATACAAGATAACCTTCCTGAATCTCCTCACCCTTCCACTGTGCCCAAGCAAACTCAATACCTAAGCCGACAATGTAAGACACAAGAATCTTTGGCAACAGAGGCAAAGCATACCATAGAGGAACATTCCCCAGCAGGTAGCATCAGCCAACTTACCAGCTGCTAAAGCGTTCTGATAGCCGATATTGTACATACCGAAGAGCATCGCTGGCACCAATGAAAGTACCACCAAACTCATAATTCGCTTCGAGTCAATAGCGTCATGGATAGAAGTACCGCTCTTTGATGTCTCGTTAGGAACATAAAGGAACGTCTCGAAACCATCGTAGACACTCTTGAAAGCGTGAAGCTTTCCGCCCTCCTCAAAGTTTGGGCGTATCTTATCGAGATAATTTCTTAAACTCATAATACTTTTATTATAGGGTTCTTAAAGTCCAAAAAATCAGTTTCCAAATTGTTACAAAGCTTTTGTAATGCTATTACAAGTTAGCTGTAATGTTATTACAAGCCTTTTGTAATGTTACTACAAAGCATTTGTAATGCACTCATCAAGCATGGTTTACATCCTTTTACGTCTATAACAGCTGATGGGATTATCATTAATAACACTTTGAGAAACCTTATTTAAAAACTATAGTTAAAAGTTATTGTGGGCTTTTTGACCCCTATGCATTCTCTTTTTCGAAGGATATCTAATCCCTCACGGACAATCTTCTGCAATGGTAATTTTGAACTATCGACAAACTCTGCAAGAGCGAAGTCTTCAGGACTTACTTCATAAATCCCCAATTCTTCTTGACGGTCAATATTACCTGAGATAATTGATTTTTACGAGATACTCACCATAGATATCCATGGGTAATACCTTATCATACTCTCCGCTCATAATCATGTGACGTTCACCACCTTTTATACGAGCATCAAGGTCATAAGATTTCTTTCCTTGCAACCAAGTGAAGTAACTACGTGAGGTTGAGAAATCTTTTGAAACGAGGAAGCATCCAGCCGAAGATTTCGTGTACATCATCACCCTCTGGAATCAATGTTACCTCAGAAGTATGTGCTCCAAGTACAGCCTCATCTGATGCAACAACACCTGTAAGAGGATTACCATTTAGAACTCTCACATGGCAACCATCAGCAATATTATCTGCCAAAATATCCTTCAAAGGAGTACCAACAAGCGCATCAACATATCCTGTCTGCTTTCACCTTACTACCTGCAATGGCTACACGACGCACAAGAGAGACCTTACCTGTATTGAATAATCGACCAAAAGAAAATAACAGCAGTAGGATCTACTGTCCACACGATTTCGCCCTTATTAACAGGAGAAATATTGTTCACTTGCACGCCAACATTACCAGCAGGACATGGACCATCAAAGACATTTACGTTAACATCCTTAGCGTTCACTAAAGCATTAGCTGATTGTTTCGCGCCAATACCGAGATAAACAGTTGCAATTTTAGACAGTGCTGTTAAACCTGTTTGGAAGTCCTTCTCCTGTCCTTTCAATTCAAATTCGAAGTCGCCTTGCAATGGTTTATCACGAAGAGCAGAAACAAAGATAGCCTTTGGTTCCGTGTTTGGTCGAGTTGCAACAGCATAAGGTAACTGATTGATATAACCAAACAATCCCGCTTTTAACAAAGAACTCTTCACCTCTTCCGCAGATAAGTTATCTACTTGCTTAACACCGAAGTCTGTAAATTCTTGTTGATTATCAGCTTCGATTTTTACACGCAGCACTTTACGTCTCGCTCCACGTTCAATGGCCGAAACTATACCGCTCACAGGTGAAGCAAAACCTACATCAGGGCAACCCTTGTCCACAAACAGCGAGTCGCCAGCTCGAACATGTTCACCCTCACGAACGACAACTTTCGGCGTTAAACCTATAAAATCATCCGGCACCAATGCGTACTCCTTAGATGATTTTACAGACAACATCTGCTCTTGTGCACGTCCTGTAAGGTTAATGTCTAAGCCCTTTCGTAACTTAATTACATTTGC
>BNJV01001977.1_pt1 | contig 54829 bp, 88 predicted proteins | sample 8540591 | NCBI WGS metagenome assembly BNJV01 (sample SAMD00202457, study PRJDB9452) | human saliva metagenome | host: Homo sapiens | reverse complement strand
TTGCTGAAGGTACAATCTTTTCTATTCCAGTGGGTTAGCGTGAGAAGGCGATGCCGTGGACGTGCGGACGGATAATATGGCAATGATGTTGGGCTTCAAAGCGCAGCACATCGTAAAATCCGCCCCTCGCGTTATTGCCGGATTGCGTCCAATTGAGAATCCGCGGACAATGCAAGAACGCAACCACAATCGCAATGAAGTTTTGAAGAAAGACTGCGCAACCAGATGGATGCCAGCCCCAGTGATCTCGGATTCACCCAAGAGGCGCGCGATGAATTAAAAAGCAGGGTACGGCGACCTTGAAAGTCTTTTACTCGTAGCGAAAGAACAGACAAAAAGCATAAAAAGAAAGGCTCAAATGAAACATTGCCCGATGCTCAATGCGATGAGGCAGAGCGCTAGCGCTCCCAAAACAATCCAGAGTTTGATGGGTATGAGGGCAATGGAACGCCCCGTCACAAGACCGCAGCGTGAGTCAAAGTGCAAGAGCCAAGGCCTACTATATTCTTACAGGGGCGCGCGCTCCTGCTTCCTGACTACCGCGATACAGCGACCGAAAACAGACGAGGAAGGCAACATCTTCGTCAAATCCGTTGCATCTGATGGACAAGTCGTTATAAGCCGCCGTTTTACGAGATGAGGCTTCTGCAAAAAGAGCAGGATAAAATTATGCGACAAGCCGAGCTAAACTCGGTGACGCGGTGAACGCTGGCAAGGAGATGCAAGCCAATATCGATCTTTTTCAAATCAGCGATAGAGGAAGTTGTTCCCCGGTGCAGACTTCGAAACTGTCGTTCGAAAATTACAAGGCGGTAAAGGAGGGGCGATAGCGACGCCATCGAAAAGTTATGGCAAGATGTTCGAGGCTATTGAACGGTATATTCGAGAGAACGCAGCAATGACAGAGTCTGCACGTCCGAAGGCATACGCGCATGCAATTAAAGAAGAAACAGGGGTGAAATGTTGACAGTGCTCATAAAGAAAGAATATAGCAAACGAACGCAACAAGAGCAAGCAGCAGTTGAAGACTCACTTGAATCGCTTATACCCAGAAAAAGAAAATCCCGTATCGGAAGACGAAGCAGAAGTTGCCGATATTTACGACCGCGCAAGATTGAGCGTACAGGAAGGGAGTGGAAACGGGAGAACCTGAAGCACAAGCCGATTTTGATGCTATCAGATCTCGTATGATCGAAGCTACGAACCGTGTGAGCAAGCTTTTCGGAACAGAAGTTGAAATGCGTATGGCCGAAATGCAGAGAATCCTTGGGATCTCGTCAACGATCCCTCTCACAGTCGACCAGAAGGATGCAGTGCTCACTACATCAAGGCAAAGGCTGCTGTCGGACGGTGTTACGTCACGCCTCGTTAGATGCCGCGGAGAACAAGCGCGAGGAAATCGCTAAGAACGTAGAGCAACGCACTCACAAAAGACTACGGAACGATTCAGCCCGCCACGATGAAAGTCGATGACAAACCGGTGTGTATTGTCCAAAGGGAATGTAGCTCGTGACCGACGGTTCCGGTGTCGATGTTGTAAACTCCGACGAAAGCATTGTAATTTATGATGTAGAAACAGGAGAGTTCGAAATCACAAGTCCCGATCAAATTTATGGAATAGGAGAAACCATTGACCCGCAGACAGAACTTGATGAGGCATACGCCAATATAGAAGCCGAGCACGAAGCGATGTCGGCGGCAATATCCACGTGGAAGCACAGCAGGAGGAATTTCATACGACAGACTCACAAGTGAACCCGACAAAGTCGAAGCTACAGAACAATCCCAACTGCGAGGAGCAAGTACAACCGCAGACTTATAAGGGCGCTTGTGGAAGCGATAGGTGACAAGAACAGCGTACGAGCATTCCTGAAGATAGAATGCAGAGCCTACAACTGCACAATCAGCAGAGGTTGGAAGAAGAGCTGCAGCGAAAAAGTGGAAGATGCCAACAGAAAGCCTGACAGCCCTTTCGCGTATCCCCATAGATGAGAAACCGGTGAACCGGCATTTGAACGATGCCGACTAGGATAGTGCGCTTGACGCGCTTTATGAGTTGACATCAGGCAATGAAGAGAATGTGGCAGCTATTGTCAACGCAAGGGTAGAACAATCAACCCAAAACCCTTGAAGCTCAAAAAGAAGCAACCCAAAAGAGACGCACTCAAGCGCTCTCCCGGCGTATAGGGCACAACAGGATGCAGAAGCCAGCCACAATGCCATGGAGCAATACCAGTCGAAGTAGCGGCAGTCGAGGAGATTGAATGCGTGGTCGATATTTTGGCGCTATGAATGAGCGCCAACGCGTGGGAACGGGAGAACAAAGAAGCGGCACAAAGAGAACAAGAAGCAAAGCAACGTGAAGCCGTTGCAAAACTTGAAGAAGACGCATCAAGGAACAGAAAGCCGCGGAACAAGCGGCTATACGGTGTTACGCGGTGAGTGACGGGATCAAGAATAAATGGAACAACTCCCTAAGATTGATGGCAGCTCGAATGCTCTTACACTCAATGGTTCTACGATAACGGGACACGCGTCCTTACAGAATCAGGCGCAGCCACCCCAGCCACGATGTGCACAATGGATACGAGCCAACCGAAGGTTTCGATCGACGAAAACAACCAGTGTAAACGATCGCACTATAAGAGAGATCCGGACGCTCAACGTATGGTGAGGATATAGCCGACAACTATGACAGCAGAGCGTTGCAGTCTCCTGTCATTGTAAGCCAAGACGGTATTAAAGCTGGCGAATAATCCGCACTATGTCGGAGAAATAGCCGCAGAGCAAAGGTTCAGATGTCGCCTATATTGATTACCTTCGCGATTACGGACATCTCTATGGTTTCACCACCGCAAGTAGATGGAATGAAGCACCCACGGGTGGTAATCGGTTTTGGACGAAAGAATTGCCGTACGATGCCGACGCCCGCTTCCAACGCCGAAAGTCAGAAGAAGCAGCAAGCCCGAACACGCTGTAAAATTAGGCAAGGTTGTCCCAGACAATGTATTCAACACCATTTCCACCGACATCAGTCGATTCGATCGCCTTTCTGATTATTACGCAGATGAAAAATCCGTATCTTCTGCAATCCAGCTTGTTGTTAGGCGCCGGGGTAATCAACGAGATACAACTTCCTGAACTGAACGGGAAATACTCGTCGGCAGCAGGAAGGGAATTGATCGAGAACACGCTTATCGTGGTAAGCGTCTTCCAAACCTCGCCGGATGCCGTGCGCTATCGATTATCTCCACGCCTGCTCTTCGCATGCGCTGTTTTATGCGGGCTGAATGAGGATCGCCAATAACAGAATGCTCGCAGACGAGCGGCTATGAGCAATGACCAAGAACTCAGCGCAGCTATTGACCTTGCTCAGTCGTGCTAAAACTTTACATCCCGATATTTACAAAGAAGCGATGCCCGTATCCTCCATTTGGCAGAGAGCAGGGACTCTTTGATGATGAATATGGGGACGGTCGCATTACAGACGGCGGCACAACGCTGATCCTCGCCGACATTCTAAATAGCGACCGAGCGATCTGCGAAAGCGTACTGCTCTGGCTACTGCTCGAGGCGCCTCTCGGCAGTGCTGGCCAGTTGGATACATGTTTACAGGCAGAGTGACGACCAAAGAGGAGATTCTTAACTGAAATCAACAACTACTTCCAAAATGCAACGCAAAAGAGACAACAAGCCCTCGTCAGATGCAGCCATTGCAGAACGAAAACAAAGAGCAGAATCAACAAGAAGAACGTGGTGGAGGGAAGCGAAAACAAGTAAACAAACTGCGAATGTTGCTGAACGCAATGGAGGAAGTAAAATAGAAAGGGAGTGGAGGATTACAAGAAAAACAATGGAATGATGTGTAGAGTCGCAAGCTGTGAGCCACGATGAGGCCATTGCTCTCATCGCCCACACGGAAAAAGCGCGACGAGTAATACCAAACATCCGTTGATTTGGACCATAGAGGAATCGGGATGCCGCTGCTCGGTAAGGATGGCATTGTAAAAACACCTAGTGGTGAGGGGTCAAGATGATAACCACTCACAAAGATGCTTCAGCGAAAGGCAGGAGCACAAAACTTGAGAATGGTTGAGCCTACGCTTGAAAATCCCGATGTTGTATTAGAGGATGCGGTAAGGCGAAAGGACACGAGGATAAAGAAAGAACGTCCTTCCTCCCACATCTTTACTCAAGCGCGTTCAAGAAATCAGACGACTCTCGCTTTTATTACTTTGCATCCGTAACCGTGAGCAAGGCGGGTAAAGAGGTGGTTATTTCCAAATCAAGAAAAGAGGAAGAACGCGGTTGCGAACTCTCCTCTAAAAGACAAATTGGTTTGGAAACACGCCGATGATGTTTCTGATGCCCTCAGACGTAGCACAAATTTATACTCGTCGCAAGGGATGCGTCTGACCTACGATCGAGGGCACGGATGCACCTCAAAACCAATATTGTTTCTGAAAGCAAAGGTAGGAGTTTTCCCCTGTGCTGCAAGAAAAATGAAGAGTTCTTCTACTAGTGAAGAAGACAATCCACTGGATGTCAACGACAAAGCACAGAACGCTTTCCTACATTAGTTCAAGCCCGACACCTATACCAACAGGCAAGACCAGTAACGTGAGCCTGCTCAAATTCAATACGGAGCTAACACCTCACGCAGGAACGTGCAATTAGGAATTTGCCAAAGAACGAGTAGTGAGGGACGTTTTGCTCCGGCACGTGGTTGGAAAGACCGTAGAGCGGAGGTTGATTTTCCGTAACGAAGAAGATGCCAAGAAAGCCGCCGAGTATCGCAGGTAATGAAGAGGCTGTGGCTAATGCGCAGCCCTTGACCGCACAGGAACTTCGCGATGTCGTATTGCCAAATACGAAGATAGGGCAGACGAAGAGAATCCCCCAACCCGCTAACAGGGGCAGAATTTTAGCGACGCAGGAATCTGCCAAGGAAGACAAAAAGCAATACGAGATTAGGATGAGTCGCTTACTTGGAAAAGCGAACTGCGCCATCCTGAATCGGCGAGGAAGAAGGTGATGCAGCTTTGATGTTCCGAAACCCAGACGAGCTGACTCGCAGAAGATCGCCAAAACTCAATGTCCGTTGGTCAACGCTTTGCGCCAGTCTATCGTGGAACGTGACGTACGTGGCATTTGCCGACTGCGCTTCCCAGCCGATCAAAAAGCATGGTAACAAGGTACGTCCACGGCTAAAGGCCTTCTATGGCGGCTTAGAGTTTTTACCCGGATATGAGCGGGTATGATCTCACTCCCTCACGATGAGCTGAGAGCCTCTGACGTGGAGAACTTCGACAAATCGTAAAAGACGCCCCTGCCCAAGCAAATATGATTGTCGAAGAAGGCAAGGCACAAGTAGCGGCCGATAAGGCAACCCTCGAACTACAAAAACGAAATGAGCAACGAAAAGCAAACGATGAGCAAACAGCAGCAAATACAACAGTTTTCGTGCAAAGCAAAACAGAGACTCTTGCTGGGAAGCGGAAGCTCTTGAAAAACTTCAGCGATGAACCGGCATCAACAGAGCAACAGAAAAATTAGACGAAGCACTCAATGAAGTAGGCGAACAACCCGCTTTGCTTGGATAATGTGAGGGCGAAGAGTTAGGCGGGCACATTGTCAGTGCCGAAAAGGAAGCCGTGGAAGACGCCACGCGGCTTGCGAATAAATTGGCGGCAGATCTTGGTCTTAGCCTCGCAAGCTCCCATGGCGAGAATGAAAAATCGCAAAACAAAAGCTCTTGTCGTTTTCCAATATCACTCCTGTAGACGGAGATGTATCTATCCACCTCCCATTGCAGGTGAACGGGAGCTCTATGTATATATCGGTTTAGAGCCTGCAGCCGAAAAGGGCCTGATTGTAGACGGTATCATGTTCCGTGTAGACAATCTAAAAGAAGGCAGCCATGAACACATAGAAGGCTTTAAGTGGTTGGAGGACGTCACCTATCAAAGATTTGATCAGGGAAATAAGTCTTGCTGTTTACAAGTATATTCCTGCTCGGAGGTGAGATTGTCGACAATGAATACAAGGTTGGAGACAAAGTTGAGTATCCAAGCTATGGTAATACGAAAAGACGCCATTGTCGCACACATAGAAGAGGATGGGGTCTACTCCTTGATACCGCACATGCTTCCATTATGTGGGTCACTGCACGGCGCGACCAGTTACGCAAAGACACAAACCGTTTCTCAGAATGAGGATATCTTTCAAAAGCAAAGCGTATAGTGAAGAAGAGAAAGGAAAAGCGAATCTCAAGATTCGAGAACGGGAACAGTATCTCTCGTCTCTACTACCCAGACCAATGAAAAGGGCTCTAAAACGCCTATTGAGACAAGTAGGATATTACCCCCGAACAGCCTATCGGCGATTTGTTTTGGAAGGGCTGCTCGAGCAACAGCAATGAATTATTACGAAATGATGAAGCGCTTCGCTCGAAGGATTGCCAGCCAACAGTGGTGGACAACGAAACGGACTACGAGAAGGCGAAGCAACAACTCGCAAAGGAACTGAACAAAAAGGTAGAGGACTTGACGGAGGCCGAGAAGGACAGAGCATTGGGAATGATCGGCTTGTGTCCTCTGGACTTCACTGGATTAAGTGAGCCGAAAACAGACGGAATAATCATTCGGAGCGTGGCGTAGACCACGCCCCAACCTCCGTCAATGCCCGTACAGAGGCTAACATCAAAGCTATTGAGTTGGCACAGGAGTTACCGAGAGTGGTGAACTGGCCACGCCCGAGCAAATGAGGTGCTCAGACAATTTAGTGGTTGGGGCCGGTGCGGCATTCAACTATAGTGGACGTGATTTGGAAGTTGCTGCAACGTCACCAAAAAGATTCGCGAGTTGCTCGGGCAGAAAGCCTACGAAGAAGCTGTAATGAGCGCCAATAGTGCCTACTACACCCCTGCATGTATGTTGTAGACACCCTTTGGGACATTGCAGAAAAAGCTAGGATTTCAAGGTGGAAACATCTTGGAGGGCTCTGCAGGAATAGGCAATATTTTGGGGACAGATGCCAACTGCAATGAGCGAGCGCAGTGATATTCACCGCTATTGAGATTGATGGCACTTCAGGAGTGAATTTGTCCTTACTCTATCCAGATGCAAAGGTAGACATTCAAGGTTTTGAGAGCACCCACATTCCGAATGGCAGTGTGGATTTGGCCATTACAAACGTACCTTTTCGTTACCGGGCTACGAGTAAATGACACGACCGGAGATAGCGATTTATCTAAGAGATTCCACAATATTCACGACTTCTGCATAGCCAAGAATGTACGTAAATTGCGCGAGGGCGGTATCGGTATTCTTCATCTCATCAAATGGAACACTTGACAACAGCAAGGCCTCTGCGTGACTGGGTTGTGAATGAAGGAACAGTGACTTTAATTGAGCGTTCCGCACGAACAACAAAACTTTTGGTGGTACGACCGTAACATCAGATATTATCGTTATTCGCAAGCGCGTGAATGGACGAGATTTCCGCCAACGCTATTGACGCTAAGCACGATTAGTGGTGAGCGTGTGGCGGAGTTTCAAGAACCAGGTGAGCGTAAGGGGAAGTTGTCTCGATGGACTACAACAAAGTACTTCATTGACCATCCTGAACGTATGGCAGGTGAAAATGCGTTTTGCTTTTTGAGTGGGCGAGACTTTCAGACCAACGAGTAAAGGGCTTTTACCCGGTGAGGTGGAAAGTCTCAAGAACAGATGCTGCAAGAATTTGTACACAAACATTCTCTGCAGAAAATTTTGACACGCGTGATAGTGTCACGCCTGTAGAAAAGTCGAGTGCAAATTCGGCGCTCGTCCCCACGCAAAAAGAAGGAAGTCTGATTATTGACGACAACGGCAATATTTGCAAAATTCAATATGGGGTCGCTGTTCCGATGATGTCAGAACTCCAAGAAGGGAGAAAAAATCAACAAACAACGAGTTAATCCACCGTTTTTCACAGCAAGAAGATTATGGACACACAAACAAGAGTGTTTCGCCGCTTACACAGCAATCAGGAGGCCTTGGTTGATGTTATGGTATCAGATTGAGCAATGAGGATAACGAGGGCTAAAAACCCTTGATATCCAAACTCAACAAGGCGTACGATAACTTTGGAGGAACTTACGGCCATTTCCATAAAAACAACCAGTTACCATGGCTGCGTAATGATGTGGACTACCCCAACGTCTTCTCTTTGGAAAAATTACAAAAGAGCAAGGGACGGCAAAGGTAGTGCCGTCAAGACCTACGAGAAGGCAGACGTGATGAAAAGGCCGTGTTGTTGAAAAAGAAACAGAGCCGCAACCTGAAAATATCAAGGACGGTGTTGTTATCAGCATGTTCAAAAGTGGACGCATCGATGTACCTTATATTGTTGAACAACCCGGTATCAGCGAAAGCGAGGGCAAGCGAGAAATTACAGAGAGCGGCTTGGCTTTTGAAGAACCTACCACAAGGCAGGTTGCTGTATCGTACCAGTATCTGAGTGGAAAGCGCAGAGAGAAGTTGCAACAGGCAAAGCAAACAACCAGAATGGGGGAGTACGACAGAAACATCAAGGCATTGAAACTATGCACTATGAACATCCCCTGCCCACTTGATAGACTTTTACGCTAGGTTCATCACGGTTCGACTCTAAACTCTGAGGACGAACATGAAAAGAACGCACCGCATCGAGTGTACATTTTGGCGCTAGGTGGAACGTGGTTTATGAGCGCGCAAGATATGGTGTAGAGATTGAGCAAAACCGTGCAATGGGAGTTGTGAGCGAGATGTTACACACACAATCATAGGGCACGAACTCATTGAAGCTGCAATCAAAAACAAGACCATCACTGTTTAAAGACAGAAAAGCGCTATGACGGTTCGACGGAAAACTCTAACCGATCGTGAAGCTACCGCTGCATGTGTTGCAAAGATTGACGAGATTCGGCGGGACTTCAAAAGATTGGGCGCGGCAGAAGATCTGTCAAAAGTAATACGGAGTTATCAGCACGTATTGAGCGCAGTACACGACCGATTCAACAATTGTGTACCTATGAGATCCCCGAAGAATTCGTACCCGAAAGTTTCTTCGGAGGAGCAACTCATAAGTTCAAAATGCGCCCCCACCGGCAAAGGGCAATTGTACGTGGCACAATGCAGCCGTTGTTGCTTGCTCACGAGGTTGGTACAGGCAAAACATATACCCTCATCTCTACCGCTATGGAGATGCGCCGACTCGGTACAGCGCGCAAACCTATGATCGTGGTACAAAACGCCAAATCGTCGGGCAGTGTTGTAGCCTCGGCAAAGGAACTCTACCCCAACGCAAAGATTCTCACGCTTGAAGACGACGATCGAAGCGCAGACGGTAGAAAGAACTTCTATGCCAAGATCAAGTACAACGATTGGGACATGACTACTTTGTGCCCCAAAGTACATTTGAGTTCATTCCCGACAGCGAGGAGCGTCAGATGGCATTTATCCAAGACAAAATTGAGGATGCTCGTGCTCGAAAGCATGAAACAGGCCGACGGAAACGAACGGAATGTAATTACGCGCAATGCAGAAAAAGGAAATTGAGAATCTGAAGGCTGAATATCGGCCACGCTGACAGAAGGCTTGTCGACGAAGCGCACTGCAAAAGACGAAAAGAAGAGAGCTATCGCCAAGCAAAATGCAGCTGTAAAAGCGTGAAATGCTCGATCGTCGTACCGATGATGTGGAGAACTTCGACGACACGGCATTGATGCACTCCTTGTTGACAGAGGCGCATGAATACAAGCATCTCGGTTTTGCGACAGCTATGCAGCGCGGTGTGAAGGAGTTGACCCTTCATACAGCAAGAAGTCGCAAGGTGTACTCTAAAGACGCAGGCGGTGCTGGAAAGGAATAATGGTCGTAATGTCATTTTCGCCACCGGAACTCCCATCAGTAATATAGCCGCAGAGATTTGGACTTTCATGCTTATCTTATGCCCAAGAAACGATGAAAGAATATGGTATTTATTACTCTGACGACTTCGTTCGCAACTTCGGGAATATTCAGCAGATGTTGGAGTTCAGCACGAGCGGTAAATATAAAGAAAACAACCGCTTTGCCGGCTATGTGAACCTGCCCGAATTGGTGCGAATTTGGTCTGAAGTAGCGAGACCTGTTCCGACTAAATCCCAAAAGGATTTAGTCGACCCTACAATGGAAGTTGTAAGGCGCAAGACATTTACCTGCCGCAGACACGTGCGTTGCGTAGCGTAATGAAGCTTGTGAGAGCAGAGCTAGAACGTTACGAAGAGATGAGCGGGAAAAGAGAACAGCAAAGCCAGCAGCATTCCTCTTACCAGTCTTAAGCTGCTCAAAGAGCAGTTGTCGACGCACGTCTTGTGGAAGAAGGTGCAGAAGATGATCCCAACGTAAGACTCAACGAAGCTGTTCGCCAAACGTTACGCTCACTAAGAGAAACGGACGCTTACAAAGGGCACTATCGCGATTTTGCCGACCACTACCAGAACAAAACGTAGTGGCTTCAACTTGTATGACGACATAAAGAAAAAGCTTGTTGCACAAGGCGTCCCTGCAAGTGAAATCGTCTGTGATCAAAACCCGGAATGACCATCAAGAAGAGTTGGAATCTTCGAAAAGGTCAATCGAGGAGAAATACGTGTTATTCTTTGGTAGCACTGCGACATTGGGCGGACCGTGTGAATATACAGGAACGCCTACACGTTGATCCACTGGATGCGCCCAACCGACCGATGGATTACACTCAACGCAATGGTCGTATTCTCACGACAAGGAAACCTGCATAAGGAATGGGATAAGTTTGTCCGCGTGTTGCGCTTTGGTGTGGAGGATAGCCTCGATGTCACAGCATACCAGCGATTGAAGACCAAAGGAGCTATTGCCGACAGCATAATGGAAGGCGAGTAACTGATGCATGATAATATAACGAATCGTGTACTTGAAGAAGCAGAGGACGTTCGGCGATACAGTTGCACAACTTTCCGGTAGCGAGTATGCAATGCTTAAAAACAATGCGGAAAAGTCCGTGCGAAGTACGAGAGCCGGAAGAAGCAGTGGAAGCAGATCAGCTTACATTCACAATGCAAAACCCAAATTAGAGGGACGCATGATGCGGAACGGATGGCAGAAGACGCAAAAACGTTTGACTGCCGTTCAGGAACGCATTCGAACGGCGCATTTTCTGGATTACCATTGGTAAACAGAGATACTCACTCATTGAAAAATGGGGGACTTCATTAAGAGCACAACAAGGAAAAATCAATGATTCTGTAAAGGCTGTAAAAGGAAAACCACAGTAATGGAAGTCAAACCCATACGCTCATACTTGTCAATGGGCGGATTTGATTTTATCGTTACAACGCAGTCCCCGCGAAAGACGGTAGCCGATGGGGCTTCGCTCTTTGCTGACACATCAAGAAAATGACCTATTCTTGCAAAAGAATTGGGTCTAAAGGATGTGCGCGTTAAGCAATCGTGTGCTCGCAATGCCATTACAGGCATCACAGAGAATGTGATTACCGGTAAGGACTTTGGCGAACAGATTGAGAGTGCCGTCAATGTCGCTCAGCGCGGTAAGGCAGAACTCGAAATCAGTTGAAACAGCGCGAGGGCAAGCCTTTTGAGTATGAAAACGAACCTGAAGAGCCAAAGCGTACGCCTGAATACTCGAAGCCACGTAGAAGGAAAATGGAGGAGAAGGAAAAAGTATGCCGAAATGGATGCCAGTGTTGAAGCTTCTACCGATATGCGGTGGAAGAGGGAGGAGACGTCTCTGAAGATTCAGACAAATACCGCTTTGATGGATGAAGATCGCAAGGAAGTAGTGAGTACCCCAGAGGCGATGGTTGATCGGGTGAATAGCTTGTCGAACACCGCATACCCCCGTACGTATTATCAGCACCCCAGAGAAGTGGCGGCATTACCGAGTGCACGTAGACGCAGGATGAAGGGAAGCTTCAACACGAATACAGGCCGAGGTTACCATTGTCATTCCCAGCAATTCGAGCTGGCCGATGTCGAGAATACGTTTATGCACGAGGTCGTCGCCACGGTGGTTCCGTGTGCTCTTCCCAGAACAGGAAAATCTGGATACAACGCCATTGACGAACTCTATCGTGTTTCAGACGACGGTATTCGCGAATCCATCGATCGCGAGGGCCAATGACGATGATGAGGCAGAGGTGGAACGGTTGAGAGAACAGAAGCGAAAAGAACGCGAAGCCAAAGGAGAAGATGCCAATGCCCACTACTATGAGGATATGGCAGATGCCCACGCCGAGCAAAGCAAGAAACTGATCAATTCAGAAGAAATGCAATTGAAGAATATGGCAGACCTTGCAGGTAGAATCGGCGAGCATGGTTTCAGAAGATGAGTGCAGAGGAGTTGACATTCTGGGGGACGCTTGAAGTCGATGCTCAAAAGGCATTGCGACGTTTGTTGAATGGTTTGAAAATCACCAGCAAGAAAAAGTGGAGTGACAAAGAATGGGCATTTGTTCTGCACGAAGCCTATAAACGCAAGAAAAACGGAGGAAACCCCACCATCTTGGATGTAGCCGATACAGAGGTTATGAAGCGGAAGACAGGCTTCGATGAAAGTATGGAGAGCCGTGAAATCATCAAGAAAGAACGCAATGAGGAGTTCAATAGAGTGAATGAGCGTTTTAACGAACAGGTTGTTAGGTGCATGAAGAGAATGCAGATCAAGACCGTGCTTTCGTTGTCCATCAGCTATCCTGCAATCAGCAGGAGTAAAGTGATATGCCCATGAAACTTTACGGCAACAAGGTAATGAAAAGATGCGCAAGCACGGCTTTGCGCTTGATGAGTTTGCGTGATCTACCAAAGGCTGTTGCTAACCCAATTACCGTATCAACAACTCATCAGCGTGAGGGAAACCGCTCGATACTGACAGCGTTAAAAACAAAGGACGGTGTCTTTTTGGTTACTCTCGAATTGGGCAAGAATGCTGATGTTGATTTCAATATTGTGTCATCAGTATTCGGCAAAGGCTTCAATAAAGTTGTGGATTGGTATAACAAGGGTATGCGACATATATAGACAAAGAAAAGGCCCTTGTCGTTCCTGTCCCATCAATCCGCACCAATCGCGGCAACAGCAGCAAACGCAGGGCAATCAAGCGCAAGCCTCTCTCAGCGTCTCAAAATGTTCAGCAGGAAATAGACAAGCAAGTCCTTGATACAGCGACAAAAGATCGTGGAAAATTTTGAAAACCCCCAAACTTTAATGAATTTATCGAGGATGACGGCATAATGTCCATGATGGACACACGGGACTCTGAAGGTGCATCACTCGAAATGAAGGTAGCCGCGAGCCAGGGCGAATGCTGACAGTTTACAAGCCAAGCAAGAAGCGATGAAAAGCTATCGGGGGCAATCTTTCGAAATTGCGTCACAATGGCGCGTCAAAAAGGAATACGACCGTGCCACAGTCAAGAGTGGACTGATCTTGCTAAAATCCTGCTGAATAATGGACTTCGATGATTTGAGTAAACACGAAAATCAAACGACTTTCTATCCACGTCGAACAACGTTCTCCGGTAAGCAGGATGTGAGCAGCTATGTCCAAAAATGTCCTTGATATTATGGTTGACAACTCAGCTGCGTACGGGAGCCAATCATCTTGGTAAACTGCTTTTCTATTCGTAGCCAGTCGGGTTGATGCTCGCGGAATTGAAGTGCAAGGCAAGTTGGATCCGGAAGGGCAACAAATTGCACAAGTGTTGAAAAAGGCCACGCTCTGCCCATTTTTGGATGAGTTGAGGAGAGAATTTCCAACGCACTTGACTGCGTACGGGAAGCAACGATTCAGCCGTTGCCAATGAAGCTCTTATAGAATACAACGGTCTGCTCCTCGCCCGGTCGTATGCAGAGGACATTGTTGAAAGTGAGGCGGAAGAAAAAGCTTTGCGCTGACAGCCTTAAAGAGGCGAAGAAGAGTATGAAAGTGGAAACACGATCATGAAGTTTATCGCGAGTACGTGGAATCCACAGAAAGACGCGATTCGCCAAAACAAGATTGAGCGTATAGAGTCTTATCGAAAATATTGTCGGGCAAATCAGTGGCATCCTCGGAGACAGTGTGGAACGTGCCAAGCAATGGCGGAAGACGAAAAGCGACGCGTGCGGAAATTCACCACAATGCAACTCCGATACGGAGAGAGAAGACCTGCAAATGAGCATTATAAGGAAAGTACATTGCAGAAGATTTCCAACAACTCTATTGTTCGTTTTCTCTGTTCGCCCCTTAGCTACTTTCGACCAGATGCTTCGCACTTCGGCGACAAGAACGTGAAAGGAGAAGGCTATCTATGGAATCGCTATATGCGAGGTTGGGTTGACGCTACGGAAAAAGAATACACAGCTAGCGCGACTCATTGAAAATTCTTGATGAAAAGGTCAGTGAGATCTTTGGCAAGAAGAGGAGATGGAGTAAAATGCTGATGAAGGACGATATGAAGTGGAGCGATCTCTACGATTTGGAGCGCAAGCTTCCCAAGGGCACTGTAAAGTTTTGGGACGGCGGTGAGATGAAAGAGTTTGAATTGGCACAGGGCAATCTGCTTTTTATATCTACATGGGTCAACAAAATGTCAGATGGTCGAAATGAAGTTGCGAAAATGGGAATCACGGATGGAGATATTGAGAGAATCGAAGCTCTTCTTGATCCACGTTTTATCGAACTTGGGATTGGATACGAGAGGAGTTTCTTGTACAGAAGCGCAATGAGTACAACGAGGTGCACAAGCGCATGCTCGGTACTTCGATGGCTGCTATCGACTATTATTTCATTGAAGATACTTGCCAATGCAAGAATTGAGAATGTGATGTTGCCGACGAAACGACAGACGTGAGTTTGCCGGGAATTTCTGACAGGCAGTATTATGAAGCGCAGACGCAACAATCTTGCCCTCGACATTACAAAATGCTGATGCCTTGAAGGGTGCCCTTGATCACGCTCAAGAAATGGAACATTGAGCAGCTTTTTGCAGAGTTCAATCGTGCATTTTGAACACCTTACTGTCGTACAAGCGTTTTCGCAACCAGGTCGCGAATATGCATCTGTCTCATGGTGGCGGCAGCATTGTGGATTCGCGATGTATGTAGCATGGCAGCAGGTCTTATCGTCCGCTCACCAACACCTTTGATAAAAGCCGCAGTAAACAGCGGCGAGGGTGATGGCTTCAAAAGTCAACTCAGAGTCTTTACGGCGTTGAAGCAGTTCCTTTCTATGCCGGCTTACCTTTCGGACAGCGATCCCAGATATTTGGCAATGAATCTCATCAACCCGATAGGTGCACTGGAAATGGGCGATGAAGAATCTCCTATTTTCGAGAAGTGTTGGAAAAGTCGCAACGGCGGGAGATCCCAGATTGTTAGAAGAATGAGATGGATTGGAAGCTGTGGCAAAGCAAAGTTGTAGAAATTTCCACACTGCATAGGTATGACTCCCAATGCGTTTGTAGACGCTCTAACTGTTTCTATCGGTGCACATTCTATGTACCAAACGAAGAAGCAGAAATACCTTCGCTACGGGTATGATGAAGACACTGCCGAAAAGCGAGCCAAGCAAGACGCAACAATTCTATTCAATCAAACTCAGCAGTCGAGTGAAAGCGCATTCCTTTCCACAATGCAGGTCGACAGAACATGGCTAAGTGTTTTTGTTTACTATCTTCCGCACTCGTCGATGTCATATACCCGACAGCTGTATGATGCCGTTCGCAACCTCAAACACCGATTTGAACCCGGCTACACGGGATTGACGGAAGAGTTTATGGCGAAGCAAATGTATAGAGACGGTATAGATCCTGAACAAGCTGACCGAAACGCGAAGAACGAGTACAGAAGAGCGTTGCTGCGCTGACATTGCGCGTATTGCCGTATTTTGGATTCATTTTGCAGTTTTGTTTGGAATCTTGGTGCAAAGCTTCCTCACCCTCATCCTTGGTGATGACGATGAGGAAAAAGAAAAAACTTCTAAAAGACGCAGCTATTCAAGCTTCATTTGGAAGTCTCGAAGGATTTACGGGAGGAGATGTTATTAGTTCAGCTGGTCTGATGGCCGTAAAAGGCGAAGGTAATTTGAGTTATCTCACAAAGGATATGCCGCTGGCTAGCGATGTTGCATCTATTCTGAAAACATGCCAAAGGATAGAGTCGCTGCCATGAACGATGTCATCAACCTGCTTACGCAAACAACTTTGGCAGTCAACCCTCAGTCTCTTACAGATGCTGTTGTCGCAATTATGGATTATTGCGGCGACGATCCGAAAAACGTCGCGCGAATGTGCCCGCTTATCACGCGAATTATGAACTGTCCGCAAAGCCAGATTGACAAGGTTTACTTTGATGAACTTGGGTGACGAGCCTCAGAAGCTCAAAAATGACCCCTAGCCGAGATAGCCGAACGATATGCTCGCTACAAGGTTTATAGGTCTGCTCCTCTTACAGGGTGGGCATATACCGAAGAAGAACGTCGTTCCGCAATGGAAAGGTATTCAAAGGGGGCAATCAAAAGGGCTAAGGAAAAGCTAAAGGCCAATCTTTGAAACAGAAAGAAACGAAGCAGCTGCTATCGAGTATGACAAAAGTGAGAAAGGAGGAAGCAGCCCTAAATAAGCTCAAATCGACTGATATAGAAGCATACATGAAAATCTCCCATTGTTCTACGAAAAGAATGACAATGGCCGTGAAAATGAACGTATCAAACAGTACAAACAGGACAATGTAAGACGCTCACAGAAGAGTATCTCCGAAGCAAAGCGCGAAAGAGCTTGACGAGATAAATTCAAGACGATGTTTAGTACACGCGACAATATGCTAAAGAGATCCGACTTCAGAAGCAGCAATAGTTAATCTACAAAGGACGGTGCAGAGTATTACTTTGTGACCGTCCCAGAGCTTTATCAAATGTGGCAATGGAAAAAATTACATAGACTAAGTGCAATCACGCCGGATGAAGAGCTGACAGCATTTCTTCGTCCAAACGTCGTCTCGGGAATAGTCGAGCCTTCGAGGTGTTATGGCAAGCGCAGCAGTATTGGCTCGCGATGGAAACCTTTCGAAGAGACCGAGAGCGTAACAAGAACTACACCATGGTAGGCAGTGGGAAGACAATGGTGCGTGTTGATGGTAAGCAGATGAAGGAGGAGTAACCTTTATCAAGAAGCAGGGCAATGTACCATTGAAGAATAATCTTATTGCGTCGTATGGTGCTGCCGTATTGGGTGTATATCGCAGTCAGTCCAAAAGAGCCGACATGCACTGCACGTGATCGAGATGAACAACGTTATGGGGAAACGATGAGTACCGAAAGTTGCAGTGCAACGTACGCAGTTAAATCGAATGACCGAGATAAATGCTCGATGTATGGAAGAGTTCCTAATATCAGGATTTGTGGTTCAACGCAAGTGGTTCGGTTGGCGCGAGGACAAGTTGGATTGCTGGACAGACTATGCCACAACCCAACAACTTCTTCGTCGACAAATAAATATGAGGGATTTTCGTGGGCTGGACTGTTCACAGCGGAGGGAGATCACGACATCTCCTTTGAAGATTTGTGCCAACGTTTTGCCCATAGCCCTGAGGAGTACGCAAGATTAGCAGAGATCTATAAATTTGCAAAGGACAAAGTTACTTGGGGAGCTGTCTATAATGATTTCAGCTACCCTCTTCAAGACAACTATGACTTTCTTGTCCCTTTGATTTGACGAGATGTCGGGTAATAGAAGTGTCGCAAAGAGAGCAAACCAAGAGTGCGCTGCCGACAGACGTAAATAATGGAGACGTCTCAAGGTTGAAGTTGAGGATTTCCAAGAACCTGTCACAGACAGAACAACGCGTCTTCAACAAGCGCAAGAATTTGGAATAAACGAAGAGGATGTACCCTTTATCCGCTATGAGTGGTTCGCTGGACTCATATTGGTACTATCTATATGCTTACTCCTTTCGGAGATATACTCGAGGAGGGTGAAACGCCTTACGAGCACAAGAGCCACCCTTATGTTTTCAAGGCATACCCTTTCATAGACGGAGAGATACACTCATTTGTGAGTAACGTGATAGACCAACAGCGATACACTAATCGCCTTTATCACAATGTATGACTGGATTATGCGAGCTTCCGCCAAGGGCGTGCTTTTGTTCCCCGAAGAATGTTTACCCAAGGGAATGTCCATGGAGGATGTGGCCGACGAGTGGTCGCGTTTCAATGGAATTATCATGATAAAGACCCCAAAGGCAGGGAATGTTTTGACACAACAAATAGCTAACAACAGCACAAACATAGGTATCTCGGAGCTGCTGCACCTCCAGTTGAAATTCTTCGAAGATATTTCCGGCGTGAATGGAGCAATACAAGGTAAGCCGGGCTACTCGGGAATGTCCGCAAGTTTATACAACCAACAGGCACAAAACGCCACGACCTCGTTGTTAGATTTGCTCGACACCTTCTCCGCTTTTATCAGAGACGGAGCATATAAGGATGTCAAGAATATCTAACAGTTCTACGACATCGGCGCGTATTCAACATCGCCGGTAAAATTTCCACCATCGTTGAATATGATCTCAAAAATACGCGACGTGGAGTTTGATTTGAGCGTTGTAGAAAGTACAGCAACGCCAGCCTTCCGCACGTTGACCAATGACACGCCAGCTGCAGTCATGGGCAAGCACAATGCACTCAGTGTGGAACAGTTGCTCGAAACGGCGATTTCATTTGCGGATGAATTAGCAGAGCATTAAGTCGCAAAAAGCAGTTGAAGCAACAAGGGCAAGTCCCGGAAGGCTTATCGCCGGAACTTCGCCCAAAAGAGCACAACAAGAATGTAAACACGAAGCTGCGAATCAAGCACAGCAGATGTTACAGCCCTCGTGAACACTTTAGATAGAAGCCTCGGAAACGGGGCTTCTATTTTTGATTTTCCTACATGTGTTAAGGACCCAATAAGGCCTTTCCATCTCATTATAACAAATGTGCATTCCTATAGCACGTGTCATTAGCAAGTCGTCATAGCTTTCGTACTGCTCCATACGCCCCTATACGCGTTCATAGGTTATATACTCCGAAAGGCAGCGTCTATCCCGTTCGATATATAATTGTTCTCGCACAACCTTGATTAAGTGTTGATATAATCATCGGCTTTGTCGAGAACGTTAGTATGGAAACCATATTTCCGAGGCGCACCTTCGCGTATCTCATCCTCTGATTGTTTACGCGCATAAAGGTTAGGGTATGTATCCGAAATCTGATTAAGGATGTATTGAGATTGGTCTCCCCTTCAATCTGCCGTCTTTATCGCGTGTTTTCTAAGGTGTTAGACTCAATGACAAGTAAGGAGTTCTCACAGAACGCCGCAATCGTGCCGCCCGCCACGCAAGTCTGTCAATGTCACAATGCCCATACCACTGCGCAACTACTGACGGAGGCTCGCTGGCGTCAATCAGACTCATTCGGTCGAAGACAACTATAACAGACCAGTCGGACTTATTTGAGCGCCCACCAACGTCTACAACCGTTAGGTATCGGTGAGCGACCTCTCCGTCTTCGAAGGCTTCAGGCATTGCCCATATCGCCAATTGACCTTGTAAATCTTCTTTGAGCGCAGATTTGAAAGAGCCTTTTTCTCGTCAGCATCAGCACGAACTTCTCCGACAAAACCGGGAGGAGGAATGCAAAATCGCTCAAACTTTTGTACTCTGTATTTGTCGAATACCATAGCGCCAGAATGAACAAAAGCTTCCACATCGTCAGATGGGTATTCCGAAGCCATTACGGCGAAATCATCCTTGCCCGAGCGTTCTATTATATACCAGTTGATTCCTCCAGTGTAGCCCCCTTTCTCCCACAATGACTACAGATATGTCCACTTTCCTCACGATTTCGATGCCACAAGCATTCTCCCGATTCCGATACAGCCACTCTGCAAAAAGCCTGCTTTTTCAGAGATTGATGAAAAACTCTTTCCGGTATAGTTCAATCTGAAACCACGCAATAAAATAGTGCTCATGTGATTTTATCGTTGGATCAGCCGCTGCAGTGTACCTGTGTGAAAAGAAATTGCTGGCACCATTGGGCGTGCATCCATAATCATCGTAAAACGGTTCAAAGAGAATCCCCGAACAAGCAGAACGAACAATATCTTGTGGAGATTTCCCATCAGTCTTGCCCAAAGTCCGACCTCAGACAAGTGAACAAGGGAATAAGCACCACCTCGGCATCCATTGGGACGTTCTGCTGTCTCCTACTTTAATTTTACAACTGCGTTGCTGGAACGCGATGAGTAGAGCCCTGATTTCCGACACTTACCATTTTAGGCTCGTTCTCAGAGTAAGCCGCTCCAAGATCTACAGAAATGCACTGATACCGCTTGATCATCAGATCGAACATATCCTTGATCTCATCAGAGCAGCCCCTTGATGGGCAATGATGAGCGAGTTCAGCCCTCACGATGATTGAACCGCAGCCACGCCACGTATATTTGAGTTGTCGTAGAACCTCCCCATTGACGACGCGCTTTTTAGTAGTATAACACGTATAGGTAAAACCAGCTTTCCTTTTTGCTTCAAACTTATTTACTGAGACGTTGCGGATAATATAGACGGAAGAGGACGTCCTTCCCGGCTTTTTGTTGTGGATGTAAATCAAAATTGCTGCCCAAAAAGGGAAGTCGCTGCCGATTCGCAAAACGGATCAACTTTCGGGAAACCTTAGTACGGTCGACATCGTTGGGCTCAACCTGAAGAACAGACGACAGAAACTTATCGATAGAGCCGGCCTCTGACAAGTTTCTTCACAAACGGTACTCCCATCATCTCAATAGGGTAGCCATTGTTTAGGAATAGCGAAACCTGATATGCTTACGCAAACACGATCTCCACAGAGCCTTCTGCCCAGACATGGGTTGAATGTTGCAAACATTTCCTCATTGCGGCGATTGTTCTCAGCCAGCAATTCAGCAACTCTCGTGTTTTCTGTACTGTTTGTCATCCCATCCATTTTTAATGCGGTAACAAAACTCTCCACCGTTCGGGCTGTGAGATAGAATTTCGGTGCGGGTTGATTAACGATTAGTGACACCAACTCGTACACTGATTTATGCGGGTGTTGTTCTCGTAATATGTAGAACCTACGGTATATTTCTTCAAACATTTCTCGTTTATTCTCCTCATACGGGCATTGGTTTACCTGCGGCCATCGCAGAAATTACAATAGCCGCCCTCCTTCGCTTACCCAAAATCGTGATGCTGGAGATTGAGAGACGAGTTCAAAGATAACAGGCATTACAATTGTATTTGCTTCTTCGATTTTCTTCCGATAAGCTCTCAGCGAGATCGCAGTTACGTTCGTGCGTAAAATCAAGAATACACCTCAAATGTTTCATGCAAAACGGTCTATTGGTTTCTTCAAAGTTACGAAGACCAAGTCGCAAAAGTTAAAAAGCAGGGGCTATATCAGTAAGCCTTATATTGCAAGTGAATATATCACACACTTTATACATTGCAAACAATGGCTGAAAACGACGGAGTTAGGAGCAGGCGCGACCAGCATTTGAGCGATTAGGAAACAAGTATCCTGACAAGAAGTTTTGAGGATGACGAAGAAATTCGCGGGCAAATTTCGACGATTACGACCAATTCGAGCAGGATATTGACAGCTACAAAGGCAGGAGAAAAGCGATGTCGGATATGTTTGCCGCCGACCGTAGTGCTCAGTTCTAGCACGACGACGACAAAGGGAACGACCCAGTATTGGGACTCGTAAAACTTTGGCCTCGAAATTAAGGACGTGCTTTGACAATCCTGATATGCAGGATAAGATTGCTGAGGCAAACAAGGAATATGTAGAGCAGAGTAGCCAAGTCGAAGCAGCTCGACGAGGAATACGAGAAAACACGGATGCCACTTTTCTGAAACCCTACGCCAATTCCAAGCAGAGCGCGGAATGGACGATGAGCAACTGACGCTGTGGCAGAGGCTATGCTCAACGTGGTACGCGATGGGCCGGGAAGTTTACACGAAACCTTGAGATGTTTGTTAACGCCCTTAACTACTGACAACGACGTGGCTTCTGCTGGTGAAGAGGGGCGTGTTGCAGGGCGTAACGAGAAAATTGTAGAGACTTTACGCAAGCAGAATAAGGGGGACGGTACATCGCCACTGAACGGCAAAAACGGAGGCGCACCGAGTGGTCAGCACGCAAAAACATCTTCGCTCTTGCAAGTGAAGCGATGTAGTCAATGAGAGGTGAAGTCGTAAAGTTTCCCACGTGGATAAAACCGCAGCACCCAGCACAGGCAGCGCAGGACTACGCACAAGGTGCCGGGGGCATTGCTTCCGTGAGCAATCTCGCGAGAGTAACAGGAGGAATCAGCCCCGGTGGCATCGTTCAGACCGATAGTAATAGATTATTCACAAGCTAAAAACAAAGACATGGACGGAGAAACTAGCAAGTAGGTGGGAAAAATCCCACCGTATCATCGGGGAACGGCAGGTGCTAAGACACAGTTCCCGGCGCGCCGACAACAGTCAGCGCAGTTGCCGGTGCGACCGGTGGAGTAGGAGCAGGCAACTGCAGAAGCGAGATCTCGATGATGAACTTTACAAGTTCAAAAGTGATGACACCCCGTTGATGCAACTAATGCTCAAGGCACGAAAAGTTCGTGTAACGTCCCCGAGGTTGAGCACTATATGATTGACGAGCCCCGTTCAAGCGTAACTACGACGACCAAAGTGACTGCTGGGACAGCCAAACAGTTCATTTTTGCCCCTACTGCAAATGATGCAGACATCCCTCGTCCGCATGGAACACTGCTTGTCCAAGGTGTGGACGGATATGCTGAAGATGGAACAACGAAGACGCCGGGCTATGACCTCACGCTCTTCGTAACAGGCCAAGACCCCACTACAAACAATCCGATTGTTCGAGCCGTCAATGGACCGAAAGCGAACAGCACAGACGAGTATTGCACCACTCCCGAGATTCCGCAGGAACAACCCTTATCATTTTTGTCAAACGCTCTCTACGAGACGCAGAAAAAGGTCGACCCTGATCTCATTGTTCCTCAAAGGTACAACTGTTTATCTTCAAAAAGCGTAGGACGTGAATCAGATTGTATCTGATTACTATGGAAGCGCAGAAAAAGAAAATTCCATTCGGAAAGGCTGTTATCGCCGAAGCCGCGATTACCAACTTCAAGGTGCGTGGCAATCGCACTCTTTATGCAGGTCGAAAGGGTAAGATGCAAGTACAGACACCGGAGGTGGGTACGCAGACCATCTACTTCTCAGAAGGCGTGCGTTATCAAGTAAAGAAGGAGCTGCAGCATTCCGGGAAGTGGACTTACGAAGAAATCGTTTGCCTTGCTAGGGATGATCTTCACGGAGAAGACGTTCCCAGATCGTAATCGCTCTTGCCGGTAAGAACTTTTGGAAAATATCCAATGTATCGACTACTCACAGCATCCGGAAATTGAAATTTCCACTAAGACGAACGCCGTTGGTTGGGTCGTTACGAATTTCCACACGGTCTTTGGTGACATTGAGTTTAAGCACGATCCGACCATTGATCGCTTGAAGTGGAGTAATTCGGCATTCGTCGTTGCTCCAGACCGCTTGATCTCACCACCAATATTCGGCCGAACACTCTACGAAAGATCGCGTAGAAGGCGAAGAAGCGACACGTGAGTCGCTCCTCGTGGGACGCACTTGCTCTCAAAGGGATCGTGCCATATTTGGATTAACGGCGAAGGCAACAACAAGAACTCTGCTTCTACCCAAATTCATTTGTGAATAGCGACACCGCTCCCCACGCAACCGATTGAAGGCGGAGTTTACTACCTCCTGAAAGATTGCCCGGCCATCAATGCAGAAGCCATGAAAGCGGTCAGATGTGGCAATGCAAGCAGAGCAACGTGGAAGGAGTATTCCGGGTGAGTTCGCATGACCCAATAAGCCTATCCATAAGTAAAATCACGCGGCAAAGGCGGACAGGTAGTGATGCCGTCCGCCTTTCTTTTATTAGAATCCTATTCTATATGAAAGAAAAGTATCACCTATGGTGTCTACGGAATGATGGAGTATCAAGCCATTATTCCTATGGGGAAGCCCGTCTCAAAGTCCAGTTTACAGATGGGAGTATTACATCACTGGGCAGAATCCTGCGAAATTACGACTTCGGACTTTATGACACAGCACGCTATTGAAAACAGCGATTTGTACTTGCGTGGATTCATCAAACGAATCAATGTTATTGAGCTTGATGAAGAGATCGACTTTTGATAGTGGCACGAATCGTAAATCTGTCAGCACGCCTATGGCAGAAGAAGGCGGAGAGACCTATGCTCCGGGGACAAGCTGAATCTTCTGTAGGGGAAGCACAAAAACGTTTCGGAGAACGAAGCAGGTTTGATCAATGAAGAGAAAAAGGAGCTGACAGAGGTCGAATTCGGCACCAACCAAGAAGCCAAGATTACCTTGTAAGAAGCTTTGGTGTAAGGGGTAATGTGCTGAAAAATCGGCGCAGACATTGTATCAGTCGGCGAGACCTTTGTGTAAAAATCAACTTCGTCGCAGAATAATAGGTACAACGATATGGTGTATAAAATTGAAGTCGTAGAGCGAGATGTGCGTATTGCCACTGACGAAAACAAGACAAATGAACAGCTCATCAACGATGGGGATATTGACACCTTATCGTTAAATGATATTGTTCGCTCAAAGATTATTGAAGCCGTACAGCGTAGAGTCTACCGTTCCTGCGCATTTTTAGAAGAGGGCCACCTTTTTGGGAGATCCGTCTATTGGGGAAACAAACGGGAGCGGTTGGACCCTACTGCCTGACGACTTTTATGCGACTTATCGCATTTCGTACGAGTGATTGGGAGCGCACCTGTTATACAGCTTATTTATGTAAACGACCCGTTGTATGATCTACAATCGTCTCGGTATAAAGGAATACGTGGTAATACTCAAAAACCTGTATAGTGCCATTGTCAATCGCCCAGAGGGCAAAGCGACTGGAGTTTTATGTATGTAAAAACAATGCCTATGTGCAACTGCTTCGTACATTCCTTACCCGATGATCGACGAATCAGACGTGAATAGACATCAGCGAGCGTTGCTATACCGCAGTCATCTATACGACCGCAGCCTAGTATTAACCGCCTCACGGTGCAAACGAGCGAGCAGCCGCAATGAGTACCTTGGCCAAAACTATATTCGACTATGAATAGTTCAATTCCTACAGAACAGTTTGATGGTGATATGGCAGTCGGACGAGATATTACCATCGGAGGTAATTCCGCGATACGAGGTCCTGCTAAAAATCGGCCACAATCTTATCGTGAATGGCTGGTTGAAAGCAAAGAACATCAAGGCGGCAAAATAAAGGATTGTTCAAAACCGAAGAACAACTCATCGATGCGTACCCCACACCCGAAAAAGGTTGGTGGGCATTGGTCGCTGTGCAAGGAAGGAAGCAACTGATCACCTCGGACAGCTTTTATATTTCCGATGGAAAGAAATGGGTTGCAAGTGGACAGCAGTGAAAATCCTGTGCTCAAAGGAAATCCCACGATAGAACATAAAGTATACACGGAGGCAGTGGATCAAATCACGACAGATCTTACTACCGTAATCGGAGACGTCAAGCAAAAATAAAGATCAGATCAAACAGATTCGTAGCACTCACATCAGATTCCGTAAAATACGAAACTTTGTACACTCAACTCATCTAACACAACCAATGCTGGGTTACAAGAAGCTGGTGAGAAAATTCATAAATTAGAATCTCGCCATTATAACTAAAAGAACAATTATCTCCCCGACCTCCCGACCAGCTTCTTCGTTCTTCATTCCCCAAATTCAGATTAAGGAAGGGGATCGCTTTATAATTCGCTACTCTAATGCGACCTCGGTGTTACTCGAATAAACAATGTTGCCCTTGCCAACAACAATGGCGCTAACGTGATCAGATCTACAAATTGACAAGACTGTCACCGAAGAATCGGGAAGTTTTGAAATCACAGCGACTACCGATGCTACGCATTTAAGAATGTATGTGATTGGAGCGGGGTGCGATATCACAATCGATGAACTTCTTCCGATTTCTGAAAAATCAATAGAGGAGAAGCAACATTATAAATAAGAGAGTTGATGACATAACATCAATTCCAAAGTGAAATGCGTCACGAGATTTCAGATTTGGCAAATCGTCTCGAAATACAGCAAACAATTATCTCCCCGACCTCCCGACCAGCTTCTTCGTTCTTCATTCCCCAAATTCAGATTAAGGAAGGGGATCGCTTTATAATTCGCTACTCTAATGCGACTCCCGGTGTTACTCGAATAAACAATGTTGCCCTTGCCAACAACAATGGCGCTAACGTGATCAAAGATCTACAAATTGACAAGACTGTCACCGAAGAATCGGAAGTTTTGAAATCACAGCGACTCGCCGATGCTACGCATTTAAGAATGTATGTGATTGAGCGGGTGTATACTGGAAGTTTTGAAGTCTAGTTCATTGACCTCGACTCGATGAGGTGTACTCTTTGTCAAAGTCTAATTCTGACAACATAGAGGAAATAAAGCAGAAAAATACATTAGATGATGCAAAGCCTTACCTTGGGAAAAAGATACTGTCCCTTGGCGACAGCTTCACATACACTGAAATTATTGACGGTAAGTTCTTGGCAAAAAGAAACAGGATGTACAACGTGGCAGAGGGGTAAATGGGGGCATCTCGAGCACTTTTGTTGGTGATTCGTACACGGGATCACCTAATACCCTAAAAGTGGGACAAGATGTGGTCGAACCTTTTTACAGAGGAGCTATTAAACCGATATGACATAATTACTGTCGTGGGGACAAATGATTTTTGGCGGGCATTACCTTTTGGGAGATATGAACGACGGTGTTGACGTTGATTCTATATACGGCCATACAAGAAAAGCTAATAGAAAAGATTTTATCCTCAAGCCCGATGCAAAAATTTTCTTTTGTACTCAGCCATAGGTGAAATATGGCCTTTTCATGGAGGTCTGGGAGGTTATTCTGCAAATAATAGTGGAGTTACATTAGAGGATGTAGCAAGCGCGATTGTTCGGTGCTGTGGTTTCTATGGTATTCTTTGTCTTGATTTTTATCACACAGGGGGATGGAATTCCTTTAATAATAAGGTCATGAACCCCAGTGTCACGGGTGTTTACTCTCCTTTGACGGAAACATCTCACACTCGTTGATGGCCTGCACTCACGCTGATGGAGTAGGAAATGGCGCTGATATGTTAGGGACGGCGTTCGGGAAATTCATAAATAGACACTAATGAAACATAGGTTTCTTTTTATCGTAAAGTAATCGGGGCATTGTCTCACAAAGGACACATATAATAGAGCGCAATTACGCTAATACTCCAACTATGACACACGGTATACCTATTGTTGAATTTCTCAGATCGCAAAACGATAAATCGGTAGTGGAGCACAATATGTGATTTGCATCTCTTGAAATAGAAGTAATAAATAAACAACAAGTATTTTCAGAAAAACGATATATGCAGAGTTGCTCTGGCAGTAAATCCATAGTGATAGTGTTGGAGTTCTTATCTAGTATTCGCGTATGGCAGTAGTATTCAAACTTTGGAAATCGCAGTAATGGCAATTGGCGGTGTAGCTGGATGGATGGTAGCAGAATTCAAAACCAACATTCCTTTGATCGTAGTGGCAATAGTCTCTCATTTTGTATGATGCTTACACAGCATTCAGACTTGATAGGCGAGTGCGCATTGTTTATCCGACACAAAGCCGTGAGAAAAACAAAGTTCACATCGTTCGCTTTCGGCAAGGTAGCTGCACAGACTATTCCGAAACGATTGTGGCTTATCCTACTCGCATATATGGCAGAGCATTGGGTATTCGTCCACGTGAATATCCCACTCATCCTAATGCTTACAGGGGTTGTTTGTTTTGAGCAGGCTGGTCAATCTTAGAAAATGAAAGCGCTGCAGACCTGAGGAAGAACACTCGCTTTTGGAAGCTGTTGCAACAAACTAATGGTGGATAAAACAGCGAGACACTTCGATGTAAACCTTGAGAAACTAAAGAATGATGATCGTGTCGATCTCTGACGAATATGAGTAGAGCTACTACTTGTAGGCGGTTAGTTGGCACGTACATAAGAAAACGATTAAGATGGAAACAATTACTGTGACACGATTCCAAGACGAAGTGTATGATGAAGTAGGGAAAGTTACAGACTACACCGGGGGCAAACTGATAGATGCTGACGTGAAGGCAGGAGAGACAGAATTCTTGCCACCGACAATGACTTATCTGACCTTAGTAGGTTTTGGGAAGAATCAGTACTTGTTGCCAACGAAAGATTCAAAAAGAAATGTTGGTGAGCGGGCGACAATGGACTATGCAAATACCGGAACGGAACAACGACAAAAGATTGAATTATGAAGCAGTAATAGAGGTAAGTAAACTTTGACAGGGACTGAAAAGACAACGTACAGTCAGCACTTCGCAATTTTATTTTCTCCATTGTTGCACAGTGGTTTAAGCTGGCAAAACAAAGAAGAAGCAACGAACTACTTCGAGCAAGCCGGGGAAATGATGACCGTGCAGAAAGATTGTTATCAGTCGTAGAAGACCTACTAGGCCAAGTGACTAATAACTCATTTAACAGATATGCCAAACAATACATTAGGTGCAAAAAGAGCGTTACGGCAACGATTAAAATTTCGTGGCTATTGTACGACATCGCGAACGAAACTTTCTTTGCGTCGCACCATCCAAAACAAGGAAACCACAAGGAGGTTGCAAGCACGCTCGCATCGGAAGCACGAGGAAAACCGGAGAAAATCCTCAGATCTCATCAAAAAGGATTCGCCGAGGTGAAAACAGAATTGTCAGAGTACCTTGACGAGGATGGAACATCAACCGATAATCGTCATTATAATGGCAAAAACAGATCTGACCCTGAATCTGTCAATGCCGAGTAATTTCAATGAGGCAGCGACAACGGGCGTCGGCGAAGCCTATCTACGATTATCTGAAAAATACTACGATTGTTGAATGGTATATGGTTACAACTAAATCCGACGCCGAGCAGTATATCGCCCTTGCTCAAAAAGAGTCTTGCAAGTATCCAACAAGCTGTAAGCAAGCGTAGCTGCCTGAAACGCCCTACCGAATAAATAGATAGCCTATGAGTTGCTGTATAGAGAAAAAGGTTGATCGTTTAAATGTCGCACTAACCTTCTCGCGAGAGCAGTCCTTTATGACATCAAGAATTAGTGCCTATGTAGAGAGCTACGTGATGTCCCCGACACCGAACACGCAGCACACGGTAGCCGATGATGGCGAAGAAGGAAACGTCGATCGCGTAACGAGAGTTCTTGATTTAGAGTTGCGAAATGTAGAGAGATGCTCTATCCATGGGCAAAGATGAGGTGTTTCATGCTGAATTCAACGATCACACTTCAAGAACAAGCTCTGTATCGAATCGATATGACTGTGCCAATTACGATGTCAGAAACAACATTGTCCTTTGTCGAGCGATACATCTGCATGAGTACCCTCGTTTGTCGTGGCGTGTCGGATTGGTTGAGTATCACCAATCCCCAAAAATCTGAAGTATGGATGGAAAAGGCGGATGAGGCGGAGAGGGAAATCGGTAGGTCTGTCCACCCGCGCGTAGAACGGACGAGAATCAGGCAACACTGGTTCAATGAAAAACGAGAGCCGAAGTGGCATGACTTCAGCTCGTTGTTCAAAGGGGACACCGCCGTGGCAGTGATTTATCTGGGCTTTGTTGGTCTGTCTTGGCAATGAATTGTGACAGAAGCACCATTGATACTCTCATCGGGCGAAAGTGTCGCAACTCCTCCAATGCGGAAATACTTAAAAGGCGATCCGCTAAAACCGGATAGTTGTTGGTCGCGCGAAGTCCATACAAGATGCCAGTTTTGCAAATCCCGTGATCCATAAAGTACTGTGGATATACGGCCATGAAAGGAAACAACCCTCGCTGAATAACACTATCAATTGTCTTTTAAGATGTTGGGCATCAAGTTTGAGGGGGCGACTAACATAGAGACATTTTTGTGACACCTCTTTCGGAATAGAGTAACTGATAAGTGCATTGTTACTATCCATTGCCAAAGAATCGGGATAGGAGTTAAGATGGGAGGCGATGTTGGAGAAGAGCGTTCCCCACTGATGGCTCTTTTAATGAATAGGCGTAGGCATAAGTTACGCCAGGCGCATAGACAATGACCTCGTTGATGGACATAATCGTAGAGCATACGACACCTCTGCAAGAATTCCTTGAAAGGCTTTGTGGGGAGACACTTATCTGTCTCTGGCTTGTGCCCGAGCATACGATGAGTTTCCTGAAAACCCGGTAAGCGTAGGGCATCGAATGGGTATTGAGAGTCAATGCAGCCTCTGAAATGCATTGCGTCTGCGATCCGCTGATAAGCATAATACTACGATCTGGGGAAAAAGCACGCGCTGAGTCGAGTTGCGTAATACCATCAGAATTGATGCAGACATCACGCGTAATAGGTTGTCGTGCAGAGTATGTTCCGGTGCTGCTTACCTCTAAAGCCCACACCCTCTGTGGTAAAAAGCGTAAAGGGGAACTGACCGAACTGTCCTTGAGACAATGCTTTTTGCCGCAGAGCAAATGCCTTTTATTTCTCCTGAACCTACGGAGTTTATTCCAAGCACTGGGAAATAAAACGGGTTGCTGACTTCGACGTGAAATTTTGTTAGGACATTGAACGGGAAAGTTATTGCCGTTTGAGCAAGGGGCTACGTTTGGCAGTGCAGAGAAGTATGTTCCTGTTCGTAGTCGAGCACTGCAAATGCGCCATTCAAGAACTCGTGTTGCTTTTTAGCCTCTATCGCGTAGCACGGATTGTTGTAGTTGTAGATGACGAGTTTGTATGCATTGGGTTTGGGGCAGAACACATAGCAGCCCCACGAATGAGTACTCAATTTCTCCGTTTCTTAGAGCCGCTTACAGTTGTAATCTTTCGACTATTGAAAATCGCAATTTCCGGTAATATGCGATCTGTTTGGCTCGTCACACAATAGTCCTCTCCGTTCTCCTTGATATACACAACAATGGTGTATTGGTCTGTAGAAAACGGCACCACGTTGATATTGAGTTTTTGCCCCGTATGTCCCTCAATCAAAGCGACCATTACAATAGGGCAAACATTGATTGCGCTAAGAATCCTTTGTATGGTTTTCACGTATTCCAGCCAGTTAAGACGATTGTTGTACACAAAAAGAATAGTCTGCGTGCAGTTGGTCGTGTTAGATAATCATCTGTCATCACTTCGCGCGTTATCAGAGATTGCAGATACTCGTCCTCGATGACAATCTCCTTGCGCGAATCGTTTGTTGTCAGACCGCTTAATTCGATAGAATACAGTTTATAGAAAGTCGAGGTATCTCTTCAATGTTTCTCCCACCTTTCCGTCTGTAAACTCGGTAAGTGGAATGCCACCGAAGGAAAACGTACGATCACTTGAATAGTACATTGCGAAGATTTGAGAGTACTCCCACTCGCAATAGTAGTCAAGAAATTTCTTTGAAGAAAAATCCCCAAGCAACTTATCCTCAGCCTTCGATGTTGATACACTATCTTTGTTTTTGGGCGTAGAGTCTACCCACGAACTTCGTACTATAGTTGTTGAGTGTCATACATCGTTGAGATTTTTCCACTCTGATCGTATGTATAAATGGGCTTTTGACACAAAGACATCAATGCTTTTAATGATGTCAGACCAATCATTCAAATGATAGTAGTCCGTATCACGGATGATGTTGTAATCAAGAGAAGCTGCGACCAGCATAATGTCACACTCTGCTTCTGTAAGGAGTTTACTCCATTTGCAAATGATTCCACCACATTAATCGGAGCTGCCTTCGTCGAAGGGTTCATTAGAATTGGTGCAGAATGATGTACAAGAGAACCATCGTATAAACGCAAGGCATAACGAACGAAGAATGGAAAACAAAATCGTCCTTTGTTCACCGTTTCCTGTAAAGCAAACTTGTTAACTTTTGCCATCAACCTGCTCGGTTATTCTGGCCTTGTTCGACTCAGAAAAACCTCTATCATAACTATCCCCTTGAATGCCGTCAAAGTAAATTCGAAAGTGCTTTTTGCTTTCGTCTGACAAACTGAAAAAGGCGAGGATGTCAACCAGTCCAAAGGAAACTTCGACCTCGGGGAGATGATCGCCAAGTTCAATGTATTTGTTGTTTTTCCAAAGGTAGTAATAGAATCCACCCTGCGTAAATGCCATGAGAGTATTGCCAATAGCATTAAAATGGGTCACATTGGGTAGGATGGCAATTTCAGAAGTGACGTTACTCTTCTTATCCTTAAAAAGAAATCGCCTGTGTCTTATCAGAATAAATGATATAATGTTCAAAAAGAAGAGGTTTTGTGAATGAACCTCACCGCCTCCCTTTCTAGTTGTACGATCTTTGATGGTGCTAAAATCGGCTGCAGCGCATCATTCTCCGGCAACAAATTTATCGAGACCGCAAGAGAACCGTCAGGACACTCGTGATCCGATGGAACAGTAGAAAGTCCACTGTATTTAATTTCTTGATTCATAATGGTTTCTTGTATATTATAGGCAGATATACTGCCTTTTCTTTTCTTCCCGCCCCACCATAAAAGATGCCTGTTGATTAGAACACTCCACAGCGGTCAAGCACGAGCCGGCATAGGGTAAACCGAGTTCGCGCAATAGTTGTTGAACCCTCGTCGGATAGCATTTTTGCTGTGTCGCCCTATAGAATGATCCGTTCGGGAAGCGAACAGATAGCATTCTCCTTGATGGAAGGCAATGTTAATACAATCACCAGGCGACAACGATAGGATACGGGCGATTCTTGCAGTGATGGAAATGCGCCCATTACGCGAGAATGTTATATCCGGCCGCCGTGTTTGCTCCAATAATTTAAGCATGATATGAACGTCGTATTGTGTGTTGATATCTTTTGTGAAGCATACGCTAAACTGATACTTTTGCTTTGATGTGTGGGTGGGGATTGTAGCCCTCGAGCGTAATGTCCTCGTAGCGGAAGTCGTACAAACTGCGCACTTCGCAGTTGAGTCGCAACGTGGGGCGAAACGCGGGTGTGCGGTGGCGCTGTAAGTCTCGCCTGCTCGATGGTCGACGAGATGCGCGTCGCCGATCGATATAATGAGATCGCCGACTTTGAGGTCGCAAACCTGCGCTACCATGTGCGTGAGGAGCGCGTAGGATGCGATATTGAAAGGCAAGCCGAGGAACACGTCGGCACTTCGCTGGTAGAGATGCAACGAGAGACGACCTTCGCACACGTAGAACTGGAAAGAGAAGGTGGCACGGCGGGAGCGCCATACGGTCGAGCGCTTCGACATTCCACGCGCTGACAACGAGGCGACGACCGTCGGGGGTTCGTCTTGATCTCGCGCACAACGCGGTCGAGTTGGTCAATGTGCCCACCGTGGCGAAGTTGGCCACTTGCGCCACTGATAGCCGTAAATTTCGCCGAGGTCGCCATTTTTGTCCGCCCACTCGTCCCAAAATGTGCACGCCGTGCTCGTTTAGATAGTTGATGTTCGTGTCTCCGCGAATGAACCACAGCAACTCGTAGACAATGCTTTTGAAGTGCAGTTTCTTCGTGTGAGCAATGGGAATCCGTTTTCGCGAGATTGAACCGCACTGGTAGCCGAACACGGAGCGAGTGCTCGTGCCGCGCGATCGTTTTTCTGCACCCCGTTTGCTATGATGTGGTCGAGTAGGTCGATGTATTGTTTCATTGTAACTATGATGTAACCAAGAAGCTCCCCGCGAACCCTGAACTTGCCGCATCTGCGGGGCTCTTCTGTGTGATTTCAGTGTAACTGTGTCGTAACTGCGGGCTCATCGCTTATCGCCGTCCCCGATAATCACGCCGCGGTTTTGTCGGTCGGCGAGTTTTGTCGAGATTGCGGCGCATAACCCCTTCGAGACTAACGCCGAGGTGCCGCGCCAGCATTGCGACGAACCAAAGCACGTCGCCGAGTTCGTCCACGATGTTGTCCCTGAATTGGAAACAGTTCCTGCGGACAAAGAAAAATCTCGTTGTTGTCGATTTCGATTTCGTCGCGGCGCACGGCCTTTGCGTGATCTTGTCCGCCACTTCGCCCGCCTCAGCCATCAAACCAAAAACTAAGATAGACGATGTTCTCTCGCCGCGTACGGCAATGGTGCGGTGGGCTTGTTGTTCGTATTCTGTTGTTGTCATTGTTTTGAAATTAGTTTGTATTCGAAATGGGGCTCAAAGCACACGGGGATTTTGAAGGACGCCGGCAACGTAGAAAGCCGCTGTTTCTTCCATCGTATCGTACGATGCCGCGGCGTGTCTCCTCGTTGTTCATATCGTAGTAGCTCACCCGTCGCCGGTGTAGATTTGCGTCGCCGTCCACAGTCTTCACATTGATGTATTGCGCCACCGAATCGGGGTACACTTCAATGCAGCGCGGTGATGCGTCGGCGTGGCGCGTGTCGGGTTGAACGATGTGACGCGGTGGCGTACCGCAACACGCCGCCGTAAACGATGGAGCCGTCTGCAATGGAGCGGCTGCGGAATTTGATTACTTGCATAGGTTAGCGTTCAATGTTGAAAGGAAGGAACCACGTCGCAGACGCTGCCAGAAGTTCGCGGGCTTCTGCGCCGCCGTGTCTTCCCAAGTGAGAGAAAGGTGCGCATCGGGTTCCGTGGCGCGGAGTTGAGGGCGAGATACAAGCGCACGCCGCTCGTTACAATTTCGGCGAGATGCTCATCGCGCCAAATACGGCATACCGCACGCCGTGTTCGGACGAATAGGTGAAGAGTGCCACGGCGCGCTCGGCGCTTTGGGCTCGTTTCCACTTGCGGGCGAGGTCGTGCGCGTTCGGCGGTGAGGTGCCGGTGTTTTTCGGAGGCGTCGGTGCCGTGTTCGGTTTTTTTCTTTTGTGTCACGCTTTTTGTCGGAGATTATCGCGCTGAAAAACAGCGCATTGCTTTGTTTATTTTGCGCCCAACGACGTCTTTCTGTTGTTTCGATGTCTTGCGTCGGCGATTTATAGCGAGCCGTGTGCGGGCTTATGGAATTCCCGGGGTGCGTGGCGATATACTCCCGTGCTTTTGTCCTCGTCGCCCGAACCTTTCGGCCGCGAGCGTGGCAAGCATTTGTTTGTAGGCTTCGTGGCTGACGGCATCTTTGCGGCGGTGTTCCTCTTCCGCGGCGCGCTCCATTCGTTCGCGTTCCCTTCGTATCGCTTATCTCTCGGCGGCGGTCTTCGAGGAATTGGCGAATCCTTGCCGTGATGTTCTTCCGCGCGCGTTGCTGTATCCCACACGCCGTAAATACCTGCGGCAAGACGCGAGAAGAAGAGCATTACTTCTTCGAGGTTCAGCGAAGAGTAAGCCGAATAAATCACGAGTGCGAGGTTTTTGAATGTCGGGTACGTGAATTGGTCGGCCGTCGAAAAGCGTCTTTACATACTCGTGAATCTGTTTGCTGAGCCACGCCACTACAAACTTGTCGCCACATCTCGCGGCCTACTCGCTTTAATGTCGGTGCGTTTCCCAGGTAGCAGCGCAATGGCTGCGCAGCGAATAGCGGCTGAACGCGAGAGAGGTATTTCTCCGTGATGTATCTCGCGTGCTTTTAGCCGTTGCCGTAGGTAAGGCGCTCGAGCACGCCGTCGAAATATTCGCCACGTTGGCGTTGCCGTCCCCTATTATCGTCGACAGATTTTGCGGTTGTGCCACGGTGTGAGGTTGTTGTTATGTTTGTAGATTTCGGATGGCGTTTGCTCTTGTGTCCTCTAAGACGCGCAGGAAGTTCGCCGGGCGAAACAACCAATCGAAATCGGTTACCCACCCACGAGCGCCGCCGCCGTTGTAGAAACTAAGCTTATGGCGTTCTGAACCACTTTGGCGAGTGCTTCTTTGCCGTGTTCTTTTCAGCCGTGCGCGGACAAACGCGGCGCGCTTGCTTTTTGGGTGGATGCTGCGCACCTGTGGAATCTGGTAGCGTGCGCGGCCATTGTGTCGTTGAAGAATCGGGCGAAGGCTTCAAGGTCTAAACTCTTCTTTGATTTTTCCGTTTTTCCTCTCCTCCTGACGGCCGCACGTCCGATTTCGGACGTACTCTTCACGTAAGGAGAAGAAGTATATTCTACTCTACTCTTCCTTTTACTTTACTTTGTGGAGTTATTTCCGCAGAAACGGGGTTTTTATCAGAAACCCGGGTTTTTGCTGCAAAAACCCTATTTTCGGGTGTATTAACCCCTGATTTCTGGCGCAGATACTTCGGGGGCTGTCCGATTGTCGGGAACTAATCGGATACGCTTGTCGATATCCTCTACCTTCTTGCGCTTGGCCTCTAGCCATCGGACTTGTATGCTTGCCGATGTCAGGATCTGGAACGAGTTAAGAACCCTCCCATCGAAGAGAGAACGCCTAACCAACCCCTTTGATGATCTCTGAAACTCGATGAAACGCCGAAGGCAACTCTATTCGCTTCGCGAACAATAGACACTCATCGGAACCCCACGGATTGCGTACCCTTTAAGAGTAGATGAACTCGAGAAGTTTGAAATACACGGCATAGGCTACAAGACCAAATTCGGCTTCGACGAGTGCGAGCGCGGTGTCTTGATCTGTGTGCGTGTCGTGTGGAAAGTAATCCAGCCCCAATTTGGTAGGGCGTGCCATGGTTATGTGATCATTGTGTGGTTTTGTTTGCCCGTCTTCACGAGTTGCGCGAAGGCTTTCGCGATTTCTTCTGAAACGTTGAGACAACCTCTTTGCTTCGCTCGTCTAAATTCATCAGACGAAGGAAGCCTTCGAAATCGCTGCAGACTTCTTCGTGTATGTAAGACTTGGACGATTTGCTTAAACTCTAAGAAGTCTCTCACCACTTCACATCTGTATCCGTATAGCTCCACCAGCAGCTGCCATTCCTTTTGCGAGGGGTTTTGCTGACCCTTCGGGGTCTTCATCTCAATGCACAGCGCGTGGTGCTTGTCGGAAGGGAGGAAAAGAATGAGATCCGAGACTCCTGCGACCACGCCCTCCGCTTTCAGACGCGCCCCCGTCACTGGGTCTCTTCGTCCGCCGTTCGGGACGGCAAAGAGGAGCGAGGAGAGTTCCGGGTATTGGTATCTGAACCAACGGACGCAGGCGCATTGAGTCGGTGTTCAGCGTCTTGCATCAAGCGTCGGGCGTTTCTTCGTTCGTGTCTTTGATGAACTCGATGATCGGCGTTTCAACGACCGAAAGGAGTACGGGATCGTACGCCCACTTGTCGAACTTATCAAAGAGTAAGTCCGTTGCGTCGGTCAGCTCTTTCGGCAGCCACGAGCGCGGCTTCTTTCTTGTCGATTTTCGAGACCTCGGCGATCGTCCAGCGTGGTGATCGTAGACGATTTTGTAATACTTCAATCTCGCGCGTCGCACTTGTCGGTAATCAGTTCGTGGAACTTTCGGCCGACCACGTTCTGTCACTTTCGCCAGTGCGTTGCTGTGCTCGTATTCGGCCATCACCAGTTCTTCGGCGCGTTTGCAACCATCGGCCTGCACGAGATAGGAAAAGCGTTTCTCCGCTGTTTTCCCGTTTTCTTCGACCATTTCGACGCGGGTCTTGCATTCGTAGTATTTCATTTTCGTTGTTGTTAGGTTCGGGGATTTGATGTTTAGATATTGTTCGGCGTAGCGACGCAGGCGGTCGACATAGGTTTCGAATTCGAGGGTGGTCATCGCGGCCGTCGAGTTGGGGAGGTCACGACTTCTGCCCGTTTTGTAGTTGATGATGTGTTCGCCGGCCACTTGCTGTTTGAAAAATTGATGAACTTGTTCGCAGTTTCAGAACTCCCATCCCGCCTGCTGCAAACCCGTTAAAAGCATCGGTAAACAATGCCCCCAGAGATATTTGCTTTTGCGGTGTTGTCCTTCGGCGTTGCTTCCGTTGCACTGCAAACGTACTCTCCGACGGGCGAGGTTTCGAGAAAGTGCCGCAGCGGAACAAAATTTTGGTCGTCGTGTCGGTTGTATTGAGTTAATTCGAGAGTGTATCTGAACATAGAAGATGATTTACACATCAAGGGCAATCTCCAACCCAGGCTGTGCGAGGTATGTCGCTATTCCGGTCTTAGATTCCACGAGGTGCTTAAACTCTTGGGGAGAGGAATTATTGTCAGATAGGTGCAATAGTACAACTCTTTTACCTTCGACAAATCCTGTTTGAGTATGCTGTGAATTGTTGTGGCGATTTCCATGTATGACGTTAGAAGACGTGATCGCATAGAAGACGGAACTTTGCCCGTGAGGATGTTTTCTTCAAGAACATTGTCGGAGTAGTTCGCTTCGATGAGTACGTGATCGAGACCTTTGATTTTATATGGGAAGGAAACACTATCTGTGAGAAAGAGAAGTTTTCCCATTTCAGGATGACGAATTACAAAAAGACTGCAAGGCACATCGTGAAAAGCTTCCAATGTAAGCACTTCAAACTCTCCTCCTACGAGCATCCATTGTCGACGGGTTGTTTCAACCAATAGTGGCTGCACATCTAAGTCTTGAGAATTGATCACGTCCGATGAGCAATGCACCGTTACTCCGGCGCGTGCCACGCCTGCCAGCCCTTTTGCGGTGATCTCCGTGCCGATGGCTCACCACACATCCTCACAATCCGTGAAAGATTGAAGCTAAAGCTCGTTTGATTTTCGAGAAACGCGATACCGGCTTCAATAATCAAGGTGCTGCCATCGTTCGCGGTGAGTAGATAACAGTTTTTGAGGACGATCCTAAAACTTGTAGTGTTTCATAGCCGAATAGATTAGTAATCGGGGGTTTCGCTTTCTCATCTACCCCGTAGTGGCGGCTGGAGAATAACCGTTGTGCGGTTCATCTCTTTTACTTCTACGTAGCTGTCTGCGTCAAGATCAATCGTCGTATCGGGTGAAGTGACCATCGCTTCCCGAGTAGCTTGTGCAGACGATTCCACCGAAGATTCGTTGATCATCGCCTCCCGCATCTCGATTGATAGATAACCGTATTTTTGAAAGGGAGACGTCGGATAACGGTTTTCAATGCCACGGTTTCAAAATTTCCTTCCCATCCCGTTCCTTTTCCCCGGTAGAAGTCTCTTGTGCTTTTGATAAGTTGTTCAACCGTTGTCTCGCGACGTACGGAAGGCGAAAACGTTTGGCGTAGGCGGCTACTTCATCGACACTCACGAGAGTGTTTTGTTGAAACCATTGAGAAGTTCAAAGTGGGCGAAGTAGTCGATCACTCGTTCAGACGTCTTTTCGCCGTCGAACTTGATTTCACCGGTCAGTTTATTGACCCCTCGGAGTTCGCCTTCATAGACCACGTCCGCGTTGATTGTTCGGTATTGCCGTGCGCATCGCCACTTTGAATGTAGCCTTTGTAGCCTACAACAAAAAGTTGGAGTGGGGATCTTTACCCATTGCCCGTTGTTGTCTCGTTTGTTGTTGTTATAAACAACAATATAGGAGAATCCCAGCGCTTGTTGATGGGCAATTTGAGAACCGCTGCTTTGAGTGCTTCTGTCACCAAACGCGGTTCACAAGTTTGTAAGGCTTGGTCTCCTGTGTACTACATCGATGATCGATGCCGTGAACGCATCTTTTGTTTTCTTTGAGTGCGTTGTAAAATTGTTTCGCATCGCTGTCTGCTTCAAGCATCGTGCGTAATACTGCGACTTGGGCTGCCATTGTTTCTGGTTTTATTGGTTATTGCTTGGGTTGTCGTCTTGTATAGTGACAGTGAGATCTTCCGTTGTTACCTCATTTCTACTGTTTGTGAGGGAATGCGCAAAGGTTGTTCACGCTTTCTGCGTTGTCAACGAAGACGGGGCTTGCACTTTGTAGTGTTCGCATAGGGTGCGAATGATGTCTAATCCTGCGTTGATTCGCGCTGCGCTGTTAAGCGTTGAGTTGTAGGCGACGCCATTAACCGTAGCCTTGCACGTTTCTTTGGGCGTTCCGTCAATCAGATAGTCGAAAAAGGCGGAACTTGACAATGCGGGAACTTCCCGTTGATCTTCGTTCGGCGGCAGTGGCGCATGCGCGCACATACTGTGTCAGCATATCCTCCTTACGCTCGATTTCGCGTATTGCTGTGAAAAGATCCGATAACCTCGAACGCAACTCTTTGATGCGCTGATTCGTTTTTCTACGCGTTCAAAGACGGAGAGCGACTCGAGCAACTCTTCTGTTCACTACGCAGTTCCTCCAATCGTCGGTTGACACTTCGTTGTCCTCCGGTTGTTCCGTGTCGGGAAGCGCTTCAATGAGGAGACGGAGTTCAGAGATTTCAGCGTTCCCGTCGACAGCCTTTGCAATGGTGTCTTCCAACGGCGTGTCCGTTCGCTCTTTTGTTCTCAGAGACAAAAGCTCGGCATTGATTTCAATCATTCGCTCTTTTGCCTTGCGGGATTCTTTCATATCGACGCCCAAGTCTCGCGTCGTCTCTTCCAAACCTTTTCCTTCTTTTTGGTTTTTCTTCCAAACGCTCGGCTTTGTCGATGCTGAATTTCTCCTGTCATTCCAGGCGCTTTGCTTCTATTTGGTGTGGCTCGAACGGTCTGTTGCAACACGGACATCTAAAGTCCTCGGCCGTTGCATTAAAAGTTTCGGCCTTAATGGATCTCCACTCTTCAATCAGGCGTTCCCGTTCTTGGCAGAGCTTTTTATTTGATCTTCAATCTCCGCCACGAGCTTAGCTGTGGGTCCCATTGTGGCGAACTCTGCATTGAGTTTACCGATTTCTTCTGCTTCTTGGTGGCGGCGTGATTGTATTCCGACGTAACCTTCGATCTGATCTGCGACAGTAGAGTTTCAACCTGGCTGAAAGCCGTCTACGTTCTTCAGCTTCTGGGCTATTCCCCCAACCCTCGCAAGAGATTTCGCTCGACTCGTTTCTTCTCCAACTGTGCGCGAACCTCCTTCTCATCCTTCCCTGATTTCGGGGAGCGAGCGCTTCAGTTCGTCAATGCGCGTCGGTATGTTGTCGATGGGAGCTTTCAGGCTTTTTTTCGCAAGAATTGAAGATCGCTCCGCATCAAGATTTCCCTTTGAATGCTTCGAAGACCCGTTCCCGCATCGTTTGCCGGGTGCAATGGTGTTGAGTTCTTCTGACATCTTCGGGTGAGAGGGTTACAATCGAGAAAAAGAAGCTTGCGTTGCTCTTCCCATTTCTGCTCGGCGAAGTGTCCGGGGCAGTAATCGAACGGAAAAATGGACTCGGGGCAAAGCTCATCGATTGCTTTCTCCAAGCGCTTGCGGTCAATGGCTGTTCGTTCACGCGAAACTCTTTCGGAGTGCCCGGCAAGAGATGGCCTCGACAGCGCCACGCGCCTTTTTCCACTTCTCTTTGTATGTTCTTTCCAACAGAACCATATGTCCGTTGACGTCGACACTGCTTTTACTCAGATCGTCCTTGTGTTTGACTTCGTTCTCGTTAGCGTCCAACGGTTTCAAATCAAACTTGTTGTTCCTGTCGTATCTTTTTCCAAAGAGCAGCCACGTAAACGCATCGAAAATCGAAGTCTACCGGTGCCGTTCCTTCCGGATATGACAGTGTGAGAACTAAAGTCAACAGACAAAGATTCTATACCCTTGAAGTTGTTGAGGGTAAGACTTTGCAGTTTGATAAATGACACGTCTATTTGTTTTTATGGGTGATGGTTTTTAATTCGGTGTCGCAGGGCTTCAAACTCTCGAATTACCTCTTCGGGGCTTTTGCGTTCGCGGAGTGCGATGCGGAACAAGAGGGCGTTGAAGTCTGCGCGTGGGCAAGTAGGGCGGAAAAATTCGCCGTCGGTCATCGGAATGGGGTGTAGCGGGGCTAGCAACAGCGATCGGAGAAGTCGTTCACTTGATCGGCGCGAATCTGTCGGTCGTATTCCTCCGAGGCTTCGCGCTCGACCAGCGCTTGTTTGGCGCGTTTGTAGCAGATCGACCAAAAAGGGAGATAGTGTGCGCGCCTTCGCCGGCAAGGAGCGTCCCTTCGATGGGCTGTATTCGTCGTCCGTTTCGCCCAGGAGCCGGAATCGCTCGTCGTCGAGTTCCTCGACTTCAGTGCAGCACGTCGAACACTGCCGTCTCTCGAGCATCTCGATGATGTCGGCCAGTTCGTCGAAGGTGCCGCCGTGGATGCGACTCTTTACGAGGAAATCGTTTTCATATTCGAAATACATAGCGGTGCGGGGTGATTAGAGTTCGTATTCGTGAAGAGCGCCCGGGGCGATGGGCAACAGCTCGACGTGGTGTGGGCGAACGCGGCGCGTGCTTCGGAGTGCCCTTTGCGAGCATCTCCGCACCTCGGGGACTTCTCAACTCGGAAGTAGAGTCGTGCCGTTCCGTTGGCTTTCTCGAATGAGAACGGATGAACCAGACGTGCGGGTTGCGAGAATTTGAAGATGAATTCTTTTTCGCCCTCGAAACGCGGTGCCGGTTTCACGATCAGAGCGTGGGTGAGATATCTCCCTTGAGTGTCGATTAGTGTAGATCACGCAACGCTTCTGAGTTCTCGGGCTTTCCTCTCGGCGTGTTGGGCAAAAAGCTGCTGCGCCTTGGCGGTGTCGGTGACAATCTTTCGGCCGATCTGCCGAACTGGCGGGGCGAGAAATGTGTTTTTATTTGAGAGCCGTTACGACGGAGCACCTCGAACAAAATCTGTGATACCTTGTAGCCCGAAGACCTTCTCCGAGGATTCGGCGGCCTTGCGCTGTTCTGTGCTGCTCGAGGGCTTCATTCACGGCGTTCTTGATGAGCGCTTGCAGGTCAGCTGCCGAGATGATGATCGCTTGTTCCATTGTTGTGTGTGTTAGGAGCTTGTTGGTCGAACGACCTCGTCGGGGCGGGCGATGGTCACCCAGCGGTTCACGCCGTCCGTTTGGTAAACGAGGCGCTCGCCCGTAGCGAGTTATAAATGTGATGGCGGCGCGAGCGCTTTCCACTGCGCGAATGTCGGGGAGAATGAATCTCACTTTTTCGCCCGTCTTGATGTCGCGTACCATCTGGCGGCTGGACCTTTCCACGCGTCGCAGATCGGTCGGTTCACGGAGATACGCCGTGATGCGGGCTCTTCTTCTTTTCCTTTCATACGTTGAAATTTGACAGGACCACGGGCGGAGTCGAACCGCCGAGGGAGAGTGAGAATCTGAACGAGTTGCCCACCTATTTGCCAAGATGTGCCGCCTCCCTTCCGTGCGTGAAAATGCAACGCTTTGCACTCTCCAGGCCGTGTGGCTGTGTCTACTCTCACGAGCGGGCAACAGCCGGGATAGTATGGAATAGAAAACACTTTGTGGGCACGTCGGGGAATCGAACCCCGCGACGAGGAAAAATTCAGGATAAAAACCTCGTCAAGAACCTTTCGTGCCGTGTCCGCGTGCGTTGTCACAACGTGGCGCGGGAAATCAATTATAATCTAATGAACAGTTGTTGTGGCGAGGCGAGGAGTCGAACCCCGCGGCGAAGGAACGTCCTGCACTAAATTGATGATGCCCTTCCTGGCTTTCGCCGTTTCCCCGTAACGTCGTCGCGACGTGGCGCGGGGCCGAAAAAAGAAATAAACAATGGAGGTTGTTCTGTGCGCACCGCCGAATGGTCTCTCCCAACTCTTTCACAACGTGAAGCATCGGCGGCGCGCTGTGGGTTTATAGCTTAGTGGATCGATGAGTCGGGACAGTCGTCGGCGTTTTCCTTTGCGTACAATCGAACAGCTTCGAAAAACTTCGTCGGGGAGGGTAAGCTGAAAAGCTGGACGAGGAATTCCGCAACACGATCGTCGGTGGCGATGCTGTTAGCGATGTCGGAGATTTCGATCGTTGCGTAGAGATCTCAATGTTGTCATTTTTATTCTTTATGTTTTGAGGTTAGAAAGGGCGCGCCGCTTGTCGTACCAAACGAACGCCTATTTGTAAAACAATCAACGAAGAGTAGTGCTGCGCGTCGTGATAGGGGCTATCAGCTCATTATCGATAATTTTGTATGGCTCAGGGTCTATAGTAGCGAGAGCTTTGACCCCGCTCTTTTCGTAAATCCCCGCTACATAGCAGAGGTAATCTACGACAGCTACGAAGGTTCCGCCACGTCTCCATCCGCGGAATATGGTATGGCCGCAAAAGCCCATCTAACAAGCGTGGACAAATCTCCGTGCTCTGCAATCGCGAGATTTGTGGTGGCTTCTATTCTTTCGAACTCGCGCATTATTTCATCCACTGCCGGAAGACATTCGGAAAACTTGCGACGGGCTACATTGAAAATCCCAGGTATCGGAACCCTCATTAAATCGGTAGGACCGAGGGGCTCTTTCTCATTGGAATCGGAAAATACGGGTTGTCGGTTGTCTGTGCTCATAGCTTTTCAGCGTCTACGAAATCGGGGAGCTTGGCTCGGGTTTGTGATCCGAAGTATTCGTGCAAAGCAGCGTTTACGTTAGTGGACGTCAAACTTCGAGAATATCAGGAGGGTGCGCTCTCTTCGAAGTAGCCCACACAACCGAGAAATTCCGTCACTCGTTCGTTTTTATCTTCGAAGTATTCGCAAAGCGGCGTTTATATTCTTGGGGTCGAACCTCTCGAGAACATTGAGGAGGAAGTCCTCTCTTCGAGGCGCTCACGTTGTCGAGGATTTCGTCGGTGTCCACCGATAAATCGAAGTATATTGTACTCCAACTTGAATTCGTTTAGGTAAGAGGGGCGCCGCCCGGGGCAACTACCTATTTTCCCAACAATGAAACGAATTGGGCGGCGCGCTGTGTGTCTGGTGTCTTATTCGTCGTCGGTGCTCACGTTGCACTTCAGGAAGGCCAAGAGGCGCAGCACCGCAGTGGGGGAACATTCCGTATTTTACTCCGCCCTTTCCGAGGAAAAATCCCCAGATAAAGGCCGAAAAACGGCCGTGAGTTTCAGGAGAACCGAAGCCCAAAAAGCTGCCGGGCACGTAGCAGAAGAGGAGAAAACCGCCTCCGAATATCGAAATCGCCACGAGCAGAGCGAAAGCCCAGCGGGCGGGTGTAAAACGAACTATTCATACGGGTGTGTGGGTTTGTGCTGAGGTGTGTCTGCGACGTGATCACTTCTTAGCGGTTCATTTTTGTTCCTTCGTCGGCGAAAATGTGTTCGAAGAAGACCAAACCGGGAGCTATGAGACGGAGATAGCGCTCTGCGGCATCGTAATTCTTCATTTTGATAGCGCTGCGGAGATGAAGCGATACGGGGATAACTACGCGTCGGTTGAATGCCGATTGAAGAAAGATTCGGAGATTCACCTCTCTAAAACTATCGATAACTCTGATCTTCTTAATCAAAGCATTCGTTCGTTTGACCTGGATAGCTGCGTAGCCTCGGATCTCGCCGTCTTTCAACGATCGCGGTGTGTTCGACACAAGCAGATTTTTGATAAAACCAGCTGTATTCGTAGATTTTCCCGTTGTAGAAGACCACTCTGTGTTGTTCTTTTCTCCCATCTTCCCTGAGTAATGAAGATCTTTCAGCGCGCGAATCGCCTCTGTGCAGTCGGACTCTTTGATTTCGAGCTGCTTTGCTTTCTCCTCGTCGAGGTGGATCTCGTCTCTCACCTTCTGGAATTCATCCATTGCTTCCACGAAGAGTGCGTCGACGCCTTCTTCCAGTCTTTCTAAAAATCAATTCTTCCATTGTCTTGTTTTTGTTAGTTATTTACTTTTCGCGGTTTGGATCTATATGCTCGCGTACCGCTAATTAGATCCAGCCTTCGCTATGTTCGAAGTAGCGTTCTGCCGCTTCCTTTGCTTTCACCTTCGCCGTGCAAGGCGATCAACTTGTTTGTGTAGGCGATATAAGCTTCCATGAAGTTCGAGTTCTTCAAGAACTGCGGCCTTGTCATCCAACTTCAGCCAGGCGCGGAAACAAGCTTTCTGAGGATGCGAGCCGTCTTTTGCGAAGCTCGAGGAGTTCTTCTTCGGTGAGGTTCTCTCTTGACGTCATTAACGGAAGCGAGCTGCGCCTTTGTATATCGAATGATACTTTGACTGATGAGAAGTTTGAGTACGGTTGTCATTGTTTCTTGCTTTTTAAATGTTTGTTTTTCCGCGGCTTTCGCTTTGCTGTATCGCGGAAATACGGATATTTGCGTATTCTTTGCGGCGTTTTTGTCGTTGTTTTCAATAAGTTGCGTCGCTTGCGCTTGTAGCTTACGTTTGATTACAGTGCAAAGGTAAAGCAATTCTCTTAGAGCACAAAGAAAAATCTCTAGAGATTTGCTATGAACATTCGTTTTTAACACTTGCTCCACGATGGATATTAAGGAAAGAATCAAAGCAATTTGCTGATAGTAAGGGGATTCCCATTTATAAATTTGAGTCCACCGCGGGTCTTTCTAATGGCTAGCGTGAATGGTATAAGGAAAGGCATTGGTTCTGAAAAACTGTCGGACATACTTAGAGCATTTCCCGAACTAAATAGGAACTGGCTGCTTTTGGCGAAGGTGAAATGCTCCGCACGGGCGCACCGGCTGAGGCCTCGGTCTCTGAAGGCACCCACCGCCTCCAGCTCATACCCGCGCCCCCGGCAAGGGGCTTGCCTCTCATTCCCCTGCCCGCCACGGCGGGGTTTCTCAAAGGCGCAGCCGACATCGACCCCAACGAGATAGAATGGTATCTCGTCCCTGCGTTCCGCGACTGCCAGTCCTCATCCGAGTCAAAGGCGAGCACGAGCCCCCCGCTATCTCAGCGGCGACATCGTGGCGTGTAGAGAAGTGCAAGACACCGGCACCTTCTTCCAATGGGGCAAAACTCACGTGCTCGACACCGACCAAGGCGTTGTCATCAAGCGCGTGCGACCGTCCGAAAAAGAGAACCACATCCTTTGCGTCTCCGACAACCCCGAATACGCCCCTTTGACGTTCCCATCGCCGGCATCTACCATCTCGCCATCGTGCGAGGCCCTCATCCGTGAAGAGTAGCCCCCACAAGAATGCGCGAAATCGTCGGGAATAGACGAACATCATATCGCTAAGAAAGCCGCCACGGTCTGGGATCGCTACGGGATATGGATAAGGTTGCTCCCATTTATAACCGATTTATAACCGCGGCAACGCCAATTATAACCGTGGCACTTCACTCAACCCCGCCCTAGCGGCGATACGCGCCTCCTTGAAGTCCCCAAAGAATCTATTCGTGGCGTTTATCGCGTTCATCTAATGATGAGTCGCAAATAAGAATCTATTCATCACTTTATAATACCACTGACAATGAAAAGATTTATCTTCGTATTCATTCTCGTACTCACTGCGATTTCAGCACAGTCGCAAACATTTCTTGGAATCCCATACGGAACGTCTAAGTATGAAGCAGAGAAAAATATTAAGAGAACAATATGGGAGCCTATACGAGAGTTTAGACATTGGCGGTAGAATAACCAACCCAAGAATTGAGGTGTGTTATTTGATTATGCGACAATCTCTTCACAGAAGACAGAGAAAAAGGTAAAGTTCTTGACGCTGGTGTGCCTATATTGAAGTGCCTTTGAAAAGTATCGGATATATAAAGAAGAAGCAGAATGAACTCATCGGAAAAACTAAAGGAACGATATGGGGAGAACGACGTTGTGGTGACAATCACGTAAGAACGGCGACAAGATAGTCGAATTTCTGTCACACGGAGATTCGGCAAAAGCCTTTGGAAATCTCTTTATTTCAAGAGAATACCCCACGCCAAAAGGAAAATGCGTAATTAGTTCTTATGTACAGCAACAAACTCAAAACAGAAGAGTCGGACTTGTGGATAAACTAAGAGCACAACTGCGAGTCGCACGAAGATATTCCGCGTCGCAGGGTTCGTATCAATCAAAAAGAAGGCATAAGGCCGCAGAAAAAGATTTATATTTGCTCTTGAATTGTTTTCAAGAGGTTTTTGTTTTTAGCTTAACAAAGAAAGGAAAAATGAAAAAGAATTTTACTAAATGCACTGAGGTGGACAGGCGTTTTGCCAGCGTCTGTTTTGGGAGGTGCACTTGCTCACATAATAGCGGTAATATTCGCTTGGGTCACAACAAACTACTTACGAAAGGACGATTCTTGATGAGATTGTGAATTTTGGTGTCTCAGGATTTGCCGCAGGGCAGCATTCGTAATAGCCGGTTGCATCGTAGCTCCTTCTGCACAAGAAAAACCGCTCTCGTTCTGACAGTTTTACTATCAATGGGTTGTGTTATATCCATCGTAGCCACTTTCATTTCTAAAGGACTCTTCCTGGGAATTTGGAAAAAGCCGCAATAGGGAGGCGCTCTAAGAATAGTAGCAGCTATTTTGGTGTTCTATGAATATGAGAAATGAAAGTAATACAAGTACTTCTGCTGGAAGACGCACGCAAGTTTCTAAAATCCTTGCCTCAAGAAGTCTCTGGAAAGATATACGCGAATTTAAGTAAGGTGCAAAATAGAGTACTTGACAAAAACATATTCAAAAAAAGCTTACTGAACGGACTTTTTGGGAGTTCAGAACACACTACTCCGGGCAGTGCTATCGACTCATCGCCTTTTGGGATAAAACAGCTTGGTCGTATGTACATACGGATTCATAAAGAAGGTGCAAAAAGACCTCAAAAATGAAATTGATAAAGCGACCTCTATTCGCCATAATTACGAAAGAAGTTGATGTTATGAGACAGAAAGGAATGATGAAGATATACACCTCGAAGAGTGCACTGGATGAAGATCCTCGGTGTGATCGGAACTCCGATACGCGATGCCGTAGAAAAAGAAGTTCGTGAAGCTGTGGATGCCTATCAAGAATCGATGAGGCTTAAGTACAAACAGATAGAACGGTGCAGACAGATTGCCGTACACAACAAGAAAAAGGCGGAAGGTGTTTTTACTCCAACTATAGGATGGATAACTCGTGTTTTGCGACCTTTCAAAACAGATAGGAACGAGTTACTCAGAGCTCTTTCGTGATTGCTAAGCGTCGGAAGATGCTCGCAGGACGCGTCGATACTTCTTCCTTTGAAGCGTTCCTCCATTCTGCCTTCGATAAATAAAACCACGCAAATGAACACCGCTGTTGTACTAACTTACGTCTGCACATCGATTGTGACCATAATATCTTGGTTCGCAGGATTGTGGTGGGTTCTATATAGAATTGATAAATGGACAAGGAAAATAGGTAAGACTCAGTCAACGAACAACAACATAAAGACAGAAGCAAATGAACACGACCATACTACTCCCCTGATTCAATCTCTGAGCAAGTCGAAAAACGAGCAAAAAGAAAAACAACATAATAGGGGCTTTCATTCAAAAATACGCTACAATATGGGATACCGTCCTTACAACGAAGTCACCGCCAAAGCGTGCGAAGACGCAAGAAACGGCATCAGCGCAGGTCGCGTCTACACCTCCTCCTTTGAAGCGTTTCTGAGGTCGACAATGGGCAAATAGTAGTTCTTTGGGTAACCAGAGGCGACTATGAAATCAAATAAAGTATTATGGAAGAAAAAGAGGAATATAACAATACGCGTGTACCGTATCGTAAACGAAGATCCGATGTGGCAGAAGTCTTTGAGAGAATGTTTGAAAGAAAAACTCCCCGATATAGATAGGGCCGGTACTGCAAAAGGACGATGCGTAAAGATCGGAAAAGCTGAAGATTTGATTTCAAACTTTCGGAACATGCCTCGATTTTTCTTTGGCGAACTCCTTAGGATCGCAGACCCCGATAAATTGATCGACCCAAGTTTTTTTGGAATCTCATTCCACTATATCTTATGAGAAGCTCGAGAACAACCATTCTAAAAATAAAGCCTGCGTACAACACTTTTACTTTGCTTTAAATACGCAGTACTTGCTTATTGCCTCTAAAGATGCTGATCACGCAAAAATTTTGGAGTCTTATATGAACGAGTTTCTGAAATATGAAAGGCAAAACAGTGTATTCAGGTTCAATCTGCACACGAAAGATGTCGATAACCTAACAGCAGGAGATATAAAACGCCTCACTTTTTAAGTCTGGCTGTAAGGATAAAACCAAGCAAAAAGAGTTACCCTATAAGACTACTAAGTCTATACTTAAGTCGGTATTCGATATATTCAATATGTCTCCGAATCTCGACAAGATTATAGAAGATCATTTCTTTGATATAACTTTATCCGTTAACTTTGCAAGCGGACACAATGGAAAGAAAAACGCAAGTGACTTTTTGTCTACCGTACTCACCCCCTACGGCCGAATATGACAACATAGTTATTGAAACAAAGGGTGGAGATAAAATTCAAGGAGATAAATTGATTTGCCAAAAGACCTTCGAGGTAAAGACTTCTGATAAAGGCATAATCGAAGAAAACGACCTGTAGAAATCTGCCACCAGTTCTTAAAGGAATTAGGATGAAGATCGTCGCAATTTATTGTATCGGGTTGGCTGTTGGCCTACTTTTGATTACATATCTGCTATTAAAATCTACACAGACGTATTGACCGCTCTATTCTCTGTATCTGGGATTATGTACTTTTCTTTACCGGTACGATCTGTAGCATCCGGTTCTTACTTCATACGAGATAATGATTTTCGAAAGACAATGAGAACTGAAAGAGCGCAGATGCTAAAACGTAATACGCTGACTTTTTTTATTCCCACTATCTTATATCTGATCATCGCTACACTTCCGAGAACTGGTGATGGCTATATGCGCTTCCGCTGTCGGTGATTCTTGTACAAATTCTTTCTGTTATATTCTTTTGCTGCAGCTCAAAGAAGTTATTCGAACTCTACGAGGATATGGACGATCGTATTCATAAGGAAACAGAATAATAGTCTTACATATCCTTGAGAATTCATCTCCGCGATCGCTATATGGCGTCACGCGGCATCAAAGCACATATAGAGCAAAGGGGCGGAGCATCATTGCCCCGCCCCTCACATTTAAGCTTGCATCTGTTGCCCATTTGCTCACCCTCATAAATAAGGCGAGCAAAAACCGACCACACCCTAGACTCTGCCCACCGGCAAAGCATTCCCATCCTACATAATTCATCGAAAAGCACACCGAAAAAACAAGAAAGTGTGCGTAAAAATCGCGCAATCCCTCACATAACAATCTGAAAACCAGCACGCAATTTATTTTCTCCAAAAACCTCCTGATTTTCGCCCGAAAAAAATCACCGCTTTTCGTTCTTTCCTTCGAGAAATTCTAAAAATATGCCTCCCGGCCTTGGTTAGATCCGGACAAATCTATACTTTTGCACTAAGCTTTCAGCAAATCTCTGACAAATGACAACTCAACGCTATTATTTCGGTTACTTTTTACTTTTACCTACCGGGTGAAGCGGGAAGTCGTGCAATAGCATCACGAACAATCGATTGGTCCTCGACCGTATTGTAATCCCGCTCACAAGGCGGGATTTTTATTTCCGTTCTCTGTACTTCTCTCCTATTTTCGCCTCTATGAACATTGCCATTCAAGGAATTCTCGGTTCGTTTCACGACATTGCCGCTCGCCGCTATTTTGGCGACACCACGTTGCACACTGCACCGTTACGACACCTTTGAGGCGGTATTCGAGGCCCCTGCGCGACGAAACGGCCGACTTGGCCCTCGTGGCCATCGAGAACACCATCGCCGGAGCCTGCTCCACAACTACGAACTCCTGCTGGAAAAACGCCGTCACCGTGGTGGGCGAACACAAGCTCCACATCGAACACGCACTCGCGTGCTTGCCCGATGACGATTGGGACACCATCGCCGAAGTGAACTCGCATCCCGTTGCGCTCTACGCAGTGCCGTCACTATCTGGCACGCCACCCGAAAATGAAAAATGGTGGAGACTTACGACACCGCCGGTGCCGCTGCCGACATTGCACACGACCGGCGACACGGGCACGCCGCCATTTGCCGTACGCCGATGCCGCGCGACGCTACGGACTCAAGCTGCTCGACCGCGGCATCGAGGACAACAAACACAACTTCACCCGATTTCGTCGCTTTGCGACAGTCGCCACTGAAGAATACGCCCCTGCACGGAGTTGCGCAACAAGGCGACACTCGTTTTCACGCCGCACACACCGAAGGCGCCCTGGCTCATGTGTCACCGCCATCAGTTCCTTTGGCATCAACCTGACCAAAATTCAATCGTTGCCCATTATCGGTCACGAATGGCAATACCGATTCTATGTTGATGTGACCTTTCGCCGACTATGTCCGCTATCTCCAATGCGTGCAGGCCTTGCGTCCGCTCACACTCGAATTGAAAATCTTAGGTGAATACACCGGCGACTAAAAAATCCCCACGACCAGCTGAACATCCACGTCCATCCCGCCCGACGACTTGCCGAGGTACAAGAATACTTACTCGCGCAAGCTCAAAGAGGTGGCCCGTCTTCGCGCAGCCGGCCACGACATCGTGAGCTTGGCCATCGAGTTGCCCGGATCTCCCGCCCTCTCCGGCCACCATCGAAACGCTTTGTCGCGCTGCGCACGAACCTGCGGCTCACGCCTACCAGCCCACCGTGGGCACGCCGGAGCTGCGCGAAGCCAGCTGGCCCGCTTTTATCGACGATGGTTTGGCGTTCAACTCGATCCGACTTGCGAGATCCAACCGCTCATCGGTTCGAAAGAGGGCATACTCCACACCACGCTGGCTTTTGTCGACCACGGAGACCAAGTTTTGGTGCCCGATCCCGGCTATCCCACCTACACGTCGCTCTCGCGCCTTCTCGGTGCGCAGCCTGTGCCCTACAATCTCCGGCCGGAGCGCGGGTGGCAACCAGACTTCGACGAATTGGGAGGCGATGGACACCTCGCGTGTGCGACTGCTCTGGTGCAACTACCCGCACATGCCGACGGGAGCCCGCGCCTGTCGCGAAACCCTACGAGCGCCTGGTGGACTTTGCGCAGCGAAGAAACCTGGTGGTGGTGAACGACAACCCCTATTCCTTCATTCTCAATGAGGGCGAACACCTCTCAATATTGGCGAGAGACGGCGCGAAAGAGTGCTGCATCGAACTCAATTCGATGTCCAAGAGCCACAATACGCCCGGATGGCGCGTGGGTATGCTGGCGGCGAATGCGGAATTCGTCTCGTGGATATTGAAAGTGAAGTCCAATATCGACTCGAGGCACCTTCCGCGCTGCACTAACTGGCGGCCGCGGCTGCCGTACGGACAACGACGAAGATTGGCACCGCGAACACAGCGTGCGACGTTACGCCGAACGGCGAACGCTGGCCGAAAAGCATCACGCAAGCCCTCGGTTGCCGCTTTGATCGCGACCAAACCGGGCTCTTCCTTTGGGAGGGCGCATCCCCGATGCGCTGACCGATGCGGAAGAACTCACCGAACGCGCCCTGCACGAGGCGGATGTCTTCATCACACCCGGCGGCATCTTCGGCCAAAATGGACGACGATACGTCAGAATTTTCGCTTTGCGCCGACGAAAACCGTACGTCCCGAGGCACTTGCACGAATCCAAAAACGTGTTTGCGTGAAGCCTATACGGCATTTTCTTTTTAATTTTACACTCAACAGACCCTCAAATATGGAACTTGATCTCTCCTCTCGCTCTTCCGGGCGTGGATAGCACCCGCCCCATCGTCATAGCCGGCCCTGTTCGGCTGAAACCGAAGAACAGGTACTCACCACCGCCAGACAACTGTTCAAAAACGGCATCAAAATTTTTCGTGCCGGCATTTGGAACCGCGCACCAAGCCCGGCGGTTTCGAAGGGGTGGGCGAAGTCGGACCCCGTGGCTGGCCCACGTAAAAGAAGAGCTCGGTATGCTCACGTCGACCGAGGTGGCTACGCCCGCCCACGTGGAGGCAGCGCTGCAAACACGGCATCGACCTACTGTGGATCGGAGCGCGCACAGTGGTCAACCCTTCGCCATCGCAGGAACTGGCCGACGCCTTGTAAGGAGTCGACATTCCGTGCTGGTAAAGAACCCGTTAACCCCGATTTGGAACTGTGGATCGGCGGACCTCAGCGACTGAACGATGCCGGCGTACACCGACTCGGTGCCATTCATCGCGGCTTTCGAGCTACGACAAGCGCATCTACCGCAATCCTCCGCTCTGGCACATTCCCATCGAGCTGCGCCGACGCATTCCAACCTTCCGATTTTCGGTGATCCCTCGCACACCGGTGGCAGCAGGAACCTCATCGCCCCACTCTGCCAACAAGCTGGATTTGAGCTACGACGGGCTCATCATCGAGAGCCATTGCCGCCCCTGATACGGCGTGGAGCGATGCGTCGCAACAGGGTGACGCCCGACGTGCTGGCCCTGATTTGCGAGAAACTCGTGATCCGTGAGGGTGACCGATCGGACAGAGAACCTCGAATCGATGCGGAAACAAATTGACGAATGCGACAATGCGCTGCTCGATCTCTTGCCTCGACGCATGCGGATCTGCCGTGAAATTGGTGCCTACAGCGCGATCTACAACTGACCATCTCGTGCAAACCAACCGCTATTCGGAGATTCTGGACAAACGCGGGGCACAGGGGCAGTCTCGTGCGGGTGAATGCACGTTTTGTTCGCGAACTCTTCGAACTGATTCACGAAGAGAGTATCGCCCAACAGGTTGAAGTGATGAACAAATGAGCCGAGATGGGACGAAAGCGGAGACGGACGATGCGCAGTGACGTCGTACTTCGCACTACTCGCCCCGCCGCTCATTGCAACGTACGAGTCTATGAAAATTTTAGTTCTCGGTGCCGGTCGAATGGGAGTTTC
>BNJV01002481.1_pt1 | contig 54884 bp, 60 predicted proteins | sample 8540591 | NCBI WGS metagenome assembly BNJV01 (sample SAMD00202457, study PRJDB9452) | human saliva metagenome | host: Homo sapiens | reverse complement strand
ACTGTATGTCAGAATGGGCCGGATCGGGCGGGAAGCAGACACCTTCCGTACGGCGGAGTCGTGACCCAGCAGCCTGGGCTCCTGGCCGCGCAGGGGTGTGGTTGAAGAAGTCGCTCACCAGCGCCCGAATCGTCTCCTCGGTCTGTGGCTCACGGACCGTATTGCCGTCAGGGCAGGGGACGACGAGGAGAACAGATCGTGGCTGACGTGGTTGGTATCCTCAATGGTGGCGCTGCCCAGGTCGGTCCGGTACTGCGGTCGTGGAACTGCTCCTGGAACCGGGCATCCTCGATAGAGCCCTCATCCTGGTCTTGTTCCCCTTTACGGGCCTTGGAGATGTCAGCGACGTGATCGGTGGACAGGATATTGAGGCTAGGGGTCGGCACGACCGGTGTCGCGGACCGTTCGAAGTGGGTTCCGTCCACGTTGATACCAGCGTCGAAGCGGGGTCATCGGCCAGAGCCTGCTCCCGCGCTGGCGCCCCGAGGGAGAAACCCCTAGCACCCACCGAGTCGAGGTTGAACCGATGATGGAACGGGTTACCGGGATCCGCGATGAGCGCCGTGAGATGGTCCAGGATGAAGGAGAGGTCAGCGGAGTTGGTTGAGACCGAGCGACTCGCCCTATCAGCCAGTTTGCCTCGGTAGCCGAGGGGTCGCGCGGGCCCCGGTCGACCCTGGCGACCACTGCTCAGGGAGACAGGGGCACCGGAGGTGTAGGGGTGATCCCACAGCGACGACGACGTAGCCCTGACGTCAGGTCCACCATGCGGGTGAGAAGGTGTTGTCGAAGCGACCGGATCCTGCGCCCGGGTGAGTGAAGATGACGAGGAACCGCCCGGCACCTGGACGACCTCACCCCGCACCGCATGGGTGTCGATCAGCCGGAAGTAATCAAACAAGTTCTCCAGCGCGCCTCTCGCCCGAAGGACCAATCACATCACTCTGCGTTCAACGCGGCGCTCTTGGCCAGCCGGCGGTCCAGGGCAAAGAAGGCCTTCGCAGGTCGTCGCCTCCGTCAGGTACGCAGATCGAAACTCGACCTCAGCAGGTCGTCTCATCGGGCGTCGTCCACTCCTGGCGGCTGGAGTCCGTCAGGTGCTCCTCGGTGTAGCCGACGGCGTAGGGGCCTCGGCGAGGGGCAGGTCGAAAAACCGGGAGCAGGACGCCGGCCGCGGATGACACCGCCAGAGCGAGGACCCCCTGCCGATTATCGCCGGCAATGCGCCCAGCACTCGCAGGGCGGGTCGCTTGCGCCGAGGGATGTCAGCGGCGGCTCGACGCCCTGGCGGAACCAGCACATTAAAGGGCACAGGCCAGAAGTCACTGTGACGGCGTAGGCCGGGATCATCACGAACCGGTGCTCGCACGCTCGACGAAAGTGGATCAGAAGGTGAGGAAGCACCGCCAGCAGGACGGGCTCGGCGCAGCCACCAGCCTCATGCTCGACGACATCCCGGAAGCCGCCTGCCACCAGCGGGACGGCACCTGAAGACCGTGAGGAGCAGTACCACCGCGTCCACGGCAGCCACCGCGATCTCCAGCATTCTCATCTATTCACTCCTCTCACCTGCGGTCCCGGCACGGAGACGTAGCCAGGCTCCGGCGGGCACCTCCCCCAGGTGGGGGATGCCTTTCAGGCGCGCGTCCACCGCGCGGTCAGCGGCTGGTGACGACAGTCAGTCGGTAGGGCCCTGGGCCGGTACGGCGGCCATGACGACGAAAGCAGCGGGACTGCATCAGCACGGTCAGACCGATCCGGTGCTCGCCGTGCGCCGCCAGGCTGCGAGACGATACAGCTCGCCGAGAAGCCGCAGCCGCTCGCTCGGGCCCTTCCAGGCCGAGCCCTCCTCCGGGCGCCGTCGGCCCAGGGCGTCAGTGGGCAGTCGTTGACGCAACGCACCACGAGCGGCGACGCCGTCACCCGTCGTCGTCGGGACCGTGGCAGCGGCCTCGACCTCGCAGTCGAGGCTGGACCGCACCACCGGCCCCGTGGCGGCGAGCATTGGTGAGCAGCTCCTCTACGGCGCGCAGGACCGCGTGCCGGCTGCAGGCGTCGGCGGCCTCGTAGGCCTCCACCCAGGACCCGGCCAGGTGCAGATCGACCCTGGCCAAGCCTCCCGTCCCATGGGCGAGGACGCTCCTCGACGTCGGACCAGGTGGCGCGGGCGCCGTCGCCAGAACCGTCGTCGTGCAGGACGGCGAGGATCTGGCGCAGCTCGCGTCCGGCGTCGGCGCGCGAAATTGTGGATGCTGCCGCGATCTTGCGGAGCCTCCTATCGGGTCGGTGCGGGTCTGCGGCGCGCGCCGGCGTGGAGAGACCAAGGAGAGGCGGTGGGCGAGGGTCGTGCATCTCGCGGGAGATGCGGGAGCGCTCTCGGCGCGGCTCTGGGCGATGACGCGCCTCCTGCGTGGTGCCGGATGAGGCGGGCCTCGCGGGGAGGCTGAGCGCAGCAGCTCCTCGCGGGCCTGCAGGTTGACGCCCAGCATGACGCAGACGATGCAGATCGGAGAGTACTGACCGCGTATGTGGTGACAGGTAACAGCGCACCCTCTTCGCGACTCGGATTGAGGGGCGGAGACAGGCCCCACCCCTACGGTCATGGCGACCACCACCACCGGTATCGTCCTCGCCCCTTTACGCATGCCGACAACGGTCGCAGCCACGTAGGCCGCCACCTGCGGCCAGAATGAGTCCCCAGGACAACGATGGGATCGACAATGACGGGCGGGGTCCTCTGAGGACCGGGATGAGGAGGAGAAGGCAGGCTAAGGAGATGAGTGCGTGCCCGGCATACATCACCCGCCAGCGGGCCCGGCACGACCGTGGAGCCGCCTTCCAGCTCAGAGGTACCTCAGCAGAGCGAGCAGCGTCTGCACCACGGTGATCGAGCGGAGCCGCTCCAGACGAGGATCTGCACCCTGCGGGCGTGCGCGCTGGAGGAGACGAGACGTCGGCCATGGGCCGACCCTGCTGACGGCGTCTGGGCGGGGCCTCCCACCTGGGGAGAGGCCGTTCGCCATCGTCAGCCGCACGCGTTCGTGGGGTAGGTGTCGCGTTCGTGCCCTCTACCCCTCGAACGGGTCCGTCATCCTAACTTGTGGTGTTCTTCTGGTCGGAGTGGTGATGGCGAGCTGGGCGAGACGGCCCGGTGGTCAGGGCTGGCGGCCTTCATCATCGTGGCGATCCTCGCCCCACGAGTTCTGCTCATCCACGAGCTGCTCAGCCTCAGAGCGCTGTGGGTGACCGTGTTCTTCATGATCGTGCCGGTGGCACCGCTGGCGCTGTCCTCCTGCAGGCCGGTTCGCGCACACCGCCAGAAGCGCCGGCACCGTGTCGGGTCTGCTTCAACAGTGCACCGTTGCCGGCGAGTCGCCGCGACGGCGATGGGGCAACGGGAGGGCCGCGAGCACGGGATCTTCGGGCCTGTAGGGATCCTGCTGGTGAGCGATCCCCAGGGCCTGTGATGGGTGACTCAGGGCGCGGGCCAGCTGCGACGGGGCTACACGCGAGTCGCTTTCGAGGTTTCCATCAGGTAGTGTCATTGTGGGCGACTTTTAGGAGCACGACTCGCTGATAGCCGTCGCTGGCACATGCGCTGGTCAGAGCCGTAAGGTCGGGCGTCGGCCGTGGACACCTAGTCGCCAATCACGTACGAGGCTCACAACGCGTCGAGGCCCCGAGTGAGTCCATCCCGTTGCACGCGTTCGTAGGGGTGGTGCCGCGTCGTACTCCCAACCCCCGAACCGGGGCAACCTACGAACTCGCCGGCCGGGGACGGCGTCGCGAGGCGCCGGACACCGCCAGGGAGGCCGACACCGCCGGCCGGTGGTGCACACTGTGCCCATGGCAGACGGGACCCCGACGCGACCTCACCGGGCTCCTGGGTCCATCGGCGGGCGCGACGGCCGGCTCGTCCACCTCCAGCGCACCCCGGCCCGCCCCGGCCGTCACGACGACTGGCCCGAGCTGGGCGGACCCCGACCTCGTGGCCGCCTACCACCGCCTGGGCGTCGAGCGCCCCTGGACGCACCAGGTGGCCGCCGCGTACTCCGCCCACGCCGGCCACCACACGGTCCTGGCCACCGGCACCGGTTCGGGCAAGTCGCTGGCCGCCTGGCCTGCCGGCGCTCTCCGACGTCCTGGCGGCCAGTCCCCCGGCGCCGCACTCGCATCTCCGCCCCGGCCGGCGCCCACCACCCTCACCTCTCCCCACCAAGGCGCTCGCCGCCGAGGCCGCCGCCCTGAGCCGACTCATCAGCGAGCTCGAGGGCCGTCAGCGCGAGGCCGGCACACCGGCTCCCTGCGCACGGTGCACGCGCCACCTGCGACGGCGACACGCCCCTGCCCGAGCGAGACTGGGGTGCGCGCCCACGCCGACGTCGTCCTGACCAACTGACTTCCTCCACTTCTCCCTGCTGCCCGGGCCACGAGCGCTGGACCCGCCTCACTGCAGGGGCCTGCGCTACGTCATCATCGACGGTGCCACGCCTACCGCGGGATCCTGGGGGCGCACGTCGCCCTCGTGCTGCGCCGCCTCCTGCGGCTCGTGGCGCGCCTGCGCCCGCGCGGCCCGCAACCGATCATTCTGTGCGCCTCGGCGACGGCAGCCGAGCCGGCCCTCACCGCGGCCCGACTCATCGGTGCCGAGCCCGACGACGTCGTGGCCGTCACCGACGACGGCACCCGCCGGGGAGCGCACCCTGGCCCTGTGGCAGCCGGCCCTGCGCGACCCCTGGATGCTGCCTGCGCCGACGTCGAGCCGGCCCAGGACTCGGCCCGTGCGGCCGAACCGGACTCAGGCGACCCGGGCGAGGGACCCTTCGGCGCGGCGCAGCGCCGTCGTCGAGACTGCCGAGCTGCTCGTGGACCTGCTGAGCGTGGGCGCCCGGGCGCTGGTGTTCGTGCGCTCGCGGCGCTCGGCGGAGGTCGTGGCCAGCGGAGCCCGCCACGCCCTGGGGCTCTCGCTGCCCGAGCTCATCGACACGGTCTCGGCCTACCGCGGCGGCTACCTGCCCGAGGCGCCGGGCCCTGAGGCACGACCTGCGCTCAGGTCGGCTGCGCGCCCTGGCCACTACCAACGCCCTGGAGCTGGGTATCGACGTCACCGGGCTGGACGCGGTCCTCATCGCCGGATGGCCGGGCACACGCGTCTCGCTGGGGGCAGCAGGCGGGCCGGGCCGGACGCGCCGGGACCCGCGGGCATCAGCCGTCCTCATCGCCTCCGACAACCCGCTGGACGCCTACCTGGTGCACCACCCCAGGGCGGTCTTCGCCCGCCCCTGAGGCCACGGTCTTCGACCCGGCCAACTATCGTGCTCGCCGCCGCACCGTGCGCCGCCGCCTCCGAGGCACCTTGCGGGGCGAGGACCTGCGCCTGTTCGGCCTGTCCGACGACGCCCTGCTGCGCGAGCTGGAGAGCCGGGGCGCACTGCGGCGTCGACCCACGGGCTGGTTCTGGAACGTCAACCTGCCCGGCCGGCCCCAGGACCTAACCTCCCTGCGCGGTGACGGGCCGCCCGAGGTCCCGGTGGTGAGGCCGACACCGGCACGGTCATCGGCACGGTCGACGGCGCGGCCGCCGACTCCACCGTCCACGAGGGCGCGGTCTACGTCCACCAGGGGCGCGTCTACGTGGTCGAGGAGCTGGCCGACGACGTCGCGCTCGTGCAGCAGCGGGCGGTGGTCGGCTACCGCACGCGGGCCCGGTCGCGCTCGAGCGTGCGCATCATCGCCGAGCGCGAGCAGCAGGTCTGGGGCCTGCCGGTTGAGGAGAGTCTCCCGGCGTCAGCGGCCCGAGGTCCTCTCCGGACGCGGCGGGAGGGCCCGGAACCCCTGGCGCCGAATCCGATCCGATCGGCGGCGGTCCGGCCCACATCGGGACTCGTCGAGGGCGGGAGACCCAGGAGGCTACCGGCACTGCGGCGATCACCTGGTCCTTCGGGTCGGTGGAGGTCACCAGCCAGGTGACCGGGCTACCAGCGGATGGCACTGCCCGGCGGGGAGGTCGTCTCCCAGCACACCCCTCGAGATGGACGAGGCACGTGCTGCCCACCGCCGCCGTGTGGTGGACGATCCCGCAGGAGGCCTGCAGGCGGCGGGCCTGGATACCACCGACCTGCCCGGCGCCCTGCACGCGGCCGAGCACGCGAGCATCGCGATGCTGCCGCTACTGGCGACCTGCGGACCGCTGGGACATCGGCGGGCTGTCAACCGCAGCGCACCCGCAGACGGGAGCGCCCACCGTGTTCGTCCACGACGGGCACGCCGGCGAGGCAGGCTTCGCCGAGCGCGGCTACCGGGCCGGGCGCGAGTGGCTGGCGACCACGCTCGCCGTTATCGAGGGGCTGCGGGTGCGCGAGCGGCTGCCCCTCCTGCGTGCAGTCGCCCAAGTGCGGCAACAACAACGAGCCCCTGGACAAGGCCGGGGCCGCCGTCCTGCTGCGGCTCCTGCTCAACGCAGCACCCACGATGGAAGCCAGTAACCCCTCTGAGCATCTTGAAAACTCATCCGCGCGAGTAACGGGCCTTCAGACCGGCACACCACTGCACCCGCAACACCTTGCCCGCCAAGCAGAATAAAACCCATGTGAAGCCATAAACGCGCAGGAAATTCTGCGATAAATTCTCAGTAAAAATGTCGAACCATATTCGGTGCGTGGTCTCGACTCGCCCTCACACAGCGTGAGGCTGCTACGTTCCTTCACATGCTCGTTCGACTACTGCGCACACACCTGCGCCCCTATACGGGGTTGCTGGTGTGCGTCCTGGTGCTTCAGTTCGCTGAGGTGATGGCGTCTTTGTATCTTCCTACTCTTAACGCTGACGTCATCGACAAGGGTGTGGCTGCTGGGGACGCGGGTTATATCTGGCGGATGGGCGCGTTCATGCTGGGGGTCAGCCTGGCCCAGGGCGTGTGTTCGGTCGCGGCGACGTATCTGGCGGCGCGGGCGGCGATGAGCATGGGCCGGGACCTGCGCGGCGAGGTCTTCGACCGAGTCTCTGGTTTCTGTGAGCGGGAGATCTCCGCTTTCGGGGCGGGCTCGCTTATCACCCGCAACACCAACGACGTCCAGCAGGTCCAGATGCTCGTGATGATGGGCTGCACGATGCTGGTGACGGCGCCGGTCATGGCGGTGGGCGGCATCATCATGGCGGTGACGCGCGCCCCGGGCCTGTCCTGGCTGATCGGGGTGTCGGTGCCGGTCCTGCTGGTGGCGGTGGGCCTCATCGTGAGCCGGATGCTGCCCCTGTTCCGCTCCTACCAGGACAAGCTCGACGCCATCAACCGGGTCATGCGCGAGCAGCTCACCGGTATCCGGGTGATCCGCGCCTTCGTGCGCGAGCAGGCCGAGAGGCAACGCTTCGAGGACGCCAACACCGACATTGCCCGGGTCGGCGAGCGCGTGGGACAGCTCTTCGTGCTGCTGTTCCCACTGGTGATGCTCGTGCTGGACGTGACGATCGTCGGCGTCATCTGGTTCGGCGGCGCACCAGGTCGGCGACGGTGAGGTGGAGTGGGGACCCTGATCGCCTTCATGTCGTATCTGATGCAGATCCTCGCTGGGCATCGTCATGGCGAGCTTCATGACGATCATGATTCCGCGCGCGGCCGTGTGCGCCGAGCGCATCAGCGAGGTGCTGGCCACCGCGCCGGCTATCGTCTCGGCGCCGGGGGCCGTGACCAGCTTCCCGGCTCCCGGTGCGGTGGAGATGCGGGACGTCACCTTCGCCTACCCCGATGCCGACGCCCGCGTCCTGGCGGAGGTGAGCTTCACCGTCCAGCCCGGTACGACGACGGCGATCGTCGGCTCGACGGCGTCGGGCAAGTCCACGGTGGTGCGGCTGCTGGCCCGGCTGCTTGAGGCCAGCAGCGGGCAGGTGCTCATCGGCGGCACCGACGTGCGCGAGGCCGACCCCGAGGCGCTGTGGGCGCAGATGGGGCTCGTGCCCCAGCAGCCCTTCCTGTTCGCCGGGACCGTGGCCTCCAACCTGCGCCTGGGGCGGGAGGAGGCCACCGACGACGAGCTGTGGGAGGCCCTTCAGGTCGCCCAGGCCAAGGACTTCGTCTCTACGATGGACGGGGGTCTTCAGGCCGCCATCGCCCAGGGCGGCACGAACGTCTCGGGCGGTCAGCGTCAGCGCCTGGCCATCGCCCGGGCCCTGGTGCGTCGCCCCGACATCCTCATCTTCGACGACTCCTTCTCGGCTTTGGACGTGTCCACTGACGCGCGGCTGCGCGAGGCCATGGGGCCGGGCCACGGCCGGCATCACGAAGGTGATCGTGGCCCAGCGCGTCTCCACGATCACCGGCGCCGACCAGATCCTCGTCCTGGACGGCGGCCACCTGGTGGGCAGCGGCACCCACAAGAGCCTGCTGGCCACCTGCCCCGTCTACCGCGAGATCGTCACCTCCCAGCTCGGGGCGGAGGCCGCAGCATGAGCAGAAACGCGAGCAGTCACATGGGCAAGAAGGCCGGCAGGAACGCCGACAGGGACATCCGCAAGAAGGCCGGGAGCGGTGCGCGGACCGCCGCGAGCGCCGTCGTCGGCCCCGATGAGCTCAGCGAGGAGGACCTCAAGCTGGCCGCTGAGGCGCAGGCCGCCTCGGGCGACTGGCACGACGGTCCGCCTCCGGGCAAGGCCGAGGCCTTCTGGCCCTCCTTCAAGCGGATGGTCGGGCTGCTGGGCGCCTACCGGGTCTTGTTGGTGGTGGTGGCCCTGGCCGCCGTGGGCACGGTCGTGCTGGCGGTGGCGGCCCCCAGGGTGCTGGGTCAGGCCACCAACGTCATCTTCGAGGGCGTGGTCTCCACCATGCTGCCGGCAGGCTCCACCAAGGCCCAGGCCGTCGAGATGCTGCGGGCGCGGGGCATGGATGACTTCGCCACCATGCTCTCCGCCATGGACGTGATCCCGGGCGCGGGCATCGACTACACCCGTCTGGGGCGGGTCCTGTCGGTGGTGCTGGCCCTCTATATCGGCTCGGCGGTCCTGAACTGGCTGCAGGGCTGGCTCCTCAACCGCGTCACGGTCAGGGGTCCTGTTCCGGTTGCGCGCCCAGGTGGAGGACAAGGTCCACCGTCTGCCGCTGAGCTACTTCGACACCGTCGCGCGTGGAGAGCTGCTCAGCCGGGTGACCAACGACGTCGACAACATCACCAACACCTCCAGCAGTCCCTGTCCAGCGCCCTGACCTCGATCCTCACGGTGGTGGGAGTGCTGGGGATGATGTTCTCCATCTCCTGGCGCCTGGCGCTGGTGGCGCTGGTCATCTTCCCGCTCATGGGCGTGGTCTTCGCCGGTATCGGGCCGCGCTCGCAGAAGGCCTTCACCCACCAGTGGGCGCGCACCGGGCGGATCAACACCGGGTGGAGGGTCCTTCTGCGGACACGCCCTGGTCCAGGTCTACGGGCGCACCGAGGCGGTGCGCAGGGCCCTTCGCCGCCGAGAACGAGGGGCTCTACGCCGCCTCGCTGCGCGCGCAGTTCCTCTCCGGGATCATGATGCCGATCATGCTGGTCATCGGGAACCTCAACTACGTGGCCATTGCGGTGGTCGGCGGCGCCATGGTCGCCTCCGGGTCGCTGCGCCTGGGCGACGTGCAGGCCTTCATCCAGTACTCCCAGCAGTTCTCCCAGCCCCTGGGCCAGCTCGGCGGCATGGCCACGGCCGTGCAGTCCGGCACCGCCAGCGCCGAGCGGATCTTCGAGCTGCTCGACGCCGACGAGGAGCGCCCCGACGACGCTCGCCCCGGAGAGCGCCAGTGCTGCGACAGCGGCGGGTACCCGGGCAGAGTCGGGCACCACGTCACCGATGCCGGGAGGCCGCGGATGCCGGCCGGGCCGCCGAGGGCCCGGGGCCGGGGCTGGCGCCTCGGCGGTTTCACGAAGGGCCCGGCGGGCCCGGGTGTTATCGAGATGGAGCACGTGCGCTTCTCCTACAGCCCGGAGGTCGAGCTCATCGGTGACCTGTCGCTGCGGGTCGAGCCCCGGGCCACACGGTCGCGATCGTGGGGGCCCCACGGGGCGGGCAAGACCACCCTGGTCAACCTGCTCATGCGCTTCTACGAGCCGGACGGCGGGCGCATCCTGCTCGACAGGGCGCGACATCGCCACCATGACGCGCACGACGTGCGCCGTCGAACCGGCGATGGTTCTGCAGGGACCCGTGGCTGTTCGCCGGCACGATCCGCGAGAACATCCGCTACGGGCGCCCCGGGGCCACCGATGCCGAGGTCGAGGCCGCCGCCAGGGCGTGCTTCGTCGACCACATCATCAAGGCCCTGCCACAGGGCTACGACACTCTTCTGGAGGAGGACGCCGCCAACATCTCCGCCGGCGAGCGCCAGCTGCTCACGATCGCGCGCGCCTTCGTGGCCAACCCGGCCGTGCTCATCCTCGACGAGGCCACCAGCAGCGTGGACACCCGCACCGAGCTGCTGGTCCAGCAGGCCATGAACGCGCTGCGCCAGGGCCGCACGAGCTTCATCATCGCCCACCGCCTGTCCACCATCCGCGACGCCGACACCATCCTGGTGATGGAGCACGGTGACATCGTCGAGCAGGGCAGCCACGACGAGCTCATCACGGCCGACGGCGCCTACGCGCGCCTCCACTCGGCCCAGTTCGCGGGCGGCGCCACCGTCGCCGTCGAGGACTGACAAGGTATTCCCTGGAGAGATCTCACACGATTCACAACGAACAGCATCGTACACCGCCATCAAAGCCCCTGTGAGTGTAAAGTACTATTTGAGTATTAATTCACGCGAACGCGGGGAGGCGTATGGCATGCTGGGACGTTTAGTGGGCTGGGGCTACCAAGGACGTACTCTCGACGACCTCATTCAATCCATGCGAGAAAGCAGGGCAACCCGCCTTATTGACGTTCGCATGACTCCGGTGTCTCGGGTGAAAGGATTCTCCAAGACTCGGTTGCGCGATCATATCGAATCTCAGGATTCATCTACGAACATCTCCACAGCTGGGAAACCCGAAAGATAACCGTGCAGGATACGCCACCCCAGACACGTCCGCAGCACGGCGCGCTCACATGCGCTACATGAAGGAGGTCCTGGACTCCGAGTCGGGCAAGAAGGCAATTCATTACCTATCCAGCCTGATCGAAGAGGAGAAGTCGTTTTATCTCCTATGCTTCGAGAATGATCAACGATGCTGTCATCGAGATCAAATCATCGACGAGGTAAACAGGACTCGATACGCAAATATCTTCACGACCATGGCAGTTGCAGGCTAGAACAGAACGGACGAAGCCATCATCGCCCTGTTGACATCCTTTTTCGTCGGATAGTAAATACTGAGCACCGAGAAAGTATGACGCTTACACCCTATCGCCTGGTTTCCAAGAATAAATCGAGTACTGCGATCAGGGCTCAGCATTATGGTTTCGAACCGATCTTTTATCCACGACCGGACATCTTCTCCCTCCTTCTGTGCACGACGCTGAAGCGCCGTCAGCTCCCAGTCAAGGATTCCCTGCCGATGCTTGCGGCAACCATCGGCTTCACAGCGGTATACATACCAGGCCCGGAAGGGTGGGGACTCCAGAGGAGGGGCATCTCTCCTCAACGTGGCACCTAAGTCTAAAGCAAGCTGGGCCTGATGAGTCTCTATCGTGCGTCTCTGGCTCTCAGACCAACCTTCACTCGCAACAATTTCAATGCGCGGGTCAATCGGAACGATAGACCCAACGAAGTCGCCCCACTGGATCGAGCCTGCGCTCACGATAAAGCGCACAGGCAGTAGTCGACTCTACTTCTCCCATGATTTCATGTCGACGTACAGAGTTGCTGTCATTTTTCTTCGATCACAGCGATCTTGTTGAAGTCTTTGACTCTCAGGCTTTCCAGGGCCTAGTATCACCACGACTCGGAGCGACAACATCAACCTCGATAATAGAGTACTTATGGAACTGGCGTTCAAAAATCCAGGTGACGAAACGGAACCGGATACAGCCTCACCCAGCGCAACGGACCAGGGGATACCACGACACCCGCGACGCAGACAGTGTCTACGTAACTCTTCGAAGGAGTCGGAGCCGTCTTAACTACAATAAAAACCTGAATGCGCCTGCCAGCACGATCAGCCTGACGAGCAAGAATGATATCCTTGGTCGAGGGGCTATCAGATTTCATAAAATGACCTTTCGTACGAGACGAGCAGACTATCCACTGACGTGCATCGAGAAAAAGGGCCGTCATTGTTCTTGACGAACGCGTTCAACTGATTCGATGCGACCCTCATTGAGACCACAGTCACTCCGATAATCGACGAGTAGAGACGAACAGTGGGCACACAAAGATGAGTCCGGTAAATTATACGGCCATCATTCTCATGTGCACACCGTTCGCCTGTGGTTTCACGTCTTTGCCTCACTCATCAGTGACCGAGCGGGCGTCGACAGGGGCCGGCACGGGCCTGGGCGGTTGCCTGGCGGGGCAGGCCGAGGATGGAAGTCGGAACGGTCACGCTGACCGTGACATCCTCCCCGACCACGGGCACGCGCTCACCGAGGCGCCGTTGGCATCGGCGACGCGCTGGGCCATGGCGCAGGGTCACCGGGGAGCGAGCCACCGAGGACAGGACCGTGGCACCGGAAATCGCCGACAGATCCGCGGCGGCACGGGCCCGGCCGGTGGCGCTCTGTGCCTGGATGAGGCCCGCGATACCGACTGCGGCAGCCAGGAGCACCGCGATGACGCCCAGGGCGTAGACCGTCCCCGAGCCGCGCTCGTCCCATCGTGGGCAGCTCATGGGCTACTCGGCTCGGTGTGAGGCGCAGGCGCGGGCGCGCGCCGTCAGTCTAACCCGCCCAGGGGACCGGGCACGGGCCTAGTGGCGGTGACGCAGGTGAGCTCGCCCTGCTCGACGCCGAGGCTCACCCCTCCGGCCACACGCTGGGGCGGCACCGGAGTAGTCGTCCTGGCCGATGGCGGCCTGGCGAGCGGCGGTGCGGGCGGCGTCGGCCACCCGCAGCTGGGTGACACCGGCGCTGACGGCCGCCAGGACGATGAGGAGCACGAGGACGACGGCGGGCAGAGAGCGCCGTCTCCGCCGTCACCATCCCCTGCTCGCTCTGCCCGGACTCGTCCGGACCATCGGTCCCCTCGCCGGGCTCACCGTCTCGACGGGGCAGACGCCCGGGCGACGGGTGAGTTCCGCCCGCCTGGAAGGCCGGCGGGAAAGCAGGACCCTGGCGGCGACGTCGGCCACCGCCGGGCAGCCGGGCCATTCGGGGGTGAGCGCGCCCACCCACTGCGATGACGCCGCACATCACACCGAGAGCGCCGACTCGATGATGGACTGCAGGGCGCCGCTCAGGCTGCCTGAGCGCATGAGCGCCAGCAGCAGGCCCGCGAAGGCTGCGGCCGCCAGGTCCCGATGGCGTACTCGGCGGTGGCCATGCCGTCCTCCTTGGACGCCAAGCGCCGCAGGGCGGCCGGCAGTACCAACGGGTCGCCCGAGCGGGCCAGCATCACGCTGGTGCACAAAGCGCGCAGGGTGGTTCTGGTGGGGTCTCCTCATGGTGGTTCTCCTCTGGTTGGCGGGGACCAGCACGCGGCTGCTCCCCAGCGGGCACCATGCCCGCTCAACCAGAATCAGCCCGCACCGCGGCTCGGCGCTCACGGGTTCCTCAGCCCTGTGGAGACCAGATGCAGTCCCGGGCCTGTGGCACCGGGGACCGCGCGGGCTTCAGCCGATCTGCTGGACTGCGCGGCCGGGTGCAGGCCCGCAACGGGCGGGGACGTCCTGCGCGTGCGGGTGCAGGATTCCGTCCCCGTGCGCGCAGACGGCACCCTCCGGCATCGAGCGCCCTCAGTCCTCGATGAGCTCGCGGATCTCGGCTGCGGTGAGGGGCCGCCGGGCTGAGGCCGCCCGTGCCCGCCGCACCCGCGGTCCGGCAGCACCCTCGCCGCCACCCTCGACGTCGCCGACCCTTCAACGACACGGGCGAAGAGCTCGGCCTTCTTCTCCTTGAGGGCCATGACCTCTCTCCTCGATCGTGTCGGCCGGGGACGAGGCCCGGTAGACCATGACCGACTTGTCCTGGCCGATCCGGTGGGTGCGGTCGACGGCCTGTTCCTCGGCCTGCAGGGTTCCACCACGGGTCCAGCAGGGAAGACGTAGTCGGCCCTCGGTGAGGGTGGGCCCGAAAGCCGCCTGCCTTGAGGAGATGAGGAAGACATCGGCCCCACCGGCCCGGAAGGCGTCGATGACCTCCTGCCGGTTGGAGGTACCACCGTCCATGTGGGCGGTTCGCACGCCGGCGGCCTCCAGGTGCTCGCGCGCGCTCGGAAAGGTAGCGCGTGAACTGGGAGAAGATGAGGGCGCGGTGCCCCTCGAGAGAGATCAGGCCCAGATGCTCCAGCAGCACCTGGACCTTGGCCGACGGCTCGGCCGCCGACCAGGGCCCCGCTGACCCTGGCGGGCACGGCGGCCGCCTTGCTCTTCGCGTCCCTCGCACCGCGGCGGTCCGGTTTCCTACCGAGGCCGCCTTCCCCGGCAGCATCCGTGTCCGCTCCCGCGGCACCCTCAGCGTCCCAGGGCTCAGTCCCGCCCCGCCGTCGACGAGCTCGGGGTCGAGCGCCATCTGCCGCAGGGTGGTCAGCGCCTTGAGCGCGATGAAGCGCGACTGAGCCGTGTCCTCCTCCAGCAGCCCGAGGATCCTCTGCCGCTCCCGCGCCAGGCGCTGGTCGTAGGTCTTGCGGTGCTTGGCGCCCAGCTCGACGGCCAGGACCTGCTCGGTCTTGGCGGGCAGGTCCGCCGCACCTGCTCCTTGGTGCGCCGCAGGAGGAAGGGCCTCATCCGGCGCCGCAGCCGCCCCAGCGCCTCGGTGTCCCCGCGGTCGATCGGCTTGCGGTAGACCTGCCCGAAGCGCTCCGGGTCGGGCAGCAGCCCCGGCGCCGCGATACTCATGAGCGCCCACAGGTCCATGAGCGAGTTCTCCAGCGGCGTGCCCGTGATCGCGATGGTCGACGGCGCCCGCAGCCGCCGCACCGCCTTGTAGGGTGGCCGAGGCGTGGTTCTTGACGAACTGGGCCTCGTCGCACACCACCCTGGGCCCCAGTCCTGCGCGATGAACTCCTCCTCGCATAGACGCGCGATCGTGTAGGAGGTGACGACGACGTCGGAGCCCTCCGCGATCCGCTCCAGGGCCTCCTCGCGCTTGGCGGCCGTCCGCGTCACCGCCCGCACCCGCAGGTTCGGGCAGAACCGCTCGGCCTGCTCCACCCAGGAGCCGACGACGGAGGTCGGGGCGATGACGAGCACCGGCCCGATCCTCGGCTCGGCCTCTCCGGCTCCGCCGTCGGCCGGCATCCGCCCCTGGGCCTCCTCGCGCTCCTCGATAAGGCGCAGGGCGGCGGCGAGCACCTGGACGGTCTTGCCCAGCCCCATGTCGTCGGCCAGGATCCCGCCCAGTCCGGCCCGGCGCAGGAAGTTCAGCCAGCGGTAGCCCTCGAGCTGGTAGGGGCGCAGCGTCGCCCGCATCCCCTCGGGCACGGCCACCTCGCCTGCGGTCTCACCGGAGCCCGCGTCATCGGCCCCGCAGCTGGCCCATCGGCGTGGTCGGCCACGGCCTCGGCGGCGCGGGCCCGCTCCAGCAGCCGCCCGACCCTCTCCTTCCAGCGGGCCGTGGCCCGCCCGATGACGCCGAGGGACTCCAGGGGCTCGTAGTAGCCGGCGTGCAGGGCGCTGACCCGCAGGGTGCCGTGCGCCTGCGGGTCGGCGAGCCTCGCGGCCCTCCTCCATGAGGCGGGCCAGGGGCCTCGATCTCCGGCCGGTCGATGCTCAGCCACGTGCCCGACTCCAGGAGCACCTCCCGCTCTCCGGCGGCCACGGCCGCCATGGGCTGACCGATGGGGATCTCCTCATCGCCCACGTGGACGCGTACGGACAGGGAGAACCAGTCGGGGCGGTCCTCGTCGTCGCTGACGCTGGTGGTGATGACCGGGGCGTCGGCGGCCTCGCGGTAGTCAGGGGGACGTCGTCGTCGACCTCGACGTCGACGGCCTCCATCTCGCGCAGGATCGGCAGCGTCTCGGTCATGAAGCGGGCCGTGGCCATGCCGCGCAGGTCAGGGGTGCCAGACGGCCGGGTGCCGGCCGGCCAGGGGCAGTAGGCGGTTGAGCACCTCACGGGCCAGGCGGGTCTCCCCCTCGATGTCCCGGCCGGCGGTCCCGCCCTCGATACGGCCCCCGGCCGCCGCGGAGAGGTCGGGGACGACGTGGGTGGACCGGACCTCGCCGTCCTCGGAGACGTAGCGGATCGACCACTCGGTGGTCAGGTGGGTGCTCCCCTGCGTCGACGTGGACCGCGAGCGCGGCGCGCAGTGTCGTGGGCCGGGGCATGTGGATGGAGGCGTCGGCGGACAGGACCGGCAGCGCCCGGTGAGGGCCTCGAGGTGCTCGGTCTCGAAGCGCTCGACGTCTCCGGCCGGGATGGTGATGGCCTCCCCTCGCCCAGCAGCGCACGGGAGAGCGCCTCGGTGGGGCACGGCTCGATCGGCATGAGCAGCAGCTCGCGCCCGAGCATCCACGTGTAGAAGCCGTGAACCGGGTCGCCGATCGGCATGAGGGTGAAGGTGAGAGTTCAGTCCGGGGACCTGCAGGCGACGCAGCTCCTCGACGTCGTCGATATCCAGGGCGGGAGCCACGACGACGCTTCCGTCATCCTCCCGGAGGAGGCGGACGCCGCCGCGCAGACCCTCGGCGAGGTAGACGGGCCGGCCGTGGCGCTGCGCGGTGGTGAGGTCAGGCCGGCCGCCAGTCCGCGACGCAGCACCCCCAGACGCGGGCGGGTGCGGTCACCAGGGAGACGCGGTCATCGGCGTAGTAGAAGCCGTATCCGCCGGCCATGCCGGCCAGCTCGCGCAGGACGCCGATGACTTCGGGGTCGACCTCGTCGTCGAGGACCACCGGGGCGATCTGGCTCAGGAGGCGCCCTGCTTGTTCCAGCCGCGTTTGCCCTCGATGAGCGGCGCATGGATGGGCCGGCCGGGGTGCCCCACATGCTGCCGGGGTCGTCGATGATCTCCAGGGCCATCCGACGGCGTGGAGTGCGCTCCACCTGCAGCGAGGCCGGCCAGCTGTCCCTCCCAGGCGGAGACCCGCTCGGCCAGGCGTCCCGCGGCGTCGGGCTCACGCTCCGCCAGGGCGCGCGCCGTGATGAGCAGGGCGGCCACGTGCTTGCAGTTGGTGCCAACGGGGCACGAGCAGCTGCCGAGCCCAGGCCGGCGCCCTCCCGTTCTGCTTGCGGAAGACCATGGTCTGGTAGGTGCGCGCACCCGAGCCCTTGGACTGGGCGCTGATGATGTCCCCGTCCCCGGCGACGCCGATGCCCCTACACCGGCCCTTGCGCGCGTAGTCCAGGCCGCGCTGGAAGGCCCATGGCCGACCCTGCTGATGATCTGGTCATCAGTGAGCCTCGCCGGCCAGTCGTCATGCCGAATCGCGCGCGCCATGACCCCAGGCTAAACGCGGGGTGTGGCACGACCGGTCGTCTCCTGCAGGCCCTCCGAACGCCCAGCGCGAACAGGGCCCGGCCTCATACCTGGTGACACAGGGACTGGACGAGGGGCTGGCCGCCTCCTGGCCACAGGACCCAGAGTCTCCCCCTCAAGGAGGACCTGCTCCGGAGCCGGATCTCGCACCTACGAGGGATCACAAACGGGTCACGGTGCGATGCACTGGATTCATGAATGCGATGCTGATCAGTGAAGAACTGTTCCTCCTGCTGACCAAGGACTCCGGAAAGCCGAGAGTCGCATGACCTACCCGAGCTACGGCCTCACCGGCGCGCTGCTCACCGACCTGCTGCTGGCCGGCCGCATCTCCCTGACCGAGGACCGCAGCCCCCGCGTCCACATCATCAACTCCGGGCCCACCGGGCACCCCGTGTTGGACTGGGCGTTGACGGTGCTGCCGGCCAAGGACGGCAAGCGCTTCTCCTCCCTGGTCTCGTGGGGCAGGCTCGACCCCACTCGCCACATTGCCGCGTCCCTGGAGGCGGCCGGGAGTCGTGCGCATCCACACCGGCGGACTGTTCGGCTCCTTCAGCCCGACCTACCCCACGCTCGACCCCGTTCCCCGAGCGGCTGCTGCGTGAGCGCATCGACGGCACCCTGCGCGGGGTGCAGCCGCCCACCGGGTCCGACGTCGCCCTGCTGGCGATCCTGCAGGCGCTCACGTGGCACCGGTCGTCCTGCCGCAGCAGGAGACCGGGCTCAGCCGCAGTGAGCTCAAGCGCCGGATCAAGGAGATATCGAGGGCGAGCCCCGTGGGCCGCGCGGTGCAGCGGGCCGTGGATGCCACGACGACGGCCATCATCGCGGCCACGAGCGCAGTGGCAGTGTCGACCAACTGACGGGTACGGCCGCGGTGCCGCCGAGCCGGGCAAATTTCGCGTAGCCCCACGGTTTTTCCGCCCGGCTACGCGAGAAATGCCAGCTCGGCGGAAAGGCAGTCACCCGCCGATGAAAGGGCGACATCCCCCAGCAGCACGCCACACCACATCACCCGCAACCGAGGCCCGCAGCAGGTCCCCGCTCGACGTCAGACAACGGCTCCGCCCCGTCACCTCCCGGCCGTAAAAGGCGATCCCCGGCGAGGACCGCTCCCCAGGACCAGTCGGGCTCCGGCATGAGGATCCAGGTCAGGGAGCCCCCTCACCGCGCGCCCGCGCCCGGTCCCGGATCTGCTCCAGGTGAGAGCGAGTGGCGGCGAGGAGCTCCCCGAGGAGCAGTTCCTGAGCTCGGGTCCTGCGGCAACTCACCCAGAAGAGACAGCACCGCCTGACCGGTGGCTCCCGACAGCGCCCGGTTCTTGTGGGCGATGAAGGCCTGCAGGTCCCCTCGCAGCGAACCGGTATCGAAAGCCCCTCGGCCGTGGCGGCCCCAGAATCCACCGCTTCGTCAGCCACACCGGTCTCGATCATGCGCCTGGTCGAGGCCAGGACGAGCTCGCGCTTAGTGGGCCACCGGCGGTAGAGGGGTGGCGGTGGGAGACGCCCGCGCGCCGGGCCACGGCCGCCGTCGTCAGCGCGGCGTAGCCGCTCGGCCAGAAGGTCGCGCACGGCCAGCATGATCGCCGGCCCCAGAGCGGCATCGACCGGCCGCCCTGGGGCACGCTTGGTCCTCGTTGCTTGTGAACCCGCTGCGGTCATGGGGGCGATCGTACCGACTAATAGCGAAACTGATTGACTTCGTTTCCTAGGGCTGTCAGGCTGCGGCTATGCGATCCTCGGAAACACACTCCATCAACGACTTCGATTCCAGCATCGACCTGAGCGGCATCCCGGTCGACACCAGCAGCCCCGTCATGGTCACCGGCGCCACCGGCTACCTGGGCAGCTGGGTCACCAAGGGCCTGCTCGACGCCGGCATCACCGTCCACGCCGCCGTGCGCGACCCCCAGAACACGAACAAGGTGGCCCACCTGAACCGCATGGCCGAGCAGGCACCGGGTACTCTGCGTCTCTTCGCCGGCGACCTGCTCCAGCCCGGCTCCCTACGACGAGGCGATGGAGGGCTGCGCGGTCGTCATCCACACGGCCTCGCCGTTCATTCGCGCAGTCGACGATCCCCAGCACGATCTCATCGAACCCGCCCTGAGAGGGACCCGCAACGTCCTGGCCGGGGTCGGGCGCACGCCGTCGGTCACCCGCGTGGTCCTCACCAGCTCGATCGCCGCCATGTACGGCGACGCCGCGGACATCGAGGGCTACCCGGGGCGGATCCTCACTGAGACCAGCTGGAACACCACCTCCTCCTTGTCCCATGAGCCCTATCCCTACTCCAAGACCCTCGCGGAGAAGGAGGCGTGGAGACTGGCCGCGGGGCAGGACCGTTGGAGGCTGGTGACCATCAACCCGTCCATGATCCTCGGCCCCTCACTGGGCAGCGCCCCCACCAGCGAGAGCTTCTCCACGATCCGGATGATGATCGACGGCACCGCTCGCCTCGGGGCGCCGCGCGTGGGAATCAGCGTCGTCGACGTCCGTGAGGTGGCCCAGGCGCATATCGCCGCCGCCTTCCTGCCCGAGGCCCACGGCCGCTACATCGCTTCCGCGGAGGACACCGACATCTTCGCACTCACAAGCACGTTGCTGCCGCGCTTCGGCGGATCGCTCCCATTGCCGCGGCGCGCCCTGCCTCGGCCAGTGGTACTGGCGATGGCATCCAGACTTGGGCAGACTCGAACCTATCTTCGGCGCAACGTGGGCTACACGGTCCGCGCCGACGCCTCCCGGAGCCGCCGCGAGCTGGGCACCCGCTACCGGCCGGCCCAGGCGTCCATGGAGGACATGGTCGAGCAGATGCTCCCCTAGCTCGGCCGAAGACAGGCGTCACTCGCCGCGGGGCCGACGACGCCGGGCGGCCCGGGCCGTACCGCCGCCTCTGCGCAGGTGGTGCCAGCGCTCGCGCCATAGGGGCGTGGTCCTGCTCATTCTCGGCCAGGCGAGCCGCCAGACGGTGCGACTCCTCCACCGACAGCCCGCGGGCGTGCGCCCCGAGGTCGGCCAGGCGCGCGGCGACCGGTGCCACCCGTTCGCGCAGGTCAGGGCAGCCCCACCAGGTCGGGCTGCGCCGGCCGCCTCACCCTCCGGCTGGGGTGCGCGCGCCTGCCGGCAGTCTGATGCCGCTGGGCGGCGACGCCGGACGGCGCGGCTCTGAGACGTGCTCGCCGGCCGGGGCGGTGGCCTCCTCGAGGGGTGCGCCCGTCGGGTGCGGCGGGTCCCCTGGACCACGCGCATCACCTCATTGGCCGGAACGTGGTCGCTCCTGTGCCCCAGCACCAGCCCCGCCGCCGGCAGGACGAGCACCGAGAGCACCCCGGCCAGCACGAGCGTGGAGGCGAAGGAGGTGGACATGGCCTCGGCGCTCACCGCCACCTGGGTGACGGCCACGATGATGGGCAGGGCCGTCGTCGAGTAGACCGCGATCTGGAGGCTCTGGCGCATCGAGTACGCGCGCGAGCCGTCCCGACGCCGCTCCGCGCGGGAGGCCAACCACACCGGCACGCCCCGCACGAGCACCAGCAGCACGAAGAAGGGCCAGCAGGTCGATCACGGCCTCGCCGTCGAGGGCTGACAACAATGCCCATGCCGGAGGTGACGAAGAAGATCGGGACGAAGAAGCCCGTAGGCCAGGCCATCGAGCTTCTCCTCGAACTGGGCGTCCCCCTCGGGCAGGACGTGACGCAGGACGAAGCCGGCGGCGAAGGCCCCAGGACGACGTCGAGGTCGAAGACGGTGGCGATCGCGCACAGCCCCACCAGGAGCAGGACGGTGGCGCGGATGGTGGTCTGAGCCGTGGTCGAGGCCCCCAGGTGGATGGCCTCGACCAGGCGGCGCCCCACGCGCTTGACGCGGCTGGTGAAGCGGACGATGAGCAGGGGTGATGACAAGGAAGACCGCCAGGATCGCCAGGCTCGCCCAGGTGGAGCGTGAGCCCAGCAGCAGCGCCATGAGGAGGATCGGGCCGACCTCGCCAACGGCTCCGTGGTTGAGGATCGAGGCGCCACCGCCGTGGGCAGCAGACCGCGGTCGCGCAGAATCGGAAGAATCGTGCCGATCGCCGTCGAGGTCATTGCGATGGCGATGGCGATTCCGTTGGCCGACGCCGCGCCGCCGGTCACCCCGATGGCCGTCACCGCCCCGAAGGCCAGTCCCAGCGGAGCATCCAGGCGATGGCGGCGTGGCGTCCGCCCGCGCCGCGCAGCTCGTTGACGTCGATCTCGTAGCCGGCCAGCGAGGAAGAGGAAGGCGACGCCGAGCTCGCGCAGCAGCTCGATCGAGGAACCCTCGCCGGCCAGCCCCAGGCCGTGGGGGCCGATGGCCATGCCGCCGAGGATGAGGAGGACGACCTCGGGCACGAGCCGCTTTGGGGAACGGTCCAGGGAGACCAGCGGCGCCACGAAGGCCACCGCCACGATGAGCAGCAGGGAGGTGAGGACCTGGGCCAGGTCAGTCATGGAGTCGCCTCCTTATCTCCGATCGGGTGTCGGGTCTCCGGCCGGGTGCGGGAAGTGCCGGGACGCGCCGTGGGCCGGACGCGATGCGCGAGTCTGCACGAGCCAGAGAGACTACCCCGACCTCGGCGGGCCGGAGGCATCCGCCGGGGAGCGGGACGCGAGGGGTCGCCACAACGCGTCACAATGGGGGCATGCTCATGCCGTACGCCCCTCCGCCGAACCACTCACGCGCCTGGCCGACGGGACGGTCAAGCAGATCAGCCCCTTCACCGGCACCGAGGTGTGGACCGTGCCGGACCGCGCCAACCGCCCCATCTCGCACCCGGTCGCCGAGGTCCGACCGCTGGAGGCGGCCGATCGCACCCACGCCTGCGCCTTCTGCTCGGCGCGCTACCTGGAGACGCCCCCGGAGAAGGCGCGCGTCGTGCACCGGGCCGACGGTGGCCTCGAGCGTCTCGACGCCGTGCCCGCCTCCGCCCTGTTCGACACGGTGGCCGAGTTCCGGCGAGTGCCCAACCTCTTCGAGATCCTCTCCTTCGACTACTGGCACCTCAACCACGGCTACGAGGATCCCCGACGCCGCCCGCGAGCGCATGGAGGCCTACCTGGCCGAGCCGGCCGGCGTTGAGCACGTGGAACGGGTGGCGCGCACCAAGCTGGCGGCCGCGGGAGCGGACCCGGCCTCCTGGGACACCATGAACGAGCGGGACCGCCGCACCTTCCTGGCGGCCTTCTTCGCCGGGGGCCACGACGTCATCATCGGTCGACGCCATTTCACCGACGACGCTCACGACACCTCCGCCCTGGCCGGCTCGGGGACGCTGAGCGTGGCCGAGCACCGCGCCTACACGCGCCTGGCGATCCATGCGATGCACAGCCTGTACGAGGCCAACCGGTGGGTGCGCTACGTGGCCGTCTTCCAGAACTGGCTGCGGCCGGCCGGGGCGAGCTTCGACCACCTGCACAAGCAGCTGGTGGGCATCGACGAGCGCGGCGTGACCAGCCAGCTGGAGCTGCAGAAGGTGCGGGCCAACCCCAACCTGTACAACGAGATGGCGGTGGACTACGCCGCCTACCAGGGGCTGCTCGTGGCGAGCAACGAGCACGCGGTGGCCTTCGCCGGGTTCGGGCACCGCTACCCGACACTGGAGGTGTACTCGACGTCGGCCATGCCCGAGCCGTGGCTCATGAGCCGCGAGGAGGTCGACGCCGTCGCCGACCTGGTCCACGCCCTGCACGCGGCCACGGGCGCGGACGTGCCCAGCAATGAGGAGTGGCACCACAAGCCCCTCGACGTGGACCAGCCCATGCCCTGGCACATCACGCTCAAGTGGCGGGTGTCCACCCTGGCGGGCTTCGAGGGCGGCACGAAGATCTACCTCAACACCATCGACCCGTGGACGCTGCGCGACCGCGTGGTGACGCGCCTGGAGGACCTGCGGGCGGACCGGCTCATCGCGCCGATGGCCGTGGGCGAGGAGTGCCCGACGGCGCCCAACCGGCTCCTGTACAACCCGGTCCTCACAGCCCGCCCGTAGAGAACGCCGCCCCGAGTGTACGGACCGCGTCGTTGCGGGTATGTCGTGGCGACCGTCGAGCCCGAGCACAGGCGGAGCCGAGGGCTCGGGGACTCCCAGCCATTATGAAGTCTTCTTGAACAAGGCGCACAGCCTCAATAAATGATAATAAAACCTCACATATTTCCAGGCACTGATTAGCATCAAATGAAAATGCGGGGCTTGAGGCTCCCGCCCCATTGTGAAGATTGCGAAGTTTGGGGCCCTTGCCCCATTGCAAAGGTGTCGTCGCTGCAATAACCTCGTGGTCGATATCGCTTCCACCAGAGGCCGAAGCCAGCTTGCAGCGAGGTTTTGTATCGCAGTTTCACCAGTAGCACACATCGAGGATTATCCCCACCCACGGCAACCGCTTGCGCTACCCAGGCCGGGGACTACTTACCTCACCCTGCGAATAAGCCCCATCTCCTCGCGCCACAAGAAATGGAGTGCTCTTGTACATTCTTCCCCGTGCTGTCTCCAGCGTAGGAGCGGCTCTCGCCGCCCTTCTTCTCGTTCTCGGTGCACCTGTCACCCCTGGGACTGGCTCCTCAGGCTGCCGCGGCTCAGATCAGACGACTCTCGCCTCTCCCAGCCCCCGCCCACCGCCCAGATCAACGGTGTCGTCTGGGGATCAGACGATCGTCGGCAATGTCGTCTACGTAGTCGGCGAGTTCAGCAAGGCCCGTCCGGCGGGATCCCCGAAGGAGCAGAACGAGTCGCCGCGGTCCAATGCGATGGCCTATGACATCACCACGGGCGAGCTGCTGGACTGGGCACCGCAGCTCAACGCCGCGGCCAATGCAATCGAGGCGTCTCCGACGGCTCCACCCTGTATATCGGGGGGAAGTTCACCTCGGTCAATGGCCAGCCCGCCTCCCGCCTGGCCGCGGTAGACACCGCCGGCCAGCAAGCCACTGAATGGCGGCACTCCCGGTGGCGCGGTATCGCCCAACGATACGGTGCGGGATCTGGAGCTGTCTCCCGACGGCTCCACCCTTTACATGGCCGGTCTCTTCACGCAGGTCAACGACCTGGAGCGGCTACGTGCCGCGGCTGTTGACCTGAAGACCCAGCAGGTGACCAACTTCGCACCCCAGGTCGATGACGATTCCGAAGTCCGGGCCATCACCGTCGCGGCTGACGGGTCGGCAGTGGCCATCGGAGGCTCTTTTGAGACCGTTGAGGGTCCTCTGACGCCTACGGCATGGCCATCCTGGAGAAGGACGGGGCGCTGCGGCAGACCAACCTGACCACAGACATCAAGAACGCGGGCTCGATGTCCGGCATCATGAGCCTGAAGTCGGACTCCAAGGGGCTCTATGGCACCGCCTACTCCAGGCAGGGCCGCTTCGAGGGAATGTTTCGCGCCGACTGGAGCACCGGGGACATCAACCTCATGGCCGACTGCCACGGAGACACCTACGACGTGCTGCCCGCCAACGACGTCATCTACATCTCCGGGCATACCCACGACTGCTCCAATATCGGTGGCGTCCCCGATCGCGCACGTGACGGGATCTACTATCACGCCGTCGCTTTCTCCAGTGCTGCCACCGGCACAGTGGGTAACAATACCGCCAACGGCTACACCAATTATGCTGGACACCCTGCCCCCACCCAGTACAACGAATTCCTTCCCGGCTTTACGAACGGCGAGTACACCGCCTCCAAGCAGGCTACCTGGACTGTTGAGGGCAATGGCGATTACCTCATCTACGGCGGTGAGTTCCTAGCCGTCAACGGCATTCCTCAACAAGGCCTTGTTCGCTTCTCAATGAAAGGCGAAAAGATCAACGACAAGAATGAAGGAAAGAAGGGAGATGAAAAGGAAGATAATGACGACAAGAACGACCGGGGCGACCCTGAAGACGACTGGAATGGCGGGGATGACCATCACGGTTGGGGACGGAAGAGACGGCGACCGTGGCGACTGGAACAACAACAACCGGCGCGGATGGTGGTGGTGATCAATGACGTCGACTGAGATCGCTTCGCCGGGTCGGCTCGCGCAGCACCACGAGCATTGCCCGCCGCGACGTAGGTCGTTCGCCTCGGCGTGTACCACGAGCTCGGATGCTGATCCTGCCCACCGTCCTGGTGCTGGGACTGGGACTGGCCGCTTGTGAAGGCGGAAAGTCCACCAGCAGCGGCACCACCGCCACCGCCGGCCCTTCTTCCTCACCATCTGTATCAGCATCCGCATCCGCATCCACATCCGCATCCGCCAGAACGAGTGCGAGCAGCTCGTCCGCGCCTTCGCCTCATCAGCCGCCCCCAGCAGCCCACCGGCCGAGACTCCGGAACCGACGGCGACCGAGCCGTCGGAGGATATCACCGCAACAGCCACCAACACCGGACTCCTCAGGTATTGACCCGAACGCCGTGCAGAATGGAGACCTCTCGAAGGACCAATACGGTGAGGTCCCCGTAGGTGGGACGGTCAATGTTGTTGATGGTGTGTCCATCTCCCTGGGGCAGCCCCGGACCGAAAAGACTCGCCGGCGGGCCCAGCGAGTGGGTGGTTCCGGAATTATCGTTCCGGTCATGCTGACGAACAGCTCAGGGAGAGATCTCTCTGGTGGTTTCACGGCGACGGCCAGTTACGGCGAGGGGCGATGGAACGCCCGCCAGTGAGATCTCCTCGGCTTCAACACGGGTGCCCAGCAAGCTGGCTGCAGGTGAGTCGGTGAGCGTCGATAGGGCCTTCGTCGTGCCCGCGCTGAAGGACGAGGGAATGTCAAGGTCGTTGTCGACCTGGGGCTGCCTACCACTCGGCCGTGTTCCGAGGGCCATGGGCTGACCTGATCCCTGCACCACTCGGGGGCACCTGTGTTCGCTCGGGCGAAGGCAGGGTGCCACCCGAACTCGTGGAGTACGGCGGCGCCGAGACGGCACAGCCCCCGTCATACCTGGCCCAGCGGCCTCAGCAGCCCAGCGCGCTGCGCTCCTCGGGACCCACCCAGCCCGAGCGGCTCTCCAGAGCCCGGAACCAGCGGGCCAGCGCCGGCCAGAAGGAGATCGATGGCGCCTCTCCGCCGGGGTAGTGCTAGCGCCCGCCGTACTCGTAGGACTGGACGGTGGTGAACAGGCGGATGTCGCTGCCGGTGGGCTTGTCGCCGCACAGGGAACTGGCCGATCGCGACGACGGCGGACAGAGCCGGCCCGTCGAGCATCGTCAGGCCGTCCTCGCGGGAGGCCTCCATCCGCGTGGCCCGGGCCAGGAGGGTGTCGATGACGTCGAAGCCCACGAGTACACCGTTGGCAGCCTCCGCGGCCTTCTCCGGGTCCTTGGAGTGGGTGGCCACCGCATGACCGACGTTGATCTGGGAGCCGATCCACTCGTCCCAGGCGTCGGTGGAGTTGCGACGATTGAGCGGGATAGAGGTCCGGGGGCCCGGACGCTGGAGGTCCCACCAGGCCGTGGACAGGGTCGAAGAGCAGGGTCGCCGGAGTCGTCGCGACGACCTGGCCCGTCGTGGTGTCCACGCAGGGCCGGGACGGTGGGGGCAGGGCTCGTAGCCTGGGGGTCTTCTCGTAGACCTCGGCCGGGGAGCAGGGCGCCGAGCGCCGGGTCGACGCCGGGCTCGCCGTCGGGACCGGTCAGCTCAGTAGCCGTCCACGCCCTTGCCGTAGGTCCAGGACACGGGAATCGCCTCAGTCAGGCCGAGCAGGCGCCGGGCGATGAGGACGCGCGGCACCACGGGCACGAGCCCGCCGCCACGAGTCGATAGCGTCCCCGCCTCCACGGGCAGGTCGCCGCTGGGTACGAATCGGTGTGAGACTGCGATGGCCAGGGGTGCCTCCCGAGGGTCGTCAGGTCGTGACGCCCAAGGCCTATCATTCCTCGCCCGACCGCGGCCGTCAGCCGATTCACACGGGGCGGAATCTCGCATCCCGGACCCGCTGGACGGGGACGCCCCGCCCGCGGGGACATTCGACGCGCCCGGCCGCCGCTGGCGCAGCGATCTCCTCGACGGAGGCGACGAACTCCAGGGCGTCGTGGCCGTCCCAGTGCAGCTCGCCCAGCGGGTCGCGCACGCGGGCGCAGGCGGCCAGGGGCCTCGTCACGCTCACCACGCTCGGCGTGCAGGCGGGCCAGCATGCACAGGGGCGCGCGAGGCCGAGTCCCGGGTCCTCGGTGTCCCATGTCAGCCGTCGTAGGGCGGACTCGCAGTGCTGGACGGCCTGCCGGTTCTGGCCGGTGCGCCACAGGATCCAGGCCATGTCGTCGTGCCAGTCGCCGATCTCCCAGGCCGAGGGTAGCCCTCGGTGTCGGCCACGCCGGCGAAGGCCTGGCGGGCCTCCTCCATGATCTCCCGAGCCTCGTCGAGCCGGGCGCGGGGCCATGGGCAGGGTGAGGTCGTCCACCAGTGCCCGGGCCGAGCGGCGCAGCGCCCGCCCCGGTCCAGGCGGCCCTGGTCGGTGCGGGTGTCCTCCAGGTCGGCGGCCTGGCGGAACAGGGGCGGCGGCGCGCACAGTGTCCTTGAGGTTGGGCGGCCATCGCCGCGTGCGAGTACTCCCCGCCAGCGCCCGGCGCCCCTGGTCCTACAGGATCCGGGCGGCGGCCAGCGAGTGCTCGGCCACGCCCTCCTCCTCGCCCATGGCCATGCCGGTCTGGGCCAGGAGCCGGTGCAGGTACAGGGCGATGCTCTCGGCCCCGACGCTCTGAGCCAGGGACAGCGCGGACTCCAGGACCTCGGCGCTCTCCAGGTAGCGCTCGGAGGCCTCCAGCGCCGAGCCCAGGGACAGCAACGAGGCCACGGCGTACAGGGTGATGCCGGCGGCCGGCATGATGTTGGCCTGCTCGCGGAACTGGGTGATGGCCTCGTCGAACTGACCCACCTCCATCGAGGAGATGCCCAGCAGCCGCCGCCCGCGGGCGGCCAGGACCGGGGAGACCTTCTCGTGGCGGCGCATGACCTCCTCGGCCAGGGAGGCAGCCGTTGTAGACGTCGCCGCACTCGGCCAGCACCTCGGCGCGCGCCATGTCGAGGATGTCGTCCATCTGCTCGGCGTGTCGGTCCTCAGGGACGGCCGCGGCGGCCCGGGCGACGACCTGGATCGCCCCGAGCGCCTCGTCCCGGGCGTGCAGGTCGGTGAGGACCGAGGCACCCACGAGCAGCGCGTCGGCGGCCAGCACGAGGGCGTCGGTGCCGCCGGGGTCGAGCAGGGTCGGTGGACACCAGGTCCTCGACCTGGGCCTCGATCTGCCCGATGGTGAGGGTGGCCCGCTGCAGACGCTGGGCGCTCGGCCTCCTGGGAGCGCTCGGCGATGGGTCGGCGGTGATCTCGTTGTCGAGGTTGAGCAGGGTCGACGTAGTAGGCGCCCAGCGGCCCGAGGCCAGCTCGATGAGGGGCGGATCCGCAGGCGCTCGGCGATGGCCTCGTCCATCTCGGTGCGACACGTCAGGGCGGCGGCCCGCAGCAGACCGGTGTGGTACTCCAGGCCGGGATCTCCTCGCCGGGCGGCGGCAGCAGGTCGCGCGTGGCCACCTGGTCGACGACGTACCAGTAGTCCATCGTCGAGGGCCGATGGAGCGGCGATGATCGACGTAGCGGCGCACCGCCTCCTCGCCGCTGCGCACCGGCCGGGGCCGCACGAGGTCCACCAGTGGGAAGGGCTCGTCGCCGCCCTGGTGGCTCGTGGCGGCGTGCCCGGCGCAGGCGCGCCGGGTTCCGACCTCCGCGCCCGACGACGCTCGGGGCGCGTGCTCCTGAACCAGGCCGTCGTCGTCGGCCACGAGGCCCAAAGAGGGAGGCGACGTCGGGCTCGGCGCCGTCCTCGTCGACGGTCCGAGGCTCGTCTGTGCCGGCTCGGGCAGCTCCTCGGAGGGCTCCAGGAGGTCGACCTCCACCCAGCCCGTGGACCGCGCCGGGGGCGGCGTCGAAGGCGGCCCGCACGAGGGATCGCTCAGGTGGTCGGAGATCGTGGGTTGCCGTTGCGCACGTCGAACTGCTGGGCCGGGCGCCGGGCCCAGCCGGTCATCTCGCGTAGGCCCGCGAGATGGTGGTGGAGGACGCCAGCCCCGGCAGCGGGAACCACAGGTCGGCGGCCGGGACCTCCACGCCCAGGGCCTCCTCGCCGCGACCGGCCCGCTCGGCCTCGCGCAGCACCAGGCTCATGCCCCGCAGAGTCGACAGGAGCACGTGAGGCGGACTCGGCCTGGGCCAGCCAGGGCAGGTGGCGCCGCAGGATCACCATCCCGCGGTCCACCCGCCTCACGAGCGCCAGGTACTCCAGGTGGTAGAGCCAGGGAGATGAGGGCCTTGGGCGTGCGGCGGATCTCCCGGTAGGAGCGCAGGTGCGCCTCCCAGGCGGCCCGGGGCCGTCCGGAGGCCAGCAGGGGCAGCAGCACGAGGGACTGCGTGGTCTGGGGCTGCACGGGGCAGCCGACGGCGCCGGTCAGCACCGGGCACGGCAGTGGCACGGCCAGCTCCCAGGCCTCGGTGCGGTAGGCGAAGGCGACCTGGCGCATGGGGTCGCAGCCCTCGCAGTCGGCGTTCTCGTCGCGGTGCGTGGCCCGCCAGGGCGGCCAGCTCCTCGGCGGCCTCCTCCTCCAGGCCCAGCAGGCCGGCCACCGAGGCCCGCTCGCCGTGGACGACGTGCATGGAGGCGCCTTCGGCGCGGTAGAACTCCTCGAGGCTGGCCTCGAGCTGGCACCTGTGTCGCTTGGAGACCCTGGGGTTTGGCGCCGTACGGCCACCGCCCGCCCAGAAGTGCCAGCGCAGGGTGCGCACCTGGGCGTCGTCGAGACAGCTCTGGGCGCCGCTGGTAGCGGGCCGAGGTTCCACACGAAGGGGCGCCAGCGCCTTCCACTCCTCGTTGCCCTGCTGATGGGCCTCCGTCAGGGCCAGCCGGGTGGCGACCCGCAGGTCCTCGTCGCGCAGGGCGTCCGCCCAGCTGACGGCCTCCGCGACAAGGGCCGAGGCCTTGGGGCCGTGGCCGAGGGCTCCGGCGTAGGCCAGGCGCTCGAGGATGTCTTCGCGTGTGGTCATGGGTCTGTCCTTCCGGGCGGAGCCTGACGTTGCACCGTCATGAGGCGAAGGCTTCCACCGTGTTCTGCAGGGGCGCACGGACATCGGTCCGCGTCCCCAGTGCGCCGCGGAGAGGATCGTCATCCCGCGCCGCTCAGCGATGAACGGCGTCATAGGGGTATCGGGCTCCTTTCGTCAGCAGGGGCGGTCGTCCGACGTCCAGTGTTACCGAACGGTTATAGAATCCGCCACCGCTGCACCGAGGGGCAACTCGACCGCAGGGCATGTCGGGACCCGCCACGGCGCTCAGGACCGTCGGCCCCGCCCTCGCACGCTCCGACGACGGCGTCCGACACGCCAGTGCTTCCAACGGGTTTCGGGTGGCCCGATCCGCGGGTCCAGGTGGGCTCAGGACACGAGCAGGGGCTCGGGGGTGTCGGTTGTCTCAACCCCGCTTCCGCCCGTCAGCATCAACCGGGGCGATCATGCTCCCCCCACTCCCGTCACTCTTGACCTCGGCGTCGGGCTCAACGTTGGGACCGACGTCGGACTGGCTAGCGGCGTGAGCGTCGAGGACGGCCAGTCGACCTCGCGCAGGGGCCGTCGATGCCCTCGAGGATGAAGTCCATGGTGCCGGCGAGCTGGGCGCCGTCGAGCCCGGCACCGATGTTGGCGAGGGCCTCGGCGCACAGGCCCACGCCGGCGTCGTCGACCTCGGTGTACAGGGCGGGGATGAGCCGGCCGCTGGAGACCTCCTGGGCCACGGCGCGCACCCGCGAGAGCTCCGCGGCGCCCGGGAGCGAGCTCGAGAGCTGGTGGTGGGCGCGCACGGCGAGGATGCGGCGGTCGACCACCATGAGCACGTGGTCGAGGCCCGGCCACCGAGAAGCGCACCAGCCCCTCGGACAGGGTCGAGGTCGTAGCGGGTGTCCGCGCTCGGCCAGCCAGGCGGCCAGGCGCCTGAGGGTCACGGTCGGGGTCACGGCCCCTTCCGGCTGATTCCACCAGGCCATCAGTCCTCCTCCCAGGTGACCAGCTCGGGGAAGCGCTCCTCCACGGTGGAGAAGAAGGCCCGGGTCATGCCCAGGCCCATGTCCATGAAGGCGTCGAGCTGGGCATCGCTCATGCCCGCACCGATATAGGCCACCATCTGGGTGCTCAGCAGGAGCCGGCTCGGAGTCGTGGGCGGGGGTGACGGCCAGGTCCGGGCCCGTAGGTGGAGCGGTGCTGGGCATCGATGAAGGCTCGCATCTCGTCGAGTCGGTCGGCCGCCGGGCGCCCGCGCCACATGCCGGCCACGACGAGCGCAGCCTCGTCATCGTGCAGGTAGACGCCGATGTCGCAGCCCGGGAAGCCCATGAAGACAGCACCGTCCTCCTCGGGACCGGCGGCGATGCCGCGCTGGGACAGCCAGGTCTCGACCCTGCTCAGGGTCAGAGCCGGTTGGGCGCTCATGGACGATCTCTCGCCTCCTTCCTGTGCAGGGACTTACGGGGGATTCGATGGGGTCGGTACGCAGTTCGGGGCGGGCGTGGTGCAGGATGATCAGACGGTCTGTGCGGCCAGCACGCCGGTTCACGGCCGGCGCGCGGGAAGCCGTCAGAACTCGATGTCGGAGGCGATGTCCGCGACCGTGTCGACCTGGTCGGCTCCGGCCTGTGCGCTGCGCACGCTACCCGGAGGCGCCCTCCCCTGTTCGAGCGCTGAGGGCACCGACGGCGTCGGACCAGCTCACCGGGACAGGCCGGCCGATCCTGCAGGGTCCGGCCGGTCCAGCCAGTCCCGCCGGAGGCGGCAGAGCGCCGGGACCGTCCGGGGAGCCGTCCCAGCGCCTGGTCGAGGGCGCGCCCAGGACCCCGGAGGCCGACTCGGCCAGGGTCAGGCAGCGCGAGTCCATCTGCTCAGGGCGTCTTGTAGCCCCGGCGGTGGCGGCCGGGCGCGTCGCCGCCTGCCGGCGCGCGACGGCGGGCTCGCTGCGGGCGAGCGCGGGTGCGCTGCGGCGCGCCCGAGGCGGCCCGCGCCGCCTCGACCGGCCGCCCTGTTGACGGATGAGCTGTCTTGGGACTTCTTGCGGAAGCCGACCATGGTGGTCCTTTCGGGGACGGTTCCGAGCGGCGTCGGACCGCGCGGGGAACGGAGAGATGACGAGCCGACGGGTCTCTGGCGGGGTCGGTGACGCAGTCGCTGCGCGTCGTCGGGCTCGGGCCGCTTCCGCGTCGCCGGCGGGCCAGGGCCGGGCGGGCGGCGGGTGGGAACGCTAGCGGGGCACCTCGCAGGAGAGCTGGTCGGCGGCGTGGGCCTGCTGGCTCCACAGCTCCTCGCTGAAGGTGTCGTCCAGGATGGAGCGGGCCAGCGGCTCGTCGGGGCGCATGATGTCGCGCACCGTCTGAAGGATGAGCTGGCGGCGGTCGGTCGAGGCCCTCCTGACCGAGGATCTGGGCCGAGCGGCCCAGGCCCCCATGAAAGTTGACGTACTCCATGGCGTGGTACTGGGGAGACCTCGTCAGGGCGCAGCTGGTGGGTGCGCGTCTCCAGCGCGTTGCGCACGTCGCGGCGCAGGGCCTCCTGGCCACCCTCGGGAGCGCACGTAGAGGGCAGCAGCCGGTTCATCATGAGGTGGTGGGCGATGGCGTAGTCGACGTAGTAGAAGAAGGCCAGGCCCACGCCCTCCTCGGCGGACTGCTCCGACTCGGACTTCTGCCACTCGGCGTAGCAGGTGGTCTTGGCGACCTCCTTGGCCCAGGTGGGTGCGGCCGCCAGCTGGCCTCGGTGGGTTGGAAGGCCACGCGCGACTTGCAGCGCGGGCAGGGTGATGAACACCGGCATGTGGTAGAGCTCGGGCAGCGGCACCGGATCGCCGCACTTGTCGCAGGTGAAGGAGAACTGGGCCTGGCGCCAGTCGGTCGTGGCCCGGTTCCACTCCTCGCGGGCCTGCTCGGCGCGGCCGGGGGCGAAGACCTCCTCGATGATGTTGCGCAGGCGCGCCTCGAAGCCGCCCACGAGGTTGGCCGCCTCCTGGAGGCGGGCGGAGAGCTGGCGATCCTCCTCGATGGACAGGTCGGCGTCGATGTCCAGGAAGGGGGCGAAGTGCTTGGCGAAGACCCGTTGGGCCTTGGTGTGCAGGGAACATGATCTGGGCCTCGACCTCCGAGCGGAAGGCGGAGACGGAGGCCGGATCGGTGATCTGCATCTCCATCGCAGTGCGGGCCGAGCTGACGCCGAACTCCCGGGCGCGAGCCTCCAACCGGTCCAGGTAGGTGCTCAGGCGCTGAGTGAGTGCCTGAAGCCGCCGGTAGTAGCGGACGTAGGCGGACATGTCAGGCTCCTTGCGGTGGAGGATCGGGAGTATTGCTGAGGAAGGCGCCGGTTGCCGAGGGGGCTGTCACGCGCAGCTCGGGGCCGGCGACGACGCCGACTCACGAGCCCTGGCGCATCAGGCACCCACGGCTGCCAGCACTGTGGATGCTACTCAACTGGAGACTTCAACTGCGACCTGATCGTGATCTTTTTGACATCGCCAGCGCTCGGGCATCCGGGCAGGACTCCCCTGCCATTCCTCCGACAGCGCGGCTTCTCGGCTGCCTACAACGGCGCTGCCAAGCCGGAGAAAAGTCGTGGTCGACTCCGAGCCGGAGCAACTCGGAAGACACCAGCAAGTGACAGGGATCATAGTGTCGGTGCTGGCGTGACCGGGCCAACCATGACGCCTACCGTGATCTCGTTGTGACCAAAAGCGGGCCGCGCCCTCTCACCCGCGTGGACGCGCACGCAGAGACTGACTGCTCGCGCTCGGCCTCCCCAGAGGGCCCTGGTGAGGGCCTCCGACACCCCGCGCCACCGAGGCTGCGGTTCCTCGCACTCAGACGCTTGAGCGCCCACGTGAGCAGGTCCTCCCTGGGACGCCCACTCCGGGTTCTTGGCACGCGCCTGGGCCATGAGGCCCCACCAGCTCGCGGGGGTGGATCTCCTCGATGGAGTCCACGTGGTCCAGGGCGTTGCGTCGGTAGGTCGGGAGCCGCGAGCGCATCGTCCCGGCTGGCCCACACGAAGCCGTCCTCGTCGAAAGTAGGCGAAGGCCTCCCCAGGGCCGCCCTGATCGACTCCTCGCGCGACTTGACGGTTCGCGACGGTCCGAAGGCTCGGGAGATCTTGACGTAGAGCCGGCGCCTGGCGATCGGGGCCTCGACCTGGCAGATGGTGGTGGCGACCTCGACGAGCACCTTCCTGGCCTCCGCGTCGGTACCGGGCCCGGTCGAGGATCTCAGAGGGCGCACACCCGCCGGGCTCCAAAGCGGTGTACTCCTCACCCGGGTCCGCGGGCCGGAGGCAGGCGCCATCGCTTCGCCGCCCACATCGGCGTCGTCCCGGGCATCGGCCCCTCGCGTCGTCGTCGGTCAGCGGCGCGGCGTCCTCGGTCTGCCCGGTCCGCTCCGATTCGAACATCGCGGTCGACGGCGTCGGCGGCACCCAGTGACCGCCGGCCGCCTCGACAAGCCGGGCGACGACGGCCTGCCGGTCCGCCAGCCACTCGGGCATCCAGACCCGCTCGACCCGCTGCCAGCCCATGGTGCGCAGGGACGTCGACCGGCAGCAGGTCGCGGTCGACGACACCCTCCCGCTTGTTCCACTGCGGCCCGTCGAGCAGGACGGCCACGGCGGGGCGGTCCGGCTGGTCGGCGCGCGCCAGGACGAGGTCGATCTCGAAGGTGGAGTGGCCGACGCCGGTATGGACCGTGAGCCCGGCAGCGTCCAGCGCCTCGGCGATCTCGCGGCGGTGCCAGCTGAGCGGGCTCTGCGAGGCGGGCAGGGCCCGCGGGGCCCGCCCCTCGGCGGCCTGGTGGAGGTAGGCGCGCAGGTCTTTGACTCCTCGGTGAGACGTGCGCTCGGCGTGCAGGTCCTGAGGGTCGAAACTGGTGAAAACGATGATCTGCCTACGGGCCCGGGTGATGGCCACGTTGAGACGACGCTCGCCGCCGGCATGGTTGAGCACCCCGAAGTTCAGCGGCAGGTCGCCCTGCGCGTTGGCGGCGAAGGTCGCCGAGAACAGGGATCGTGTCGCGCTCCTCGCCCTGGACGTTCTCCAGGTTCCTGACGAACAGGCCGTCATGGGCGTCGAGCGCCTCGATGACCCGGGGCGAGGCGACCTCGCGCAGGCTGTTCTCGATGAGGTCGCGCTGGCGATCGTTGAAGGTGATGACGCCCAGCGAGGGCAGGCGGTCGGGGGAGCCTCGACGTGCCGGAGCACCTCCTCCACCACGCGTTTGGCCTCGAGGGGTTGGTGTTCGAGACGCACCGGGTGTCGGGCGCGATCCTCGGGACGGAAGTAGCGGCCGCGGACCCGCCGCAGTGAGATGCCCGTGACCGCCGGGGGCCGTCGTCGGAACCGGGGACAATCGTCAGCGGGCTCGGGAAGGTGAGCAGCCGGCCGTCGTAGTAGTGGCGGTTGGAGAAGGCGACAAGGGACTCGTCTCGGCTGCGGTAGTGCCAGGTGAGCCGGTGCTGGGTCAGGCCACTGTCCAGGCAGCGCGTGAGGATGGAGTCGGCCTCGGGCGCCTGCTCTCCCTCGTGTCTCGCCGGCGCCGGGGGTGGGCGGCATCTGCTTGGGGTCGCCGACCACGACCACGCTGCGGCCGCGCCCCATGGCGCCGACGGCGTCGGCCACCCGGATCTGGGAGGCCTCGTCGAGGGACGACGATGTCCACGTAGCGGCGGTCTGGCCGGGAAGAACCGCGCCACCGAGTCGGGCGAGACGAGCAGGCAGGGCGTCAGGGCGGTGATGAGGTCGCCGTAGGTGCTGATCAGCTCGCGCACGCTCATGGCGCTGCGACGGCGGTTGAGCTCGCTGCGCAGCGCCTCGGCGCGGGCGGCGGCATCCTGAAGGACCTGGTCGCGGTGGGCCAGGACGACGTCGAGCAGCTCGGGTGTCAGAGCCGCCGCAGCTCGTCGAGAGCGCTGCGGTAGCGCTCGATGAGCCGGTTGTGGGCGGCGGCGTCGAAGGCCTCCAGGCCGGTGGCGCGGGCCCGCTCCTCCAGGGCGGCCCGAGCCTGGGACGGCCGCAGGAATCGGCGGAGTCTCCGGCCTCCCGGATCTGGGCGAGCACTTCCCGGGCCCCGCTGTAGGACGGGCCCTTCGGCCTCGGCTCGTACAGGCCGCGTCGGTAGGCGTCGAGCTCGGCGCGGATCCTGGCCAGCTCGGCGCGCAGCACAGCCGGGTCAGGGGCGGCCAGCCGCCTCACCAGCGCCGACGTCGGAACCGGCACCGTCTCGGGTACTCCTCGCCGCAGCGCCCAGGGCGCGGCGCAGGGCTCGACGGACCTCGGTCGGCTTTCATGCCGTTGTCGTGCAGGTTGAGCAGCAGGTCCCCGATGCCGGCCTCCTCGCACAGGCGGCGGGCGACGACGTCGAGAGCGGACTTCTTCTCGGCGACGAACATGATGGTCCGCCCCGTGGCCAGGGCCCGGAAGATGAGGTTGGAGACGGTCTGGGACTTTGCCCTGTTCCGGGCGGCCCCTCGACGACGAGACTGCGTCCGGCGACGGCGTCGGCCACGATCCGGGCCTGAGCGGAGTCCGCGGCCAGGGGCAGGGTTCTGGGTCGCCTCGTCGATGTCGAGGTCCGTATCGGCCGGGCCGACCGGGTCCACGAAGTCCTGGCGCCCTCCCGACATGAGGTGGGCGACGAGCGGGTTGGCGGAGATCGTCGGCCAGTGGTCCTCGAGGTCCTTCCACATGCGGTAGGTGGAGAAGCGGAACAGTCCCAGGTGGACCGTGGGGGTGACGACGTCGTCCCAGCCGGCGCGTCGCAGACGGTCGCGCACGCCGTCGAGAGTGGCCCGCAGGTCGATGCCGTGCTCGTCGAGCCTCGGAGTCCTCAGCTCAGTCGAGCTCGATGCCGGTGTCCCGCGCGAAGCGGTCCAGGAAGGAGTAGTTGGGCGTGGAGACGCCCGTCTCGTCCAGGATGAGCCTGAAGTCGTCCCCGGTGCGCTCGAGGTTGACCGGGATGAGGATGAGCGGGGAGTGCAGGCGGCTGCCGTCGCTGTCCCAGTGCAGGGTGCCGATGGCCAGGTAGAGGTTGTTGGCGCCGGTCTCCTCGACGGCGGTGCGGGCGCTGGTGGCCAGGGCCTGGAGGCGCTGCACGCGCTCGGTGGCGTGCCAGCTCGACCTCGACGGTCCGCTCCTTCAGGAGCGAGTCCGCGCGGATCTCCTCCTGGCGAAGGTCCTCACCGGACGGCTCCGCGGGCCGGTGGCGTCCGGCGGTAAGGGTGATGAGCTGCCTGTCATTGACAAGGTCCTCGAACTCGCCGATGAGCGCCGGTGGGACGCGCAGCTCCACGGCGTGGCGCGAGGTGCGATTGATGAGGGGGTTGCGCAGCGAGAGGTCGAGCAGGCTCTTCTGCCAGTTTTCGGACCTGTTTGGGGCGCCCTGGAAACGGTGAGGTTGTCAGAGTTCATGGGGATCATGGGCGATTCATGGGTGGTGTAGGGATGTGCGTCGACCCGCTCACCCGAATCAGTTGGGCCGACCCGAGCGCCCCGCGCACCGCGGGCCTGTCGGTGAGGGACGCCGATGACCGCCGGTGGACGGCCGCTGCGGGCAGGGGATGCAGGATTTGCTCCGGCCGACGAGCGCAGATTACAACGGCACTGCGACACGATCGGACACCACTCGTCCCAGGAGCCGCCGTCCCCGCGCGTTCGTAGGGTGGGTCGCGCGTTCGTACCCTCTACCCCTCGAACGCGCCGCATAAGGTACGACACGCGACGCGACAGGGCTTCCGCAGCTCGTGTCTTACAGGGCGGGCGGTGCGGGCGGGGTCGAGGCGCAGGGCGACGACGTTCGCCCGCGACGTGGGGGCGCTGGGCCATAGCGGTCACGCAGACCGGTTCACGATCAGCAGTGGCATCAGCTCCAACGCCGGCGTCCTCGGCCAGTTCGGCGAGTTGCTCGGGGGCGAGCTCGACCTCGGCCTCCCACTGGCCGCGGCGCAGACGCGAGGCCAGTACGGTGGCCGACAACCGCGTCTCCGCGCGGGCCCGCCCCGCTCCTCGGACTGCCCCACGGCGTCTCCCACGACGCGCAGCGCGCCGGGGGCGAGGGCGAGGGTCGCCGACGACGTCGAAACCCAGGAACCGCGCCACCTTGCTGCTTCCGGGGTCGGCCCACAGGCGCTGGGGGGTGTCCAGGCGCAGGAGCCGGCCGGACTCCATGACACCGACCCGGTCGGCCACGGTCATGGCCTCGTCCTGGTCGTGGGTGACGTAGAGCGCCGTGGTGCCGCCCTCACGCAGGATGGCGCGCACGTCGGTGGCCAGCTGCTCGCGCAGGGCCCGGTCCAGGGCGGACAGCGGCTCGTCGAGCAGCAGGAGCCTCGGCGCCGGGGCCAGTGCCCGGGCCAGGGGCCACCCGCTGGGCCTGCCCGCCGGACAGGGGTCGTCACCCGCCGCCGCTCGAAGCCGGGCAGGCCGACGAGCTCGAGCATCTCGCGCACCCGCTCACCCCGCCGGGCGCGCGGCAGGCCGGTGAGCCCGTAGGCGATGTTGCCGCCGACGTCGCGGTGCTCGAAGAGCTGGCCGTCCTGGAACATGAGGCCGAAGCCGCGCTTGTGGACGGGGACGCGCACCATGCTCCGCCCGTCCCAGGCGACCTCGCCGCCGGCCACGTCCTCCAGGCCGGCCACCGCCCGCAGCAGGGAGGACTTCCCTGAGCCGGAGGCCCCCAGGAGGGCGACGATCTCACCGGCGGCCACGTCCAGGTCGACGCCGTCGACGGCGCGCAGGTCCCCGTAGGCCACCGCGAGCCCGCGCACCGACAGGCCCTCGAAGCGCTGGTATCACTGGTGCTCGGGTTCATAGCCGTTCGCCTCCGTCCGTCCTGGGCCCGCGCGACCGGGCCGTCTCACTATCGTCATCCGCCGCTTGCCCGCCGGTTTCCGCAGGCCCGCCTCGCCCGGGACCGAGCCGGGTCTGGAGCCACTCGCAGCCGAGCATGACGGCGGCGCTGCCCACCGCCAGGACCACGCCCCCGGCCAGCGCCATCCCCTGGTTCTGGGAGCCGGGGCTGCCGATGAGCCGGTAGACGACCACCGGCAGTGTCGGCTCCTGGGGCCTGGCCAGGAACGACGTCGCCCCGAACTCCCCCAGCGACGTCGCCAGGGCGAAGCCGGCCGCCAGCCCTCCGGCGCGCAGCAGCTGGGGTCCGTCCACGGTCGCCAGCACCCGGCCGGGCCCGGCCCCCAGGGCGGCCGCCACCTCGCGCTGGCGCGGGTCGATGGCGCGCAGCGCCGGCAGCAGGGTGCGCACCACGAGCGGCACGGCCACGACGGCCTGCGCCAGCGGCAGGGATCCACCAGGAGCGGGTCAGGGGCCAGCGGCGGGCGCGCCAGGGTGATGAGGAAACCGAAACCGACCGTCACGGCGGAGACACCCAGCGGCAGCATGAAGGCGGCGTCGAGCCCGGTGATGACCCGGGCGAGAGCCCGGCTGCGGGGGCGGCGCGAGACGACCAGGCACACCGCCACCCCCAGCGTCAGGACGATGGCCGCGGCCGCCACGGCCACGCTCACCGAGTTCGCGGCCGCCTCCCACACGGTCACGAGCAGGGCGCTGCGCCCACCGGTCGTGCCCAGGTCGGTGTAGTTCGCCAGGGGTCCAGGCGCCGTCGCGCTGCAGGGAGCGCACCACCAGCACCGCCATCGGCGCCACCAGCAGCCCCACGACCGTGGCGGCGGTGACCGCGAGCGCGGGGGCGTCGGCGGCGCGCAGCCGCGGGGCCGGGACCTCGGTGCGCAGGCGCAGGCGCGTCTGGGTGGCGGCGCGCGCCCGCTCGGCCACCCACAGGGCCAGGGCGATGACGCCGAGCTGGACCACGGACAGGGACGGCGGCGCCCCGCAGGTCGAGGTACTGGGTGGTCAGCCGGTAGATCTCGGTCTCGATGGTGCCGATCCCCACCCGCCGAGCACGAGCACCACCCCGTAGGCGGTGGCGCAGAACAGGAAGGTCAGGGAGGCGGCCGAGGCGATGGCGCGGGCGCCAGCGCAGGGCAGGGGTGACGGTGGCGAAGGCCCGCACGGCGAGGCCCCCAGCGCCCGGGCGGCCTCCACGGCGCGCGGGTCGAGCCGCGACCACATGGTGCCCACGGTGCGCACCACGAGCCCGTAGTTGAAGAGGCCAGCGCGGCCACCACCGCGCTCAGCGTCCCGTCCAGGCCCAGGTCCTCCAGGGGCCCGCCGCGGGTGACCAGGGCGTGGAAGGCGACGCCGACGACGACGCTCGGGCAGCACGAAGGGCACCGTCACCACCCGCGCAGCAGGTCGCGGCCGGGGAAGGAGCGCCGGTAGAGGACGAGGGGCGCCGGGGATGCCGAGGGCCACGCACACGGCGGTGCCAGCGTGCGCCTGGGTGAGGGTCTGCGTGAGGATCCCGCCAGGTGCGCTCGCGGGCGAGGACCTCGCCGAAGCCGCTCAGGTCCAGGGCGCCGTCCGGGGCGAGGCCGCGGCCCATGAGGGTGGCCACGGGCCAGGCGAAGAAGACCGCCAGGAAGGCCAGCGGGCCCGACGACGGCCAGGGGTCCAGCTGACCCGCTCGCCCCAGCCCGGGCCGAGGGGCCGCCGGTTCGCCGACTGTCGTCCCCGGCCGGCATCCAGCCGCCCGGCCGGACCAGCCGGCTCCGCGACCGGGGGCTCCGGCGTCGGCTGGCGCGACGACGTCGGCCCCGGCGGTCTCCTCGCCCGGCGCGGTCACTTGCCGACGGCCCCGGTCCAGGTGTTCAGCCACTCCTCGCGGTGGGTGGTGATCTCCTTGGGCTCGACGCTTCACCGGCGGCTCGACAGCGGCCCGAACTTCGTGAGGGCCTCGGGCAGGGCGGCGTCGGGCAGGACCGGGTACATGTACATCTGGCCGGGGATGTCCTCCTGGACGGCCTTGAGAGCATCCACTCCACGAAGGCCTTGCCGCCCTCAGGGTTAGCGGCGCCCGCCCTGAGGACCCCGGCGTACTCGACCTGGCGGAAGGCGGTGTCCAGCAGGGCGGAGGTGGAGCTGGAGCTCTGTCGTCGGAGACCGTGAAGGAGGGCGAGGAGGCGTAGGACACGACGATGGGGTAGGTGCCCTTGCCGCCGCCGGAGAAGTCGGTCTCGTAGGCGGATGCTCCAGTCCTCGGCGATCCGGGCGTCGTTGGCGACGAGCTGCTTCCAGTAGTCGGCGAAGGAGCCGGCGCCGAAGTGGCCGATGGTGGCCAGCAGCCAGGCCATGCCGGGCGAGGAGTTCGTGGGGTTGATGGCCACGAGCAGCCCTTTGTACTCGGGCTTGGTGAGGTCCTCGAAGGTGGCCGGGGGCGTGAGGCCCTTGCCGGTGAAGTAGCCGGTGTCGATGTTGAGGCAGACGTCGCCGACGTCGATGGGCGCGAGGGCCGGGGTGTCGGCGACGACGTAGCCCTCGGCGCCCTGGGGCAGGGTGACGGTGGCGGAGGTGTCGATGACGCCCTGGTCGAGGGCGCGGGAGGCGTAGGTGTTGTCGATGCCGAAGACGGCGTCGCCCAGAGGCGCGTCCTTGGTCAGGACGAGCTTGTTGACCAGCGCGCCGGCGTCACCCGGAGGTGGCGATCTTGAGGGTGTAGCCGGTCTCGGAGGTGAAGGCCTTCATGAGGTCCTCCGAGACGTGGAAGGAGTCGTGGGTGACGACGGTGACGGTCTTGGAGTCGCCCTGGGTCGCTTTCTTGCTCTTGCCGCAGGCGGCCAGGCTCAGGCCGACGGCGCCGGCGGCGGTTCCGGCGAGCAGGGCGCGGCGGCTGAGGGCAGGGGCCGGTCGGGCTGCGGCGCCCGGGCGGGCGAGGCCGGTGGGGCTGGGTGGCGTGGACTGGATGCTCATGCGTGCCTCCTGGATGGTTCTCCGGAGGGCCCGGCGGCACCTGCGGCACGCCGGGGAGATGGTCTCGACTTCCTTCGCCGGTGCTAACCGGAGCAGGTTCGAGGGTCTGCGGGTGTCCGCACTCTCAGCGCCGTCGGCGTCGGCCCACCGGCCAGTCGCGGCCGGGTCGACGACGGGGCGCTCCCCTGTCGTTGCAGGTCAACTGTAGTTCGACACCGCCCGCCGACACCAACTTCCGCACTCCTGCTCCGACTTCGCACCTCACGCGCAGCGCCGGCAGTGCAGCCACGGCGCCCTCGGCCTTCCGCGCGTTCGTAGGGTAGGTCGCTCGGTTCGTACCCTCTACCCTCGAACACGCGACCTGGGTACGACCGCGCAGGCCTGACAGCCGGCAAACTTCCGGAGCCATCCCATCCACTGAAGCCACCGACCTTATGTCTTATGACGCTGGGGTCGGGCGACCATGACCTCGGCCGCGACGGCGAGCGGGTCCGTGGGTGCCCCGCCGAGCAGACTCGGGAGGTCGTCACCTGTTCCGGCCAGGAACCCGTGCCTGATGACGCTGGCGATCGAGACATCAGGGACTGGCGGAAGACCGGCATCCCACCCCGGCGAGCAGCTGCCGGTACTCGCCCAGGCCGATGTCCCTCACCTGCAGCCCAGGCGGCCTGCGACGTCGGCAGCGGACACCGCACGACTTCCCACCAGCTCGTAGACCCTCTCCCCTGTGCCCGCTCGGGTCGCTGAGGACCGAGGCGGCCGCGCGAGCCAGGTCTTGCCGTGCCACCGCGGCGACGGCCCCCGTCACCCAGGGCGACACGATCCTCGCCGGCTCCTCTTGCTGTCTCTCCCACGAGGCGGGGCGCCGAGAATCTCGGCGTAGACGCCGTTGCGCAGAATGGTCCATGTCATGCCGCTGGCCATGATGATTCGCTCGGTGACCCGGTGCGGCAGCGCCATTGACGGGTGGTCGCCCGCGCCGGTGAGGGCTCGTGTAGACGAGATGGGAGATGCCGTCGCGCGCCGCGATCTCAACGGCGGCGCGGTTGAAAGGCGACCTGCCGGTCGTCCTCCTGCGCCCCGGCGGCACCAGCAGCAGGGTGCTCGACGCCGTTGAAGTCCAGGCTGTCCGGGACGCTGAAGTCAACATGCCGTTGCCCCGCCGACGGCGTGCGGCTGCCACCACCGCCGGGAATGCCGCGAGCGCGCAGCTCCGCCAGGACGGCTGAGGAGAACCGTCCGCTCGCACCGGTCACCATGATCATGAGTAGGGCTCCTTCAGACTCAACCGCGCCCGGAAACCGGCTCCCGCGGCCACCGAACCTTCTGCGCATGAGCCTGGGGCATCGTGCACGCACCTACAAGGAGGCAGTTTCTTGTCACCGACGCACAGCGATGTGACCACCGGCGATCCCGATCCGGCGCCTCTGGAGCACTGCACCCGGGCGCACCGAGAGGATCCCGGCATCCGGGCGGTCCACGACCGACTGGGAGACAAGTGGTCCCTGCTGGTCATCGTGGAGCTGACGCGCGGTCCGCTGCGTTTCCGTCAGCTGCAGCGCGCCGTCGGCGGCATCTCCCAGCGCATGCTCACCCTGACGGTGCGGCGTCTGGAGCGCGACGGGCTGGTGCACCGCACGGTCTACCCCACGGTTCCCGCCCAGGTCGACTACCGGCTCACCGAGATGGGGACGAGCCTGACGCATCTGCTGGGATCTCTGGCCGACTGGTCCTTGGCTCACCGGGAGGACATCGCCCAGGCCCAGGCCGACTACGACCGCGCCCACCCGGGCAGACCCGTGCGTGAGAGACCGCGTCAGTAGGCGGTTCGTCGCCGCGCCGGCCGGGGTCCCTGCACGGCCGGGGACGCTCGACGCTTGACGGGTGCAGGAAAACGTCCCCGGGGGTGAAGCGTCCCCACGGAAGGGTGCTGAACCTACCGACACCTACCGACGCATCCTCTTCAGCCGGCCGCTCCGGCCACCTCACCCCAGGGAGGAGCCGTGGCGCAACCCGTCATCCGAAGGATGGAGAGCACGACGCCACGAAATCGTCCCGACGGCGCTCACACGCACCCACCGCCGCCTCCTAGCCTCATCACATGAGCGCAGGGCGGCACCCGCCAGCTCGGATCTATGATGAGCGCCGGCTCGTCGGCCCCACCACCTCGCCCCCTGCCGGGAAGAACTCTCCTTCTCGGCGGCCAAGAAAAATCCCAACCACCGTGCACCACGAGAGGGGCCCACCCCATGAGCACCCCCTGGTTCCTCCCCGCTCCGCTGATCGATATCGCCGCCCTCGCGCTGTGGTGGGTGCTCCTGGCGATCTCGCGACGCCGCGACAACCGCCGGCTGCGCAACGGAATCCTGTTCCTGCTCCTGGTCTGCTCCGCCTTGAGAGCACTGCTCCACCTGACCTCTCTCATCCCCGCCCTCAAGCTCCCGGTGGGACTGGGCAGCGTCGCCTTCTTCCTGATCATCGCCCTCATGCCGTTCCTGCTCATGTTCAACGGCGTCGTCCTCATCCGCCGCGAGGGCCGGCGCCTGAGCAACCTGCTGTGCCTGGCGGCCGGTCTGGCTCTCATCGCCACGCCGGTGGCCGCCGTCGTCCTGGTGGCCACCGTCAACCCCGTGGGCCCTCTTGCTCGCCGCCCTCATGTTCTGCGCCTGCGCCTACCTGGGCGTCTTCCTCCTCATCTTCTGGGCCAGACGGTGGTGCAGCGGATCTGGGGCGGACGCCGGACCGTGCCGCACCCCGACGTCGTCGTGGTCCACGGCGCCGGGCTCATCAACGGGCAGGGTCGGGACCGCTGCTGGGCTCGCGGATCACGGGCGGCATCAAGGCCTGGCGCGACGAGGACGCCCTGCGCCCAGGCGTACCACTGCTGGTCATGAGCGGCGGACGGGGCCCCGACGAGCCGGTCAGCGAGGCGCGCGCCACGAGCCGACTACGCGATCGCCCGCGGCATCCCGTCCGGGCGAGATCCTCCTGGAGGATCGCTCGACGACGACCCGCTACGAATATCACCTGCACCCGTGACCTCCTGGCCCGAGCGCGGCATGGTCGACCCGCAGGTGCTACTGGTGACGAGCTCCTTCCACGCGGTGCGCACCGCGATCCTGGCCTCCGACATGGGGGTGCCGTGGGCGGTGGCACCGGCGCGCACGGCCTGGTTCTACATCGTCAACGCCTGGCTGCGCGAGTACGTCGCCGTCCTGACCTATCGGCGCCGGCCAGCTGCCGTCTGCGCCGGATTCGCCGGAGTCTTCGCCGCGCTGTACGCCTTGCTGGTCCTCGGCGCCCAGACGGGGCTCATCGGCTGAGTGGAGCCACGTCCCCAGTAATCCCTCGGTCACAGATTTCCAGAATGAACGTTCTTGACTGATGTATTCAGAATACCTATTCTGGATTCATGGGACGACGACGAACCTTCATCGAGAGCGAGGGCCCATCGGCTCCGCCACGGCGGTCTTCGCCGAGCGCGGCTTCGCCGGCTCCTCCGTGGACGACCTGGTTCGAGCGAACATCACTCTGCCGAGAAGCTCAGTCAGCGCTTCACAACAAGCCGGTAGCGGCCCTGAGACGTCAGTGGGGCGTTACGGTGGGTCATCCATGGCAGCAGGGGCTTTCTATGTCAGAAGGATGATTCAGCGCTACCCATCCGAAAGCCCAGCCCCAGCTGCCCCGCGACTACAACCTCATGATCCACAACAACTGAGACGCCACTCATCGTCTCTGCGGGACTCGTACCCCGTCCGGAGCGACGCCAACCAAGCCCCGCCAAACGGGCTCCAGCCGCCATCATCCACCAGCTACACGCCCTCATCCGGGCGCATTTTGCACCATCACTCACCTTGAGGGTGTTCGAGTCCGCCAGCAGGTAACACCAGTAAACAGCGCAAGTGGCCCGATCACACCCGTTGCTGAACCTGCATTTGTCCATATAGCAACAAAGGGCAGGGGCGACAACAAGGATCGCAGCCCCAACAGCCACAGCGAACGACCATAACTGAATTGCACATAATGCAAACACGAGCACAACAACAGAAACCAGCGACAGAATCTTTCCTGGCCCAGACCAATGACGGTGACAAATAAGACAGCAAACACGACGACGATAAAATACGCTCATCGCAGTGCAGACCACTGTTTTTGAGACATTCACACACCCCTTTTTAACTGTTTAACTTTCATCAGCGATAGAGCGTGTCGATCGATTAGCGCTCACATTTCCGTCCCCAAAACCTAAGGCAATCAGGAATTAGCGTCAGAAATAGATGTTATGCTTTCAGAACCCAACTCTGGATCGCCTTTAGACAACTCTCTCTCCATCCGCACATTCTTCTTTGCAGCACCCATTCACCGTTGCAGCGATCGGACACCAAACTCCCTAGGCAAACAAGACAAACCGCCATGGAGACCATGGATTACAAAGCAACCACACGCATGGGCCACAGTTGATGCGCACTTCTTATCTGGGGATGTACGAGACACAAGTGAAAGCAAGCACCTTTTTGCAGCGCATCTTTCGTCACATCCGCTCGCAGCCAGCACTTCCATTGACCAGCATCCCCACCCCATCCACAGCACTATGCTAATGAGCAGTTCTTGATCGATCCACTGATGTGGCTACCAAACTAAATTTGTCCGCATCATCCTAGGAACTCGAATATCTTACAGAAGTACCCGGCCTGATTGCCATCCACACTGAAGACAAACGCTGTGAGCGCACCGAGCCCTACGTGGCCTCCAAAGCACCCCCTCCACGCAAGGCGTGATTCACAGCCTGGTCTCGACCTCTTTCCCCGCGCTAACATGACGAGACCTGTTGAACCGCAGCATCAAAGGGCGCTCATAGCCTCATCTTGAGCGACAATACCTCTAATCAAAGGGTCATTGCGACTATATGAGTACCTCAAAAGTTTTTAACTACACCCTCATCTTTTCAAATAAGGAAAATTCGTTTCTCTGCTTCATCTTTGGGCACCTCAGACGATTTTTCCACATTCTTTCCCATAGTGATGGAAGATCCATCAGCAGCCACCCTTATGGGACTAAATCCTCCCTTTGAAATGCCACAGCACCTACCATTCCGACGCAAACCCCACGAAGGGACGACGAGCAACCTTACGAGTCCTCTCACTAGGTAATGATTCCATCCGAAATCGTCCCAGGAGAGTTGCAAGCTGGACCGACATGCGAATTCCAAGCCGGTCAACGATAACCCATCCTAGCATCACTCCGGTCCACACTTTGACCTTGCCAAAATCATCAACCTCGATCAGCGTCGGCTGCCAAGGCGGATTGTCGCCAAAAACTTGCTCCTCCACTCCCATTTTTACATTACCAAGCGGAAGCGCGCTAGGAGACTCTTCACTCACCTCCTCTTGAATTCTGCGAAACCAGAGTTCGCGGCAAGTGCCACAAGACGCATCATATCCCAAATAGAGCGCCATCCTGGTCTCCTCCTTCAGAGAGTAAACTAATGTATGAGCCCTAATGGACTTCCTAGGCGCATATACAGTATCACTCTGTAATCTCACACACAATGCAGTTGCGTCTATATTTTCTGGAAATACCTAAACTTTTCAGATAAGTCTTGACAATTCGTCCATCTTGCCTCGTGTCGGCGGATCGTCCTGGGCTCCCACCGGTGAGCGGGAATGCAGAGCAAAGGTAAGCACCTGGGATAAGACCAAGCTGGCCTCCACGCGAGATCACTCCGTCACACGCCGCTCCAGCTCATCGATCCGCGCGGTGCGTCCCCACGGGAGGCAACAAAAGGCTTAAACGCGCCATGTTCCCCTCACCTTCGCCTCCTGCGATCCACATCTCCCGTTCCTACTACCAGCGCAAACGAGACCCGGGCAAAGCGCGCAGGCCAAGCCGCCCTCGCCCTGGCACACCGCCGCATCCTGACCCTGCGCCGCGGTCCGAGCTACACGCAGCCAGCTCGACTACCACAGGGCACACCATCGGGGCCGTGACCTGCTCCACGCAGTCGGCGGATGATCAGATATCTTCTTACGAAGGTTGGCGCCTCCCGGCCCTTGTCACCGCCGGCATCGCCGGAAGTCTATCCCGCGCTGTCCAGCCACGCCTCGCTGCAGTCCTCCGGCGCCCAGGCGAGGCTCATCGGCCTGGTGGAGCCGCGTCCCCCAGTAATCCCTCGATCCACGGATTTCCAGAGACCAGACGTTCTTGGCTGACTGTTCCAGAACTGTCTATTCTACGATTCATGGAGACGACCGACGAGACCTTCATCGAGGGGCGAGGCCATCGGCTCCGCCACGGCGGTCTTCGCCGAGGCGCGGCTTCGCCGGCTCCTCCGTGGACGACCCTGGTGCGGGCCACCGCGCGTCAACCGCGCCAGTCTCTACCGGTCTTCGGCTCAGGGACGGACTCTTCCAGCGCTGCCTCGCCGAGGCGCAGCCGCCCTGATTTCAGGGGCCCCCAGACCGAATCCACCGACGCCGCTGGGGCAGGCCCACGAGGAGCTCGACCTGGTCCTCGTGGCGCTCATGGAGCTCGCCCCCTGGGACCCGGCCGTGCGCGACGCCCTCGCGACCACCCTGCACCAGGCGGGCGTCACCGCCGAGACGCTCACGGCCGACGCCTGCTGGAGCGAGCCCGGCGCTGCAGCGTCGGACTCAACAGCAGTCTCGCCGCCGGCGCCAGCCTGCACCGGCCCCGCCAGCACCAGCCAGAGCACACCACCCCAACCGACCTACCCACGAAAAGCGGACATCGCGAGCCGCAACACCGTCACCATCACCGATACCTCCCTGACATCGAGCGCACGCGGCTGGACAGATCTGGTCCTTCACCTCCCGATTGGAGTTCCCTCTCGCGCGTGCGTGGCGCACGCACGACCCCGGCCGCGCCACGGAGCCCAAGGGGCTGGCGCGGACCGGGCTGCCAGACCGGCAGCAAACTCTCCGGGACCTTCCACGCCGACGGAACGGCGCAGTTCTGGAACATCTCCGGCTACGAGAACACGCTGGTCATCACCCTGGAGGAGGGCGTTTCACGCGCAGCTCTACCTCACGGTCGATGATCCCGCGGCCTGGCAGCGGAGATCAACACCGCCATCCGTCCCACCCAGGCGTGATCCAGCTGCCTCGGCATCAGTCGGGCGCTTCCGCGCGCGCGCATGACAAGCCATCGCCCACTCCCGCGTGTTCGTGGGGTAGGTGTCGCGGTCGCGCAGGCAGCCCTCGAACGCGCGGCCCTGGGTACGACCGCGCGGGCCCGGCAGCCGGCGCCACGCGAGCGGCACTACCTGCGCCGTCGGCGCGCCGGTACGGCGTGATCGGGGCGGGCCGGACGCGACACCGGGTCCGCCACCAGCACGCAGAGCACCTACGCCGCCCGACCGCGCTGAGGAACTCAATGAGCGCACAGGGCACCGAGATCGACCAGACCACCGACTTCATGTGAAGGCGAGCCGCGGCCGTGGCACACGCTCGCCTCGGTTCGCGCGGAGAAGATGACTGGCGCGCCTGGGCTGGCGGGCGATCGCGGCAAGCCCGCCCCACGCAGGGAGGACCAGCTCCCTCGGCTACAAGCTGGCGCGGTCATCGCCTTCGCCGTCATCTCCGGGGGCCACCATCGCCGGGTGCGCGAGCTCCGGACGCTGCGCCAGGCCCGCCAAGTGGTACAGCGCCCGCCGCCCCGGCTCACGCAGTGCGCGCCATCGGCAGCTGAGAACCGATTCGCCTTCATGGCGCGGTCCCCATCCTGGGGTCGGCGCGCCCGCGCCGCTGCAGCTCCGTGTCACTCCGGGAGACTTTTCACCGCCCACGAACCGTTCACGGGCCTCCTGCGCGCCCGGCGCCGACCCGCCCGCCCCTCGACCACGGCTCCTCACCGACCCGCGCGTAGGCTGACGGGAGCGCCAACAGTGTGCTGCGCAGGCGGCACTCCGGGGCTTGACGACCCACCGCCGCGTGATTCCGTTTTTGCCTTCTGCAAAGCCTGAGGGAAACACCCGCCCCGATGAGTGCCGTGCAGAGTGCCCTGTCGTCGTCGTCGTCATCGCCACGACGATCGGTAGCATCGCAGTTTTCGCACGCGCCTGTTTCACTGGTGGCGCCCACGCATGGCCGTGGGCCGCGCGCGCACCGCACGGAGCGCTGCCCGGTCGGCCGGCGCCTGGCGCTCACGCTGGGGCGCTCGTGAGTTACCACCGCGTTCAAGCCGCCCTTCGTCAAGGGCCGCCCACTGGCTGGTCATGGTCTCCTTCACTGCTGTTCCCTCACGCTCAGTGGCCGGTGACGGGCGGGTCCTGGGCGAGTCGACTTCGCCCTGCCCCTCAGCATCGGTGCACGCCGCCTGAGCGGGCCTGGATCGTCGAGCTCATCGGCATGCTGTCCACGGCCGGGATCGTGGGCCTGACCTTGATCCTGCGCTGGCGCCTGACCGGGCCGGGCAGGCGGCGGCCCGCCCTGCGCGACTCCGGCGGCGGCAGGCGTCCGCACCTCGCGCTTCGCCGGGTCGACGTCGTGCCAGCGCAGTTCGTCGAGCACGCATCGTCGGCGTGGTCGCCTGCGTGCTGGCCGCTGCGGGATGCTCGAGCACGCCCACCTGGCCACCGCCTCCCCCGACCCGTCCGAGCGCACTGTGGCCTCCTGGTGGCGCGCTTCCGCTGACGGCCTGGACCGGCCCCTCCTCGCCCCCTGAGCACCGGCACCCTGGGCAGCACCAGTCCTCAGTGTCGCCACCATCAGGGTGGTGCTCTCGATGAGCTGGTTCGTCGTCGTGGGCCTCCAGCCCTCGATGGGCGTGGCCTGGCACCGGTTCCTAGCGATCCCTCAGCCGCAACGTCTACGCGCGCCGCGGTGGACGGCTCCAAGGCCCTGGGCCCGCTCCAGCGCTCATGATCGGCGGCGAGGCCTGACCGAAGACCACCATGGACACGCTGGAGGAGGCCATGGAGGCAGCCGGCGACGAGACTCCCGAGGTCAGGATTGGGCGTGGGCCGCATCAGAACTTCACCTGGAAGCCTGCTGCTGAGGACTTCTCCACATGCACCGAGTGCGGCCGCTGCCAGGACCGATGCCCGGCGTGGAACACCGGCCAAAGCCTCTGTCGCAAGCTGTTCGTCCATGGCGCTGCGCGACCGCCATGCCGCATGACCGCCTTTACCTGCGGGCCGCCGGCGCCCTGGGCGTCGAGCCCGACGACGTCACCGAGGAGGATGAGGTGGCCTCTCGTCCTGCACCTCCGGCGGGAATGGTCGGCAGGAGCGCTGGGCATGCACGACGGGCCTGGCGCGCGAGACCAGCCTGGGCCTGGAGCCGGGCTGCGCCACCGGCGACGTGCTCGGCGCTGCTGGGCGAGGCGGCCCCCACCGGGACAGGTGTGGCCACGCAGCCCGCCCCTGTGCCGAGCAGGTCTCCCGCCGACACGTCCACTGTGGTCGTGCACCACCTGCGGGGCCTGTCGCCGGACCCAGTGCCCGGTGGACATCAGGCACGTGCACTCACGTCGTCACGACGATGCGCCGCCAGCAGGTGCTCATGGAGTCGGCCTTCCCCAAAGAGCTCGGCGGCATGTTCCGCAAGCTGGGTCAAAGAACCCGTGGGGGCTGCCGGCGCCTGCAAGCGCATGGACTGGGCCAGAACACTGGACTTCGAGGTGCCGGTCATCGGCGACGCGACGTCGAGAGCGCCGCGGACGTCGACTACCTGATGTTCTGGGTGGGCTGCGCCGGGCGCCTACGACGGGACCGCGCCAAAGAAGACGACGCGGGCGGTGGCCGAGCTGCTGCACACCGCCGGGGGCTGAGCTTTCGCGGTGCTCGAGCGACGCCGAGACCTGCACGCGTACCCAGCAGCGTGCGGCAACGAGATCCTCTGCAGATGCTCGCCGCGCAGGGCGTGGAGACCCTGGGCGAGCGGGGCGCAGAGGATCGTGGTGACACTGCGCGCACTGCTTCCAACACACGATCTCGCGGGAGTACCCGCAGATCCGAGCCGCTACGTCGCTCCACTATGCACACAGCTGCTGGGCCGCCTCGTGCGCGAGGACGCTGCCACCCCTGCCTCCGCAGCCGAGACCCCGGCAGCTCATCGAGCCGAGACAGCCGACACGGGCGGCGAAGCGGCGCCGAGCGTCCGACGGTCACCCTACCGACGCCTGCACTGGGCCGCCACAACCCGGGTCTACCCGCCGCGCGAGCTGCTGGGCGCGACCGGCGCACCACGGTGGAGATGCCGCGCAGCGACCGGGGCTTCTGCTGCGGGGGCGGCGGGGCGCGCGCCTTCATGGAGGAGACGATCGGGACGCGGATCGCCGTGGAGCGCTCGCGCGAGGCCATCGGCACCGGCGCAGGTCATCGCCACCGCCTGCCTTCTGCACCACGATGCTCTCCGACGGTGTTGCCTCCGAGGCGCGGATGTGCGGGTCACCGACGTCGCCACCCTGCGCTGGAAGCCGTCCGGCGCGGCGGGTAGTGGCTCCGCTCATCCCACCCGCCGAGCCGGGCATTCTTCGCGTAGCGACGCAAATTTCTGCCAGGGCTGCGCGAAGAATGCCAACTCATCTCGAAAGCTCGCTGGAGGTCAGCGCTTGCGCCCGCAGGCCTGAGTGCTCAGCCGCTCACGGATGCGGCGCTCGTGGCCGTTGGACCGTGGGCTCGTGAGGGCGGCGCTCGACGCCGTCCGGGCGGTAGTCCCGCGCCGGAGGAAAGCCGTCGGCCGTATCCGGGTCGTACTCGTAGCCCTCGCCGTAACCGGGCTCCTTCATGAGGCGGGTGGGGGCGTTGAGGATGTGGGCCGGCGGCAGAGCAGGCGGTCTCGCGCGCCAGAGCGCGCCGCCCGGCCGTAGACGCGTAGACGGCGATCGACTTGAGCGCGGTGGCCAGGTAGACGACCGCCTGCGCGATGTGACTCTCCCTCGGGTGACCCCAGGCGCTCGTGGGCGTCCCAGGCCGCCAGCGTCGTCTGGAGAGCGGCCGGGTCGGCCATGCCGACGTCCTCGCTGGCGAATCGCACCAGCCTGCGCGCCACGTGAGAGCGGGTCCTCGCCCCGCCAGCATGCGCGCCAGCCAGTACAGGGCGGCATCCGGGATCAGAGCCGCGCATCGACTTTAATGCAGGGGCGGAGATGAGGTTGTAGTGCTCCTCGCGGGACTTGTCGTACAGGGGCGCCGGGAGGCGACGACGGCGCTGCAACGCCCTCGATGTCGGCGTGACGACCGCCCGCGCCCTGGGCGGCGAGGACCTGCTCAACCATGCCAGCCGGTAGCGACCGTCGCCGTCGGCCATGGACAGCAGGGCGGTGCGGGCCTCCTCGGTCAGGGCCAGGCTGCGGCCCGTCAGGGGACTCGGCGCGCGCCAGCAACTCGGTCAGGGCGGCCTCGTCCAGGCGGCGCAGGACCATGACCTGGCAGCGCGACAGGAGGGGCGCCGTTCGGCTCAAGCTCGGGTTCTCGGTGGTCGCGCCGACCGGGATGACCGTCCGTCCTCGACATGGGGCAGGAAGGGGTCCTGCTGGGCGCGGTTGAAGCGGTGGATCTCGTCGACGAACAGGAGCGTGCCCTGCCCGATCTCGCGGCGGCGGGCAGCGGCAGCGAAGACGCTCGCAGGTCGGCCACCCCCGGAGAAGGTCGCCGAGACCTGCTCGAAGACCAGGCCGGTGCGGTCGGCCAGGAGTCGGGCGACCGTCGTTCGCACGCAGCCGGCGGGCCCCACAGGACGATGGAGGACAGGCGGCCGGAGGCGACCACGTGCCCAGCGGGGGCGCCGGGGGCAACGCAGCTGGTCCTGGCCGACGACGTCGTCGAGCGCCCGCGGGCGCAGCCGGTCGGCCAGCGGGCGGGACGGGTCGTCGACGAGGGCCGGAGCCGTCGGGACCGGCGTCGTCGAACAGTGAGGGCGAGTCAGGTTCGGGCGCGTAACGAGCCATGCTCGAGCGTAGGACCTGGCGGTGACATCAATACCGACACCTGCCGTCCGACTGCCTCGACCTGCCACCACCCACTCGATCCACCGACATCGCTTTGCCTCTCATAGATATCATTTTGCTAACTCAGAGGAGGTTCTCATGCCCACGTCCCCGTTCTCCACTCCCGTGACGCCTCGGACCAACCCGTCAACGCCCCCTCGAGACGCCTCAGCCGCGTCGACATCACGGAAAGCCGGCCCGAGCCGCAGGCTCCGGCGCCTTCCTCGCCCTGCTCCTCATCCTGGCGCTCACCGCCGGATCCGATCACCCCTCCTCATCGCTCGGCGGCGTCGCCGGCCGGCCGTAACCGGGAGCCGTACTACGCGCATCGTCGCCAGGGCGTCGGGCTCCTCATCGCCCTTCCGCTGTTCCGCAGCTTCACCGTCGTGGTGCCGGGGAGACCAGCGTCGCGTCAGTTCCTCGGCCGCTACGCATCGGCACCGCGTACCGCCACACGGGTCTCGTGCTCGTCCGCCGCTGACCGCCGCAGGGAAGGTCTCCATCAAGGTCCACAACTCCGAGACCAGCAGGCTCAAGGTCAGCGACCTGG